>LNFM01008332.1_pt1 | contig 15705 bp, 18 predicted proteins | sample 596031 | NCBI WGS metagenome assembly LNFM01 (sample SAMN04254537, study PRJNA301005) | activated carbon metagenome | isolation source: dual media filters at the Ann Arbor, Michigan drinking water treatment plant | place: USA: Ann Arbor | reverse complement strand
GACTTGCCCCATAAAACTTAGGGTAGTAAATTTGACAGTCGGCACGGCTTTGTTGCGAGCCAGTGGGGTTGTTCATGGGACGTACCATCGTAGTCGTCAGCTTCGCCGTGTTCTGGCTACTGCTGGCAGTTACTGGCTACTACGCGGTCTTCGGTCTCGCGTGGTTCTTATGGAAGGTGATCTGACGCCTTCACCAGGCACGATTGACGCGAAGATTTCTCAAGAAGCATACGCGCTATGCCGCGTCATCAACCTCAGCCTGAGTGACGGGCTGCGGTTCGTAATTCTTCGCCAGATACGGCATCGGGCTGTCGGCGTCCTGTTGGACGATGTAGTCGAACAGCGGGCTAGCATCGGGCCGTAACTGCATCATAATCTCTGCAAGCCTTACGTGCTGAACAGGCACTGGTCGCTCCTTAATTTATCATGTGGCCGGAGAAATTTGTAAAAATGGCGCCCCCCAAGATAGTGGAACTGCCAGACGATGCACTTTCTGTCGCATAGACGGTGTAAACGTCAGTGCCGTTAGCGTGATCGTCCGCATTTATCTCGATAGAACCGAAGGTGTTCCCGCTTCTTGAAAATTCACGCCACTGGACCCCGTTCTTGAAAATCGAAATAAGGTGATTTGTCACCGTCGTCGCGCCGCTAATGTAGATGTTGGCGGTGAGGCGTACCTTGCCGGCAGGTGGGGTCCACCCGTGGCTCGCGAAATGACCTCCGATATCGTAATCTTCCGTGCCGAAAGTAACCTGAGTTCTGACGTTGATCGCGACGCCAGTTTGGCTGGTGCCATTCTTGTGCGCTGAAAAGCTCGCCCATCCAGCACCAGTGCCATCGCGCACCGCTTCGACTGAAGGAACCCTGCTGGCATCAGTGCCCGTCCTCATTTCAGCAGTCGTCGCGAGTTCAACGACACCCGTCGCTGAAGTGGTGGACGGCTGCAAGCCTAGCGCCTTACTAGCCGGTAGCGTAATAAATACGTCCTTAGTACCAGCGGTAAAGTTCACAGCAGCGTTAGCGTTAGAACTTTCAATTACAGTCGTTCGATTAAGAGTGTTCGCACCGCTGTAAGTGCCAATCCCTGTTTCCCACGCAGTACCAGCGTGAACAATAGTATACCAGAATGTATCGCTTACGCTGCAGACGGAGCTAAATGACTTATGGTTTGAAACAGCGCCTGCTAACGTAAAATCCCCCGTGCCTGTGGTCGTTGATGTTTCTTGTACGCGGTCTTTAAGAATGAAAGCCATTAATCAATTGCCTGTTTTAAAGCTTAAGCATGACGTTAAGAAACGTCGTTGGCTGCATGTTGGTGTGAGAACCGCCACCGCTTGGGTTGATAGTCACAGTCGTACTGACGGAGGTAGAAGTAGATGCGATGATAGATGCAGGCCCTGTACCACTTGTCAGACCGCCAGAGTCTAACCCATTCGATTCAGTCAGCCCCAAAGTACCGCCACTAATGGTAGTGGAACTGCTAGCGCTCGAACTTGCACTATTCGGGATATTGGCGGGTATTTGGCTATTGGTAAGTGTTACGGTTTCTACACCAACTGTTGTGCCGGGTAGTCTAGCCGTAAGCCCCGAGCCTGTTCCTGCACCTGCAAGAGAACGACCCAAAGTGCGCGGCAACGTCAGGCGTTTATTCGCAGCAAAATCCGCAGCGGCATTGGCGCCATATGTTGACGCCGTTCCTGTGCTTGTCAGAATAGGGATGGCAGCGGCGGAACCTATTGCCCAGATAACCGCGAACGCATCGGCAGTGTCTGCATTTGCGCGGGTACTCGCGCCGGAAGCTGCGCTACCAATAGTACCGTCATTCATCATAACCCAGCCGTTATCGGCGGCGGTCTTGTAGGTTAGTTTCACATCGCCAGCGGTGAACCCGCCTGTCGGATTATCAACAAACCCGATATTCGATCTGGCTTGGTTCTTCTGACCCGTGGTCAGAGATTGAGCGGTATTCCATCTAACTTGGTCAGCGAGGCCAGTTGCATCAAATAGGCCGGCCATTTTAGACGACGGGAAGCCTATAAACACGTCCTTTGTGCCGGCTGCAAAATCCACAGCCGCATTTGCATTAGAGCTTTCTAAGACGGTCGTTCGAGTAAGCGTGTTGGCGCTGCTATACGTTCCGATTCCAGTTTCCCAAGACGTTGCACTTAGTACAATCGTATACCAGCATGTATCAGCAACTGAACAAACAGCATTGAAGCGTTGATAACCAGCCACGACGCCAGACAATGAAAACGGGCCGGTACCCGTGGACGCGGAATTTTCGCGCACACGGTCCTTAATGACGAATGCCATTTAAAACCTTCAAAAATAATGTAGCAGAAATAAAGAGAGCTAAAGTCGCTCTTCAATCGTAAATTGCTTACTGAAAATGTCAGCTAAAGCCGGATTAATAACCGGCGAGACTGACGTAACCAGACCCCACACAGAGTCGCGAGGGAGGTTTGTGCTGTCCGCATTCGTTACAAGGAGAACGTCTGTACTTTGACCGTTGATCCTATCAACGCTCTCAATAATACCGTATCGCTGCTCTGCTGTGATCCAGCCAAAATCAACAGAGATTGTCCTAAATTTATTGTCTTGCAAAACCAACGTCTGTCCGCCGCGGGATTTTATCTTTGTGCTTCGGTCGGTATATCCGATACTCCATCCCCAATTGAAATTGTATGTGAAGCTTGTGCTTGCACCGACAAAAACACGACCGGCCTCTACATATTCGGCAGATAAATCTTCAATATCAACTCTGATATAGCGCGCCTCTGCCGTTGCAAATCTATACAACAGACTTCCATATGTCGCGCTAAAATATGTAGAGCCATCTAAAAGAATGCCACTGTCCGAAATATCACCAGCCTCCCCGGTTGGGTCTACAGAGCAAACCCTGACTCTTACAGTGCTGGAAATACCGGCCGTTATGCCGGCAACAAAAACGGTATCAACCGTCTGCAAGCTAAGAACGTCTACAATGAAATACGCGCTATTCGTATTTGTTCGCCACTTAACCGCAATATGCGGGTCTTTTAGGTTTGACACAGGCATAGTCGTAACCTGACTTGACGCGGAAATATTGCCAAGGTCTGCTAGGTTTATATAAGCAATCGATGCATTAGCCATAGCAAACCACTTCCACGTTATCCCCGTCGAAATCAACGGATTCGCTAATCTCAAGAATCGTCATAAGTCTGCCGCTACTTAAATCCCACCGCGGATATGTGATAGAAATAATGTCGCCAATTTCACGCAGAAGAATCCGCCGCGGCAATGTAAGGCGGTAGAACCTGCGTGTTGTTCTGTATAGAGCCAATAACCTGTCGGCTTCATCTTGCGCGTCTGCCTCATTGGCAAAGTACGACTGAACCGGCTCTTGGTCTTTGGCCGTTGGATAGTCTGTCTGAATTGAGACTGTAGACGCTTCTGCTAATCGATATTGAGTACCGACAAACGCCTTACGATCGGCACTAACGCTAGTGGCCAGGTCTGTTTGTTGCTGCCAAACACGCTGGTAGGAAACGCGCCACCGCCAGACCGCAGGCGTCAAGTTGCCAGACAATGGCTCGCGTTTTGCTTCACCGAAAATGTCGGTTCTTGTGAAACTGTCTGCCGCCGTTCCTGTGGGCGCCACAAATATACTAACGTAGGCTAAGCCTAGCCTAGTAAAGCCGAGCCACCCACCAACACCGGTCATGATATTCGCGCACACGTCGGCAACAGTTGGTGTTTCGTTTTCGCCAATGTAGTAGCCGATCGTCGCAGGTTGAAGGCTGTTGACGGCGTCAAATGATGTAGTGTCTATTTCTGCGGCCGATAGAACGGTTTCTAATACGTCCCGGCAAATGTCAGCCGTTGTCTCAAGGTAGCCGTCTCCGTTGGAACCATGAATGTCTGCCGTGACCGTACCGGCCGGTGTGCTGCCTAGCTTAAAAAGCCCAAGCGCAAGACACGTACCATATTGCCCGGCCGTGACCGCCGCTGCCACAAGTGCGGCATAGTCTGCGTAGTCACTGCCTTTTGTAAGCGATACACCGCGGTCATAAACAGCAACTACGTCTTCAACCGAGCCATCATTGACCTGGTATATCAACGACGCAGGTACTAAAAGCGGTGGAGCTATATTCAGACACTCGCCCCAGCATCTTGGAATCCTCTTACCCGCTAGATCGGAGCCACCATCAATGCCACCGCTACCAGCATAGAGGTTTGGCTGTACAGGTACTGCAAGGCGGTAGCCAAAATCGCGAATGGTGATATTGACGTTGGATTCGTCTACGTTCCAATCGGACGCTGTAATCTTATTGACTGGGAAGTAGTCATCATAAGAGTCTGTTGATCTTCCTAATTTAAGGTCGATCATCCGGCCGCTGATAGAGTATTGGTTCGGCAGGAAGTCGTAGAAAGCATCGCCGTTGTCTATGACTAGCTGGCCGTCGCCGGTCGCCATACCGCCAATAAAGCCGCCAATAATCGACCGTTTGAAGTTGTAGCTACTCAGTGTGCCGCGAAAAATCTGGTTGGCTAATTGGTCTGTCGGTTTAGTAGAGAAGGTCTGAGTACCGGCATAAATGACGTACTGGAATGTAGCCGACAGCGCCGATCCAGCGCGAACCCACGTCCTGAAATCTACCAGCCCGTTATTTGTGACTTGCCCCGCAGGACCAAAACCGAACATTAAGACCTGCTAAGCAATACCCATGGGTGAATTTCGGCGGTATAAATCATTGCTGATTTTTGGTCGCTGAGCCGCATAAAGTGGGCGGTAGTCCCACCCGCTGCTGCGGTAGAACTACCCGCTATTGAACCAATGGTGCCACCGGCTGCTAGCCAGTTGTTGCTGGAGGAACCCGCAGCGGAGCCAATAGCACCAGCAGCGCCATTCGCCAGTACAGACGCGGCTCCGGTTGCAGAGCCGATAGCGCCGGCAGAACCTATTGCCAGAGCAATACCAGCCCCTGGCGCTGTTGCTACAGCGCCAGCAGCACCTAACGCGGCAGCCGTGCCGACACCGGTAGCCGTGCCAGTAGACGAACTACCAGCCGTCCCCCCCCCAGTGCCACCAGCCGAGCCTGCAGCACCAGCAGCGCCTATAGCTAACGCCGTACTGCCCCCGGCCGCGGCCGCAATCGCGGCAGCAGCACCGATGCCGCTACAGACACCAGCGGCGTCAGATATGCCAACGCCATACGCAGCCGCTACGCCAGCAGCAGTTACGGCCGCTACGCCATCCGAAGCCCCCGCCCCTTCGGCATTAGCCGAAGGAAGCGAAGCAAACGGAAGGCTACTAAAAGGAGCGCGGCCGAACATGGGCTATGCCCCTTTTAGTTAGAATTAGTCTTCGGTAACGGCAGTCGCAGTTGTCAGAACAGGTGTGACACCAGTTACAATAACGATGTTCGGCGTTACCGTGCCCTTGTAAAGGATTTTCGTAGCACCGCTAGAAGCTACGCCGATTGAAAAATGCGTTGCCGTCTCTGAGCCGCTAACAGCGATCGGGAACGCAATTTCGGTGGTTGGCGAAACGCTGTTATTAGTTACGGTCCATTCACCTGTGTTTCTCGGCGCGGCCACGCGGGCATAATCGCCGTATGTGCACTCGCTGGTGTTCTGCACCCCGGCTTCTCCGGGGTCCGCAGTATGAAGCGCGACATACAAGTTTGTAAGCGGAGAACTAGCTGCGTTGTCAGCAATGTTAGCGATGGCAGTCGCGTTAAAGATCAGGCGCAGGAGGTCGTTCTCGAATGTATTAGATTTAGACATTAAATCTCTTTCGTTAAACTAGTTGAACCGATAATTGGCCGATAGAAAATTGATAGGACTCACCAACAACCTTATTCTGAGGTTCGGTAATAGCTCCCCAAAAAACCATATTACCACCTGTGATAGCGTCGTTTAAACCAATGTATGTAACGGTGCCGTACTCAGCGGTGATTGTCGGGAAAGAAATAACCGCAGAGTTTGTGCTCTCGCCAGTAGTGGCGTCCGTAGAGAACATGCTGCCGGTAATTAATTGGCGCACATATCCGGTCCCAGACGCTGAGACTTCACCGGCAAGAGACCCTGCGTCTGTTGGTGACGTAGTGTGAAGCGACAAATACATGCCGACAGGGGCTGTGTAAGAAGCAATTGCAAGAACATAGTCCAAAAGTTTCTTCTGGCCGTAGCTAGTTAGTCCGCTCATGCTGCTTTAGTCCCTGCTCTAGCCGGCCGATTTGATTCAATGCGAGTTGTGTCATTAAGACGGCGGACTTCGGCGCGCAATGAACCAATCTCAGACTTCAAAGTGGAAATCTGTTCCATAGCTACGGCAGCAACAGTTTTCGCAACCCGGTCAAGACCGGCTGCTACCGCGTCATTATCGTTACTGCCACTACGGCCGGAGTTAATCGCGTCAACCCACGCGCGCCCGCCCATTTGCGCCGTGCGGGCAGCGTTAATAACGCCCTCACCACCGGCCAAAGCGATGTTCCCACCACCTGCATAACTCGCGATAACGGAATCCCTATTCCAGATTCCGTTACCAACCATGCCACCGCCTGCGTAGGCGCCAACAATACCACCGTTGGCTAAGGCCGCCGTAACATCGCTAGTCGGGGCAATACCCATTTCTTTTTTATAGACTTCTTGCCATGTAGTCCCGACAGGTGAGAACATCGTATCGTGGAATGGATTACCTCCCAACGATGTGTTCGCAGCGATCTGCGCTAGGTAGTCGCGCATTGGTCCGAAATAATAAGAAGATTGCGCCCCGGCTATGTTGTTTTGTTGGTCTTTAAGCCGGGTCATGGTCTCAACCATATTCACAGACAAAGCCTTGGCAGTTTCTTTCATTCCCTCCATAGCCGCTAACGTTTTTGCCGTGTTGTCAGTGCCACCAATGCCGTTTTCGCTGTCACTAATAAAATCTGGAAGTAACGAAAGGTCAGACGATATTTTGTCGAATACGGCCGCATAGTCCGGCGAACTCGCAAAGTAGTCCTTAGCTATCGTTAATAGAACGCTGGCAGAGCCTGTCAGGGCACCCATTGCTACGGTGTCACCAGACTTAGCTGCTTCCAACTGCGACTCATAAATTGATTTTGCGGCCGCTAATTTGTCAGCAGGAGAAAGAGTAGACAAGGAACCGGTCTTAAGACCATCCAGGAAGTCACGGATATTCTTTGTGAACTCGTCAAATGCCGTTTTTGATTGTCCCAAAACACCTGCAAATTCCGGGAAAGTATCTATAAACTCTTCGAATGCACTACCGGTAAGACCGGCAGAATCAATGATATTCTGAGCCTGTAGTTGAAATGCCTGAGCAACAAGCTTGGGGTCAACACCAAGAAGCTCCGCGTCGTTTAGAGAGGCCCCACTGGAAGCCATTAGTGCGCGCATCTGGTTTATATGCTCATTTCCAGAAGCGTTATTAATAATCGCCTGTTGTCCTTCGGTAAAAGACTTCCGAAGGTTATTCATCTGTGCAGTAATGCCCGCTGAAATTGCTGTAGCGGTCGCTCCTGCGGACATTCCCAAGTCTTTTAGTGTCTGCTGAAGCTGGTCGGCGCCGCCACGCAAAGTGAGAATCGCAGCCTGCACTTCAGACACGACCGGAGCAGTTTGCAGAAGTGACAAAGCATACTTCTGGGCGCTATCGGTCGCGGCAGCGATTGCGGGTGAGGCGGACGAAAGGCCATGTCCCGCCTTCGTCGCGTCTTCAATAAATCCCTTAAGAGCATCACCAGTTTTTTTGATGTTTTGTTGTGCACTAATCGCAGGACTATTGTTCCCGAGACCTTGGTAGAGAGATTCAACTGTAACATCGAAGGCAGAAATAAAATCTGTTGTGATTTTCTGAATATAGACCACCAGAGCATCATTTAGCGCGCGCGACGATTGCCCAGCTTTATGTGCAACGTCAGCGTACTTTTGCGCTTTCTCGGTGGCGTCCGCGATTGCTCCACCAAGAGTACCGTTATTCTTTCCCATAAGCTGGTCTGTGAATTTATTTACCTCAACAGACAGGTCTTCCCACGCCTTCTTAGCGGCCTCTGCTTCCTTCTTCTTTTTATTGGACTGGCCAAGGAGACCGCCGATTAGGCCAACCGCACCGCCGATAACGGCACCTACTGGACCACCAACAGAGAAACCCGCTAAGGCGCCGCCAACGGCACCGCCAAGTGGGTCAGCAGACTCGTAACCTGCCAGGCCGGCGCTTGCCACTCCAACAACCCCTCCCATGGTTCCTAGATTGCTTGCCTTTCCACCGGAACCGCCTGCCATCAGGTTCTTAAGGCCGGATTGCGCCAGTTGTCCCGTCATCTGCGACCCGGCACCTAGCAGAGACTCCTTGATCCCCTTCCCCGACATAATGCCAGACAACAGGCTTTGCCCGAACGAGTCCGTAGCCGACTTCAGTTCTTTCATTTGGTCTGTAAGCCGCATAGTTGCGGCCAGACCGTCATTCATAAACGCCTGCCAACCGTCTCCGTGAAGCTGGTACTGTACCGCGGCAATCTGACTTTCAACGCCGCTCAAGCCAACCGTCGCAAGGTCAAAGTCAGCCTTGCGCTGAAGACCAAGCTGTTCCGCCTCTGATTTGGCAGTACCATAAGCTTCCGCAAGAAGTTTAATCTGCTGCCGCATTGCCTCCGTAATAGGAATCTTCGAAAGCTCGGCTGCAGTCAGTAGTTCCTGCTCTTTGCGAAACGCCGCGGCAGCAGCCATGGACATGCCGTAGGTCTGCGCTTCCGCCTTCAGCGCGGAAATCTGCTTTTCCGTCGCCTTGGTCAGTTTCTCATAGTCGTTAAGTTTGGCAGCATTCCCGACTTCACGGCCCGCAACCTTCGGCGGCTTGGCCATACCAGCAAAGGCGCCGGTATCCATAGAGCCGTCAATTTCTTGCTGCGAACGGTTTATGCCATCGCCAACCTTTTTCCATGCTTCAGCAATGGCCTGGCCGGACTTAAGCGACTCTTGACCGGCCTCTAGAAATGCCTTTTTGGCTCCTGAAAAATCCATTGTCAGAAAACGGCCCATGGCCTCCGACAATTTAAACAGCCAGCCAAATGTGCCCTTGATGCTCTCTTTGATCGTTACCCAAATAGCATCCAGTATAGCCCCAACGTTTACAGTTATGCCGCCCAATTGCAGTGTCTTGTCACTATAGGCAACCAAAATCGTCAAGGCCGCTGCGGTAGCAGCCGCCACTCGCGCGATCGGATTAGCCATAAGTGCGGCATTCAAAGCCCACACCGAAGTAGCCAGAGTACCAACGACAGCGAGGATTGCAGGACCAAAAGCCACCAGCATAGCTGTACCGGCGATGCCGGCCGCGGTGGCAATGGCGTCCATACGTTCTGTCAGGCCGCGCAATACAGTGGTCAGACCGGTAATAGCGGTTGTCATCACGCCGCTAGCGGTGCCGCCAACCAGCGCTTCAAAGAACTTATCAGCCGCGTCCCGCGTGTCGCCCATAGCCTTCCGCAGGCCCGTATAGGCTTTCTCAGCGGCACCTGTTGTGCCTGCAACCTGCTGGAAAATAATAGACTGCCAGCCTGCTACGTCGCCAACGCGGACCATTTGTTCAACGAGTTTCTTTTGCTCGTCGGACAGGTTAAAGCCCTGCTTTTGCAGCATGGCCATACCCTTAATCGGGTCTTCAAGCGCACGGGCGACGGCTTCAATATTGGAAGCCAGGTTGCCGCCGTAGACCTCACTGAAATCTACAGCGGTCTTAATAGCCTTACGGAAAGCTTCACCTGTAATAGTTTCGAACGTCGCCAGGCGGGCAGCCGCGGCCACAACCTCTTCTGCCGCAGTCCCTGTAGTTCGCTGGATTTCATCGGCAAACTCTTTTACTTCGTCTACCGACGTGCCAGCAGCGTTGCCAGTGCTTGCCAGCACCGCGCCCAAGCGGTTAGCCACCCGCTCAGTCTCTTCAAGACGGTTTACAGCGCCCGTTACGCTCGAAATAATCGCGTTGATACCAAACGATGCAACCACGACCGCGCCAAGTTGTGTGACAAGATTCCGCAACGTTCCTTGAAGGCGCGTATAGATAGGGTCAGCCTGTGAAGCAGCCTGTGCAACCTTCCCTGTTGCATCTGCCGCCTCTCTGGCCTTCGTAACCTGCTGGCCGTAGTATTCGCTCGTCTTCTGAATCTGTTTGTTGACGGCATCCTGGCTAACACCGAACTTTGCAACGGCCTGTGCACCGGCCAGAGTTGCCTTTTCAACTTCCCTTTGCTGGATCAGAAGCGCGCGGAATACGGGATCAGTCTTGGCCTGTACTTCTTCGTAAGCCTTCGCAATCCGGCGCATGGGCGCGGCGGCGCCATCGGCTTTCGCGGTGAAGTTAGACAGTTCGGTACTAGCGCCCGCGGCGTCCACCGTGAGGCGAATCACATACTCTTTATCGGCCATTAACTTTTCTGCTTTTGCGTCTTCGCCTGTTCGGCAAAAAACACAAGGTCAAGGTCTTCAATTATTTCGATTTCCCACGGGTCCAAACGGATGCCCGATAGGCGGGAGAATGCTTCTATGTCAGACCAAAGAATTGGTGACGGTCCAAATCCACTAGAGCCGCGTCTATTATGAAGTCTGATAAAGGCCGCCCATATATGAACGGCGCCAATTGGAATCGGCGGCAGGGCTAGTTCTTTTTCTAGCTCTAACCGGCGTTCCTCTGTCTTCGCGCGTTCGCGAAGACCCTCCAACACTTCTTTGTTGGTATTCTCGCTACCTTCGCTGCGCGAGTAGAGAGAAAAATATCGCTCTGCGAACGTCTTTATGTCGTCGCGGAGCGTGGCGTAAAAGAACTTTCGTTTCCAAGAAATTCAACCATCTGGCCGAACGCAAAGCCAAGTTCCGGCTTCATAAGAAGTTCGGTGGCGTTGGCGTCGTTAAACTCATAGACCTTGCCGCCGACTTCAACCGGCGTCCAAGTAACAATGCGCGCCACGACCCACTGTACGTTTTCCTTACGCACATCATCCGGGTCCCTGTCGTCCGCCTTGAACTTCTTGCCATTGATCTGGGCTTGTTCAATCTGCTGCTGCTTTCGGAGACCCTTGCGCGCGGCTTCATTCGACCATACAACGGTGCGCGCGTGCGACGGGCCGGCGAATTCAACAATCCAGCCGGTGCCTTCAAGACCGCCAGGCTTCAGGACTTCCATAACAGCGGTATCGGCCGGCAGAAAACTGGTGATATCGATAGCAGACATTGATTTTCCTCTAAAATAGGTGGGTTATGTAATAGGCAGGGTAGTAAGGGGCGGCTAAATGCCGCCCCTTTTAGTAATTACGAAGCGTTCGCAACCTGGATTTTTACCATGGTCGAGTCGTAGCCGGCAGCAGCGCCGCGGTCATCGATACCAACAAGAGCGGCCGGAATAGCCATGGTCTGCGTGCGAGGACCACCGGACTTGCTAAGTGCCGACTTATCAACCGAACCAAACGTGAAGTTCGGAACGTAGATAGAAACAAAACTCTTCGGTTCCGACTCGTTCTCAACAGCAAGAATGTGCAGAGACAACTGCGTTTCGTCCAGGAACTCCGCAACTCGCGAAAGGTCTTTACGGAGTGCGGTAACACTACCGGACACTTTCATATCGCCGGGGAACACATCTGGCGCATACTTGATGGCGCCCGAACCAAACACATCTGGCGCCACAGGGGCCGTATCAATGGTCAGTTCAAGGCTGGTAAGGTCCACAAGATCGGTGTTGCCGATACGAATAGTGGCATCGACAACCGAAAGCGGCGTACCTGTCGGTTCTGTCGGGGACGTGAAGTGCGGGGCAGAGCCACCGGAAACGGTCTCAAACTGGCCGGTGCCAACCCATCCGGTTTCCATCATAATGATGCCGTTGGGCTGCATCGTGAACTTCAGCGAACCCCATACCGCGTCTGTGAACACTTCCGACGCGTCGATATCGACTTCATGCTCTTCAATCGTGAAGTAGCGGCTGATAATCGAGCCAGCGGGCGGGTTAATCAGCACACGTCCGGTGCGGGTAATCTCGCAAGCCGTGTCGGCAACCGCATTGACCACCAGAGTTTCGGCAACCGTGATGGTTGTAGAACTCAGGCCAGTAATGCGAAGGTTCCGACCGTTGTTTGCGGTCGTCTGGTTCGTAATTCGGATAACATCACCGACGCGAAGGCCAAGCGAAATTGGCGAACCGGACGCGAAAACAATAGTATTGGCGCCAGTCGTAATCGACGTAAAGTCGACTTCATCTAATTCCAGATTCGCCGCACCCCAAGTACCACGGAAAACCGCCTGCATAACTTCATCGGCCACGCCCATGGACAGTTCGCCACCAGCATTGCCGGAAGTCTTGTAGGTACCGTGACGCCCGCGCGAAGACATATTATCGCGGCGGACTTCCGCGCTTTCCGTCGCGGCCTTTGTAAGCCGGCCGCCCTGCCCGCCAGTGGTGCGAAGAACAGTTGCGCCGCTGCCGCTTTCTTGAACGCCAAGCGCCGATTGGGCTTTAAAACTTGTCCAGGCTTGACTCTGTGACTGATAGGTAGGCACTAAATATAATCCTTATCTAAAATGCGCGTTCGCGCTGTTGAAATTAGCGGGGAACGCGCCGCTTACCCGCGATGCCAGTATTCGAAATCGATCGTACAAGTTACTGAAAACCAAAGTCCGTCTTCGCTATTGGCGTCACCCTCACTAATGCGAGGAACCCAAGTTCGGACGTAACGGCCGGCTTCAGCCGTATAGAGCATTTGGTTTCTAAATATCTCACCCAATGCCACAGCGTGCGCAAAGCCGGTTTCAATCCCGGTGTTAACCGGTATTAAAACGTGCAACTTAATCATGCCATCGTAGCGTATCGTCTGATTACCAGGAACACCGGTACCAACAATCTCGCTGCCGTCGCTTATAATTTCGCAGTAGACCCACGCAACTGGTGTTCCGTTTTCGTCTACCGGGTTAAGGTGTGCTTCGTTAGAGAATGCAATCTGAGTAGTAGCCCAGTTCTCTACGAGCCGTGTTTTTAGTGCGGCTACGGCACCAACGTAGTCCGCCATGTTATCTAGGTTCCGTTATTACAATGACCGGGAAGCGCTGTGGCCGGTCTTTTTTCTTGCTGGCGCGGTAAAACTCGCCGCCAGCACTGCCATTCGTAAGCCCGCGGTATGTGAACTCGATATTTGCAATATCGCGAAACTGGCTACGCGCGGCCCTGGCCGTCGACTCGTACACATGCGGACGAACAGACAGTTTTATAGGCTTCCCTTTAACAGTGCCTATCTCTATCTTGCGCGAGTAAGGCGTATAATTGGTAATGGTGATTTCATCACCATATTTCCACCTATTTAGCGTCTCGACTTCTTCGCCGTTCAAATAAATAGTATGTGCAGTCGCATAGTTGCCGGTCAATACTGGGGACCGCTGCCTAAGCGCGTTCAACACCCAATCCGCAACCATATCGTATCGGTTATATTCGTAGACAATCTTGCCGTCGCGTTTTACGGTTTGCTCTTCAGCGCCTTTAACGCCGTCAACCCACCTAGTATAATTCAGCGGGCGCGGGTCCGACTCCATGACCTTTTCGTTTTCGCTTTTAGCGAAGGAGGCTAAGTCAAACAGAATCTGCGACTTCATAGCCGCGCCTACTTCAGCGAACGTTTGCACGAATTACCCGCGGACCTGGCACACGTAAACCAGAACCTCAGTACCCAAATACTTGGGCTCTACCGCCTGAATTACGGCGTTACGCCCTTCAAAGCGGAAAACGTCGCCCTTTTTAGGCGGTCCTGGCCATTGCGCCTCTGCGATTTCCTTATTGGAAATCGTAATCTCGGTATCGCCCTGCACAATCCCGCCAACAAGCTGTTGCGGGCTAAAATCTTTTGTGCGTCCGTACACCGTCACATCTAGCGGTATTTGCGCCCCGGTTGGTGCCAGTGTGTTTCTTCGCAACGTCATGGCGCGACCAAATCGCGACAAGGCGCCGGAAATAGAGTCAGCTACGCTCATTAGTGAGCAACAATCCGGCCTGAAAGAACCGTATTCCCGCCGTAAGTGCCGGTGCTGATCGCCTTAAGCCGGACACGATCGCCAAGGATGCCGTCTACCGCGGTATCATCAGCCAACGCACCGTCTGTCGGTGTTACCGCAGTTGTCTTCGGCGTCAGAGCGGAGAAATTCAACAGGGCATGTTCGCTAGCTGTGTTGAACACCACACAAGCAATATCAATCCATGTGTTCCCGCCGTCCAGAGACGTTTGCAGGTACGACTTAACCGCGGTGCCGCCACTGCCATAAGCCAGGCGAAGGGAAGCAGTCAGTGACTGCATCCCGGTAAGCCCGGTGATTGGCGTACAAACCGCAGTCCCCGCGGTGGTAATAGTAAGGTCTGAAGCCGAGCCGTTTGTAGTGATGCCGAACGCGCCAAGAGCCATTTTAGATAGTCACATTTCTATATGGGGATAAAAGAGCGGCAACATCGGCCGGCATAATCCCGTCTTTGTCAGTCGGGGCAAAAAGCGTGTAGCTGTAAAGCGATTCTAGAATGTTCTCAGACCGCAAAAGCGGGTCACGGGTACGGTTAAACCTAACGGCCTTGATAAGGCCGATCGCAGCGTCTTCAATGTCCTGTGGGAGCGTCCTACCGTCTTGGCCAGGCAGTAACCACCCGGCAACGTAGGTCACCACGATCTTTGTGGCGGTCCAAGTTCTAAGTTCACCTTCGCTTGTAAGGCGAACAATAACCCCGCCTCCACGGTCTTCGTACTCGCCTGGGTCAACGGTAAAACCATCTTCGACAACGCTAGTAATACTCGTTACGGGGTAGCGGCTAAGAACCAATTCCGATCGGTGGTATTTCTTGTAACTACACGGCTCAAAACGGAAGGTTTCATCAAGAGTTTCGCGGCCTAGTGTCCTGGTGCCATCGTTGGCCGGCGCAATATTCAGATATGTGCAAATTGCTGCGCTTCCACGCGCGATCTGCGACTCTAAATAACTGTCTTCGTCTGTGGCCGTAACCGAAAGCTGCGACTTAACTTCTTCAAGCGTCGTTAGCGCAGTGCTTTCCGCGGTGCTTGAAACAGTAAGCATTAGACTACTTGTTGTTCTTGTTGTACTGCCGTTTTTCGGTCACTACCGAGGCAACAACCGGCTCTACATCTGTATCTACAACAGGTTCTTCCAAAGCATCTTCAATCACAACGGCCGGCACTACAACGGCCCGCTCTTCTGCCTTTACTTCCTCGACATAATCGGCCGGCTCAATCATATCGGCCTGCATAAGGCCGCTAGTGGCATCGCCAAAGTCCCGTACATCGCCAACCTTTAGCGACTCGCGTGTAAAGCCATCAGGAAACCAGCCGGTTAGTTTTTCGGAAATGACTTTGCTTTGCATGATTACCTTATTCAAAAACGAAGTGGAATGTGCCGCCTTTAGCTGCACCACCGGACGCAATAACGATCTTGACCCGATCGTTTGCAAGACCAATTTTGTCGTTTACAGCGAACGTGGCGGCGTAAAGTGCGGCAACGCCGGCCGTGGTATGTGTGGCCTGGCGCGGGGCTACGGTGGCCGAAGCGTTTACGTCATTTTGTGCCCAAAGCGTCTCGCCTGTGGCCTCTGACGTAATCGTAAAGTCAACTCCGTCCGCGAAGTCACCTTTGACGTACCGAATCTGAGAAAGCTTACCGGTTACAGCCTCAGAATAAGCCGTAGCCGCC
>LNFM01008331.1_pt1 | contig 15705 bp, 14 predicted proteins | sample 596031 | NCBI WGS metagenome assembly LNFM01 (sample SAMN04254537, study PRJNA301005) | activated carbon metagenome | isolation source: dual media filters at the Ann Arbor, Michigan drinking water treatment plant | place: USA: Ann Arbor | reverse complement strand
TGGCATGGCGGGTGAGCGTGAGAACGCATCCGATCCACATTCATCAGTAAGCAGCGCAGCGCGGTGGGTGCAGTGAAACCGTGACGACGTGGGGCCTCTCGATCTGCGAGCACCTGGGCGCTTGGCGGGCGTGCCGCGTGTTGCCTAGGCGCAGAGCGCCGTCAAGTCGTCGAGCGGCGTCGCTTCAACAGCAGCATCATCCCGATGGACGTGCACAGGGCAAAGCGGCGCATGTGCTGGCCGCCATTGTGATCTTTCTTTGTGTCCCTGCCGCAGCGCAGGTGCCTGGCGCAAAGGCCACGGATGAGAGGGCGATCATCGAGGTCGGCCGTGATGGGCTATCCACCCCTGTCAGGGTGGACGTGACACCCGTGGCAGGCGACGAGGAAATCGCGAAGCGCCTGCAACGCGTGCTTCTTGCCACGGAGTGGTTCCTCGACCCGCGGGTCCGGGTCGAGGAAGGCGTGGTATTTCTCGAGGGGCAGGTGCATTCCGAAGAACTGAAGAAATGGGCCGGCGAGGTCGCGCGCAACACCCAGGGCGTCGTCGCGGTGGCGAACCGAATGGAGGTGTCGACTCCTTCGATCTGGGATCTTGGCCCGGCGTGGCGCGGGCTGTCGGCGCTATGGCGCGAGTTCGTACATGCGCTTCCCTTTGTCTTCTTCGCGTTGCTCATCATGGCGATGTCTGTGTTCGCCGGCGTTCTCGCCACGCGCGGTGCACGGACGTTCCTCGGCCCACGCATACGCGCAAAGCTGTTGCTCAACGTAATCGCCAAGGCGGCAGGCGTTCTTGTCTTTCTCTTCGGTACGTATATCGTACTGAGAGTCTCCAGACTGACCCAACTGGCATTGACCGTGGTCGGCGGCACCGGGTTGGTCGGATTGGCGATCGGCATCGCGTTTCGCGATATCACCGAGAATTTTCTGGCCAGCATCTTTCTGAGCATGCAGCGTCCCTTCGAGACGGGCGATCTCGTCGACATTGCCGGGGTGACCGGTTACGTACAGCAGTTGAACGTACGCACGACGATCCTGATGACCCTCGAGGGGCATCTCGTACAGATTCCCAATGCCACCGTCTACAAGACCAACCTGAGAAATTACACAACGAACCGAAATCGGCGCGAGGACTTCATCGTCGGCATCGGCTACCAGGACTCGATCAACGAGGCCCAGGAAGTGGCACGCACGGTGCTCATGGAGCATCCGGCTGTATTGAACGATCCCGAACCCTCCGTGCTCGCGGACAGCCTGGGAAAGTCAACGGTCAACCTGCGTGTGTACTTCTGGCTGAACGGACGCGAGAACAGCTGGCTGAAGGTGCGCTCGTCGGTGATACGCCTCGTTAAGCTTGCCTTCCAGAAGCATGGAATCTCGATGCCCGACGAGGCACGAGAGATCGTCTTCCCGCAGGGCGTGCCCGTCACCATGTTGGCAGAAATTTCGTCGAACGAGCATGCAGCCCGGAACGAGCGCGTTCCTACCGATACTACGCGCAGAGAGATCCACGCGGCATCCACGACAGCAGAAGCCGGACTCTATAGCGAAGCGGGTGTTATCGAGGAACAGGCGCGACAGGCGCATCGCCTGAAGTCGGGTGAGAATCTCTTGGAGGTAGCCGACGTCGGGCCTGCAACCGGTAAACAGGGTTAGCAGGCGCAAGCCCGGCCAGGGGCGGCTGCCATCTGCTCGCGCATGTGAATAGTTCCCGTCTCGACATGATGCGTCACATACGGCTGGCAGGTCGGTCGCGCGGGGGCCGGGTTCATGGCAGTGTCGACCGCTGTGGGCTCGGTGCTGATCGCTTCTCGCGAATGCATGCCATCAAGGCGTGCCAAGAGGTCGCGAACGCATCGACACCGTCGCGTTGCAGTTGCGCGGCTAGTGCATCGTCGTCGATGCCTGCGGCGCGGAATTCCTCGATCTCGGCTTCAGCGGCGCCGCCGTCGGTCGGCAATGCATGTTCGACCTGGCCGTGCTCCGCAAAGGCCAGCAGCGTCGTCTCGGGCATGGTGATTATCGTCCCGTGTGCAGCCAGCGCCTGTACGTACAACGTGTCGCGGGCGGCAGGGTCCTTGGTTCCGGTGCTTGCCCACAGAAGGCGCTGCGGCTTCGCACCTGCGGCGGCGAGGCGGCGCCAGCGCGCAGTTGCCAGCGACTCGCGGTACGCCTTGTAAGTGCGTGTCGCGATGGCGATGCCCAACCGATTGTGCAAGTGCGACGGGATCTCCTGTTTCACCGCCACATCCCAGCGGCTGACGAAGAGGGAAAGTACCGAGGCCACGGTCAGATCCAGGCCTGCCGCCAACCGGCGCTCGAGGCCGCGTATGTAGGCCTCAGCCGCGGTCAGCACCTGTTCGCGCGAGAACAGCAGCGTGACGTTGACCGGTACGCCATCGAAGACGACCTGCTCGATCGACTCGAGGCCCTGTGGCGTTCCCGGAATCTTGATGAACAAGTTCTTCCGTGTCGCCTTCTGCCACAGCCGGTTCGCAGCCCGGATCGTGTGCCCCGTGTTCTCGGCCAGCAGCGGCGATACCTCGAGCGATACCCAGCCGTCCACGCCGTCGGTCGTATTGAAGATCGGGCGGAGCAGGTCGGCAGCCCGCGTCAGATCTTCGAGCGCAAGTTCGAAGAACAGGTCCTCGTCCGAAAGCCCGGCGGTGGCGAGTGCGGAGATGCTGTCGTCGTAGGTATCGCTGGCGCCGATCGCGTGTTCGAAGATCGTCGGGTTCGAGGTGAGGCCGGTCACCGACAGATCCCTGATGTAGCGTTCGAGCGTGCCGCTGACCAGCAACGTGCGCGTAATGTCGTCGAGCCAGAGGCTCTGGCCGAGTTGGTGCAGGGCTGCTGTTGGGTTCATGCGGGTAGCCTTACGTTCATTCGGGTTGCGGATTGCGCCAACGGCTGTCGGCGGCGGTGGGGCCCGGGACCGCCGGGCTCAAAGGGCTGAAGGACACTCTGCGCGTCGAATCGCGCGATGTCCGTTCGCTGTCGAACGCTGGGGGTCATTACCCATCAGTGCCTTTCACGATGCACCATATCCGTGGGCACATCGCGCCGAGGAAGCGTAGTGCTGTAGCGCGAGTCGGTGCGGGGACAGTGTGCGTGAGCGCACAGATGCGGCGCGGGCAGACGCGCATCTTGGCGCCCGGTACCACGCGCACGCCCTCCGTTTTCGCCGTTCTCTGGGTATCCACCTACTTTCCGTGTTTTCTCCGAACCCTGCGCGCTGGACGCACTTGAAGGCTCAGAACACCTCATGGCCTGCCCAACGACTCCCCTGCAGAGCGTCACCTATGGTGCGGTCGTCGACGGGAACGATCTGCGTTTCGATGCCGGGGCCGGAGCGATGCGGCTGTTCGTCATCGCTGCGTAAGCGCATGAATGCGAAATTCCCGGCCCTGAGCGACATGGGACAGTGCCATTGATGCGGCAGCAGCAAGTCCCTTACGCAGTCGTTAGTGGCACCGAGCGGGCTGCGTAGTGCCTGTGCAAGCACCCATCGAAGGCGAAGCAATCCCGCCACCCGACGACCCGTCGCTGGTCGACAGTGCTGATCTGGCCGTGGCTTTCGGCACCGATCTGGAACGAGGCCTCGGCGCCGTCGAGGCTGCCACGCGGCTGCGCGCAGACGGGCCGAACGAGCTGCGCGCAGCCCCACCGGTTCCACTCTGGCGTCGCGCATTGGCACAGCTTCAGGATCCGCTGGTCTACCTGCTGGGCGCGGCGGCTGCGGTGGCACTTGCCGCTTGGTGGTTCGAAGGTCGAGGCCGTGAAGGTGCGGCGGGTTGGCCTCTGGATGCGATCGTCATTGCCGGCGTTGTGGTGCTGAATTCGATGCTGAGCTGGATGCAGGAGGCCGAGGCGGCGAAGGCGGTGGCAGCGCTAGCGAGGATGACATCGGCGATGGCGAGCGTATTGCGCGACGGCGCTTTGTCTCGTGTGCCAAGCGCCGAACTCGTCAAGGGCGACGTACTGGTGCTCGCGGAGGGCGACGCCGTAGGCGCCGATGCGCGCCTGACTCAGGCGGCTGCGCTGAAGCTGCTGGAAGCGCCGTTGACGGGCGAAAGCGAGGCCGTACTGAAGGCTGTCGCAACGCTACCTGCCGCTGCGGCGCTGGGCGATCGACTCAACATGGTATTCAAGGGTACCGCGGTCGCGCAGGGAACCGGACGCGCGATCATTACCGCGACGGGTATGCAGACCGAGATGGGCAGTATCGCCACGCTGCTCGATACCACGCCCGACGTACCGACGCCGCTGCAAGTCGAGATCGCGCATCTGGGCAAGGCGCTGGGCATTGCAGCCCTGCTGATCGCCGCCGTTGTGGTGATCACGATTCTGCTCATCTCGGATCTCCAGGGCGTCGCCGATGTCGTTACGGTACTGCTGCTGGGCGTCTCGTTGGCTGTCGCTGCAGTGCCCGAGGGACTCCCGGCGATCCTGTCGGTCGTCCTCGCGATGGGCGTGCGCCGCATGGCGCACCATCACGCTATCGTCAAGAAGCTTGCCTCGGTCGAAACACTCGGCTCGGCATCCGTTATCGCGTCGGACAAGACCGGTACGTTGACGCGCGGCGAAATGACGGTACAGCGGGTGACGACGATCTCGGGGCGCATCGACATCACCGGGGTGGGCTACGTACCGGATGGCCTTGCCGAGCACGCCGGCGCGGAATTGGCCCCAGGCCCCATGCTCGACGAGCTGCACGCCGTGCTGCAGGGCGGAAGCCTCGCCGGCAATGCTCAACTCCAGCAGCACGAAACCGGCACGTGGGTCATCCAGGGCGACCCGACCGACGCGGCGTTCCTAGTGGCCGAGCACAAGTTGGGCAATATCGAGAAGAGCGGATCCGATGCCGCGGGGGAGGCGCGCTTCGAGCGCATCGGCGAGATACCGTTCACCTCACAGCGAAAGATGATGTCGGTGCTGGTCGTGGATCACGCCAACGGCGATGCACACGTGCTCTTTACCAAGGGTGCCCCCGATGTACTGCTGGCTCAATGCTCCCACGCGCGTCGGGGCGCGTCGACGGTGCGGCTCGATGCCGCTTTGCAGGCGCAGGTGCTGGCCGACGTCGCGACGATGACCGGTGATGCGCTGCGCACTTTGGCCGTGGCGCGTCGCACGCTGGCACCCGGCGTACGGATTCCGTCCCATGCGGTGGGGACAGCCGCACTCGAGCAGGACCTGGAATACCTCGGTACCGTGGGCATTATCGATCCCCCGCGCGAAGAGGCGGCTTTGGCCATCGCCCAGGCCCGAAGGGCAGGTATCCGCGTGATCATGATCACTGGCGATCACCCGCGTACGGCGCTGCGCATTGCTTCCGATCTCGGCATCGTCGACGCTGGTGCATCAGTGCTCACGGGGATCGAACTCGACCAACTGGACGACGCCGCCTTCGCGGCGGCGGCGCTACGGACTTCGGTGTTCGCCCGCGTGGCGCCCAAGCACAAGCTGCGCATCGTGCGCACACTGCAGGGAAGCGGACACGTGGTCGCGATGACCGGTGACGGCGTCAACGATGCACCGGCGCTGAAGGCCGCCGATATCGGTGTGGCGATGGGCGTGGCGGGCACGGAGGTGACCAAGGAGGCTGCCCGCATGATCCTCGCGGACGACCACTTCGCCACCATCGTGCTGGCGGTGCGCGAAGGGCGCGGCGTACTCGACAACATCCGCAAGTTCCTGCGCTACCTGCTGTCTTCGAACCTGGCCGAGGTGCTCACCGTGTTCGCCGGCGTCGTGGGGGCAGGTGTCATCGGGCTGAATGCCACGACCACCGGTTCGGGGGGCTCGATGGTGCTGCCGCTATTGGCCACGCAGATCCTGTGGATCAACCTGATCACGGATACCGGGCCGGCGCTGGCGATGGGAGTCGACCCGATCGCCGAAGATGTCATGGCGCGCAAGCCGCGTCCGCGCAGCCAGCGTATCGTCGACACGCCCATGGTGATGAGCGTGCTGGAGGTCGGCGCCGTGATGGCGGTGCTGACCCTCCTGACGCTCGACCTGTTCCTGCCTGGCGGGCTGATCGATCCGGTGGACGCCTGGCTGGGCACCGGCCCGCACAGTCTCGACGTGGCGCGCACCGCCGCCTTTACGGTTCTGGTACTGACTCAGCTGTTCAACTGTTTCAACGCCCGCTCGGAGTCTGCGTCGGCGTTTCGCGCGGCATTCGCGAACCGCTGGCTGTGGGCCGCGGTGACGCTATCGGCAGCACTGCAGGCCGCTGTCGTGAATCTGCCTTTTCTCAACCTCGCCTTCAACACCGTACCGCTTTCGGCGAGCCAGTGGTGTGTTTGTGTGGTAATGGCAAGCGGGGTGCTCTGGTTCTGTGAAGGGCGAAAGCTGTTGCGGCGACTCTGGATACGACGGGCACGTCAGTGGTCCGGGCAGTAAGCGACACAGAACGGGCACAGTCGGAATGGGTGCGGTGGGATGGGCTGAAGCGATGGGACGGCGAGGCCGGTTCTGCGGATCGTAATTTTGCGAGTAATGCACTTCGCATGTGACCCCCCCCCATCATCTCTGCTCGGCGTAGCCGACCCAACCCAGAAGTATCCGGACGAATGTATACGCCAGCCAGACCGGTACCTTGCGCCAGAAAGGCCGCTGATGCCAGTCGGTCTTGACCACTTGGATCGCGCGGTCGTTCATTGCCTTGCGTAAACTCTCGCGCAACTCGCCGGAGAACACCGCGTCGTCGACCACGACGTTGGCTTCTCGTGCCAACGTCAGGCTGAACGGATCGATGTTGGACGAACCGACCGTGGCCCAGTGACCGTCGACCACGGCCACCTTGGCGTGCATGAAACCATCGTGGTATTCGTGGATCTCGATGCCGGCGTCGAGCAGGCTTCCGTACAGCGCGCGGGAGGCATAGTGCAGCAGCATATACTCCACGCGGCCTTGCAACAGCAGTACCACTCGCACACCGCGTCCGGCGGCGCGACCGAGCGCATGCCGGAAACGTATTCCTGGCAGAAAGTAGGCATTGGCGATGATGATTTCTTCGCGTGCCGCATCGATTGCTTCGAGGTAGCCCTCCTCGATGTCTGTCCGATGGCGAATGTTATCGCGCACCAACAGCGCTGCGCGCTGCGTGCCCTTGGGGGAGGCATCGACTTCCGCGCGTTCTGCATCGCTCCAACGACGCTGCAGGTTGGCGAACGCGACCCAGCGCCACAAGCGTGTGATTTCGTAATGAACTGGCGCAAGCAGAGGCCCTTCGATCTGCACCGAGAAGTCGTAACGCGGTGGTATCTGGCCGGGCGTATTGTTATCGTCGATCACGTTGATGCCCCCCACGAAGGCAGTGCATCCATCCACCACGGCGATCTTGCGGTGCATGCGCCGCAGTCGGTGGCGGCGCAGCGTCAGCGGGGAGATCTTGCGCCGATAGACCAGCACAACGACGTGCGCATCGAGCATCCTCTGCAGCAACGGCGCGGACATATTCTTGGCACCGAAGCCGTCCAGAAGCACATGAACCCGTACGCCCCGCTGCGAAGCGCGGCACAGCGCGGTGGCGACGCTGCGTCCGGTCGGGTCGTCGGCAAAAATGTACGTCTCGAGAAATATCTCGGTGCGTGCCTGCTCGATTGAACGCGTCAATGCAGGAAAGTACTCGGTTCCGGATCGCAGCAGTGTCACCCGGTTGCCGTCGAAGTATCGGATCATCGTCCTTGGATGTGTCGGTGGCCGGCGAGAGTACGGTGGCCTTCGTCGTGAAGCGAGTGGGTTGCCTCGACATCGAGGAACGATTCGCGAATGCGCAGTGCCTGATGCTCATCGGAACCCATGAACCGGATGTCGCAACCGAGCAACCCAACGCGTCTCGAACGCAGTGGAGTGGGAGCGGCGTTCTCCTGCAACGCCGGCGTTGTTCGGATTCGCCGAATCTCGAGTCGCTGGTGATTTCGAGCAGCATGTGATCACCAGCATGGAACATCGCCAGTTTGGTGTTCATCATACCGGGTGCCAGCCAGATGTGCGCATCCACGTCGATCGGCGAGAGCAACACCGTGGCACGGACCCGATCGGACCGGCTGAGGCTCGATCGCGCACTTGTCGGCACGATGCCAAGCACTCGTCGGTCGATCGTGAAAGCGCCGGGAAACTCCAGGCTGCGCCAGTGCCGAAGGGGCGTCTTCGCCAGGCCGCACCGGTTCGACGGTTGTGCGCTCGGTCAAGCAGAGGGCGCACCCCCGTCGCAGGGCATGTTCGTCAGCGCCCAGATCGCGCGATCAACCGAGCGTACATTGCGTGCACAGTCTGCCGGGTCCACGACGCTCGGTGTGACTCATTCCAAGGAGAGCGACCACGGCCGTGCCGGATGTCGGCGATTGGAAACAGTCGCACGTGTACCTGCTCACGATATCGTGATGGGATACTGACGGCAGTGTGATGCCGTCACATTCTACGGTGGGATCGATCGAGCGCGCGTTACACGGCGCCTTGCCGAGGTCGGGCAAGCTTGATGGAATAAGGGACGTTCTATCGGTTCCGATCGTGTCGGGAATCGATCACTCGGCAATACGATTGCGCCGGTCGTCAGCCCGTTAGGCGTGCCGACCACCGACTCCGCGCCATTGCGCTACACAAGGATAGCGAGTCGACGGCGCTGCGATTCGGAATCCCGACCGTTATCGGCGGCCGATGACTATCCCAAGTAGAATCCCGAGACCTGCGGCGATGCCGACGGCGGACCACGGATGGACGCGTACGCAGGTATCTGCCCGGTGCGCCGCTTCGCGGCCATGCTCGACGGCGCCTTCGCGTGCGCTTACGAAAGCGGACTGCACACGGTTACGCGCTGCGGCGATCTTCTCAACCGATTGGTCCGCGGCAGCCCTGATGGTTGACTCGACATCCGTGGCAAGTACTTTTGCGTCGGCCACGAGTTTTTCTGTGGGTGTGTTCATTGTCGACTCCTGTCGGTTGATCAGCGTCGGATGACGCGCGATTCGGGTATTGGCCCATGGTAGGGTCTGGCCAAGGCCTCTGACTTCGTTGATTCTCTCGATGACGTGTACTGTCGCTTCAAACAGCTGTTCGCCTCGTCAGGTCAGCCGGGTCGGAGATAGTACTTCGTACTACGGTCCGCGACTGAGTCCAATCTCTACCGAATTCGTGATCGGTGCCGCGGTTGTTGCCGGCGGGGGGCGACCCCTCGAAAACGAGTAGTCCGGACGTTCCCCGCCGGTTCTCGAGGTGGTCTGTCGGCAAGCTCACTTGGATGACTGAGGTTCCTTGATTACTGTGACGTCGACAGCACGGTTTCTAGGATTCACTGCTTCATCGGCTGCTGACGCCTGACCGCTTTCGCCGACCCAGCTCGTATCGATGCTGGATTCCGGGACCCCGGCGACGATGAGTGCATCGCGGACTGCGTTCGCGCGTCGAGCCGAAAGCGCAAGATTGTCCGGGGCGGATCCGACACGGTCCGTTCGACCGATTACCGTCACGCGTGCCGGGCCACCGTGTGCGATGACGTACGCTACGTTCTTGACGATCATCTGTCCTCGCGTGTTGATGGAGATGCTGCTGGTATCGAAGTAGATTTGATACCAGGCCCCGGCCAGTTCGGGGCCGCTTGTTGCGGCGTCGTGTACTGGCCGCGGTGCGGAGGCGGTAGGCTGCTGTGCGCAACCTACCGCGAAAGAGAGCGTGAGTATTGCGACGGCCAGACGAAAGGTCTTCAGGGAATGAATCATGGATACCTCCATGGTGAGGGAAAATACAGCGGGCCTGACCCGATTAGCGCCAGATCGGTCGGCCGAGATTGACGCGGTCCGGATCTGTGAGGACGCCAGTGCCCGCCCCGACAGCACCGCCAATCAGTGCACCCTCGACGGGAGCGCCAAGTATGTATCCCCCGACGACTCCGACGCCTGCGCCGATTGCGGCACCGCTGAGCGCACGGTCATTGGATGTCGTGCCGCATGCGCTGAGTGCGCTGAGGGACACTAGCGCTATGATCGTCGACTGAATGCGTTTCATGATTTTCCTGTCAGTAAGTGATCCATGCATACCGCATCGAAAATTGGAGCCCGTTTCATCCAGAGCACAGGGGAGCGTCCTTCGAAAAGGATGCCCATGTTGCACAGTGGCTGTCTTCGAGGCAGGCTTTGGTCGTATTCATAGGGTATGGATCAAGGCGATGAATGTATGTGCGGAAGCGAACACTCGGCCGTGGGTCGACTCGAAGAGGATCATGGCCATGCTTCATTACAGCACTTCGGAACAGGAATGCCATTCTTGCGACAGCGCTCGTCCCCAGGTCATTGAGTCTGGATGCGTACAAGGAAGCACCCTGCGTCGGGGAATCTTCGAACGGGGACGCCTGGTGCTCGACGGCGGCTAGCAGCGTTGCAAAGTCAGGACGCAGACCATTGAGGCGTACTACGCAACCCTGTGCGCGCAACTGCTGCTGCCATCGATGCAGCACCCAGGCTCCGGCAGTATCGAGCGCCTCGATGTCCGCAGCGTCGAGTGCGATTCCTGGTTGGCATAGGCAGCGGCAGGCCGCGTTCTGAGCCGAGATCGCGCAGGCCCCGTGCCGTCCAGGTGCCCGACAGCGCAAGCGCCTGCGGCGTCGTCTGCGCGATGGCTGCGGGTGCCTCCGACGGTGGATGCATAGTCGAGGCACACTACATCGATTGCTCGTGTCGATATGTACGCGAACGCACGCAGCGCCGGGATCGGAAGTTTCTCACGGCAAGTTGATGAACCCGAGTAAGTCGTGGCAACTACCCTAATCGGACGAAGGTAGCCACGCTTCTACTGCTAGGGCTTTCGTCGTCCAACGAAGAGGAGGGCCCCGCCGATCACGATTGCACCGACGCCGGCCCAGATCGGAACATTGACGGTTTCCTTTTCGATGAACGACAACTCGATCGGTCCCAGTTTGGCCGCCTCGGTCTTGTGGGTGTAAGTGAAGCCGCCGTATGCCAGACCTAGGATGCCGGCGATCAACAGTGCGATCGCCGCTGCTCGGGATGCGTTCATTGCGTCTACTCCATCGCTTGTGGAGCGCCAAAGTGCCTGGCGTCATGGGATTGGTGAAAGTCCTCTCTGGACAATGACCACGTGCGGACCGGCATGGGCGCGACGCGGGCGTGTCGGGCTCGATCGAATCGGACTGGCCGTCGCGTAGTCAACTCCTTCGCGCATGCTATGCCCCTATCAGGGCGGCGTCGGTGCGACAGCCCTCATAGTGCGAGGGAGTCTCGGGGCCTGTCCGCACGAGGGAAGTTCGATCGAGGCCATGCGGTGAGTGTGGACGCGCCCAGACCTGGACGAGCCATCGGTCCGCTTATCGGGCGAGCGCGGCGACGCCGGATGAATCGTGCCTGGCGCCATGAACGACCTCCTGGTAGTCCAAGTTTTCGTCCGTACCCCCGGTGGGTCAGAATTCGATCGGCGCCAACTGCACCAGGCGGCGAGAACCGCAACGTGCGCGAACAGTTCTGCGCTCGCTATCTGGGCGGGCCCGTGTGCGCTGGCGCACGGTTCGCGCGACATCGTCCGTGTAGGCTTCGCGGCTCGTCATCGTCCTATCGCTGGCGGCAATTTCCGTTGCAATGGGAGATCACCGTGAAGAAATCAAGCTCGACGCCGGGTACCGTAGGCCGTTCCGGGACATCCTCCCTCGTCACCTCAGCCGTTTGCCGGGTCGTCTATATGGTAGACACTGGGTGAGTTCGTCTTGCCCAGTCGACTCCCAGGCAGGATGCCGGATATGAGCCCCATCGATGGCAACGACCCGCGATCAAAGCGTGTGGGCACGCGCAAGCAGCGACCATGGCGTGTGCGTGTGGGGCCAATGCTTGCAGCCCTGGTCGGGCTTGCAGTGCTGGCCGCGGTCGGCGGCAGATGGTGGCTTGGGCCGCAAGCGGCGATCGAGTTGGTATTGCGCGCAGACTTCGTGCAAACCGTCGTCGCAACCGGCCACATCGAGGCGCCGCACCGGATCGACGTTGCCGCCCAGATTACGGGGACGGTCTTGCATGTTCCGGTGAGCGAAGGGCAGACCGTCGAATCCGGTGATCTGCTGGTGGAACTGGATGCAGCGGAACTGCGTGCGGTGGGCCGGCAAGCCGATGCTGCGGAGGGGCAGGCACGCGCGCGTTTGCGACAACTGCAGGAGGTGCAGGCTCCGGTAGCGGCCCAGACATTGCGACAGGCCCAGGCCAATCTCGACAATGCCGTCGCGGAATGGGGGCGCAGCCAGTCGCTGTTCAGTCGTGGGTTCATCGCTCAGGCGGCGCTGGACAATGCGGGCAAGACCAGGGATCTCGCGGACGCCCAGGTTCGAGCGGCCCGGAAGCAGTGGGAGGCCACCCGTTCCGACGGCAGCGACCGAGCGCTCGCCGCGGCAGAGGTCGATGGCGCACGAGCCAGCGCGCAGGCCGCTCGTATTCGAGCCGGGTACGCGCGGATTGTCGCGTCCGTGGGCGGGACACTGATCGCACGCAACGTGGAGGTCGGTGATGTCGTTCAGCCCGGCAAGGTGCTGATGACACTCTCGCCGCGTGGCCGTGCCCAGTTGGTCGTTCAGATCGACGAGAAGAATCTGGGGCTCCTCAGCCTCGGGCAGACGGCGCGGGTGTCCGCAGACGCGTACCCGAACGAGCGCTTCTCGGCGCAACTGGCCTACATCAATCCCGGGGTCGACGTGAGTACCGGCGCCGTGGAGGTCAAACTCGACGTCGCCGCGCCACCTTCGGTGTTGCTTCAGGACATGACTGTTTCGGTGGACATCGAGGTGGCACGACGTGATCAGGCGCTCATCGTGCCGCAATCGGCATTGCGCGATCTCGATACGGCACCCTGGGTGCTTCGGCTGGAAGGGCGCCGGGCGGTCCGCCGGTCCGTGGAACTCGGCCTGCGAAGCGGCAATCGGGCGGTGGTGCTCGCCGGACTGGCCGAGGGTGATGCGGTGCTGGTCGACGCTGCAGCCATCCAGTCTGGCGTGCGTGTTCGTGCAACTTCGCGGCCTCCCGATCCGGTGCGGGAGCGACCCTGAAAGGGGCACGTCATGGTCAAGCGCGGGTTGCCCTTCGAGTGGATCGTGGCCGTTCGATTTCTGCGGGAGGGCCGGCTGCAAACGGTGTTCATCGTCGCGGGGGTGGCCATCGGTGTGGCGGTCATCGTGTTCATGTCGGCGTTGATGACAGGTCTGCAGTCGAATTTCATCCGGCGCGTGCTGTCAGCGTCGTCGCATATCCAGCTGCTGCCGCCCAGACAGGTTTCGCGACCCTTGCGTGGGGGAGTCCACGCGGTGGCTGGCGAGTTGGAGGCTGCCATCGTGCAGTCGACACCGCAGCGCCTGAAGTCCATCGACCAATGGCAAGCCGTTGCAGGGCAGATTCAAGCAATTCCGCAGGTGCTCGTGGTGGCGCCGGTTGCGGCCGGCGCGGCCCTGGCGGTGCGCGGGAGCGCTACGCGGGCCATCACGCTGACCGGCATCGACCCGGCGCTGTACTTTCGTGTCGTTAACCTGACAGACAAGGTGGTGCGAGGTAGCACGCGCTTGTTGGGAAGCGACATCCTGATCGGTACCGAACTTGCCAGTGATCTGGGCGTGGACGTGGGCGACAAGTTGCGAATCACTACGGGGGTGGGCGATGATGCTGCGTCCAGCACGCTGACGATATGCGGCGTCATCGATCTCGGCAACAAGGGCGCCAACCAGCGCAGCACCTATGTCGCCTTGCGCACGGCGCAAAGCCTGCTCGGGCTGCCAGGCGGCGTAAGCAGCCTGGAAGTCACGGTGCGCGACGTCTATGCCGCAGAGGCGGTGGCCCAGCAGATCACCGCAGCCACAGGCGTGGAATCGGACAGCTGGATTACAACCAATGCGCAGTTCTTCACTGCCGTCAGTGCGCAGACTACGGCGAATACGGCCATCCGTTTCTTCGTCGGCCTCTCGGTCGCCTTCGGTATCGCCAGTGTGCTCGCGGTTGTGGTGGTACAGAAGTCGCGCGAGATCGGCATCCTGCGTGCCATGGGCATCTCGCGTAGGCAGATCCTGCGGCTGTTTCTGCTGCAGGGGGGTCTGCTGGCACTTGGCGGAGCCGCTTTTGGAAGCGGCATTGGCGTATTGGGACTCATCCTCTGGCAGCGCCTGGCACGGAACGCCGATGGTACGCCGCTGTTTGCCCTGATCATGGATCCGATGCTGTTCCTGACAGCGTTGGTACTGGCCACCGTCACGGGTTTGATCGCGGCTTTCGCGCCGGCTCGCCGTGCGGCCAGGCTCGATCCGGTGGTGGCGATTCGTGGATGATGTTTCGGGATCCGGCGCCCCAGGGGGCACTGTATCGACGGCAACGTCGCCGATGGCCGCTTTGCGTCCGCTCGTCGTTCAGATGCGCGAGGTTCGCAAGGCTTACAACGTGGGCATGGCGAACGAAACCGAAGTGTTGCACGGCATCGACCTGACCGTGCATCACGGCGAGTTCTGTGCCGTCGTCGGGCCATCCGGCTCAGGTAAGAGCACGATGCTCAACATCGTGGGCCTCCTGGACCGACCGACGACAGGTACGGTCGAGGTCTGCGGCGCGCAGACGACGCTGCTCGACGATGCCGCGCTGACCCGGCTCCGAGGTCATAGCATCGGCTTCGTTTTTCAGTACCACCATCTCATCACCGCATTCACGGCTCTGGAGAACGTGATGATGCCGATGCTCGGCGCGGCGGAATTTGCCAACGACGCGATGCGTGCCCGAGCCGAGATGCTCATCGACAACGTGGGCCTCGCGCACTGGAAGGACTTCGGTGCGGGCAAACTCAGCGGCGGTCAGCAGCAGCGGGTCGCCATCGCGCGTGCGCTCGCGATGAGCCCAGCCCTCCTGCTGGCCGATGAACCCACCGGCAATCTGGACACGAAGAGTGCCGACGACGTGTTTGCGCTACTGCGGCGATTCAACGCAGAGGAAGGCACCACGGTGCTCTTCGTTACGCATAACGTGGCCCTTTCCGAGCGCTGCGATCGGACCATCGAAGTGATCGACGGCCGGGTGACCGCCTGATGAGCCGCACGGCGCAATGACCATCCACGACGTGCGTACCACGACGAAGTCCAGCGTCGAGCGTGCCGTACATCGCGCCGGACAGCGTGTCGTCAGGCTCGAACAGGAAGAAAGGCCACGGGTACTCGCTATCGACCCCTCGCGCGGTCGGCCGAAGTGTCGTCGGTGTTCGCGGTGCAAGCAGGGACGCCGTCCATCCACGGCACTTCACCGCGCGACCTGGCATTGGCAGCTCATGTGGATGCTCTGCACCGCGTGGTTGCTTCAGTCACTTCAACGCCACGTTCGCAGGTTGGTTGGCGAAGTGCAGCTGGTGCGCCAGCACGATGGACATCAACCAGTTCGAGTCCTTGAATGTCATCAGTCCGCCCGTACCCGCTTCGTTTCCGGTGAAGCGCTGAATCCGGTCGTAGAAGGTCGAGTCCTGCAGCGTGACGGTGAACGATGCCCAGTCGGATTGGGCGACGGAGCTGTTGAAGGTGGCCGGCTTGCCGAACGACGGCCTGCCCTCGGCGAGCCTTTCCCACAGGTGCCAGCTACCGTTGTGGTTCTTCTTCAACTTGGCGGGCGGCGTTGACATCGATCCGACGCTGGAGGTGTCGGTAATCGAGCCGTTCTGCACGAAGACGAGATCGCCATTCTCCAGTTGCTTCTCT
>LNFM01008330.1_pt1 | contig 15707 bp, 16 predicted proteins | sample 596031 | NCBI WGS metagenome assembly LNFM01 (sample SAMN04254537, study PRJNA301005) | activated carbon metagenome | isolation source: dual media filters at the Ann Arbor, Michigan drinking water treatment plant | place: USA: Ann Arbor | reverse complement strand
CTATCCTCTTCGCGTCGCAGGTACGTTTGGCGCGGCACAAGCTCTCAGAGCCGCACACCTCCCCTCCCCTTGATGGGGAGGGGCGGGGGTGGGGTGAAACCGGAAACCGTCGCGAAAAGACCCCTACCCCTATCCCCTCCCCACAAAGGGGGAGAGGGCTCTGTTGAGCGTTGGTTTGCCGAAGCTATCCTCTTCGCGTCGCAGGTACGTTTGGCGCGGCACAAGCTCTCAGAGCCGCACACCTCCCCTCCCCTTGATGGGGAGGGGGTGGGGTGAAAACAGGAAACCGTCGCGAAAAGACCCCTACCCCGCCTTGACGCACCCCACCATCACACCTCTTCGGCGCGGTATTCCTGGATCTTGGTGGTGCGCAGGCCCTTCATGCCGTGCTTGGCGGACATCGCCTGCCAGCTCATGAACTCGTCCACGGTCAGGCGATAGCGCTCGCACGCTTCTTCGATGGTCAGCAGCCCACCGCGAACCGCGCAGATTACTTCGGCCTTACGGCGAATGACCCAGCGCTGGGTCTCGGCCGGGGGCAGATCCGCCAGCGACAAGGGGGCGCCATCTGGACCGGTAACGAAACGGCGCGCAGGTGAAAGGGGATTTGCCATGGGTACTCCGAATACAATGTTCAACGATTCCAAATGTATCAGTTAAGAATTGCTGCATCGGAAAACAAAATGGCGGCATTTAATTCAAATTGTTCACATCGATAAAAACCTCGCACCACACTCTTCGAATTCGTTTCAGCCGCGGCCTCAGACGCAATTGCCTTCCCGGGCGCGCGCTCCCGTATATTGCCTGCTGCTTGTTCGAAGATTCGTCGTTGCAGCGCGCGGCATTCCTGTGACGAGCGCCGGGATGACTTGCTCGCCTACCAGCGCCAATGGGCGTTGCTACCTTCCACTTCGTCTTGGTCCCCGCGTATGCGGTCCTTGACGCGGTCCGGGGCGAACCGACGGGCGGATTGCAAAGCGGCGATGTCTCGCCGCCCCTCAATCCGGCTTCATCCCCGACGCCTCGATCACTTTCCGCCAGCGCACTTCCTCGTCTTTCATGAAGGTGGCGAGCTTTTCCGGCCCGCCCAGATCGAGCTCGATACCGTCTTCTTTCGAGCGCCGCTGGAAAAGCTCGGACTTCGCCGCGAGCTGGATCGACTGGCTGAGCCGCGCGATGATCGCGGGAGGTGTCCCTCCAGGTGCCAGCACGCCGTAGAACGCCACCGCATCATAACCTGGTACGCCAGCTTCGGCGACCGTCGGCACGTCGGGGAAGAACGTCGAGCGCGTCCCCGAGGTCACTGCCAGATGCCGCAGCTTACCACTGCGGATATGGCTCTGGGCGCTGGCGGACGTCGCGAACACCATATCGAGCCGCCCGCCGAGCAGGTCGATGACCGCCGGCGACGCCCCCTTGTAGGGAATGTGCGTGATGTCGAGCTTCGCCATATACTTCAACATCTCGGGAAAGAAATGCGGCGAGCTTCCGTTTCCGAACGAGCCGTAGTTGAGCAGGCCCGGATTTGCCCGGGCGTGCGTGATCAACTCAGCCATCGTCTTGAATGGTCGGTCCGGATTGACCACGACGACGTTGGAATACCGCCCGATGATCGCCACATGCGCGACGTTCTTGTGATCGTAGGGGAGCTTTTTCTGCAGTGTTTGGTTGATGTTGTGCGCGAACGACGCCATCAGGATCGTATAGCCGTCAGGCGGGCTCTTCAGCGCGAATTCCGTGCCGATGATGGTTCCCGCGCCCGGCTTGATCTCGATGATGACCTGTTGTCCCAAGTCTTTCGTCATGCCCTCGGCGAGAGCCCGCGCCGTGATCTCGTTGCCGCCGCCCGCCGGGAATGGCACCACGAACCGTACAGGCTTGTCGGGAAATTGCTGAGCTGAGACGGTTCCCGGTGCCACCGCGCACGCTAATGCTAGAAGAGCTGCCACCAACGAACGCTGCATCTCTGCCCCCCTGGCGCCCTGAAGACGCTTGTTTCACGACACTATCTTTAGGCCCATGATCGAGCCGATCAAGAGCGTCAGGAACACCAGTCGCAAAGTGGTCACCGGTTCTTCATACCAGACGATCCCCACCAGTACCGTCCCGGCAGCACCGATGCCGGTCCATATCGCATAGGCCGTGCCCAGCGGAATGGTCCATGTCGCAGCGACGAGCAAGGCGAAGCTGACAATCGCCGTGGTCAGGAAAGCGATCAACGGCAGTGCCTTCGGCGGCCACGCGATGTAGCGCATGGAGGTCGTCATTCCGATTTCGGCAATGCCAGCCAGGACGAGGTAAAGCCAAGGCATTTCAACGCTTGCTCGTCAAGCTCTCCACCACCAGACTGGTGTTCGTATAGACGCAGATCTCTGCCGCGATCCCCATTGCCTTCCGCGCGATCGCCTCGGCGTCGAGCGGCTGGTCGATCAGCGCGCGCGCTGCCGCCAGCGCGTACATTCCGCCCGAGCCGATACCCATCACGTCGCTCTCTGGCTCGAGCACGTCGCCCGTTCCGGTCAGGACCAGCGTAACCTCGGCGTCGGCGACCAGCATCATGGCTTCGAGCCGCCGCAGATAACGGTCGGTCCGCCAGTCTTTTGCGAGTTCTACACACGCCCGCGTCAGCTGCCCGGGATATTGCTCGAGCTTGGCTTCCAGTCGCTGGAACAACGTGAACGCATCCGCCGTCGCCCCAGCGAAGCCGCCGATCACGTCGCCACGCCCGATCGAGCGCACCTTCTTCGCGTTGGCCTTGATGATGGTAGCCCCCAGGCTAACCTGACCGTCGCCCGCGATCACGACGCGCCCACCCTTGCGCACGGTCAGGATGGTCGTGCCGTGCCAGCCGGAGGAGGGTTCCTGGCCAGAAGAAGATCCAGAGGAGGATGAGGTCATGAGGCGGCCGCCTTCGCGTGCAGAAATCGTAAACGAAGTCTTGATATGGACCGCCGGTATATGGTCGTCCAGCGACCGGCACGCCAGCCCCTACCAACGAGGCGTCCGAGCTGTTAAACGCTGGACCCGACGGATTCAACCCGGGAGCATGGCCCGTGAAGCGGCAAGCCACCATCGAGCGCAATACCAAGGAAACCCAGATCAAGGCCACCGTCGATCTGGACGGCTCGGGCGCCTATGACGTCAAGACCGGCATCGGCTTCCTCGACCATATGCTGGAGCAGTTGGCCCGCCACTCGCTGATCGACATTACTCTATCGGCCAAGGGCGATCTCCACATCGACCACCATCACACCGCCGAGGACTCCGGCATCGTGTTGGGGCAAGCGATCGCGAAGGCCATGGGCGACAAGCTCGGCATCACGCGCTACGCCGACGTCCACCTTCCGATGGACGAGACCCTCACGCGCGTCGCCATCGACGTCTCCGGCCGGCCGTATCTGGTATGGAAGGTCGAGTTCACGCGCCCGAAACTCGGCGAGATGGATACCGAGCTGTTTCGCGAATGGTTCCAGGCCTTCGCGCAGAACGCCGGCATCACGCTGCACGTCGAGACGCTGCACGGTGAGAACAATCACCACATCGCCGAGACGTGCTACAAGGGCCTTGCACGCGCGCTACGCACGGCGTTGACGCTCGATCCGCGCCAAGCCGGCCGCGTCCCCTCGACCAAGGGCACTTTGTAAAGGAGGGAGTTGGGATAGGGATTTTGGAAGAGGGAAATTCGAGGCGTCTTCGCCCACTCCCCATTCCAAGTTCTTTACGCCCTTCATCATCATGCAATTCTACACTGTCCATGAGCCCCCCGAGCCGCCCGTCGATCGCATCGATCGTGCCGGCAGTCTCGTATTTGTGGCCGACCGCTTCACGCCCCTGGCTGTGGTCCTCGGCCCGTTTTGGCTGCTGGCAAATCGCCTGTGGCATGCCTTCGGCGTCTACCTTCTGGCGCTCGCCGCTGTCGTCCTGGTCGTGGTCTCGACGGGCTTCAGCTGGCGCTGGATCTCGCTGATGATAAGCGCCTTCAATCTGTTCGTTGCCTTCGAGGCGGCAAGCCTGCGCCGATGGGCCATGGAGAACCGCGGTTGGCGCACGCTCGGAACCGTCTCTGGCCGCACGCTCGACGAGTGCGAGCGCCGCTTCCTCGAAACCTACCTGAACGACCAGCGCCTCGCCGCCCAGAATGCGTCGAGTAGTCCCGCGATGGCGTCGGCGGCTAACGCACCTTCCGGCGCCGGATTGCGCCTCGCGGAAGCAGCGACCGGAGACGCAATGGGCGGCCGTCTCGGAGCTGGCCGACGTACCTGGTTGCCCTGGCGCGCTCGGACGTCATCGACATGAGCGAGCGCGTCGTCATCATCGACTACGGGTCCGGCAACCTGCACTCCGCTCAGAAGGCGTTCGAGCGCGCCGCCCGTGAAGGCGGAAGCAACGCTGAGATCGTCTTGAGCGGCAAGGCCGAGGATGTAGCGAACGCCGACCGCGTCGTGCTTCCCGGCGTCGGCGCCTACGGGGATTGCCGCCGCGGCCTCGACGCTGTTCCCGGCATGCACGACGCGCTGTTCGACACCGTCCGCCGCAAGGGCCGCCCGTTCCTGGGCATCTGCGTCGGAATGCAGCTCATGGCGACGCGCGGCCTCGAATTCGGCGAAACGGAAGGCTTCGGCTGGATCCCCGGCGAAGTCGTCGCGATCGAGCCGAACGACCCCGCGCTCAAGATCCCGCACATGGGCTGGAACACGCTCGACGTGCAGCATCCACATCCTCTGTTGGCCGGGATGCCGACAGGCGGCGACGGCCTGCACGCCTATTTCGTGCACTCCTACCACCTCGCCGCGACAGACCCCGCGACCGTCGTCGCCCGCACCGACTACGGCGGCCCGGTCACCGCCATGGTCGCGCACGACAACATGGCCGGCACCCAGTTCCACCCCGAAAAGAGCCAGCGCCTGGGGTTGGGGTTGATCGCAAATTTTTTGAAGTGGCGGCCGTAGCGCTACAATCGGAGACTGATGTCATCCTGGGCCAAGCTGGCGGCCCCTTGGCCGTCGGCGCAGCTGCCCAGGACCAATTCCTCAGCCTGTCCCGAAACTCGATGCTCTGCATGGTGCGAGATGGGCCTCGGAACAAGTCTCCGAATTTCGCCCAACGACTTGGCCGAGGATGACACAACGGCTTCAGAAGCCCCCTACCGCCCGAACGCTACCTTGGTCCCGCCGGCCATTGTCAGCTCGATCCGCTCGGTCACCATTGACCCTGTGCCCCAAGCCGTGGGCACGGTCACCGAATAGGGAATGTGCGCCGCTGTCCCCGGCACGCGCCGCATGACGACCTCGACGTTGTTGTTCGACGCATAAGTCTTGGTGGCTTCGTTGTCGCGATGTCCGGCGATCGGTACGTACATCGCGCGGCAGACATCGGCGGTCTCACCTGGGTCGCCGCCCTTTACGCCTTCGAGCTTCATCTTGCGCTTGAACGACAGGGCGATGTCGTAACGTTGCTTGCCATCGAAGATCTCGACGCGGCGCTCACACGGCGGCCGGCCATCGGCCCGCGTCAGCACCAAAAGCGCCGACACCGGATCGAACGCACCGGCTTTGTGCTGCGGCAGCAGGGGTACGAGCTCCTTGTGCGGCTCCGGCGGCGGCGTCACGGAGATGTCGGTCGCCACTCGATTCTTGAAACCGAGCTTGATCGCCCCGCCTTTGCGGTTGTTCTTCCAGTCGAATGAATAGCTGACCGGCTGCGGTATCCCTGCGGACACGATGCCGGAGACGTTCGACGACCCCGCCCATGTGACCGCACCGAATAGCACGGACACCTTGCCCGAGCCGGACATCGAGTAGGTCTTGTCGGCCTTGGTCGACGTGACGTCGAGTCGTCCGACCTCGATGCCGTTGTAGCGCAGCTTGTAGTGCGCGTGGACGGCCGATGGCCAGGCATCCAAAGCCGCCTGCGCGGAGGCGTCGCCCGGCAACAGCGCAACGCAGTTGATCATAGCCAGGGCCGAAAGCGCAATCCGGTGAGCGCTACGTTCGCCCCCGCGACCTGCAGCACCACCCATCCAGCGGCGATCTTCGAACCCCACGTCCATGTCCCCGTCGCTACCCACCGATTCCGGCACTACTGCGGCAAGACCTCGAAACGGATGCTACTATTGAACACGAGGTTCGCTCGAGCAATCGAAAGGTCGCCAGCCGGATGGTTCAAGCCGAGGGCCCATTGCCTTACGCTTTGCGCGGTTCCTGCCCCCCGTTTCATCGATAGCGTGATTTCCGCTTGCGCCCGCCCGACGCCAGCCCCAATCCTCCCGCATATCGCCAGCCGAAATCTCGTCTGCTCTCAGCGGAAAGCTCCGATGGAACTCACCTACACGCAGAACCTCGAAGACTATCACCTCTGGCAGGCGCTCGGCCGCAAGCCGAAGGGCTTCTATATCGATGTCGGCGCCGGCCACCCGATCGCGGACAACGTGTCATTCTGGTTCTACGAGCGCGGCTGGAGCGGAATCTGCGTCGAGCCGCAACCAGATCTCGCATCGCGATATGCCGACATCCGCCCGCGCGACATGGTATTCGAAGGCCTCGTTGGCCGACAGAGTGGCGTTACGGATTTCCATATCGTTGACCGACTGCACGGGTTCTCGACCACAGTGAAGACGCACGCGGAAGGCGCGAGTAAGTTCGGCGCGAGTCACCGCACCGTGCGCATGCCGATCCTGACCATGGCCGAGTTGTGCGAGAAGCACGGCGTGACGGAGATCGACTTCCTCAAGATCGACGTCGAAGGCGCCGAAGCCGATGTGCTGATGGGCAACGACTGGAAGCGGTTCCGTCCGAAGGTGATCGTGGCCGAAGCGATCCTTCCCGGCAGTGGCGATCCCGCATGGGGCGAATGGGAGCCTTTTATCCTGGAGCAAGGCTACGAGTTCACGCTGTTCGATACGCTGAACCGCTTCTACGTCGCGAAAGAAGCGAAGGACGTTCTCGCCGCCGCTCCGCGCGAGCGCGCCGACTGGGACATCGCCAGGCACCTCTATCAGGTCGGTCGGGCACCCGAGTGCGCCGAGCATCCCGATCACGCCTTCGCCAAGGAGATCACGCGCGGCTTTTGGGCGAGCCTGCCCGGCATGGACAAGAAGCAGTTGGCTCAACTGCTTGCGTGCGGCCGCGGCATCACCGACGAGGCGCAGATCGCTGCGCTCGCCAAGGATCTCGATACCGATAGCATGCGCGCAACGCTGGGCCGCATCGCCTGCGGTTACGACGGCGGACAGATTTTCGACGAATGACAACTTGGATGGCCGGAAACGGCGATGGTCTAGACGACGGTAAGTGTAGCGGCTGATTTTTCTTTCCGAGTCTCTTCCGTGGCTTCGCCGGGCGGCTTCACATCCGCACTTCGTTGCGGTCGTTTTCACCCCTGGGTGCGCCTACAAAACGAAGTGCGAATCGCGTAGGCTTTTCCACAGCAAAGTTTGTCGCTGTAAAGGCGGCGAGGCACTTCTCTCATGGCTTTCGGCATGGGGAAGGCAGCGTCGTGCGTGGGATCGAACCACCCATCGGAGCAAATCATGATCGCGACGATTGCGCGGACACTTGTCCGCTCGCTGCCTCTCTCCCGAATTGTGAGCATCGCTGCCGTCGTCCTCGGCCTCGGAGTCCTTATGCCCACGTCCGCATCGGCCGTGAGCTCCAACGTGCGCAACGCCTGTATGGGTGACTACTTCAACTTCTGCGCCGGCATGGAAGTGGGCAGCCAGGAGTTGCGCCGCTGCTTCAACAAGAACGGCGCAAAACTGTCGTCGCCTTGCGTTGCCGCGCTCGTCTCGGCGGGTGAAGTGTCCAAGGCCGAAGTCGACCGCCGCGCCGGCAAGTCGAAGGTAGCTTCCAAGAAGTCACGCTCGGCAACGCGAATGGCCTCCCGCTCTCAGTGCGTACAAGGCCCCGCGCGTCCGGGTGCAGCGGCTTCCAGCACATGCCGTTCTGTCGCTTCGCGCGGCGGGAAGGCCAAGCGCCAGTACGCCACGCTGCGCTGATATCGCGGCAAGTTCCCCTCCCCGTCGTGGGGAGGGGTTAGGGGGGGGAAGCTTCGCTCTAAAAATAGGTGAACACCTCGATGCCCGCGCCACCATCGTAGGCGGCAATCGGCTTCTTGGTATCGAGATCGATGCGCGTGAGAAGCCCGCTGTCGTGGCTCGTCACGATCACGTTTTTGCCATCTGGCGGAAATGCGATGCCCATCGGTCCCTTGGCCACGGGGACGAGCGTCTGCCGGCGATAGTCGGCCGCGTCGATCAGCCAGCAGTTGCCGCTGGTGTAGCCCGTGACGACAAGATGCGTCCCGTCGGGTGAAAACATCAGCTTGTGCAGCCGCGACCGCTTCACGTTCGACAGCGCTTGGTTGACGAGCGGCACCCGGTCGATCTCCCGCAGCGTCTCGTTGTCGATTACCCGCAGGTCGTTGCGGTCGTTGTCGATCGCCACGATTCGCTGGCCGTCCGGTGTCGGCGAGATACCTTCTGTGCCGCTGCCGTTACCGCTTTCCACGCCTGCCGCGCGCACGGAAATGCTGCCGATGAACGCGCGTTTGGCGGTGTCGAATACGGTCACGTCGCCTTCTTTGGCGGATACATAAATCCGCCCGCCATCCGCACTCGAGCAGATCAGATGCGGCCCCTTTACCGGCACGTCGTAGCTCGCTTCCACCTGTCGGCTCTGGGGATCTAACAGTGACAGCTTGCGGGGAATGTCGCAGGCGAACCAAAGCTTGCCGTCCGCCGTCGTCACCATGCCGTGCGGCGCGATGAGACCTGCCGGTAGCGTGATCACGTCCGCTATCGCCTGCTCCTCGAGATCCAGCACCACGATCTTGTTGTTCGGGTTCTTGTTGCCGCCGTAGATGCCGTCGCCGTAGAGCGGGACATATGCCCGCGTGTGATCGTGGCTCAGCGCGAGTTCGTGCACGCAGGGCTCCGGCCCATCGATGACCTTGGTCTCGACCAGCGTCGTGGGATCGTAGAAGCGGATCTTGTTGCCGACCTTGTCGACTGCCACGACTCCGCGCCTGCCCGTCGTGTTCGATCCGGTGGTGGGAATGGAATGCATCTGCCTGTCCTCTTGGAATGTCACCCGATCCGTCCGAACCCGCGCGGTAGCGCATGCATGCGCTCGATGCCTGTTTCCGTCACGCGGACCATCTCGCCGGTCTGGACGCCGGCGCGTTTGTCTGGCGTCACCACGTTGGGCTGAATCACGAGCACCATGTCCGTTTCGAACGGCTCTTCCGGCACTGGATGGGCGCCGTCTGTTCGGCTCTTCGATGACAGGATAGGCGAGAGGTAGCCGCCACCGTAACCGTGGACGATGTCGTCGATCGTCGTGAACCCGCGCTCCTCGATGATCGACGAGGCTGCGATCACATCGGCCGGTTTCGATCCGTGGCGAATGACGGCCGCCATCGCGTCGAACGCGGCATCGGCCGTATCGTGCAGATCTCGATAGAGTTGCGTCGGCGCCTCTCCCACAGCGAACGAACGCAGTACTTGCCCGCCATAGTCCCAGAACGTCGCAGTGATTTCGGCTGTTACGCAATCGCCTTTCGCGAGCTTTCGGTTGGAAGCCCACTGCGTCGGCACCGCAACCTGCGGATCGTGCATCGAGGTCATGCCGAGATAGTGGATACCGTGGCCGCCGCCGTGAGCGACGTATCCCCGCTCGACGACATCCCAGAGCTGCCGCTCGCTCATGCCGGGCTGGGCGTTGTCGCGCAGCGCCGCCATGCCGAGATCCGACAACCACGCGCCGATCCGCAGCCAGTCGAGTTCCTCCGCCGACTTGACTCGCCTCAGCGTCACGAACTGCCGGTTGAGGCTGGTGATCCGCCCGAACGCCGAAGCCAGCGCCGCTTGCTGTTCGGCCGAAACCGGCCCGATCACCGCCACACGGTCCCGGCCCGCCCCGCGCCGCTGCAACTCGGCTATGGCATTGGCGATAGCCGACACCCCTCCCCACTGCACGTCGGTCTCGGCCGCAAGCCGGCGCGCCAGCGGCAGGTGGTTGTAATAGTGGATGAACATCGCATCGCGCTCGCCGGGGCTGTGGACGCCGACAGCCTCCTGTGTCACCGGCCACTGGGTCAGCCAGTTGACGATCGCTCCGAACCGGTTGGCCCCGAGAAATATGAGGTGGTCGCACTTGGCGTCCGCGAGCATCCGGGCGATGGATTGTCGTCGGCTGGCCATCTCGGTCGTGCTGAACCGAGGGTATTCGGCTTCCGTAATGGGTCCGAGGCGTTCAGGCAGGTTGAGAGGCATCGATTTCTCGTCTACTTGGGTCGCGCACCGGTCGGCCGTGTTCGGTCGCCGGTAGTGAAGTGCCATGCCGGAGACAGGGCCTGATCGAGACAAGCCCAGCCTAGTCAAACCCAGCCTAGTCAAACCCAGTCTAGTCAAGCTCAGCTGGGCAAAGGGAGGATAGCAGATGTCTACGATTGCAAAACTCATGTCGGGGGTAGTTCTTGCTGCTTTCGTCGCATCGCCCGCCATAGCCCAGCAAGAATATCCGAACCGGCAGGTCAAGATCATCGTGCCGTTTGGCGTTGGCGGCCCAGCCGACGTGTTCGCCCGCGTCGTGGCCCAGCACCTGACCGAGCAGACCAAGCAGTCGTTCATCGTCGAGCCGCGCCCCGGTGCCGGCTCCGTCACGGGCACCGACGCCGCCGCGAAGTCTGCGCCGGACGGCTATACGCTTCTGATGATGTCGAACACGCACACGACCAACGAGTCGCTGATCCCCAACAAGCCGTTCCAGTTGATGCGCGACTTCGCCCCGGTAGCGCCGGTCAACTATTCGGACTTGCTGATGGTGGTCCATCCGTCCGTGCCGGCGAAGAACGTGACGGAGTTCATCGCCTATGCGAAGGCCAACACCGGCAAGCTCAACTATGCGTCGTCCGGTCCCGGCACGCCCTATCACATGGCCGGCGAGCTGTTCAAAGCGATGAGCGGCACGGAAATCGCGCACGTTCCCCACAAGGCTTCGGGCGATGCCCGCTCGAGCATCATCGGGGGCCACGTGCAGATGATGTTCGATGCCATCACCACGATGTCCGAGGCCGCCAAGGCGGGGCAGGTTCGCGCTCTGGCGTCGACCGGCTCGCAGCGTTCGCCCGTGACGCCCGATCTGCCGACGGTAGGCGAATCGGGTGTACCTGGCTACGAGGCCACGATCTGGCTCGGCCTGATGGCGCCCAAGGCGACCCCGCAACCCATCGTCGACAAGCTCAACGCCGAGATCCGCAAAGTCGTCAGCCGCGACGATGTGAAGGCGAACTGGGCCAAGCAGGGCGCATTCCCCCTCGTAATGACGCCCGCCGAATTCGACGCCTACCTCAATAAGGACATCTTGAAGTGGGCCGACGTCGTCAAGAAGTCTGGCGCATCGGTGAAATAAGGTTGGTGCCGCCATCCCAGACCATACGCGCAGCGCGAGCGTGCGGCGGGGGCGACGAGCAGCAAATCGTAGGAGCTGGAATCGGAAGTATGAGCAATCCCAATCAACTGCCCACGAAGCTCACCGTGAACGGCAAGACCGTAGAGGTCGCTGCCGATCCCGACACGCCGCTGCTTTTCGTTCTGCGCGATCAGCTGGGGCTCACCGCCACGCACCTGGGCTGCGGCGGTAATCAGTGCGGCGCCTGCCATGTGATGATGGATGGATTTGCGGTGGCTTCGTGCGATGCGCCGCTGTGGTCGGCCGCCGGCAAAACGGTCACGACGCTCGAAGGCCTGGGTACCGTCGAAGCCCCGCACGCCCTGCAGAAAGCGTTCATCGCCGAGCAGGCGATGCAGTGTGGCTATTGCATCTCCGGCATCATGATGACCGCTGCAGCATTCCTGCAGCAGAAGCCGAACCCGACCGAAGCCGAGGTGCGCGCCGCACTCGATCGCAACTTGTGCCGCTGCGGCGCGCACAATCGTATTGTCCGCGCTGTTCTGCGCGCCGCTCGGGAGATGGCATCGGCATGAGCACGCCAGGAAACTCTTCAGCCGCATCCGCACCCGCGAAATTGCCCGGCAGCCTCGAGACCAATAAGCGCATTTCGCAATGGATCAGGATCGCAGCCGATGGCACGATCGAGGTCTCGCCCGGCAAGGTCGATATCGGCCAGGGTATCACGACCGCCCTCACGCAGATCGCCGCCGACGAACTCGGCGTGAAGCCCGGGCGTATTAGGATGATCCGCGCATCGACCGCATTCAGCCCGGACGAGGGCGTGACATCGGGTAGCCTGTCGGTCCAGGAGAGCGGCACTGCCATCCGCTGGGTTTGCGCCGAGGTTCGAGCGATATTTCTCGCCGCCGCCGCCGAAAAACTGGGCGTACCCGCAGACAAGCTGAACGTCGAGGACGGCTCTTTCCTCGGCGAAGGCAACCTCGCCACGAGCTATTGGGAGCTTGCTGACGCGGTTCTTCTCGATCGCGAAGCGACCGCGAGCGCCAAACCGCTACCGTCCGCCGCCCGCCAGAATGCCGGCAGTTCGATGCAGCGCGTCGATATCCCCGACAAGGTGTTCGGCCGCCGTCGCTTCATTCACGACCAGAACCTGGAGGGCGTGCTGCACGGCCGCGTCGTGCGCCCGGCACGTCCCGGCGCCAAATTGACGAGCCTCGACGAGACGAAGACCAAGGCGATGCCGGGTGTCGTTGCGATCGTGCGCGATGGCGATTTCCTCGGCGTTGTCGCCGAGACAGAGCACACTGCGATCAAGGCGAGCGAGCGCCTCGCCAAGGACGTGGAGTGGGTCGGCGGCTTCACTCTGCCCAGCAATCATGACCTGGCGAACTGGCTGAAGAGCCAGCCAGCGGAAACGACGATCTCGGCCAAGCAGGAAGGCAAGCCCGCGGCCTCGAAGTTGAAGACGATCCGCCGCGAATACACCAAGCCCTTCATCGCGCACGCTTCGATCGGCCCTTCGACCGCCATCGCGATCTGGACTGCTTCCGACCGTGTCGAAGTCGTCTCGCACAGCCAGGGCATCTACAATCTGCGCTACGACATGTCGCGCGTGCTGCGGGTTCCCCTGGAGAACGTCGTCGTCGCCCACGGCGAAGGCGCGGGTTGCTACGGTCACAACGCAGCGGACGATGTCGCGCTCGATGCGGCCTTGCTTGCTCGCGCAGTGCCAGGAAAGTCCGTTCGGACCTTGTGGACGCGTGCCGACGAACTCGCCTGGGGGCCTGTCGCCGCCGCCCAGACAGTTGCCATCGAGGCCGATCTCGACGCCAGTGGCGAGGTCGTCGGCTGGCGTCACGACATTTTCTCGAACGGTCACACATCGCGCCCCGGCCGTGCGCCGGTGCCAAAGCTTCTCGGCGGCTATCACATCGCCGACGGCTTCCCGATGGAACCCTCGACGAACCCGCCGATTGGCGGCGGCGGCGGCTCGGATCGCAATTCGATCCCCGCCTATGATTTCCCCAACTGGGTGGTGACGAACCATCGACTTCTGAACATGCCGGTTCGCACCTCGGCGATGCGCTCTCTCGGCGGCTATGGCAACATCTTCGCCATCGAGAGCTTCGTCGACGAGCTTGCCGCAGAGTGGGGCGAGGATCCCATCGCTTGGCGCCTGCGCCATCTGCAGGACCCGCGCGCCCGCGCAGTGATCGAGGCGGCGGCGCGTCGTGCAGGTTGGAAGGATTGGCAGAAGAAGGACGGCTTCGGGCACGGCGTCGGCTACGGTCGCTATAAGCATGACAAGGCCTATTGCGCCGTTATCGCCGAGGTCGAAGTGGATGCTGCCGTCAAGGTCCTCCGTCTCGTCGCCGCCGTCGATGTCGGTGAGGCGATAAACCCCGATGGTGTGATCAACCAGACCGAAGGTGGCTGCATCCAGGCCACGAGCTGGACGCTGCTCGAACAGGTCAAGTTCGAGGACGGCCGCGTGTCCTCCGATAGCTGGGAGTTCTACCCCATCCTCAAGTTCTCGGAGGTGCCCAAGGTCGAGGTCGAGGTGGTCGATCGCCCTGACGCGCCTCCGATGGGCGGCGGCGAACACACCATGGGACCGGTGGCTGCTGCGATCGCCAACGCCGTGAACGACGCCCTCGGTGTCCGCGTCCGCGACCTCCCCATCACGCCCGAACGCATCGTCGCCGCGATGGGTTGAGCTTGATTATCCCTGTTCCCGTTTTCGCTTCGAGATCGGGTCAGACCGAGCGGGTCTGACCCGAAGCAACCAACAGGGCCGAGAACGCGGCCCGGCCCAGGGCGCCATGCACTTCGAAAAGTGCGCCGCACTATTCCAAACGTGTATTCAGATCACCGATCTTCTCGACCCAGGCGCGGACCTTGTCGCCCGACTTGAGGAACTCGCCCTTGCCTGCGCCGACGCCGGCCGGCGTACCGGTCAGGATCACGTCGCCCGGGTAAAGCGTGATGCGGCTGGAGATGTCGACGATCTGTTCCTTCATGTTGAAGATCAGCTCCTTGGTATTGGAGTCCTGCTTCTTCACGCCGTTCACGTCGAGGCCGAGTTTCAGGTTGTGGGCATCGCCGATGTCCCGCGAAAGCGTGATCCACGGACCCATCGGGCACGAGCCGTCGAAGCACTTGTGGCTGACCCAGTCGGCGCGGAAGTTCGAGTTGTCCGGAAGGCCCGCGCGCGTGCCCATGTCGCGGGCCGACAGGTCGTTTGCGACCGTATAGCCCATCACGAAATCGAGCGCGTTGGCTTCGGTCGCGTTGCGACAGGTCTTGCCGATGATCAGCGCGAGTTCGACCTCCCAGTCGAGCTTCTTCGTCTTGACGGGGATCTTGACAGTCACGTCCGGGCCCACGACGCAATGGCCGACCTTCAGGAAGTGCCACGAATGCAGGCCGAGCGTATGCGGATCGACCGGATCGGGCTTGCCCTGCACGCGCGCCATCTCGTTGGCGTGGTCGCGGTAGTTCGCGCCCGCGCAGTAGATGGCGACCGGTCGCTGGATCGGGGCCAGCAGCTTGACCGATGAAAGCGCCTTGGCGGATGCTGCACCCTTGACCGCTGCGGCGTCGAGCCTTGTCAGGCTGGCGTCCCAGTTCTCCAACAGGTTCATGATGGAGACATCGCCTGCATTGCCGGTAGCCTCCGCCACATCGATGATCTTGTCGCCGACGACGAGACCGGCGCGAGGCCCCTGAGCCGATTGATAGGTGGCGAGATGGAACGTGGACATGGCGGATACTCCCTCGAATGTGATTGGCACGTGATGCTTGCAAGCGATGCTCAGATCTCTATTCCGGCCCTCCCGCCAGTGCAACCGAAGGCGGCGGTGCCGCTGTCTTGCACAATATTCCAGCAGCCGGTGATCGAAACAAGGAATTGACCCCGGACGGCATCCTAGCGAACTATAGAGGACCATCCGACGGGTCGGAATCGCTTCCTGGTTTCGCCGGTCGGGTAAAGCTGCTCTAGTTTCAGAAGACTAGTGCCAATCGCCGGTAAACGGCACTCCGTCAGCATCTGAACAAAGGGATCGCATCGAATGACGTCACGTCGAGATTTGATAGCGCTGGCAATCGGCTTGGCGCTGGCTCCCGCTCCTGCTTTCGCCCAGGATGTCTGGCCCAGCCGGTCGGTCAAGCTGATCGTGCCTTTCGCTGCAGGTGGTAACACCGACACTCTCGCGCGCCTCACGGCTGAGCGGTTGTCTAAAACGCTATCTGCAACTTTCGTCATCGAGAATATCACTGGAGGCGGTGGTCAGC
>LNFM01008329.1_pt1 | contig 15708 bp, 13 predicted proteins | sample 596031 | NCBI WGS metagenome assembly LNFM01 (sample SAMN04254537, study PRJNA301005) | activated carbon metagenome | isolation source: dual media filters at the Ann Arbor, Michigan drinking water treatment plant | place: USA: Ann Arbor | reverse complement strand
AGGTCGGCATGCGTTCCAGCCAGGCCAGGGGCGTGCCCATGGCCAGCAGCGTGAACAGCTCGGCGTGTTCGGGCAGGCGGCTCTGGATGAAGATCGTGCACTGCTCGGGGTCCAGCCCCGCGGCGATCCAGTCGATCACCATGTCGTAGACGTTCTTCTCGATGACCTCGCGGTCTTCGTAGTGCGTGGTCAGCGCATGCCAGTCGGCGACGAAATAGAAGCAGTCGAAGTCGGCCTGCAACCGCACCCAGTTTTTCAGTGCGCCGTGGTAGTGGCCAAGGTGCAGCGCACCGGTGGGGCGCATGCCGGAGAGGACTCTCTGTTTCATGGAACTGCTCGGTGGTGAGGCTGGCGATTGTAGGTTTCGGCACCGCTGCGGGCCGATACACTGCGGCCGGCCGTTGAACCGGTTGAAACACACTCTGCGTCATGAAGAACCTGGTCATCCTCATCTCCGGTCGCGGCTCGAACATGGTCGCGATTGCCGAGGCCTGTGCTGCCGAGGGCTGGGGCGCGCGCATCGCCGCCGTGATCAGCAATCGCAGCGACGCCGGAGGGCTGGATTACGCGCAGCAGAAGGGGATCCCGACGGCCGTGGTCAACCATCGCGATTTCGAGGATCGTGAGGCCTTCGATGCCGCGCTGGCGCAGGTCATTGACGGGTTCGCTCCTGATCTCGTCGTGCTGGCCGGTTTCATGCGCATCCTGACGCCCGGCTTCGTGCAGCACTACGCCGGCCGCATGCTCAACATCCATCCGTCTCTGCTGCCGTCTTTCCCGGGTTTGCACACGCATCGCCGCGCGATCGAGGCCGGCTGCAAGGTCGCAGGCACCACCGTGCACGTGGTAACACCGGAGCTGGACCATGGCCCGATCGTCGCGCAGGCGGTGGTGCCTGTGCTGCCCGACGACACCGAGGACACGCTGGCCGCGCGTGTGCTGGTGATGGAGCACCAGGTGTATCCACGTGCGGTGCGGTGGTGGCTCGAGGGCGTTCTCGACCACACAGATGACGGCCGCATCTTCCACCGCCGTGGCGAGCCGCAGATGCTGATAGCGCCTGGCTGATCCAAGTGCGCCGAAGTCGACCCGGATAATCCGGGCAATGCATCCGAACGCCTTGCTTGAACTCGCCACGGAACTGCTGCATCGGGTGATGCAGTTCAGTGCCCCCGCCGACAATGTCGTCTCCGACTTCTTTCGCCAGAACCGCGGCCTCGGCATGCGCGAGCGGCATACGCTGGCTGAGACCACTTACACCGTGCTGCGGCAGCGCCCGCTCTTCCAGCACCTGGCGCAGTCGGGCAAGGGCGAAATGGAACGCCGTCTGGCACTCCTCGGCTGGCAAGGCAATGCGGCCTTCCTGCGCGCCGCCTTGCAGGACCATGAGGTGCAGTGGCTGGAGAAGGTGGGTGCGGTCGATCGCTCTGCGATGCCCGACAAGCTGCGCCACAACCTGCCCGAGTGGTTGGCTGATCGGCTGCAGGCGGAGGTCGGCGAGGAGTTCTGGCCATTGATCGAGGCGTTGAACGGCAGCGCGCCCCTGGATCTGCGGGTCAATACCTTCAAGGCCAAGCGCGAGGCAGTGCAGGCGGATTTCAAGACTGCAAACATCGACGCGCTGCCGACGCCCTACTCGCCGTGGGGTCTGCGCATCGAAGGCAAGCCGGCGCTGCACAAGCTTGAGGTCTTCCTGCGCGGCGACGTCGAGGTGCAGGACGAAGGCAGCCAACTGCTTGCGCTGCTGACCGACGCGAAGCGCGGCGAGATGGTGGTCGACTTCTGCGCGGGTGCAGGTGGCAAGACGCTGGCACTCGGTGCCTGCATGCGCAACACCGGACGTCTGTATGCGTTCGACACCTCCGGCCATCGGCTGGCCGCGTTGAAGCCGCGTCTGGCGCGCAGCGGGCTGTCCAACGTGCACCCGGTGCAGATCGCACACGAGCGCGATGACCGCATCAAGCGGCTGGCCGGCAAGATCGACCGGGTGCTGGTCGATTCGCCGTGTTCCGGCCTGGGCACGCTGCGCCGCAATCCGGACCTGAAGTGGCGACAGTCGCCGCAGTCCGTCGATGAACTTCGCGTCAAGCAGGCCGCCATCCTGGCCAGTGCCTCGCGGCTCGTCAAACCGGGTGGACGGCTGGTGTATGCGACCTGCAGCCTGTTGCAATCCGAAAACGAAGCCATCGCCGACGCGTTCTCAGCCGAGCGCCTGAGGGATTTCAAGCCGGTTTCGGTGGAATCCTTGCTTCAGGACGCGCATGTGGCACACGGCAGCACCTTGGCCCGCGGCCCGTACCTGCGCCTGTGGCCACATCGCCACGGCACGGATGGCTTCTTTGCGGCGGTTTGGCAACGCGCTTGATTCGCGCGCAATTGGCCTCAACTCCGAAGTGTGTCGGTCGTTCGGCGCTGTTTGAGTCATCCTTGTTGACGGTGACGCCTACAATCAAAGGTTAACTTCATTGCAGCTCGGACCCGATTTCATGAATGTATTGACGACGGTGCTGGACAGCCTTCTGAACTGGTTGGCCAACGGCTTGATTGAAACCACGTGGTGGCAGGTGGTTTTGTATGCGTTGATCGCGACGCACATCACGATCGCGTCAGTGACCATCTTCCTGCATCGGTCGCAAGCGCACCGGGCGCTCGATCTGCATGCGATTCCCTCGAATTTCTTCCGTCTATGGCTGTGGTTGAGCACCGGCCAGGTCACGAAGGAATGGGTGGCCGTCCACCGCAAGCACCACGCCAAATGTGAGACCCCTGACGATCCGCACAGCCCGCAGACGCGAGGCATCAAGACGGTTTTGCTGACTGGCGCCGAGTTGTATCGGGTCGAGACGAAAAATGCTGAAACGCTGGCCAAGTACGGCCTCGGCACGCCGGACGACTGGCTGGAACGCAACCTGTATACGCGCTACAGCTGGCAGGGTGTGGGCCTGATGCTGCTGATCAACCTCGCGCTGTTCGGCGCCGCCGGGCTGGCGGTCTGGGCTCTCCAGATGGCCTGGATTCCGATCACTGCGGCCGGCATCATCAATGGCTTGGGCCACTGGTGGGGCTACCGCAATTTCGAGGCGCAGGACGCGTCGACCAACATCTCCCCCTGGGGCATCATCATCGGCGGCGAGGAGTTGCACAACAACCACCACACCTACCCGACCTCTGCCAAGCTGTCGGTCAAGCCCTATGAATTCGACATCGGCTGGATGTACATCCGCGCCATGGAGATGGTCGGCTGGGCCACGGTGCGCAAGACGACGCCGCAACTGAAGCTCGGTGTCATCAAGTCAGTCGCCGACACGAAGACGCTCGAGGCGATCATCGCCAACCGCTATGAAGTGATGGCGAAATACGCCGGACACCTGCGCGACGAATGCCGCAGCGAACTGGCTCGCCTGAAAGCAGAAGGCGCCCAGAACAGCGCTCATTGGAAAGATCTGCATCTGGCCAAGCGCTGGCTACACCGCGATCAGGACAAGATCCCGCAGGGTGTGCAGGAACGTGTGGCATCCGTGTGTGCCCAGAGCGCAGTGCTGTCTAAGCTGGTGACGATGCGCGAGGAATTGCGTGGGCTGTGGACGCGAACCAATGTGTCTGCAGACCAGTTGGTGCTTGATCTGCAGGCTTGGTGCAAGAAGGCTGAAGACAGCGGCATTGCAGTGCTTCAGGATTTCGCGATCAAGCTTCGTGCCGCGCACGCCTGATTCCGAACGCCCGAGTTATTTGCCTCCAAGTCGACCCCGCAGGGTCGGCACAACAAAAAGCCCGCCGAACATCACTGTTCGGCGGGCTTTTTGTTGTGTGACGAAAGCGCTTATCGCAGCTTCGTTTCCTTGTACATCACATGCTTGCGTGCCTTCGGATCGAATTTCATGATCTCGATTTTCTCGGGCTTGGTTTTCTTGTTCTTGTCGGTCGTATAGAAGTGACCGGTGCCAGCTGACGATTCCAGCTTGATTTTTTCGCGTCCACCTTTTGCCATGATCCGCTCCTAATCAGATTTCGCCGCGGGCGCGCAGGTCGGCAACGACCTGCTCGATGCCCACCTTGTCGATCAAGCGAAGTGCCGCATTCGAGATGCGCAGGCGCACCCAGCGGTTCTCGGTTTCGAGCCAGAACCGGCGGTATTGCAGGTTCGGCAGGAAACGACGCTTGGTCTTGTTGTTCGCATGGGAAACATTGTTTCCTGACATCGGGCGCTTACCCGTGACTTGACAGACGCGTGCCATGACGCTGCTCCAATAGGTTCGTGTTTCAGGTTTCGCTGATGCGGCACGCCCGAGGCGTTGGCTGCATCGTGGCTTGCGCCCACTTGGCCGCTGCACGACGACCCTCGAATGACAGAGGCCCCAAGCACAGCGAAGCCCGCGAGTATAACCGGCTTCTGCGGCCAACGGTCCAAATATGCCGTCAGCTCACTGTTCCAGGAAGCGTTGCGAGTCCAGTGCAGCCATGCAACCCGTGCCGGCGCTGGTGATCGCCTGCCGGTAGACATGGTCCTGCACATCGCCGGCGGCGAACACCCCTGGCACGCTGGTCATGGTGGCCATGCCATTCAGCCCGCCCTTTGTGATGATGTAGCCGTCTTTCATCTCCAGGTGGCCTTTGAAGATGTCGGTGTTCGGCTGATGGCCGATCGCAATGAAGCAGCCTTGTAGCGCGAGGTCGGTGGTTGAGGTGTCCTGGGTGCTGCGGATGCGCACGCCGGTCACGCCGGAGTCGTTGCCCAGTACCTCGTCGAGGGTGTGCCATAGGTGCAACTGGATCTTGCTGGCGGCGACCTTCTCCATCAGCTTGTCAACCAGAATCGCCTCGGCCTTGAACTTGTCGCGCCGGTGAATCAGGTGCACTTTGCTGGCGATGTTCGACAGGTACAGCGCTTCTTCGACAGCGGTGTTGCCGCCGCCGACCACACAGACCTCCTGTCCGCGATAGAAGAACCCGTCGCAGGTCGCGCAGCCGCTGACGCCGCGACCCATGAATGCCTGCTCGCTCGGTAGGCCCAGGTACTTGGCCGACGCGCCGGTGGCGATGATCAGCGCGTCGCAGGTGTAGGTGCCCGAATCGCCAGTCAGTTTCAGCGGCCGCTGCGAAAAATCGACTTCGTTGATGTGATCGAACACGATGCTCGTGTTGAAGCGCTCAGCGTGTCTCTGGAAGCGCTGCATCAAGTCCGGACCCACCACGCCGTCGACGTCGGCCGGCCAGTTGTCGACATCGGTGGTGGTCATCAACTGGCCGCCCTGGGCGATGCCGGTGATCAGCATCGGGTTCAGGTTGGCGCGAGCGGCGTAGATGGCGGCCGAATAGCCGGCTGGACCGGATCCGAGAATCAAGACGCGCGCGTGGGTTGATGTGGTGCTCATGGCGAAAGACGAAAGGCGGGAAAGGCTGCTCAGTTTGACATGTCGCTCAGGGGCGCTGGCATCAGCGATTCAATGGAGACAATAGAGAAATTTGGTTTGTCGAGTGAATTTCGCACAAGCCATGCCGATAACCGCAGCAAAGGAGCCCCACGATGGCGATGCTTTCAAATCTGGATCTGATTCGGCGCGTGCCGATCTTCTCGCTGCTGACCAACGAGCAGGCGCAAGGCATTGCCGACGCCGTCGTCAAGCGCCGTTTTCGGCGAGGCGAACTGGTGGTCGAGCACGGCAAGAAATCGAACGCGTTATTCATTCTGCTGACAGGCCGGGCGCGGGTGCTCACGGCTGATTCACGCGGTCGCGAAGTGATCCTCGCGGTGCTGGAGTCGGGTGACTACGTCGGCGAGATGAGCCTCATCGACAACGAGCCGCATTCGGCCACGGTACGCGCGGAGATTCAGACCGATATGTTGATCCTCGGGCGCCCCGAGTTCGCGCGTTGTTTGCCCGAGAACTCCAGCCTGTCCTACGCGATCATGCGCGGCCTGGTCGCGAGACTGCGCAGTGCCGACAGGCAGATCGAGTCGCTCGCGCTGCTCGATGTGTATGGCCGCGTGGCACGCTCGCTGCTCGACATGGCCGACACGATCGGCGAGGTGAAGATCATCCGTAACAAGGTCTCGCGTCAGGACCTCGCAAAGGTTGTTGGCGCGTCTCGCGAGATGGTCAGCCGGGTCATGAAAGACCTCGAGGAGCGCGGCATGATCGAGACGCAGGAAAACGGCTCGGTGATCCTCAAAGAGCGTCTGACCTGACGCTGGTTGCTGAAGCCGCCGCCGCGGCTTCGGCCACAATGAGCGGATGACCTTCCCGCTCGGCTCGCTGCGAACTTCCGGGGCAGTTTCCTCAACGGACATGGGCGCCGCTGGTGGCGATTCCCGCCCGCGCGCTCAGACCGCCGGCGGGGAGAGCGCCTTCGCCCACAGTGCCGACTGGCAGCGGCAGGCCCGTGTTCTGATCGGCGGCGTGCTGTGGCTGTTGACGCTGATTGCGCTGCTCACCCACAGCCCGCTCGATGCGGCATTCTCGACTTCGGGTTCGGGCGAGGCGGCCCACAACAGCGTAGGGGTGCTGGGCGCGTGGACGTCCGATTTGTTGTTGTTCCTGTTTGGTTTTTCCGCCTGGTGGCTGATGGCACTGGGTCTGCATCGATGGTTGGCTGCGCTCGCTGACCTGCTGCGCCGAGGCAACTCGGACAAGGCCATCGCCACGCCGATGCGGACAGGCTGGCCGTCGTGGGTGTCGTGGTTGGGGTTGGCGCTGCTGCTTGCGGCGAGCACCTCGCTCGAATGGACACGGATCTATCACGCCGAGGCACAGTTGCCCGGTGGTCACGCCGGCGGCGTGCTCGGCTACCTGCTCGGACCGCTCAGCATGAAGGGCCTGGGCTTTGCCGGCTCGGGCGTTCTGTGGATCGCGACACTGGTGGCGGGCGTATCACTCGCTTTCCGCTTCTCCTGGTTGCAATTGGCCGATGCGATCGGCGAACGGCTCGACGCCTGGCGCGACAGCCGAGTCGAGCGCATCGAGCGAGCTGAAGACATGCGCCTGGGCGAGCAGGCGCTGCGCGAGCGCGAAGACATCGCTGAAGTCGAGCATGAACTGAACGAGGACCACGCGCCCATCGTCATTGCGGCGCCGGTGGTCGAGGTGCCGAAGAGCGACCGGGTCGTGAAGGAGCGCCAGAAGCCACTGTTTGTCGAACTGGCCGACACCAAGCTGCCCCAGGTCGATCTGCTCGATGCCGCGCCCGGCCGCAGTGAAACGGTATCGCTCGAGACGCTGGAGATGACCTCGCGGCTGATCGAGAAGAAGCTCAAGGACTTCGGTGTCGAAGTGCGGGTCGTTGCCGCATCCCCCGGCCCGGTCATTACCCGCTACGAGATCGAGCCGGCCACCGGCGTCAAGGGTGCGCAGGTGCTCGGGCTGGCCAAAGACCTCGCACGCAGTCTGAGCCTGGTCAGCATCCGCGTCGTCGAAACCATACCGGGCAAGACCACGATGGCGCTCGAACTGCCCAATGCGCGGCGCCAGACGATCTATCTGTCCGAGATCCTCGGTTCGCAGGCGTACAACGGCGCCTCGTCGATGCTGACCATGGGCCTGGGCAAGGACATCGTCGGCGCGCCGGTGGTGGCCGATCTGGCCAAGATGCCGCACTGCCTGGTCGCGGGCACCACCGGCTCTGGCAAGTCGGTGGGCATCAACGCGATGATCTTGAGCCTGCTCTACAAGGCCGAGGCGCGCGATGTCCGGCTGATCCTGATCGATCCGAAGATGCTCGAGATGAGCGTCTACGAAGGCATTCCGCACCTGCTGTGTCCGGTGGTCATCGACATGAAGCAGGCCGCCAACGCGCTGAACTGGGCGGTGGGCGAGATGGAGCGCCGCTACAAGCTGATGAGCAAGCTGGGCGTGCGCAACCTGGCGGGCTACAACAAGAAGATCGACGAGGCGGTGGAGCGTGGCGAAACCCTGCCCAACCCCTTCAGCCTGACGCCCGAGGCGCCGGAGCCGCTGCAGCGACTGCCGCATGTGGTGATCGTGATCGACGAGTTGGCTGACCTGATGATGGTCATCGGCAAGAAGATCGAAGAGCTGATCGCCCGGCTGGCGCAGAAGGCCCGCGCCGCCGGCATCCATCTGATCCTGGCCACCCAGCGGCCCAGCGTCGATGTGATCACCGGCCTGATCAAGGCCAACATCCCCACCCGGCTGAGCTTCCAGGTCAGCAGCAAGATCGACAGCCGCACTATCCTCGACCAGATGGGCGCCGAGGCCCTGCTGGGCATGGGCGACATGCTTTACATGCCGTCGGGCACCGGCCTGCCGATCCGCGTACACGGCGCCTTTGTCAGTGACGATGAAGTGCACCGCGTTGTGGCCTACCTGAAGAGCCAGGGCGAGCCGAATTACATCGAAGGCATCCTCGAAGGTGGCACGCTCGATGGCGATTCGGGCGAGATCGCCGTCAACGATGGCGGTGGGCCCGGCAACGAAAGCGATGCGATGTACGACTCGGCTGTGGCCATCGTGCTGCAGCACAAGCGCGCCTCGATCTCGTTGGTGCAGCGCCACCTGCGCATTGGTTACAACCGCGCCGCGCGGCTGCTGGAACAAATGGAGAAATCGGGGCTCGTATCCGCCATGGGCACCAACGGCAACCGCGACATCATCGTTCCGGCGCGCAGCGAATGAAGCGCGCCTTCGGGTTGCTGGTGGCGTTGGGCGCGCTGACGCTCGTGCCGATGGCGGCGCACGCTGACGCGGTCGATGCGTTGAAGGCCTTCGTTCAGCAGGTGAAGACCGGTCGCGCCGCTTTCACCCAGACTGTCACCTCGCCCGATGGCGCCAAGACCAAGACTTCAAGCGGCAGTTTCGAGTTCGCCCGTCCCGATCGCTTCCGCTTCGCTTACACCAAGCCGTTCGAGCAGCTGATCGTTGCCGACGGTCAGAAGGTCTGGATTTACGACAGCGATCTGAACCAGGTCAGCAGCCGAAAGTTCACACAGGCGCTCGGCGCGACGCCGGCGGCCTTGCTGGCCGGTGGCGATCTCAACCGCGATTTCGATGTGGTGGCCGAGCCATCGAAAGACGGCCTCGATTGGGTCAAGGCCACGCCCAAAGTCAAGGACGGCGCATTCGAATCGATGCGCATCGGCTTCCAGGGCAAGCAGCTCGCTGCGGTCGAGATCACAGACAACTTCTCGCAGCGTTCGCGGCTGACGTTCACGCAGTTCAACGCCAACATCGAGTTGCCGGCTGAACGCTTCAAGTTCGTCATTCCGAAGGGCGTCGATGTCCTCGAGCAGTGAGGCTGCGGTGAGGGCGTTCGGCAAAAGGCGCAGGCGTGGCTGACCTCTTCACGATGTCGCCGACAGCGCCTTGGGCCGAGGCCTTGCGGCCGACCGTGCTGGATGCGGTCATCGGGCAATCCAACCTGATCGGCCCGGGGAAGCCGCTGCGGCTGGCCTTTGAGTCCGGCAAGCCGCACTCCATGATCCTGTGGGGGCCCCCGGGGGTGGGCAAGACGACGCTGGCCCGGTTGACAGCCTCGGCGTTCCAATACGAATTCATCGCGCTGTCTGCCGTGTTCTCGGGGGTCAAGGACATTCGCGAGGCGATGACGCAGGCGGAGCAGAACCTTGCGCAAGGCAGGAAGACGATCCTGTTCGTCGATGAAATCCACCGGTTCAACAAGAGCCAACAGGATGGGCTGTTGCCGTTCGTGGAGTCGGGGCTGGTCGTGCTGATCGGCGCGACGACGGAGAACCCATCGTTCGAGGTGAACTCGGCGCTGTTGTCACGTGCGCAGGTGTACGTGCTGCAAGCCCTGACGGACGATGAACTGCGGCAATTGTTCAAGCGTGCGCACGACGCCTTCATGGCTCAGCTTCAGTTTGAAGACGCGGCCGTCGAGGTGCTGATCGGTTACGCCGATGGCGATGCCCGGCGATTGCTGAATCTCCTGGAGCAGACCGACACCGCCGCGCGCGCGACCGCGGTGTCATCGATCGATGCGCCGTTCGTCAAGAACGCGCTGACGGCCAGCGGCCGGCGGTTCGACAAGGGCGGCGAGCACTTCTACGACCAGATCTCGGCCTTGCACAAGTCTGTGCGGGGGTCGAACCCTGACGGCGCGCTTTACTGGTTGTGCCGGATGCTCGACGGCGGGGCCGACCCGAGGTACCTGTCTCGCCGCATCGTGCGGATGGCCTGGGAGGACATCGGCCTGGCCGATCCGCGCGCGATGCAGATTGCCAATGATGCTGCCACCACCTACGAACGCCTCGGCTCGCCGGAAGGCGAGCTGGCGTTGGCACAGGCGGTCATCTACCTCGCAGTCGCCGCCAAAAGCAATGCGGGCTACAAGGCCTACAAGCAGGCGAAGGCCTTCGTGAAGCAGGACAAATCACGCGAGGTGCCGATTCACCTTCGCAATGCCCCGACGAAGCTGATGAAGGAACTCGGCTACGGCCACGAGTACCGCTACGCCCATGACGAACCGCAGGCCTATGCCGCGGGGGAGACCTACCTGCCCGACGACATGCAGGATCCCGCCTGGTACCAACCTGTTCCTCGCGGGCTGGAAGTCAAGATCGCCGAGAAGCTGGCGCACTTGCGTCAGCTCGACAAGGACGCCCGAAGCACGCCACCCGCCGAGTAGCTCACAAGCTCGCGCGGCGAGGGCACCTTATCGAAGCGCCGATGCAGTTGCGCTGCTTCGGCTCAGGCGGCGGTCGCTGGGGCAAGCCAGGCCCGCCTGGCTCGACGAACCGGAGCCGCCTTCGGAGCACTCCAGCTGGCATGAGCCGGCTCCGCCTGTGCCAGCAACTGGTCGCGCAGCCGCACCAGGTGCTGCGGCTCGCTGAGCAGGCGCATCTGGTCGCTCACACTCAAGCTGTCGAGATCGTGCGCAGCACGCAGGCGTCCCACCAGCTGGCGGCGACCGCGACCGCGCTCGCCCCACATCGTGTGGCGCGTGCCCATGGCTTTTTGCACCACATCGAACAGCCACGGGTTGTCGAGTGCGTCGCGCCACTGGCTGAATCGACCCTGATGTCGTGCGTTCTGTCGGGCATACGACGCTGCTTCGCGCAGCACGGTCGGCGTGCGTGATTCTTCGGGCGTGACGAGCAAGCCGAGTTGCCGCACCCGCTCGCCCAAGCCGGCGCGGCTGGTCAGTACCGCCAGCGGCACGGCCAGCAGCAGCGGCACGCCGACCGGAGCCAGCCACAGCAGCGTCGCCGGTTCCAGCGCCAGTGCTGCGGCGCCCAGCGCCAGCATCACCACGCCGAGCAAGGCAAAGCGGTTCGTTGCATCGGCCCAGCCGATGTCGTTGGCTTCGCGCGGAGGTGACTTCCAGTCGAGCTTCAGGCCAGTCAGCGCGACGAAGACGAAGATCGTGTGTGCGACCATTCGCAGAGGTGCCTGCAGCACGGAAAGCGTTCCTTCGAGCAGCGCGCCGCGCACCAGTGCAGCGGTGCCGCCATACAGCGCCTGTTCACGGCGCAGCACGATGGTGACGACACCGAGTGCGCGTGGCATCACCAGCATCGCCAACGTACCGATCCACAGGGCCATGATCTCCACGGGCACCACGGCGTCGGTACTGAATGACGGGTGGCCACCAAACAGCCACAGAGCAACACCGAGCAGCACGTAGGCCAGCCACAAGGGCGCTGACAAATAAGCCAGTGCGCCGGTCACCAGCATTGCGCGGTGCACGCCATGCAGACCTGGCTCGGTCAGCAGCCGGGCGTTCTGCAGGTTGCCCTGACACCAGCGGCGATCGCGCTGAAGCTCTTCCAGCAGGTTGGGCGGTTGCTGTTCGTAGCTGCCTTCGAGGTCGTTGACCAGCCACACGTGGTAGCCGGCACGGCGCATCAGGGCGGCTTCGACGAAGTCGTGCGACAGGATGTGACCGCTCAAGCCACCGCGACCCGACAGGGCCGCAAGGCCGCAATGCTTCATGAAGGGCGCGATACGCAGGATCGCGTTGTGGCCCCAGTAGTGCGATTCGCCGAGCTGCCAATACTGCATGCCGGCGCTGAACAGCCGGCCGGTGACGCGGCCCGCGAACTGCTGGGCGCGTGCATGGATGGTCGACAGGCCGCTCGCCTGTGGTGCGGTCTGGATGATGCCGGCGTCCGGATGGGCTTCCATCAGGCGAACCAGGCTCAGCAGACAGTCGCCAGTCATCACGCTGTCGGCGTCCAGCACCACCATGTAGCGGTAGTTCTTGCCCCAACGGCGGCAGAAGTCAGCCACATTGCCCGACTTGCGCTGCGTGCGGCGCTGACGCCAGCGATAGTGGATTCGGGTGCTGCTGCCCATCGTGTCGCGCAACTCGGCCCAGGCGGCCAGCTCGGCGGTACGAATCGCCGGGTCGCTGGTGTCGGACAGCAAATAGACATCGAATAGCCGCGCACCACCGGCAGCGATCAGCGATTCCACCGTGGCACGCAGTCCCGCAAACACGGTCGACACCTGCTCGTTGCAGATCGGCATGACCAGCGCCGTGCGGGCGTCGGCGGCAATGGGGCGTTGAGCGACCGAACGAATCGACAGGGCGTGCGGGTCCCCGCGCCATTGGACCCAGAAACCCATCATCGCGGTGTAGAAGCCAGCAGACACCCAGCCAAACAGGATGGAGAACAAGCCTATCTGCGCATTGCGCAGCCACTCGCTGTCGTAGCTCGGCAGCACATGGTTGAGCATCACGGTGGCTGCCACCACCGACAGCGAGATCAGCGTGAGCAGTGCACGCCGTCGATGGCTTGCGGCCTGTTTCCAGGCCGCGGTGGCGGTTGCGTTGGCGGGTGCTGGTGCTTCGTCGTCGAAGCTCGCGCGCTGTGGATCCTGGCTGCCCGCCAGCCGTGTCGCCAATGAGATCCATCCATCCAGCACACCTCCGAGAAAACCTCGCCAGGGCCGTGCGGTCATCGAACCCCGGTTGATCGGTGGCATGCTGGCGCCGCGGCTCGGATTCACCGCGGTTGCCGGGGCGGTCGAGCCGGTACTGGCCTCGGTCCAGGAACGATTCAGGCGGGTGACATGTCGGTGGTTCATCGGGCGCTCAAGGGGTCGATGGACCTCTTAGCGCAACGTGCATGCCAGCGCCTAAAGTGCCTTATGAATCAACTACTTGAGTCAATAACTCAGCATGGTGTCGCCGAATCTCGGGTTTCCACTGCCTCGAACCTGCTTTTCTGTCCCGGATCAGCGACAAATGAGCGGGGGATAGGCTGTAAGTCCTTGATTTGAAAGGACTAAAAGTTGTCGCTGCGCGGCGACAACAGATTCGGCGGTGTCGCGTCGCCCTGCACCTCGGGACGCCCGTCACTGCGGAACAGTCCGGGCGTCAGGCCGTGCTTCTGCAGCAGCCGGTAAAACTCGGTTCGGTTGCGATCGGCCAGGCGTGCGGCATCGGCAGCATTGCCATCAGTCAGCTTCAGCAGCCCCACGAGGTAGTCGCGTTCGAAGCGTTCGCGTGCCTGCGCGAAGCTCAATACCTCGACGCTGGGAACACGCAAAGCGCGTTGCACCAGCGCCAGTGGCACCAGTGGCGTGGTGGTCAGCGCGCAGACCTGTTCGACCACGTTGTGCAACTGCCGCACGTTGCCGGGCCAAGGCGCAGCTGTCAACGCCTTCGAGGCCTCCGGCGCAAAGCCGTTCAGGCGCTTGCCGTATTTCTCGCTCAAGGTAGACAGGAAATGGTTGGCCAGCAGCGGAATGTCTTCACGTCGCGCGCCCAGCGCCGGCAAGGTCAGCGCGACGACATTCAGCCGGTAGTACAAGTCTTCGCGGAACTGCCCCTGTGCCATCGCCGCGTCGAGGTCGCGGTGGGTGGCCGACAGGATGCGTACGTCGATCGGCAGCGACTGGTTGGCGCCGACCGGCCGCACCGAGCGCTCCTGCAGCACGCGCAGCAGTTTCACTTGCAGGGCCGGCGGCATGTCGCCGATCTCGTCGAGGAACAGGCTGCCACCGTCGGCCGCCTGGAATAGCCCGCGGTGGTTGGCGACCGCGCCGGTGAACGAGCCCTTGACGTGGCCGAAGAGCTCGGATTCGAGCAGCGCTTCGGGAATCGCGCTGCAGTTGACCGCCACGAAGGGCTGCGCAGCACGCGGGCTGGCGCGGTGAATGGCCTGGGCCAGCAGCTCCTTGCCGCTGCCGCTTTCGCCGCAGATCAGCACGCTGGCATCCGACGCAGCCACCATCTTGGCCTCTGCCAGCAACTCGGCCATCACCGTCGAGCGGCTGACGATCGGCGCGCGCCAGGCCTCGTTGGCGCCAATGGGATGGGCGGCCGGCGCGCCGAGTGCCAGTGCCTGGGCGATCTTGTCGAGCAAGGCCTTGCCGTCGAAAGGCTTGGTCAGGTAAGTGAAGACACCACGGGCGGTGGCTTCGACCGCGTCGGGGATGGTGCCGTGTGCGGTCAGCAGGATCACTGGCAGCGCAGGGTGTCGCTTGCGTATCTCGTCGAACAGCGCGAGGCCGTCGCGACCCGGCAACTGCACGTCGCTGACCACGAGCTGCGGCCGTGAGGCTTCCAGATGCGCCAACGCCTCCTCGGCCGAGCCGACCCCGGTCACGTGGTAGCCGGCTGCCGTCAGGCGCATCGACAGCAGTTGCAGTAAGTCTGCATCGTCGTCGACGACCAGCAGCTTGGCGGTCATGAGGGCGCCTTGCGTGGCGTTGCCTTGGCTCGTGGCGACGGGGCCGGCGACCCGTTCACATCGGGCGATATGGTGGTGGCGCCATTGGCAGGCGTTCCCGGCGCGACCGAGGAGGTCGGCCGCGGTGCCAGGCTGCGTTCGATGGCCTTCAGGGCCTCCAGTTTCTCGTTGAGTTGCTTCACCTCGCGCTGGCTGTCGCGCAATTCCTGGTTGCGTCGGTCGAGCAGGTCTTCGAGTCGGCGCAGCTCCTGCAAGCGTGCCAGCAGCAGCCGGGCGATCGGTTGCCAGGGTTCTCCTTCTGGCGTGCTGCCTCGGGCCAGCGGCTCAACCAGGCTGATGGCGCGGTTTTGCTCACCACCGTTGCGGGTCAGCAGCAGCGCCATGGCGAGATCAATCGAGGTCTCCGGTGCCGGGGGCAGGGCGCTCAGGCGGGCGATTTCCTGGGCCAATTCGTTGAGCGGCAGGCCGCGCAGCTGCTCGTGGTTGGCCAGCGCGCGTCGCGAGGCCAGATCGCTGGCTGTGGCGGCATCGACCTGCTCCCGGGCCGCACTCGGCGTCGTGACAGTCACGGGTGGCGGCGCGGCGATGACGGCAGGCGCTGCCGCGGGGATCGGCGCCGGCGCACGCTGCCACATCGAGCAGCCCGACAAACCCAGCGCTGCAATGATCGACAGAACGCGGACCAGTGGGCGCAGCGCACCTGGCCGCAGGGCAATTTCAACGTACGGGGACATGGGGCAATTCAATTCGGAAATGGGCGCCCGGCGCTGAATTGTCGTCGGGCATCAACAGGTCGATCTGACCGTCATGGGCACGCACCAGTTCCTGCACGATCGACAGGCCGATGCCGCTGCCGCGCGGCGCGTCGGGCGGCTGGCGCTCGCCGCGGAAAAAGGGCTCGAACACGCGCGCACGATCGACCGCTGCGACGCCGGGGCCTTCGTCCGTGACATCGATGCGTGCCCGACCTGGCCATTGCGAGACCTCGAACAAGATCCGTCCGCCGACCGGGCTGAAGCGGATCGCGTTCGACAACAGATTTCCCAGGGCGGTGCCCAATTTTTCGGCATCGACTTCCGCCTGAATCGGCCAGC
>LNFM01008328.1_pt1 | contig 15708 bp, 12 predicted proteins | sample 596031 | NCBI WGS metagenome assembly LNFM01 (sample SAMN04254537, study PRJNA301005) | activated carbon metagenome | isolation source: dual media filters at the Ann Arbor, Michigan drinking water treatment plant | place: USA: Ann Arbor | reverse complement strand
GGAGCCCGTGCCCACGCTGCCGCTCGTCATGCTCGGAGCGCTTCCTTCGCTGCCAGGGTTGCCCGCAGTTGCGTGGGAGCCACCCGCGCCGCCGCCGCCGCCGCAGCCTCCGCCGCCGCCGCCGCCGCCAGCGCCAGCGCTGCCAGTGGCGTCCCCTCCGCGACCACCTGTTCCGCCACAGGCGCCGACGCCGCCTCGACCGGGGCCTTGCCCGTTGCCGGAGCCGCTCGCGCAGCCACCGGAGATGGTTCCGCCAGAGAATCCGCCGGCGCCGCCGATGCCGCCAGCGCCTGGCATGTTCGGCATGCCGCTCACGCCTTGCCCGCCGTTGAGGTCGATCGTCCCGAGGATCGAGACGTCGCCGGTGCTGAGCAGCGCTGCGACGCGAGCGCCCACGATTCGCAGCGTCGCGCCCGTCGGAACCACGATCGACGTGAAATCGAAGACGGCGATGCGCGGCGTACCGACGCGTCCCTGATCCACTTCGGTCGGCGTGTAGCTCATCGTCGTGGCGCCCGTGAGCTGGCCAGTGGTCGTGCTGAGCGTGCTGACACCTGCGCCGAGGGTGAGCGCGCCGAGCGCGCCACTTGGAGCAAAGCTGAACGGTCCACAGTTGCCCGAAGGACCGACGCCCGTGTCCGTGCGCACGTCCATGGGCACGCCCGTGTCTGTTCGAATACCGGTGTCCATCAAAACGCCGGTGTCCATCGAAATGCCCGTGTCCATCGAAACGCCCGTGTCGCCTTGGACGATCGCGTCTTCTTGAATTCCTGTGTCGATCACGACGCCGGTGTCCCCGACCGTGGCGTCCAGCTCGACGACGCCCGTGTCTGCGCCGGTGTCCGTCGGTCGGGCGTCCGTCGATGCGCCGCCGTCGGGCGGCTCGAAGGTCGGGAGCCTCGGCCGCGTGACCGGTTCGCAGCCAGAGCGCCCGCAGGTGAAGCCCGTGGGGCACATGCGCGAGGTCGCCTCGCGACAGCGGTCCGCGAGAAAGACGTCGAGCTGCGTCGTGCGGTCGCGCTCGAAGGTCACGGTCGAGCTCGTCGAGAAGAGCTCGGTGTCACCTTGCATCGCGGCGACCACGACGGTGATGGGCGTCGTGACGTCGTTTTCGCGTGGGAGAATTCCCATGTCCGCCGGCAGAAACGGCGACATCGGGTCGCCTCGGAGCACGAACTGCCTGCGAAACGTCGTGAGCTGCTCGCCGTTCAACGGGCGACTCACCTCGACGCGAACCGCCGTCAGCGTCGCGCCAGGCCCCTGCGTCATGTCCGTGTCGACGCGCAGCACGATCTCGGTGCGCGGCGCCCTGCAGCTCGCGAGCGCCGCCGCGAGCGCCACCGTCGCGAGCGCTGAAGGTCTTCTCGTCATCGGACGGCTCCCGACAGCGCCTGCGCGACGGTGTCCCAGCTGCCTCGGTACGGATCTTCGCGGGTCGTCCCCAGCACCACGCCGAGCGCGATCGCAGAGCCGATCACCGCGGCGGCGCCGACCCCGACGCCGACCCACACCAGGGGCGAGATGCCTCCCTGGGGGCTCTGGCGCTCGAGCGCGACGCGCAGCCGCACGTCGGCGTCGGTGATGCGCACGCTGCGCTGATACCGCAGATAACTTGGCGCTTGGACCTCGAGCTGGTGCGTCCCTGGCTCGAGCTGCAGCTCGACTGTGCCGCTTCCGCGCGGCTGACCATCGACGCGAACCGACGCGATCGAAGGGTCGACCTCGACGATCAGCCGTCGACGGAGCTCTTCGCGCTCGAGGCGCAGATCCACCATCGCGCTGCCGCCGCGGCGCAGCTCGATCTCTCGCCGTTGCCGACGAAATCCCGGCGCTTCGACGACGATCTCGTGTCGGCCAGGGTCGAGCTCGATCGCGCGCGCCGTCGCCGGAGCGCCGTCGATCGTGACCGTCGCTTGCTCGGGGCTCACCGTCAGCTCGAGCCTCGCGAGGGTGCTCTCTGCCTCGGTGAGATAGCCTTGAATTTCTGTGCGTCGTTCGGCCGACAGCCTCGCCCCGTGCTCCGCGACGAGCGCTCGAAACGTCGCGCGCGCATCGCCGATCCGCCCGACGGCGCGCTGGGCGAGGCCGAGGTTGTAGAGCACCGGCGCCGTCGCCTGAATCGCCCGCGCCTGCTCGAACTCGCGCAGCGCGTCCTGCCAGCGCCCCGCGTTGCTCGCCGCGACCCCCGCATCGAAGTGCGCGCGCGCGTCGCTCGACGGCGCGCTCTGCGCGACGCTCGTCATCGGCGCGAGGAGCGCGACCGCCACGAACGCCGCGGGAGCACAGGCCATTCGAATAGATGTGCGACGATTCATACGGCTTGGAGTATCAAAGGGTTTCGAAGTTGGTCGCCGCGCGGACGCCCGTCGTGCGGCCGCTCGGTGCCGCGCCGCGCTCCGGCGGTTGTTCGCTTTGTGTGCCGCCGCGCGTGGCTGGGGTCGAGCCGCTCCGGCGTCGGCCGGGATCGCGGCTCGGGGCCACCGGCGTCTGCGCCGCGACGGGCGCCGCGGTGGGCGCGGGCTGTGGCGCCAGCGCGGGTTGTGCCAGCTGCATCGGCTGAATCGGCGTCGGGAGCGCGAACTGCTGGGGCGACGCTTGCGTCGGTGGAGCGACGGCTTGCGCGGGAGGCGACGGCGCGTTCGTCGGCGGATTGACGACGACGAAGGGCGCGGGTTGTGTGCTCGCCGCGCGCTGTGCGGCGACCGCGACGAGCGCGCCGAGCAAGGGGAGGGCGACGGCGATGGCCACGAGCGCGACGCGGCTCTTGCGCGCGCCTTGCTCGCTCGGCGGAGCGCCGGCGAACTCGTGCACCGGCATCGACGGGGTCGGCTGTGGGCCGAAGGCGAGCGGGCCATCGTGGCCGTAGCTCGTCTGCGTGGGCTGCGGCTTGCGCGCGACGGCCGAGCGCGACTCGGGGTCGACGTCGCCCATCGGGTCGCTCGGAGACTCGTTTTCGTCCGCCGACTCGCCGCTGCCGGGCAGCACAGTGTCTCGGTTGCCGAAGGCGTCGGCGACGGCGCTCGACTCGGCCTTCGGCGACGGGGCGCGCTCGTCGCTGGGCGCGTTGAGGAGCTTCTCTCTCTGATCGATTCGCGCTTGAAAGTGCGAGCGCATCACATCGCCGACCTCGTCGGGGCCGACGGCGACGCCCCGTGAAGCGATGAAGCGATCGAGCTCCCTCGCGAGCTCTCCAGCGGTCTGCAGGCGCTCGTCGGGGTTGCGGTCGAGCGCGCGCGTGAGGATGGCGTCGAGCTCTGGAGGGATCCCTGGCGCGAGGCTCGAGGCTGCGGGGATCGGGTCCTGAAGCACCGCGCACATCGTGGCGGCCTCTGTTCCCTTTTGAAAGAGGCGTTTGCCGGTGACGCACTCCCAGAGCACGACGCCGAGCGCGAAGACATCGATGCGCCGATCGGGCTCGAGGCCGCGCAGCTGCTCGGGCGCCATGTACGCGAGCTTGCCTTTGATCATCCCGGTCGACGTTCGCTCCGCGGTGCGATCGACCGAGCGCGCGATGCCGAAGTCGACGACCTTCGTCACGCCGTCATAGAGGACGAAAATGTTCTGCGGCGAGACGTCGCGATGAACGACGTTGGCCAACCTGCCATCGGCGAGCTTGAGCTCGTGGGCAGCGTGCAGTCCTCGCGCGGCGTCCGCGACGATCCGGCAGGCGACAGTGACCGGCAGCGGCGCGCCGACGCTGAGCGCGCTCTTGATGAGCGTGCTCAGCGACTCGCCGTGCAGGTACTCCATCGTGAGGAAGTAGGTCGAGTCTGCCTCGCCGAAATCCAGGACCGCGCAGATGTTCGGGTGGTTGAGCCGCGCGACGAGCCGAGCCTCGTCGAGAAACATCTTCACGAACGAGCGGTCCGACGCCAGCTGCGGCGAGATCACCTTCACCGCGACCCACTTCTCGAACGCCGCGTGGCCTCGCGCTTTGGCGAGGTACACCGAGGCCATCCCGCCGGTCGCCAGTCGAAAGCGAAGCTCGTAGCGGCCGAGCGAGAGAGACCACGGGGCGTTCTGTGCGGCGTTTGCTGCGGTCACGAGGGATGCGATCCTCCGATAGGAGAGGCTCGAAGATACCACAAGCCCAAGGTCGCTCGTCGCCTGGGATCGACGCTCAGCGCAGCGTTGGCGCGAGGTATGCGACGATGTCGGCGAGGTCTTGATCGGGCAGCGTCTCCGTCGAAAACGGCGGCATGAACCCGGCGAACCCGAGAAACGCTCCGTGCCTGGTCTTCTCGACGAACACCTGGCGCAGCGTCTCGATCGAATACCCTTGCGCCACGCCGTGCTCGCGCTCGGTGTCGTCGGGCAACGTCGAGGCGGACGGGATGGGCCGCTGCGCGGCCCGCGGCGCGCCGTGGCAATACCCGCAGGCGTTGTCGTACACGCGCTGTCCGCGGGTCGCGTCTCCCGGCCCAGGCGGCGACGTGGTCAGCGGGATCGTGACGGGGATCGGCGTGGTGACCGCGTCGGGGCGGGACGCGAGCGAGTCGAGGTAGGCGTAGAGCGCGATCGAGCGATCGTCGGTTGGGTCGAAGCGCCCGCCGCGCATGAACTTCTCGAAGCAAAGCGCGACCGCGTCCTCGAACGCCACGACGCTGCCTCCCCAGAACGTCGATCGGCGCGTCGATCCCGCGAGCATCGCGCCGGGAAGCACGCGTCCAGGTTGCTCGCTCGGCGTCGCTCGGTGGCACGTGGCGCACGCGTACCCGTTGAACCTCGAGCTCGAGTAGGCGCGGTCCGCGAAGACCTCGGCTCCCTGACGCTCGGCGGACACGCGGTCGACGCACGAGCCAGAGAGCGCGGCGCTCGCGGCGATCGCAAACGCCATTGCACCTGCGCGTTTGCTGGCGACTCGAATACCTGTGCTGGACGCCATCACCGCCCTCCATGGGGCGGGACGAAGGCCACTGCGTCCGGGTACACGCCGGTCTGGACGCGGCTGCGAGTCTCGAGCGTCTCGGGGTCGATCACCAAGAGCGCTCCTGGCTCCTGGCGGGTCGCTGTGTGGACGCCTTCGCATACGAGGAGAAACTTTCCGTCTGGGGCCCGCGCGACCTGGTGCGGCAGTCGACACTCGGTCGCGGCGAGCGCTCGGGTGCGTCGGATGCTCATGGTGGCTCGGTCGATGAGCACGAGCTGATCGGGGTTCTGCGTGGGGACGATGAGCGTCTCGCCCGAGGGGCCGATCTCGGCGAAGAACGCCGCGGCGTTGACGCGCGTCGCGCGGGTGTTGTCGAAGGCGAGCGAGCCGTCTGCGCCGATGCGAAACTCGCGAACGTCTCGCCCTTCGAGGTTGCCGACATAGCCCGTGCGACCGTCGCTCGACAGCGTGATCGAGTAGGGACCGAAGCGAATGTCTGGCAGCACTCCCGCGCCCGCACCGACGGGGAAGAGCCTCGCCGCGAGCGAAGGGCTCGCGAGGTCGATGACGGCGAGCGAGTCCTCGCCGTTGCACGACACCAAGAGCCATCGGTTGTCGGACGTGACCGCTCCTCCGTGCGCCGCGAGGCAAGGACGGATCGTGTGGATGCGCCGGAGGGTCTGCGCTTCGTGCACGGTGATGGCGCTCGAGCGCGGGTCGGGACCGCCGTCTCGATCCGTCACGCCTCCGTCCCAGCGAATCACGCGGTTGAGCTCGAAGTGCGTGACGATGATCTTGCTGCGATCGGGCGTGAGCAAGATGTCGCCGGGGTTGCTCTCGACGTCGGCGCGGGCGACGACGCGCAGGTCGTCGAGCGAGTGGGCGACGACGACGCCGAGCTGGTTGCTGGCGCCGTGGTTTCCGTGCGGGCCGACAGAGAGCTCGGGCGGCGGAAACGCGTAGGCGGTATAGAGAATTCGACGCATCGGGTCGATCGCCAGGTGGTGCGGGCCGTCGTTGGCGAGCGGATCGACGCCGATCGGGTAGATCCCGACGCGGGTCATGTCGCCGAGCGCGACGATCGTGACGGTGTCCGATCCGTTGTCGGACGTCACCGCGCTCGCGGTCGAAGGCCACGGAATCCGCGGTCGTCGATCGGGAAACGCTTGTCCGTCGTACGGCTCGAGCACGCGTTGCCCGCAGGAAGAGAGCGCGAGCGCCGAGAGCATCGACGCACACACAATCAACGCCGAGGTGGCCGTTCGATGCGTCATCATGGAACGATGGTGAAGGTCACCCGCGTCGGCGCTTCGAACGGCCCTTCGCTGACGGTGCTGTTGCGAAATCTCGTGGCCGTGATGCGAACTTCGATCGGGCCACCGGCGCCTCGGAGCATGTCCCACGCGAGCGCGCCAGGCCTGAAGCTCGTGCCCGACTGCTCGACGCGTAGCACCACGCGACCGCCTGCCCGAAAGTCGAGCCCATAGCCGAGCCCCGAGAAGGGCGCGCAGTGAGCGTGCGCCTCGGGCACGAGCGACGTCCATCGACGAAGCTCGTCGAGCACCGACGGAGACCCTGCGAGCGGCGCCGGGGTGACCGACGCGCGTCGCCATCGCAGCGGGGTCACGCGCGGAGCCAGCGCTGTCGGAGCGGTCCACTCGAAGTTGAAGGGCGTCGCCGCGGCGAGCGCGGCGCCCGTCGCGGGAGCGGTGATCGTCGGCGCGCGCATCGGGTCGACCATCGCGCCGCTGCGGGACTCGGTGTCATCGAGCGAGAAGCACGCCTCGTCCGAGTAGGGATCGCCGCCGCGATCACAGGCAGGGAGCACCGCGGTGAGGCAGCGCGAAGGCGCGGCGCTGTCACCAGCGTCGTTGCACGCTCCACCGTCGCAGGTCTGCGCGGGCGGCGAGCAGCCAGCGACCGCGCCGAGCACGAGGAGCGAGGACAAGAAATACCTTTGGACCGTCACGGCTGGACGATAGCGCACGCGCGCGCCCGGACGAGCGAGGTTGTCTCGAACAATCGATTCGAGCGACTCGCTCGCCGCCTACCGCGATCGCGGGCTCAGCGCGGGTCGTAGAGCCACTTCGCGCGGTGGTCGTAGGCTTCGAGCCGCTCGCGGCCGATCGCCATGAGCTCGTCGACGCCCGCGCCCTGGTCGATCGCCTCGCGCACCCGCCCGTCCCCGGTGAGCAGGTCGATCGCGGGGACGTCGTCGACGAACTCGTACTTCTCGGTTCGCCAGTGAAATTGCGGGTGCTTCTTCATCTCGCGCAGCGCCGCGATGTACGCGCGGTACGGCGAGAAGGCGCGCGCGTCCGTGCCGTGAACCTGCACCGCGCCGATCGTCTGGCCCGCCCACTTGTGAAACGTGGGGCGCACCGTCGTCGGCCTCGCGATGAAGCCCGCGCCTCCGTCGCGCATCATCGCCGCTGCGAGCGCGCGCGCGTCGAGCCACGGAGCGCCGAAGACCTCGAAGGGACGGGTGCAGCCGCGGCCTTCGCTCGCGTTTGTTCCCTCGAGGAGGCAGCCGCCGGGATAGACGCGAGCGGTGTCGACCGTCGGCATGTTGGGCGAGGGCAGGACCCACGGGAGCCCGGTGTCCTCGAACAGCATGTCCCGCGTCCAGCCCTGCATTTTCACGACGCGAACGCAGTCGAGCCCCTCGTCCTTCGCGGCGTCCGCGACGATCTCGCCGATCGTGAGGCCGTGGCGCACAGGAACGCTCCTGAGACCCACAAAAGACCGGAGCTTCTCGAGTTGCGGCGCTCCCTCGATGGTCAGTCCGCCGAGCGGATTGGGGCGGTCGAGCACGATGAGCTCGACGCCCGCGCGCTGACAGACCCGCGCGCACAGCACCGCCGTCCACACAAACGTGTAGTAGCGGCTCCCGACGTCTTGCAGGTCGACCACGAGCGCGTCGAGCCCTTCGAGCCACGCTGGTGCGGGCGAGAGCGAGTCGAACGTCGCGCCGTACAGCGATCGAATCGGCGCGTTGGTCTCGGGGTCTCGCGCGTCCTCGACGCCGATCATGTCCTGCGCTTCGCCGCCGTAGCCGTGCTCGGGACCGAAGAGCGCGCGGATGTTCGCGCCAGCGCCAGCGAGCACGTCCTTCGCGTGAACGAGCGTCGCGGTGACCGACGCGGGGTGCGCGACGAGGCCGATCGACCGACCTCGTACGAGCGTGTTCACCTCGGAATCATGGGCGATGCGGTCGAGTCCGGTGCGAACCGTCATGAGTATGTTCTCGGGCGTATACCTTCGCGCGCGCGGCTGCGCTACATTCCGCGCCCCTCATGAGTCATGGCCCGCGCGCGAAGGTCGCGCTCATCCTCGCTTTCTTCGCTCTCGTGCTGGCGCCGATGGGCTGCGCACGTCGCATCGGCGACGGGTGCGCGCTCGACACAGATTGCTCAATCAACAACGACCGACGCTGCGACACCTCTCAACCGGGCGGCTATTGCACGGTCGCCGAGTGCGACCGCAACTCGTGCCCCGACGACGCGCTCTGCGTCGAGTTCTTCGCCGATACCCCGCGACGAGCGCGGCGATTTTGCATGTCCCCTTGCAGCACGGACGGCGATTGTCGCAGCGGATATCGCTGCGAACAGCCCACGGCCAACGTCACCGGGCTCTTCGTGACGTGCCCGCCGGGGACCGACCCCGAGTCTGGCTGTACGAGACTGGTCGACGATCGAACCGGCCCGGGCACGACCAAGCCGCGCACGCGCTTTTGCGCGCTGCCGCTCTCTTCCATCTGAGCCGACGCGAGGACCATTGCGCTACCTCGGCTACCTGTTGCGCAGGACGCTTGGCGGAGCGCTCACGGTGCTCGCCGTCGTGTCGGCGTGCTTCCTCGTCCTCGAGGCGCTCCCCGGGGATCCGACGGACACGATCCTCGGTGAGACCGCGACGGCCGAAGACCGCGCGCAGCTCCGTCGCGCGCTGCGTCTCGATCAGCCGTTTGCGACGCGCTTTGCGCAGTTCATTCTGGACCTGATCGTCCCGGCGCGCGGAATGGGACACTCGCTCAGGCAACCCGCACGCTCTGCGGCGAGCATGATCGCCGACGTGTGGCCCAACACGATCACGTTGGCGGTGAGCTCCGCCCTCGTGGCGTGGGCCATCGCGATTCCGCTCGCGTTGCTCGCGGCGAGCAGGCCGCGCACCAAGACGGACGCGGCCGTGGGCGTCGCGTCGCTCGTGGGGGTGGCCATTCCGTCCCTTTGGCTCGGGCCGCTGCTCATCCTCGCGTTTTGCGTCGCTGTTCCCGCGCTGCCGTTTCCGGGACCGGACGCGAAGGGGCCGCTGTCGCTCGTGCTTCCGTCGCTCACGCTCGGCGTCGGAATGGCGGGGATCCTCACGCGCATGGGTCGCGCGTCGCTGCGCGAGACGCTGCGAGAGCCGTTCGTCACCGCGGCCAGGGCGCGAGGGCTGAGCGAGCCTGCGGTGCTCGTGAAGCACGCGCTGCGCGCGGCGATGGTTCCCCTGTTGACGACGGGAGGCGCACAGCTCGCGAGCCTCCTCGGCGGCGCGATCATCACCGAGAAGATCTTCGATCGGCCGGGGCTCGGGACGCTGTTGCTTCAGTCGCTCACCGCGCGGGACATCCCCGTGGTGCTCGCGTGCGTGGTGGTGATCGCCGCGACCGCCGTGCTCGTGCAGCTCATGGTGGACGTGGCGTACGTGCTGGTCGACCCGAGGATCCGGCTGTCGTGAGCGAGCGCGAGCGCCGACGATGGAGGCTTCAGGGGCGGGCCGCGGTGGGCGTTCCGCTGGTGTGCTTGTTCTTGGTATTGGCGTTGGTGGGGCCGTGGTTCGCGCCGTACGCGCCGCGCGCGATCGACCTCGCGCACGAGCTCGAGGGCCCCTCGCGCGCGCACCTGCTCGGCACCGCGGACAACGGCGTCGACGTGCTGAGCGTGCTCTTGACCGGCGCGCGCACGGCGGGTCTCGTCGCGGTGAGCACCGTGCTGATCTCGTTTGTGGTCGGCTCGCTGCTCGGCGCGGTCTCCGGCTACTCCGGCGGAAAGACCGATCTGGTCCTCTCGCGCATCACCGACGCCGTGCAAGCGATGCCCTCGCTGGTGATCAACGTGGCGCTCCTCGCGCTCATCGCGCGGCCGGGCTTCGGGCACATGATCGCAGCGCTGAGCGCGACGGGGTGGGTCGCGTACGCGCGCGTGAGCCGCGCGGAGGTGCTGCGGCTGCGAGATCGCGAGTTCGTGACCGCGGCCCGCGCTCTCGGCGCGTCGTCGTCGCGAATCTTGTTCAAGCACGTGTTGCCCAACGCGGTCGGGCCGCTGATCGTTCAGGCGACCTTCGGGCTGGGCGGCGCGGTGCTCGCGGAGGCATCGCTCAGCTTTCTCGGCTTGGGCCCCGGCGCTGGCGCTTCGTGGGGCGCGCTGCTCGATCAGGGAACAGCGTACCTCCTCCGCGCCCCGCGCCTCGCGCTCGTATCGGGCGGCGCGATCGCGGTCACGGTGCTGGGATTCAACTTGACCGGCGATTGGCTGCGCGACGCGCTCGATCCCAAAGAGCAGTAATCGTCGCGGGTCAATCCATGATTCGCGCGATGAGCCTCGGGCTGAGCGTGGTGCCGGGCCGCACCATTCCGAATCGCAGCGAAATGGGCGGGAGCGTCGGCGTCTCGCTCGAGTTGACGACGAACACCCGCTCTTCGCCGCCGCTCTCTCCCCGCGCGATCACCGACTGCTGCGCCACTTGATCAGGAAACGCTCCCAGCAACGCCTCGGCGCTCTGCTGCGCCGCCACCATGAACGCAGCGTCGTTCGTGCGCTCGGCTGCGGGGAGATGCTGCCAGAGCCCGTCGTCTGCCCGCAGCAGCGCGGCTCGGGCCCTCCTGTTGGCGAGCAGCGCGTCGCGCGCCGCGACGCTCACCGAGACGTTGCCGGGCAGCCGCGTGAGCTCGAGATAGATCGCCACGCGCCAGGGAGTCACGCTGCGCTGCAGCGCGCCGTCGATCGCCTCGCGCGCCCGTCGAACATCGAGGATGCTCTGGACGCTCGCGACCGGCGCGCACTCGTTCGCGACGGCGCTTGCCATCGCGTGCTCGATCCAAGTCGCTTGCTCTTCTCCACGCGGAAGCTCTGCCGCCACCGCTCGCTCGCAGGCCGCGAGGTGCTGAACGATCACCGCGTCGTTGCGCGCCGCGAGGGCGAGCTGCGCCCGCGCGACGCCCGCGTCGTCGGTGGCCGAGCGCCGGTAGAGCTCCATGTAGAACCCGCCGATGCGGTAGAAATCGCGCACGTCCGCGGCGAGTCGCCACGCGGCTTCGAGCGTCGCGATCTCTGCGTTCGGCATGGACCATTGGCGCTCGATCGGCGTCAGCGCGGTCGTGCCGGTCTCGCGAAAGATCGTCAGCGCCGCTCGTTGCGCGGGCGTCGGTTGTGCTCCCGCTGCGCTCTCGACGAGCATCTGCGCGAAGCTCCGCGAGCGTTGACCGACCGCGCGAGGATTGGCCACGAGCCACTCGACCCACGCGGGGACGTTGTTCGCCGAGGTAAACGCCTGGGTTGGCACGGAGCTCGCGTCCATTCCGTTGAAGCGCCGCCGAGCGTCGAGCCGGACGATTCGTCCGAATTGCGCGACGGTCGGGACGCGGCCGCTCCGGCCTTGCTGTGCGTTTTGCGCCTCAGTGAACCGATCTCGCAGCTCTCGCGCGGCGGCTTCGTCGTCTTGCTCGAAGGCGTCGATGAGCGCGTCCGTGGTCATCGCGGCGTATCGGCGCGGGTCGGGCGCGCTGGACAGACACGGCGCCGGTGGCTGTCCCGCGAAGCGCCGCTCTGCGCTCGAGCGATCAATGGAATTGAATACTGGACACGCATTCGACTCGGCCAGCCTCCCGAGCTGCTCTCGCGCGAAGCTCGCTGCGTGCCTCTCGCCGGGAAACCCGCTTCTGACCGCCCATACGACCGCCTCCGCGGGCCCCCCGCGAATGACTCGCTCGGCGGCGTCACGGCGAGCCGGGGGCAGGTTGCCGTGGTCCCATGCGCCGCCCGTTCCGTCGAACGAGGCGAGGGCGTCGAGGATCGTCGAGGAGACCGTCGGCGCCGCGAGCGCGAGCTGCGTCGCGAGACGAACGTCGGCCTCGGTCGGAGCGTTCATCGCCGCATGAAGGCCCGTTTGGACGTGGTCGAAGCGTCGGTCGTCGAACTGGTTTTCGCGGCCGCGAAGCGCGGCGTGGAGCTGCGCGAGGTGCACGAGGTGAAGCTGCGCTCGCGTCTGCGGCGCGAACGCGATGATCTCGTCGACCGAGAGGCGCGCGACGGTGGCCGCGCGAGGGACCGTCCTGAAGTCGTTGGCAGTGTTCGCGTTGTCTCCCGCGACGAGCGAGGGCGGCGTGCGTTCGGTCCGAGGAGTGCGCGTGCAGCCGGCGAGCGTCGCGAGCGCTAGGAGGCACAGCGTCGCGGGGCGAGACACATGGGTCGGCATGGGTGGGGGGAGTGTACGACCCGCAGATCGGTGCGAGCTTTGGATCGGCGGCGAGGTCCGCGCGAGGGGCTTTGCCCGATCGCTACGGGGCGAGGGCTCGATCGCTCGGTGAAGATCCAGCGCCCCACGCCGCGATCATCACCGGAACCACCACCAGGTGATATCGGTCGTCCGCGATGAACGCGACGTGCACGAGGAGCACGCTCGCCGCCGCGGCCAGGGCAAACCAGCGCGCCGATCGAGTCGCCTCGCGTGGGTCTCGCGCCCGACGCGCGCGCCAGCTCGTTGCGATGGCTCGAGCGACGAGCGCCCACCACCCTGTTGTGCACAGCGCGGCGAGCAGCGCCGTCACCCAGCGCGGAGGCTTGTTTACTGACGCGCTTCGCAGGTAGCTCACCGCGGACCACTCGTAGCCGACGGTCTTCAGCGCCTTGCGTGGGGCGAGGGCCACCCAGCCGAGGGGATCGTTCGCGATGCGATCCACCGCCGCGCGGGTCATGCAGCGATCACGGCGAACCTCGCCGCGAACGAGCCCGCACGGATCGCTCGCGGTGAGCGCTCGGTAGCCTCCTCTGGCAGAAGGAAGCGTTCCGATGAGCAGGTTGCTGCCGCCGTTGGTGCTGTAGAGGGTCGGAGCGTCGAGCTCTCGAGCGTTGCGCGCAGCCCACGGAGCGGCGAGCGCGAGCACGGTCGCCGTCGAGAGCAGCGCGCAAATGACCCGCGAGCTTCGGGATCGTCCACAGAGCCCTCCAACGATCGGCGCCAGGACGATTGTTTGCGGCCTCACGAAACACGCCGCCGCGAGCACGATCCCGGCGGCGACCGACGCGAGCGCTGGATTTCGAGCGAGCGACGTCCCCGCCTGGTCTGTTCGCGGGCCGTCCTTCGACGCGACGACGACGGCCATCACCGCGAGCAGCAGCGTGGACTGAAGGGTCTCGGTCATCGCCGCTGCGCTGAAGAGAACGAGGCTCGGGTACAGGGCGTACATCCACGCTGCCGTTCGCGCGGCGCGAACGTCGGCGATCCGTCCGACGATCCAAGCGGTCAGCGCGCAGCCCGCGGCCCCAGCCAGGAGGTTGACCGACCACACGGCGAGGGCGTCCGAGCGGACGAACCGAAGCGCCACGGAGAGGACCGCGGGATATCCGACGGGAAAAAACGCCGTCGCTCGACCGCTGCCGTCCCAATGGACGTACCCCTGGCCCGAGGCGAGCGAGCGGGCGAGGGCGGTGTAGATCGTTCCGTCCCACGATGGGGGCGGCGCAAAGTACGCGATCGTGGCCAACCGCAACGCCAGCGCGATCGCCAGCGCCCACCAAACCGACGCGTCGCTGCTCGCGATCGCCGGCCGCCGCGGGTCTTCGCTTTCGCTGAAACTATTCATGAGCAACGGCGCCTGCGCCCGACCGTCGCGCTTACCCGGACGCTCGCCGATTGTCACGGCCATCTGCGGTTCGGCCGCCGCGGCGCTCGGACGCTGTACGCGCTCGCAGACCGTTGCAATCCCGGCCGCTTTCGAGTCCACTCCGCGCCCGATGAGGCACTGGAAGCGGATGAATCGTTGGGTTGGTGCGGCGCTCTCGCTCGCGGCTGGAGCGGTGCTCGCGCCCGTCTCTGCGCAGGCGCAGACCTTTGCAGAGCGCTTGGTGTTCAACGCGGATCTCGCCGGCGGCGCAGCGAGCCCCGACACCACGACGATGCCGGTCACCAGCCTGTGGTCGCCGAGCGCGATGATCAACGCGAGGCTCGGCGTCCACCTCACCGAGCAGTTCAGCGTTCACTTGTTGGGGGGCGCCTGGGGGCTGTTCGGCCGCAACGCCATGGCCCCGGTCTCGATGCACGGCCTCGTTGGCGCCGGCTTGCGCGTCGGCGGGACCATCGGCACCTTGGTTCACCCCTTCGTCGACGTCGACGCGGGCGTGGCGATTCGCCCCACAGGCCCGAAGGCGTGGTGGCAGATCAGCACGGGTCTCGAGTTCATGCTCTCGCCGCGCATCGGGCTCGGCCCGTTCGTTCGCTATTCGTACGAGTCTCGCGTCAACGAAGAGCAAGACCGCGTTGGCTGGATGGGCGGCGCGTCGTTCACCTTTCGAACGCCGTGGCCTCAGCCTGTGGTCGCCGCAGCGCCGGCCGATCAAGACAGCGACGGCGTGATCGACTCGGATGACCAGTGCCCGACGCAACCGCAGGGCGCAAACGCCGACCCCACACGTCGCGGTTGCCCGCGCGGCGATCAAGACAGCGACGGCGTCTGGGATCACGAAGACCAGTGCCGCACGACGCCGCAAGGCGATCACCCCGACGCCAGCCGTCGCGGCTGCCCCGAAGGCGACGCGGACTCCGATGGCGTCCTCGACTCGCAAGACCAGTGCATCAACGAAGCGCAGGGAGATCATCCCGATCCCGCGCGCCGCGGCTGCCCCGACGCCGACGCCGACAGCGACGGCGTGTTCAACGCGCAGGATCAGTGCAGGGACGTTCCCGCCGGAGCCAACCCGGATCCCGCCCGCGCCGGTTGTCCCATCCCCGATCGTGACGGAGACACCGTCCTCGATCCGTCCGATCACTGCCCGGATCAAGCCGGCGCGCCGAGCCCCGATCCCAACCGCAACGGGTGCCCGGGCCTCGTGTCCGTGACCAGCACACAAATTCGAATCACCCAGCAGATCCTCTTCGCGACCAACAGCGATCGGATTCTGCCGGCGTCCAACGCGCTCATGCAGGCGATCGCGGACGCGCTCCGCGCCTCGCCGCAGATCCGCAAGGTCTCGGTCGACGGTCACACCGACGACGTCGGCCCCGACCCGCGCAACCTCGGTCTGTCCGAGCGTCGCGCGCGTTCGGTCGTCGCGGGCCTCGTGAGCCGCGGCGTCGAAGCGTCGCGCCTCGAGCCGCACGGCTACGGAGAGACCCGCCCCGTGCAGCCCATCACGGGACTGACGGGCCGGCCCCTCAACGACGCTCGCGCCCGCAATCGTCGCGTCGAGTTCAACATCACCGATCCCGCGCCCGCGCGTCAGTGAGCAAGCGGCGGGGGCGCTGACGCGAACGGGGGAGGCGGGGCCCCATAAGCGCCGAAAACTCCACGGCATGAACCGCGAGTTGGAGTTGCAAATCGAGCGACGAACCGTCGTTTCGCTCAGTGGGGGCCGCCCCGCGCTGCCGCGCGCGAGCGAGTGAAACGGCAGTGGGCGCAGTGCTAAAGCCCCCACCCGCGCAGCGCGCCGAATGAGCAGAACGACAGTGGGCGCAGTGCTGAAGCCCCCACCCGCGCTGCCGCGCGCCCGCGAGTGAAACGGCAGTGGGCGCAGTGCTAAAGCCCCCACCCGCGCTGCCGCGCGCCCCGCCCCCGCCTGGAACGGCAGGGGCGGCGGCTTCGC
>LNFM01008327.1_pt1 | contig 15710 bp, 16 predicted proteins | sample 596031 | NCBI WGS metagenome assembly LNFM01 (sample SAMN04254537, study PRJNA301005) | activated carbon metagenome | isolation source: dual media filters at the Ann Arbor, Michigan drinking water treatment plant | place: USA: Ann Arbor | reverse complement strand
TGTCTAGATGGCGACACGCAAGTCAGGATCGACGCGCAAGGAACCGCCGCGCAAGGAACTTCCTGCTGCACTGCGGGCAATCGAGGTGCTGCGCCTGGTGGCGGAACTGCCCGGGCAGATGACGCTGTCCGATGTCGCCGAGGTGATGGGCCAGTCCAAGTCCACGGTCCACCGGCTGGCCGAGCAGTTGTCGGCGGCAGGCTTCCTGTTCCGCGAGCCCGACCAGCGCAACCTGTGGATCGGCCCCAAGTTGCGCGAGATGTCGCTGGACGTGGTGCGCAACGACTTTCTGCGCTCGGCGATCCGCCATACGCTGCGCGAGCTGGTCGATGAGGTCGGTGAGACCTGCAACATCGCTACGCTGGACGGCACCGAGATCGTCTACCTGCAGCGGGTCGAGGCCCGCTGGCCGCTGCGCCTGACGCTGGATCTCGGCTCGCGCATACCCGTGCATTGCTGCGCCAGCGGCAAGCTGTTCCTCGCACAGCTGGACGAGCCGTCTCGCGAGCGCCTGCTGCGCTTCAGCGCGATGGAGGCGCTGACGCCCAGCACGATCACCGACCGCAAGCTGCTCATTGCCGAACTGGCGAGTATCCGCAAGCGCGGCTACTCGCTCGACAACGAGGAGTTCATTCCCGGCATGGTGGCGATCGCCGTTCCGATCATGAACGAGCACGGCGCCATCCGCGCGGCGTTGTCGGTCCATGCGCCGACGGTGCGATTCAAGTCGACCGAGGCACTGCTGCAGTTTGCGCCGCTGCTGCGCAAGAGCGCGCGCCGCATCGAGATCGCAATGGCGTCCTGACGCCGTGGCGGGCCGGGCGGGTGGCGCGCCAGCGGGTGGCGCTATGCCTTCCGGTCCACCCGCACCGCCAGCACCACCGACGTGGTCGTCTTCACCACGCCCTCGATCTCGCCGATCTCGTCGAGCAGCGCATCCAGGCGCGCGGTCGATTCCGCACTGAGCTGCGCCACGTAGTCGAACTCGCCGCTCACCGAATACAGCTGTCGCAGTTCCGGCATGCGCGACAGGCGGCGCACGACGTCGCGGCCGGCCTTGGCGGCGACCGTGATGCCCACGTGCGCCTGCACCGCGCGGTCGGCCACGCCTTGTCCCAGCCGCACCGTGTAGCCGACGATCACGTGCTCGCGCTCCAGGCGCGCCAGCCGCGCCAGTACGGTGGTGCGCGCCACCCCCAGCTTGCGCGCCAGATTGGCGGTGCTTTCGCGCGCATTGGCTTGCAGTAGTGCAATCAGGTCGCGGTCGAGCTGGTCCTTGGGGCGGGCATCAGCCTCGGCGGCGGCGGCCGATGCAGTGCGTGGTGGGCGTCTGGCCATGGCTATCGGTGGGCGTCTGGCCCGAGTGTGTGACGAAATGCAGCATAGAGCAGACGTTTCGTCTGCAACCAGCATTTTTTCGTCAAACTCATGCTGTTTTTCGTCAAGGTGGCTGCATAGACTTGCCGTTCCACACGAACGTGCAGGAGCACACGCCATGACCAAAATGCGCATCGCGCTGCTCGGTGCCGGCCACATTGGCCAGACCATCGCCCAGTTGTTGACCGACAGCGGCGACTACGACGTCAGCGTGGTCGACCGCAGTGCCCCCGCGCTGGCCAAACTCAAGGGCAGCGCGGTGACCCGGGTGCAACGCGACACTGAAGACCCGCAGGCGCTGCGCGCGGCCATCCGCGGCCACGACGCCGTGATCAACGCGCTGCCATACCACCTGGCCACCCTCGCCGCGACGCAGGCGCGCGCCGCCGGCTGCCACTACTTCGACCTCACCGAGGACGTCGCCGCCACCCGCGCGATCAAGGAGCTGGCGCAGGGCGCGGACACCGCGTTCATGCCGCAGTGCGGCCTGGCGCCTGGCTTTATCGGGATCGTCGCCTACCACCTGGCGCGCGACTTCGAGGCGCTGCACGACGTCAAGATGCGCGTTGGCGCGCTGCCCGCCTTCCCGACCAACGCGCTGAAGTACAACCTGACGTGGAGCGTGGACGGCCTGATCAACGAGTACTGCCATCCGTGCGAGGCGATCCGCGGCGGCGAGCGCATCGAAGTGCTGCCGCTCGAAGGTCTGGAGCACTTCTCGCTCGACGGTACCGAGTACGAGGCGTTCAACACCTCGGGCGGGCTCGGCACGCTGTGCGAGACGCTCGAGGGAAGGGTGCGCTCGCTCGACTACAAGAGCGTGCGCTACCCCGGCCACGGCGCGGCGATGAAGCTGCTGCTGCATGACCTCGGGCTGGCGCAGGACCAGGCCACGCTCAAGGACATCATGCGCAAGTCGATCCCCGGCACCATGCAGGACGTGGTGCTGGTGTTCGTCACCGTCAGCGGCCTGCGCAACGGCGTGCTGATGCAGGAGGTCTTCGCGCGCAAGATCTTTGCCGATCGCACCGCGGGTGCGCCGTTGTCGGCGATCCAGATCACCACCGCGGCCGGTATCTGCGCTGCAGTGGATCTGTTCCGCGAAGGCAAGCTGCCGCAGAAGGGCTTCATCCGGCAGGAGGAGATCGCCCTGCCCGACTTCCTCGCCAACCGCTTCGGCCGCGCCTACCAGCAGTCGCGCCAGGTCGAGTCGATCGGCTGACCGCCGCGCTGGCCACGCCTGCGCGGGCCGCGCTAACGTCTCGTCCACCATTCCAGGAACCCGCCATGACTCCGCTTCACGATCTGCTTCGCGCGCTCGGCGTCAGCGCCGACACCCTCACCCGCGGCCCTCTTGCCGTGCGCTCGCCGATCGACGGCGCCACCCTCGCCCAGGTGAACACGCACGGCGTGGCCGATGCCCACGCCGCACTCGATCGCGCGCAAGCCGCCTTCGCCGCCTGGCGCGACGTGCCCGCACCGCGCCGCGGCGAGCTGGTACGCCTGTTCGGCGAAGAGCTTCGCCATCACAAGTCGGCCCTCGGCGAACTGGTGTCGCTCGAAGTCGGAAAGATCACCAGCGAAGGCCTGGGCGAAGTGCAGGAGATGATCGACATCTGCGACTTCGCGGTCGGCCTGAGCCGCCAATTGCACGGCCTGACCATTGCCAGCGAACGGCCCGGCCACCGGATGATGGAGCTGTGGCATCCGCTGGGCGTGGTGGGCGTGATCAGCGCTTTCAACTTTCCGGTCGCAGTGTGGAGCTGGAACAGCGCGCTGGCGCTGGTGTGCGGCAACGCGGTAGTGTGGAAGCCATCGGACAAGACACCGCTGACCGCGCTCGCCACGCAGGCACTGTTCGAACGCGCGCTGGCGCGCTTCGGCAGCGATGCGCCGGCGCATCTGTCACAGGTGCTGATCGGTGGTGCCGCACTGGGCGAAGTGCTGGCCGACGATCCACGCGTGGCCCTGCTGTCGGCCACTGGCAGCACCCGCATGGGGCGCGCGGTCGCTCCGCGGGTGGCGGCGCGCTTCGGCCGCTGTCTGCTGGAACTCGGCGGCAACAACGCGATCATCGTGGCACCGAGCGCCGATCTCGACCTGGCGTTGCGCGGCATCGTGTTCGGTGCCGCCGGCACTGCCGGCCAGCGTTGCACCACCACGCGACGATTGATCGTGCATGAGTCGGTGCACGACGAACTCGTCGCCCGCATCCGACGGGCCTACGCCAGCCTCACCGTGGGCGATCCGCGCGCGCCGGGCACGCTGGTCGGCCCGCTGATCGATCGCGGCGCCTTCGACGCCATGCAGCGCGCGCTGGCGCGCGCGCGCGACGAGGGCGGCATCGTGGCCGGCGGCGAGCGCGAACTGGCCGAGCGCTGGCCAGATGCCTGGTACGTGCGTCCGGCGCTGGTGACGATGCCGACACAGACGCCGGTGGTCTGCGAAGAGACCTTCGCGCCGATCCTCTACGTGATGACGTACCGCGACTTCGACGACGCGCTCCGGCTGCACAACGGCGTCACGCAGGGCCTGTCGTCAGCCATCTTCACCAACGACCTGCGCGAAGCCGAGATCTTCCTGTCCGTTCGCGGGTCCGACTGCGGCATCGCGAACGTGAACATCGGCACGTCGGGCGCCGAGATCGGCGGCGCGTTCGGCGGCGAGAAGGAGACCGGCGGCGGCCGGGAGTCGGGGTCGGACTCCTGGCGCACCTACATGCGGCGCGCAACCAATACGGTTAACTACTCACGCAGCCTGCCGCTGGCGCAAGGCGTGACCTTCGACATTTGATCGCACGATCGGCCGCCTGCCGATCAAAGTGAGACACGGGCCGACGCCATTGCGCACCCGAGGGGTTCAGCATGCTTCAATGAGGGTCGGTGACTTGCCCTTCGACCAGCCGGCTTGAAGAGTCCGGACGCCGCATCGGAGAACGCCACCATGAACGCCGCCAAGCTCATTGGGATCTTGCTCATCGCCGCCGGCGTTCTCGGCCTTGTCTATGGCGGCTTCAGCTTCACCAAGGCGAGCCATGATCTGAAGGTCGGCCCGATCGAGCTGTCGGTGAAGGAGAAGCAGTCGGTCAGCGTGCCGACCTGGGCCGGCGCCGGTGCCATCCTCATTGGGGCGGGCCTGCTGGTGTTCGGCGGCAGCAAGCGCTAGCGACGGAACAACACGGCCGTCGATGAAGACGCCACCCTTGCGGATCGCCATCGCCCAGCCGTTGATGCAATGGACCGGCGACGCCAATGCCTCCAACGTCGTGCGCACCATCGAGCAAGCTGCCGCCGCCGGCATGCAGTTGTGCGTCTTTCCGGAGGCGGCTGTGCCCGGCTTCAACCGCCGCATCGTCGAGTTCGCCCAACCTGAACTCGTCGCCGGCTGGCTGGACTTGATCCAGGCCACCTGCGCGCGGCATGCGGTGGCGGCAACTCTCGGCGCGCCCACCTTCGGCAGCGACGGGCGCATCTTCAACAGCCAACTGTTCGTCGATGACAGCGGTCTGATCGTCGGCGCGGTGGACAAGCAGGGGCTCACCGATCCCGAAGCCACTTTCTTTGCTCGTGGCAGCGCCAGAACGGTGCTGACCTTGTTGGGTTACCGCTGCACCGCCGTGATCTGCCGCGAGATCGAGGACCACGACGCGGTGTGCGCCGAGCTTCTGCCGCAGGCACCCGAACTCGTGTTCTGGCCGGGCCAGATGCGACCGCAGGCTCAGGACGCCGGCATCGAGCCGCCGCCGCACGTGCGCAACGCGCAACACCTGGCGCGCTCGCTGGGCGCCTGGATCGTGCAGTCCAACTGGCCCAACGCGTTGAATCGCCCCGAGGAATCGGCTGGCTGCGGGCGCAGCGTGGTGATCTCGCCGGCCGGCGAGGTCGTGATCAGCTTGCCGCAATCGCAGGCGGGTGTCGCGATGTTCACGCTGGGTGAGTCGACCTTCGCGTGGCATCCGCAGCACCCCTGACGTACGACCGGGCGGCATCGCTCAGCGCCAGCACCAACTTCACCGACCGACGCCCCTGCGATCGCGACCCGGCGTGCCATCGCACGACGGCGCCCGGTGTACGCTCGCGCGCCGCTTTCGCCGCCGACGACTCGTGTCCCTCGCCCTCCCTGTCTCCGCAACCGCGCTGATCGAGCCCGCCGCCTTCGTGCTGGCGCTCGGCTACGTGCTGCTGTCGATTCGCCAGATCCACTGGGCCTGGCCGCTGATGATCGGCAGCAGCGTGCTGTACGGCCTGCTGTTCGCCTCCGCGAGCCTGTATGGGCAGATGGCGCTGCAGGCAGCGTTCGTGGCGATCGCACTGTGGGGTTGGTGGCAGTGGAAGTACGGCCGCCGCGGCGCGGCCCCGCTGCAGGTGGCGGCGCTGACACCGCCGGGGCGGCTCGCACTGATCGTCGGCTGGGCAGCCGCCACGCTCGCCATCGCGCTGGCGCTCGGTCGCTGGACCGATGCTGCGTCGCCGGCGCTCGATGCCTTCACCACCGTGGGCAGCCTGATCGCGCAGACGCTGACCGCGCGCAAGTTCACCGAAGCCTGGCCGGCCTGGCTGCTGGTCAACGGCGTGAGCGTGGCGCTGTTCGTGCAGCAGCAGCTGTGGCTGACCGCGTTGCTCTACGGACTGTTCGTGATCCTGTCGGTGCTTGGCTGGCGCGCCTGGCGGCGCGCGGCGCAACTCGGTCCGGCGCCGGTGCAGCCGTGATGCCGTCGGTGTTGACCGTTGCCGTCGTCGGCGCCGAGTGCACCGGCAAGACCTCGTTGTGCCGCGCACTGGCGCAGGCGCGCGGCGGCCTGTGGGTGCCGGAGTACTTGCGCGAGTTCGTCGACAACGAGCATCGGCCGCCGATGCCGCAAGAGCAGCCGCACGTGGTGGCCGAGCAGATCGCGCGCGAAGCAGCGGCGCTGCAAGTTGCGGCGCAAGCGGCCCATCCGCTGGTGGCGCTGGACTCCACACCGCTCGCCACCGCGCTGTACAGCAGCTTCTACTACAGCGACGACACGCTGCTCGCAGCGGCCGTCGAGCGCCAGCGCCGCTACGACCTCACGCTGGTCACTGATACCGATTTGCCCTGGGAGGCGGATGGCGTGCAGCGTGACGGCCCGCAGATGCGCGCACAGTTTCACGCGCTGCTGCTCGACCTGATGCAGCGCCACGAGCTGCCATTCACGCTGGTGCGGGGGCAGGACGACGCGCGGTTGGCAGCCGCCCTGGCTGCACTCGGCTGACGCGTGCATTGCCCGGGCGGGCAATGACGAGCCATCAACGCGCGCGGTGCTGAGTGCCGGCGCCGAGCGTCACGTGCAGCACGCGGCTGGGCGCGTGCACTGTCGCGGTGTGCCACACACCGCGCGGCACCACCACCGCACCGCTGCCGGCAATCACCACCGTTTCCACGCCCGCTGCACCTTCCAGCAGCAGGTCGATGGCACCCTCCAGCAGATAGACGAACTCGTCCGCCTGCGGATGCATCTCCCAGTTGGACCAATCAGCATCGAACGTGTATTCGGTCACCAGCCAGCCGTGGCCATAGCGCTCGATCTGCGCCTGGGGCTGCGCCCAGAATTGGGGACCGCCCGGCACGATGTCCGCCATGCCATGCGCGGCCAAGTGAACGTAGGTGTGCTGTGGAGAAATTGGCTCTGTCATGGCGCTCCTGGTTGGAATTGTCGGTTCGGATCGGATCACCTGGCCTGGGCAAGACCAATCAACGCATCGAGCGCGTAGACTCCTGGTCACGCTAGGGGTCCCGAACAAATCCGCGCAGCAATGCGCGGTCCGCTCGACGCAGTGATGCGCCGGGTCGGACGGGTGAGAAACAACCCTTTGAACCTGATCAAGTTAATACTTGCGCAGGGAAGCGTCGGCGAGAAGTCCTCGCGCGTTCCCAGCCAAGCCTGTGACGCGCGTTCAAGGAAAAACTTCTTCGCCCCGCGTTCCCTGCCATCGTCTCTGGAGCATTGCGATGGCTGGTCGACTCTCACGTACCTTTCGCTTTTCGCGCCCGGTTGCGGCCGTTTCACTGGCGCTGTGCGGCTCGGCATCGCTGGCGCAGCAGACTTCGTTGCCGGCAGTCACGGTGACCGCGCGTCCAGCGCCGCTGGACGAAGCCGCCAGCTTCCCGGAGTTCGGCGGTCTGACACTGGGCGAACTGCCGCTGTCCGTGGGCGTGCTGCGCGCGCGCGATTTGCGCACTCAGGGCGCCGACAGCCTGTCCGAGGCGATCCGCCGCGAGCCCGCCGCCAGCGATGCGTACAACACGGTCGGCTATGTCGAGTCGATCCAGTTGCGCGGATTCTTGCTCGAAGGCGCGCTCAACTACCGGCGCAACGGCCTGCCGGTGTCGCCCTACACGCCGTTCACGCTCGTCACAAAAGATCGCATCGAGGTGATGAAGGGCTTGAATGGCGCGGTCACGGGCATCGGCAACCCGGCCGGCACCGTGAACTTCGTCTCCAAGCGGGCGACCACGGATGTCAATGAACTGAGCCTCGATGTCAGCGAACGCGGCACCTGGCTGGCTGCCATCGACTACGGCCGCCGGGTCAGCGACAGCTTCGGCTACCGGATCAATGCCGGCCACGGCCAGCGTCGAGCGGCCCCGCGCGATGCTGACGGCGAAGCGAGTGTGGTCTCCGGCGCGGTCGATTGGCGTGGACCGCGCGGCATCACCGCAGAAGCCGAGTTCGAGGTGCAGAACTCGCGCCAGGTCAGCGTGCCCGGCTTCGGGCTGCTCGATGTCGACGGCGATGGTGTGGCCGAGACGCTGCCCTCGCCCAAGGTGTTCGGTCCGCGCCTGAACCTCAACAATCAGCCGTGGTCGCAGCCGTTCGACAGCCGCTCGCAGATCGGTAGTGCCAAGGCGGCGCTGCCGCTGGCCACAGGCTGGACCGTCAGCACGGCCGGGCTGCTGCAGCGGACCAAGACCAACGATCGCCTCGCCTTTCCCGATGGCTGCAGCAGCGGGCCAGATTACGTGTACCCGGGGCTGTGCGGCAACTATGAAGTCGACATCTACGACTACCGCAGCAGCAACGAACGGCGCGACACCACCGTGCTGGAAGCCGCGCTCGACGGCCGCGTGCTGATCGCCGGCATGACGCATCGGCTGCGACTGGCGCCACGCATGACGCGCTACTCGGAGCGACTGGAGCCGTCGCAGGCCTACAACTACGTCGGCACGATCAGCGCGGTGGCGCCGGTACCCCTGCCGGCTGATCCCAGCCTGACCTCGCCCAACACCGACATCGACCGCGTGATCAAGGACGTGCAGGTGGCCGATGTGGTCGACCTGTCGTCGCGCTGGCGGCTGTTCGCCGGCGCCCGCATCGGCGAGGTCGAGCAGGCGAGCCGGCGCAGCGATGGCGAGCGTGCATTGCGATTCAGCGAACGCTTTGTCACGCCGTGGCTGGCGCTTGGCTACACCTATGCGCCCAACAACATGGTGTTCGCGTCGATCAATCGCAACGTCGAGCCGGAGGCGGTGCCGAACCGGCCGACGCTGTTCGTCAACGCCGGCGAAGTGCTGCCCGTCGGTCGCAGCACCCAGGCCGAACTGGGCTGGCGTGGCACGCCGACGCCGACGCTGTCGGGCAGCGTCACGCTGTTCGAGGTGCGTCGACCGCGACCGGACGATCGCAGCGTCGCACGCAACGCGGATGGAGCCGACACCGAGCGTGTGGCCGATGGTCGCGAACAGCGCCACCGCGGCATCGAGATGGAATGGACCTGGCAGGCGACGCGCGCCTGGACACTGCTGGCGCAAGGCACCATGCTCGATGCCAAGATCGCGCGCAACCTCGATCTGGCCGAGGTCGACCGACGCGCCACCAACGTGCCGAAAACGACGGCCGCACTGCAGGCAGATTGGCGACCTGCCGCGGCGCCAGGCCTGGCGCTGAGCAACCGCGTGTTCCATTCCGGCGAACGAGCGATCACCGCCGATAACCGCGTGACGCTGCCCGCATGGTGGCAATGGGACCTGTGGGCCAGCATGCCGCTGAAGATTGGCGGCGTCGCCACGCAATGGCGAGCCGGCATCGAGAACGTGACCGATCGCCGCTTCTGGCGCGAGGCGCCGACCCAGTATTGGGGCGGCACCTACCTGTTCCCGGCGCAGCCGCGCACCTTCCGCATCGGCGTCAGCGTGCTGCTGTAGCGCGTTTGCCCTGCGGCGCCGGCGCGCGCGGCGGCGTGCCCGCTAGTTGGACTGTCTCGAAGAAGAACGCGCGCAAGCTCAGGCAGAAAAGCCGGACGCGCGGCGCTGCCGCGCGCAACCACAACCGCGGGTCAGCGCCTGGCTTCAGCGCCTGACTTCAGCGCCTGTCGGTCATCACCCAGAGCAGGGCGAAGCAGCCAATGAGCAGCGCGCCCATGCCGGCCGATAACAGGGTCGCGGCCTGAAAGCCGCCGATGACGTAGTGGCCAGCGAGCCGGGCGACGCCGGCGAAGACGACCAGCAGCAATCCGATCAGGCCGGCCGCACGGCCGCTCATCAGCATCAATTGATTCATCGCTCGCTCCCCTGTGATCCTTGACCAGCGTAGCAGCGTTGACTGGGCCGAAAAGCAGAACGGCCGCGCACTCGAATCGAGCGGCGGCCGTTTGGGACGGTGCGGACGGCGGTGCGCGCGGCTACGTGGCCAGCGTGCCGAAATCGCCGTCCAGCGACGGGGCGCGCTGCAGGTCGCGCGGGAGCGGTCGCACCGCGTAGCCGGCAGCGCGACCCAGCGCCGCAAAGGCCAGCACCTGGGCGACCACCGAACGGCGGTCTTCGCGGGTGAGCGTATCGAGACGGCCGGCGAGCAGGCGCAGGCGCCGATCGAGTTCCGCCTGCAGAGACTTGTTGCTGCGACCCGTCGGATCGATGCGGCGGGCGGCACGGATCGCCGCCTTCACCTCGTTCCAGACGGCGATCACCGCGTCTTGGCTCGAGATCTCGTCCGGGTGTTCGCTCGCTTCAAGGGCGCGCGCGATACGGGCACAGCGGGTGCGGGTCAAGCGAGAGGTCGTGGTCACTTTGACGTCCTTACAGCAGTTTTTGCAGCAACAGTGTCCGTAACTGCAAATATGCCACCACGGTTGACCGACGCGAGAGGAAAGTCCCCAAAGTCGAATGAATTAATTCAGTCACCGCGGCGCACGCGACACACATTGCTCGCAAAGAGACCGTTGCAGCGATGAAAAAAGCGGGCCGCTTGGCCCGCTTTTCCTTGGCGCAGATGCGGCGACCGAAGTCGATCCCTTACGGCGACATGGCACTGGGCCCCGTATAGGGACGCTCGCGCAGCCACTTCGTGGCGATCCACTTTTCGCCCTCGACCACCGGGCTGCCGCCGTGCAGGGTGCGGCGATCGAGCTGACCATCCGGCGTGGCATAGGCGAAGTACACCGCATTGCCCTTGCGCGGCAAGACGTCGAGACCGATATCGGGGAACACCGTCGTGCCGCCCGCCACCACATCATTCAGGTACATGATCACGGTGGCGGTGCGCTGCCCACCCATGGCCAGCACCTTGTCATTGCCCTCGAAGTTCGGATCGAAGAAATCGAAGTGCGGCTTGTATTCGGCGCCCGGCAGGTAATGCAGGATCTGGATTGGCTCGCCATGGTCCACCGGCACGCCCACCAGTTCGCTGATGCGCGCCTCGATCACGCGGATCAGCGCATTCTCACCGCGCACAAAATGGGTGCCGCTGCTGGTGCGATCCGGGTGCACGTCATACTCGCCGGTCTGCGCGTTCACCACGGTGGATCGCTGCAGCTTGGCGGCCGACAGGCGAACCATCTCCTCGCACTCCGCGGCCGACAGCAGACCGTCGAACAACACCACGCGGGGTGCATTCAACGCGAACAGCATGTTGACGCGACGGTCGGAGGTCTCGATCGCGTTGCCGGAGGCGGCGATGATCTCGGAGGCGGTCGGCTCCTTCTCGGTCGGCTGCGTATCCGCCGTCACCGCGGGCTGTGTTACCGCGTTCGACTCGGCGGCTGCGGCCTGCGGATGCTCCAGCACCGCGACCTCGGTCGCGCGCGCGCCGCCCATGCGCTCGACCGCCATGTCGACCGCCTGGCGCGCGAACTTGGGCTGGTAGCCCGCTGCCCGCATTGACTGGACCAGGGCGTCGTGGTCGACACCGCGGTCAATGTTGTCCTTGAGCCAGCGCCGCAGATCGGCGGCGAGCGATTCGAATTGCATGTCAACCTCGCGTCGGCAACGGGCGCGCCACGCGCCCTCGTCCACTCCCGACGCAGAGAATAACGCCGCGATGTGCGGGCGCGCTGCCGCCGGCCTCGCTGCGCTAAGCTGAAAACACGAACACGACTACCGCGCCAGGAGCCACCATGCTGCAACGAGTCTCGTCCTTGCCGTCACTCGCAGACGGCAACCTGATCAAGGGTCAGGCCTACATCGACGGCCAGTGGAACGACGGCGCCCACGGCAGGTTCGCGGTCACCAATCCGGCCGACGGCGGCAGCCTGATCGAGGTCGCCAATTGCGGCGCGGCAGACGCCGAACGCGCCATCGACGCGGCGGCGCGGGCGTTGCCGGCGTGGCGTGCCAAGACCGCCAAGGAACGCGCGACGCTGCTGCGCAAGTGGTTCGAGCTGATGATGGCGGCGCAGGAGGACCTGGCGAAACTGATGACCGCCGAGCAGGGCAAGCCGCTCGCTGAATCGCGCGGCGAGATCGGCTACGGCGCCGCGTTCATCGAGTGGTTTGCCGAGGAAGCACGCCGCATCTACGGCGACACCATCCCGCCCCATGCGAGCGACAAGCGGCTGTTGGTGTTCAAGGAGCCGGTCGGCGTGTGTGCGGCGATCACGCCGTGGAATTTCCCCAACGCGATGATCACCCGCAAGGCGGCGCCGGCACTGGCCGCCGGCTGCACGATCGTTGTGAAGCCGGCCGAGCAGACGCCGTTGTCGGCCCTGGCGATCGCCGAGCTGGCGCAGCGTGCCGGCATCCCCGCCGGCGTCTTCAACGTGATTCCGGCCGACGAGCACAGGTCGATCGAGGTGGGTCACGTGCTGTGCGAGTCGCCCACCGTGCGCAAGCTGTCGTTCACCGGTTCCACGCAGGTTGGCCGCATCCTGATGCAGCAGTGCGCGCCGACGCTGAAGAAACTGTCGCTCGAACTGGGTGGCAATGCCCCGTTCGTGGTGTTCGACGACGCCGATATCGACGCCGCGGTGGAGGGTGCCATCGCCAGCAAGTACCGCAACGCTGGCCAGACGTGCGTGTGCACAAATCGCTTCTTCGCTCACGACAAGATCTACGACGAGTTCGTGCGCAAGCTGGCCGAGCGGGCGACCTTGTTGAAAGTGGGCTCCGGCTTCGATGCCGGCGTGCAGCAGGGGCCGCTGATCGACGCGGCCGCGCTGGCGAAAGTGAAGGCGCACGTGGCCGACGCGATCAGCAAGGGTGCCACCGTGCTCACCGGGGGCAAGCCGCACGCCCTCGGCCAAGCATCGGGCGGCATGTTCTTCGAGCCCACGGTGATCGCCAATGTCACCGACCAGATGCTGGTGGCACGCGAGGAGACCTTCGGCCCGGTGGCCCCAGTGTTTCGCTTCAGCGACGATGCGCAGGCGATCGCTGCGGCCAACAGCGTCGAGTACGGGCTGGCCGCCTACTTCTACTCGCGCGATCTGTCGCGCATCTTCCGCGTCGCCGAGCAACTCGAGTTCGGCATGGTGGGGGTGAACACCGGTCTCATCTCGACCGAGATCGCGCCCTTCGGCGGCGTCAAGCAATCGGGCTTCGGCCGCGAAGGTGGCAAGTACGGCATCGAGGAGTACCTGACGATCAAGTACGTCTGCGTCGGCGGCGTGTGATCGCCTGCGGCCACGGCGTGCTCTGATCGCGAAGAGCCGCCGCGTCATCGCGACTGATCGGCGCCCTGACTGCGGCTCTGGGCGTTCAGCTGGTTTGCCGCGTGGCGGCGGCGGGCTCGACCTTGCCGCCTTCGCCGGTCACCTGATTGCGAATCGACTCCAGCGCTCCAGCCAGACCCTGGCGGATGTCCTGCTCGCTCGGGCCGCGCTGCGCATCGCCTGGATCGCCGGAAGGCATCTGGCGAAAGGCAAGGGCGACGGTGACCGTCGACTGCTGGCCTTGCGCATCGATCTGCAGCCAGCCGCTGTAATGGTCGTCGTCGGCACCCCACTCCAGTCGCAGACGCTGTTGATCGGCACGCAAGAAGCCGTCGGCGTCATACGCATGGCCCTTGGCCTCGCCCTGCACCCGCACCCGGTCGCTGCCCTGCGGCTGCGCATCGCGCGTGGTCGGCAGGTAGCGCGGCAGATTGCCGATGTCGGCAACGAAGTCGAACACCTGCCGCGGCTCGGCTGGAATCTGGATCGTGTGGCGGTACTCGGGCATGGCGGCTCCTCGGCGCAACGGGTCAAGACCGCGGCGGCGGCAAGCGCTGTTCCTGCGGCCGGCGCGTCAGCGGGGTTCGCCGGCCCCGGTGCGGACCGCGCGCGCCTCGCGATCGCGCCGCAGGTTCTCCTCCAGTTCGTCGCGGCCACTCTTGGCGATCGCGACCGCCTTTTCCTCGTCACGAAAGTGCGGCTGCATGGCGGCGAGCGTGGCCAGGTTCTGTCGGCGAAATGCGGCGGCAATCTCGCTCGCTTCGCTCGCCGCGATGCCGAGCGCCTGCAGCGCGTCCTGACCGCTTTGCAGGGCGCTTTCGAACGTCTCGCGCTGGACCGCGGTGACGCCGCGGTCGACCAGTTCCATCACATGGCGAACATTGCGGGCGCGGGCGACGACCTTGAGCTGCGGATATTCGCGTCGCGCCAGGTCGACCAGTTGCAGGCTGTCGGCAACGTCGTCGATCGCCACCACCAGCAGCCGCGCGCGCGCCGCACCGGCGGCGTCGAGCAGGTCGCGCCGGGTAGCGTCGCCATAGAACACCTTGTAGCCGAAGCGACGCACCAGATCGACCTGCTCCGGATCGTGGTCGAGCACCGTGCAACGCACCCCATGCGCGAAAAGCAGACGGCCGACGATCTGGCCGTAGCGGCCAAAGCCGGCAATGATCACCGGCGCGCTGGCATCGTCGATCGCATCGGCCTGACGCTGGTCGGCCCGGGCCACGCGCAGTTGCCAGCGGTCGTGCAGCAGGGCCAGCAGTGGCGCGGCCGCCATCGACAGCACCACCGCGGCGGTGAGCAGCGGTTCCCACTGCGCCGGCAGGACGCGGGCATCGCGTGCCACGCCGAACACCACGAACGCGAACTCGCTGCCGGGTGCGAGCAGCGCAGCCAGCAGCCAGCGTTCGCGGGGCACCACCCCCAGCACCGGCGCGATCAACGCCAGCACCCCGGCCTTCAGCGCCAGCAGTCCGACCACCAGCAGCGCCAGCAGGCCCGGTGCGCCCAGCACGGTGCCGAAGTCGATCGTCATGCCGACGGCGATGAAGAACAGGCCCAGCAGCAGGCCACGAAACGGTTCGATGTCGGCCTGCAGCGCCGGCCGAAACTCGCTCGAGGCCAGCAGCACGCCGGCCAGGAAGGCGCCCAGCGCCATCGACAGGCCCACCTGTTCCATCAACAGCGAGATGCCGATCACCAGCAGCAACGCGAACGCGGTGAAGATCTCGCGCACCTGGCTGCGGGCGATCAGCCGCATCAGCGGCGGCGTCACGTACCGGCCAATCACGAACACCACGGCGATCGCCGCCAGTGCCTTGGCTGCGGCGAGCCAGCCGGCGCCGGGCGCCGCCTGCACGGCGGCCGCGCCAATGCCGAGCACCGGGATCGCGGCCATCAGTGGAATCGCCGAGATGTCCTGGAAGATCGACACCGCCAGCACCTTGCGGCCGATCGGCGCGGCCACCAGATTGCGGTCGGCCATGGTTTGCACGGCGATCGCAGTGGACGAGATCGCCATCGCCAGTCCGGCCACGATCGCTGCCTGCCAACCCAGGCCCAGCAGCAGCAACCCCAAGGCGAGCGCCGCGCCACAGCCGGCCATCTGCAGGCCGCCGCCGACGAACACCGGTCCACGCATCTGCATCACCTGGCGAAGGTCCAGTTCGAGGCCGATGACGAACAGCATCAGCACCACGCCGAACTGGGCGAACGCGAGGATCGATTGCGCATCGGTGACCAGCGCCAGACCCCATGGTCCGATCGCGCAGCCGGCGACCAGGTAGCCGAGCACCGCGCCCAGGCCCGCCCGCTTGGCCAACGGCACGCAGATGACGGCGGCCGCGAGAAAGATCAGGGCGTCGGTCAGCATGGAATCTTCGTCTCAGCAGTCAGCGCCAAGTCGCCGGTGCGCTGGGATCACCAGGCACGCGCTACAGCAGCGTGCAC
>LNFM01008326.1_pt1 | contig 15712 bp, 14 predicted proteins | sample 596031 | NCBI WGS metagenome assembly LNFM01 (sample SAMN04254537, study PRJNA301005) | activated carbon metagenome | isolation source: dual media filters at the Ann Arbor, Michigan drinking water treatment plant | place: USA: Ann Arbor | reverse complement strand
CAACAACCCCTTCTTCTGCCCCGATGTAGCCAAGGTCGAAGAGTGGACCGCCACCCTCGATGCCGCCCGCAAGGCCGGCTCGTCGCTGGGCGCCATCATCGAGGTCGTCGCCGAAGGTGTTCCCTCGGGCTGGGGAGCTCCTGTTTACGGTAAGCTCGACCAGGACCTCGCCTCGGCAATGATGAGCATCAACGCCGTCAAAGGCGTCGAGATCGGCGATGGTTTCGAGGCGGCCCGGCTGCGCGGCGAAGACAACGCCGATGAGATCCGCATCGGCAACGACGGCAAGCCGCGCTTTCTGTCGAACCACGCCGGCGGCATCCTCGGCGGTATTTCGACGGGCCAGAGCATCGTTGTGCGCTTCGCCGTGAAGCCGACCTCGTCGCTCCTCATCCCGCGCCGCACGATAGACCGCCACGGGACCGAAACCGAGATCCTGACCAAGGGCCGTCACGACCCTTGCGTCGGCATCCGCGCAGTCCCCGTCGGCGAAGCCATGATGGCCATCACTCTCGCCGACCACCTCTTGCGCCACCGCGCCCAGCGTGGGTAAAGGCATGAGTGACCACTGTGGCGCCTCGGTCGCTCCACCTTGATCGGCATGGCCTACGCGGATGATTTTTGTGCTGTCAGCTCGTGCCGATGGCGAACTCGGCCACGACCGCCGCGTGATATGAACCCAGCGGCCGGTCTACTCTCGCGTAGCCCAGCGCTTCGTCACCCAGCGCTTCATTGTGCACGTCGATCGTACGGAACGCTCCGAAAAGCTGACGGCTCACCAGGATGTGGTCGAGCATCAGCGGCCTGCCGTGATGCAACACACTCCACCGCCGGTCCGCGGCGATGGCCCTGTCCAGCACGACGAGACTCGAACGGGTCAACGCGCCATTTCCGGTATCTTCTTCAGCTCCCACTGCAATCTTGAGCGGCGTTTCGTGGTCTTCCGCATTGAAATCGCCAGCCACCGCGATCAACGCATTCGGATCGGCATCGAGCATTCGGTCGATGACCAAGCGCAATTCGAGTGCCTGCGCCGCCCGCTGCGTCGCCGCCACGAAATAACCCTCGGCCCAACCGCCGATACTCCTCCAGATGAATGGCGCGAGCTTCTGCCCGGGAATAGCCGCGGCCAAAGGCGCGCGCAGATGCAGATTGACCACCGACAGTTTGCGCCCCTCGGCGATCTCGATTTTCGTCACGAGCAACGGCCGCTCGAACTTTGCCGTGCGCTGCGCATCGACGGCGGCCGAACCTCTTGCCGTCTGCAAGGCATGCTGCAGAGGTGGCACGATTTCGTGTCGGACTTCCCGGACCTCCCGTATCGGCCACCGCGACAACGTCACGAGGTTGTGCACATCCGCCGCTCCCTCACCGCCAGGCGCAGTCGTAAAAGCGCGTTGATACGTGGCGTACCTGGTGCCCTCTAGTAGCCGGTCGAGCGCCACCAGCGCCCGCGCCTTTCCACCCGCGACACGCTGCGAATTGACCTCTTGCAGGCACAGCACGTCTGCGTCGAGCCGCGCGAGCGCTGGCCGCAGGATCTCCGCTCTCGCCTCGATGCTCACATGCGCTTTGGGCGGCAGGTCGAGGCTCTCCAAGTTGAACGTCGAAATTCGCATGTCGCGTCCCTCGGGCTTCAGATGAGAAGCCGTGGTAGTGCTGGCGAGCGCCCGCTGAAATGAAATAGGGTGTCAGCATACGCCTCCAGTCATTGCGCGAGCGCAACCATGATTCCTTTGTCTGTCCTTGACCAGTCAGTCGCCACAGCGGGCCGCACCGGCGGCACGGCGATCCGAAATACGATCGCATTGGCGAAAGTCTGCGAGGATCTGGGTTACGAGCGCTTTTGGGTATCCGAGCATCACAGCCACGGCTCGATCGTCGGCACTGCGCCCGAGGTGTTGATCGCCGCCATCGCCAGCCAGACCAAAGCGATCCGCGTCGGCAGCGCTGGCGTGATGCTGCCGCACTATTCGCCGCTTCATGTCGCCGAGCAGTTCCGTGTGCTGGATGCCATCGCACCCGGCCGCATCGATCTCGGCCTCGGCCGCGCGCCCGGATCCGACGGACGCACAGCCTATGCCCTCCATCCCTTGGCGAACGAACGCCCCAACCAGTTCGTCTCCGACATCCGCGACCTGCAATGCTGGCTCACCGGATCTCCGCTACCGGAAGGCCACCCGTTCGCACAGGTCAAATGCTTCCCCCAGGACGTGACAGTCCCTGAAGTCTGGGTGCTCGGCAGCTCCGATTACGGCGCGCAGGTCGCGGCCTATTTCGGCCTGCCCTATGCCTTCGCGTGGTTCTTCACCGACGGACGCGGCGGCAAAGAAGCAATCGAACTATATAAGAGCACGTTCAAGCCGAGCGAACGCCATCCCGAGCCGCATCCGGCCATCTGCGTATGGGCGCTCGCCGCCGAAACCGAAGCCGAAGCGCTCCGCCAATACCAGTCGCGCGCCCGCACGCGGCTTCTGCGCGATCGCGGTATCTTCGCGTCCCTCGAGCCGCCCGATGTCGCTGGCGGCTACGACTATTCCGACGCCGAGCGCGCCCGCCTCGTCCAGCTCCGCCAAAGCGCCATTGTCGGCAGCGCAAGTCAGGTCGCCGAAGGTATCGATAACCTCGCGAGGCAACTCGGCGTGAAGGAAATCGCCGTCGTCACCTGGGCTTTCGACGAAGACGTCCGCCACGAAAGCTATCGCCTGATCGCTAAGACGATGGGCCTGATGCCACGCCCGTAGGCTGGGTCAAGCCATCGGTGAAGCGCAGCTTTCACCGATGTGCGACCAAGCAATCACGGCATAAGCAATGCTCCAGCCTGCGAAAGCCAGCCTGCGAAACCCCGCCACCAAACCCAGCCACCAAACCAGGAGCGTCCCATATGACCACGCCCATCGACCTCACCGGCAAATCGATCATCATGACGGGCGCAGGTAGCGGCCTGGGTCAAGCGATGGCGCTCGGCCTCGTTGGCGCCGGCGCATCCGTTCTGGCGCTCGACGTTGCCGGTGATCGGCTACAGGAAACGGCCAAGCTCGCCGCGGCCGCCAAGGCCAAAGGCAAGCTACTGCCGCTCGCCTGCGACGTGCGTTCGGAGACCGCGTGCGCCGCCGCCGTCGCAACCGCTAAGGAAAAGCTCGGCCGCCTCGACGGCTTGGTCAATTGTGCAGGCCTCGGCATGGCCTATCTCGCGCCCGATGCCTTTGAGAAGCGGCCGAAATTCTGGGAAGCCGACCCCACCCGCTGGTGGGACATGATGGACGTCAACGTCCGTGGTCCCTTCTTGCTCGCCCGCGCGGCGATGCCCTCACTGATCGCCAGCGGCTGGGGCCGCGTCGTCAACGTCACCACGAGCTTCAATACCATGATCATGGCCGGGAACATGCCCTACGGCCAGAGCAAGGCGGCCCTCGAGGCGGCTTCGGCTAGCTGGGCCGCCGACGCGCGTGGCACCGGCGTGACGGTCAACATTCTCGTCCCTGGCGGCGCCGCAGATACCGCCCTCGTGCCACAGGATGCGCCGTTCGAACGCTCGAAACTCGTGAAGCCCGACGTGATGGTCGCGCCGATCCTTTGGCTGATGTCGAACCTGTCAGACGGCACCACGGGCATGCGTTTCGTGGGCAAAAACTGGAATCCTGTGAAGCCCTGGCAGGAATCCATGCAGATGTCCTCAGCACCGATCGCCTGGCCCGACCTCGCCGCCGCCGCTGCCGAAGGGCAGTACCGCCGTCCGGACTAGGCGACACCCTCCGACTTCTGCTCCGCCTCGATGGAGGATGCCGGAGCGGCAAGATTTTTCGCTACTTCTCGAAAAATCGTGCCGCCGCTCCGGGTGTGGTTGAACCCGCGATACGCGGCCGGATTTCGCCGCATTCACTCCGCGGGCTTGAGATACTTGGCCATCGCATCGAGCACGGCCTGCGGCTGCTTCATGATCTCGACGAAGCCCTTCTGCACGTCATCAGGCCCGATATAGACCATGTCGATCTTCGCCTTGGTCGCGTCCGCGACGAACGCGGGATCCGCAACCGTCTTCTGCAGAGCTTCTCGCAGCACCTTCAACCGCTCCGCCGGCACGCCTGCGCGCACGGCGAAGCCCCGCCCGATCTGCAGCGGAATGCCCCGGATCGCCATCAGTGACTTTCCGACGGGATCGTCGGTCAGCGTCTCGTCGATCGGGAGATCGTTGAAGCCCGGCACCGCAGCACGCGCACGAACCAGCGGCCGGACGGCGCCGCGATCGACACCCGACTTGATCGTCGTCGCGAGCGCCGCCCATACGTCGACCTCCTTGCGCTCGACAGCGAGCAGAATGTCGCTGTTCGCCGCATATCCCGAGATGAGCCTGAACTTCGCGCCGGCGAATTCCTTGAGCAGCAGCGGCATGTCGTGCGCGTTCGAGCCCGGCCCCGTTGTCCCCACGATCAGTTCCTTGCCCGACGCTTTGAACTCGGCGAACGTCTTGTAGGGAAGGTGGGTGCCGATCGACAACATCGATCCATCCGAGCCTGACGAACCCAGCCACTCGAACTTCGTCAGATCGAACCGGACCTGCGGCAGTTTCGATAGCTGCGCCAGCGCCACGTTCGGGTTGACAGCAAGGATAGTAAGACCGTCCGGTTCTGCGACGTTGTAAACATGCCCCGTCGCCACGAGATGTGCGCCACCCGGCATCTGCACTGACACCACAGTGGGATTGCCGGGAATGTGCTTCCCGATATGGTGGCCCACGATCTGCGCTGCCGTCGTGAGGCTGCCGCCCTTGGCACCGACCACGATGCTGACTGTGCGGCCTTTGTAGAAGTCACCTTGCGCGGACGCGCCCCCCGAAGAGACGAGTGACGCGGCCGCGACCGCCGCCGCCACCGCCAGGTTTCTGATCGATCTCATCCGTTCCTCCCGATTGTCTTTCGATGACCCGAGCGCTCGGAGGCTCGTTGCGGTCTCAGGTAAGGATAGCGAAGGATGAAGCCGCCGACACGCGGAAAGTCTTCGCAATGGCGGTGCCATTCGAAATCGACGACCTTCGTCAGCACGTCCTTGCTCTAATTGATGTCGAACGGATTGAGCTGGTAGGGCGACCACATCCGGCTCACCGCCTCGGCCCTCATGTATCCGACCGAGAACCCGCCGTTCCAAGTATTGTCCTGCGCATCACTGCCAGGCCAGCTACTAATACCGAAAGGATGCCACAACCGCGCCGTCCGGCTTACTTCACGCGTTAACTGAGACAGCTTCGCGGATTGCCCTCAACGCATCGGGTGCAAGCCGCCAGTCCTCGAGTAACCGGTCGAGTCCACCTCATCGCATGCACCGTGAGCGACGCCGCCTTGCGAGTCGAAATTGACGGGCTTGTGCTGCCGTCGCACCGCGATCTGCTCGAGCGGGCAAGCGGTTTGCCATGCCATATGACCCGCGCTTTTCGCGCCGCAACCGTGCTTTCCGGAACTGGCCGGCCGCATCGATCGACTGAGCTTGACCCCTTCTTGGCACTGGCCTGGATTCACCCTGCGAGCCCTGTAGCTTCTGATCATCTCGTCGCAGGAACCCCCTTTCGGGAGATGACCTCTGCCACTGCTGGCATGCCGGCCTCGAATTCATCCGTATTACTTGCTGCAACGCAGCAATTTTCCTGTGAACTGGGCCGTTTTACCGTAATGCAATGCCTGAAAGGTTCGACTTTGCAACATCTCCTTGACAATCTGTAGTGCAACAGCTTGCAATCGATCGCCTGATCTCGTAGTCCCTTTTAAGAAATTGCAACTGAGCTTCTCGGGCCCGCGTATCCAAACTGTAGCCGCTGGCGAACGGCCATCGAGTAGAAGAAGAAATCCGAAGATGATCCGCAGTGACGGCTTCATAGGATTTTGGAGAAATTCAGCCGGCCGTCTGCTCGGCCGCCATAGTCGACTTATGTCGACGACAGCGATCATTGCCGGTTTAGCCCTCCTGGTGCCGGCCGCGACCCCGACATCCGCTCATTCTCCTAACGGCGCTGTTGTTTTGCCACAGATTGCACAGCCTGCGGTCGCTTCCCCGCCAGCCTTGTGCAGGGCCCCTCGCGAATTGGTCAAGCTCACGATCCCGCTCGAAGCCGTAAAAAACGCAATGTCACGCGACGGCGATTTCCGGATCGTTGCGCTCGGATCTTCGAGCACTCAGGGCGCCGGGGCGAGCAGCCCCAAGATGTGCTATCCCGCGCAACTCGAGGCAGAGCTGAACCGCCGCTTCAGCCCCGACAAGCATTTCGAGGTCGTCAATCTCGGCATCGGCGGTGAAATGGCCGACGACATGCTGGCTCGCATCGATCGCGACGTCCTGTCTCGAAAGCCTGACCTTGTCATTTGGCAGACCGGCGTGAACGACGCTCTTGCCGGCCGCCCGATGGAAGACTTCAGGATGGAACTGGCCCAGGGTATCGATGCAATTCGTGGCGCCGGCGCAGATGTCATTATTCTAGACTTGCAGTACTACCCGCGTTCTGAGCGGGTCGAAGGCTACAAGAGCTACCTAAACACGATGTGGTCGGTGGCACAGGAAAAGTCGGTTCCGGTGCTCAAGCGGCATGCTTTCATGAAGCATTTGCTCGATAGCCGGCAATTCACCGCGGCCCAGATCCTCGCTCCCGACTTGTTCCACCTGAACGACCTTTCCTACAGATGCCTCGGCAATCTCGTTGCCGACGCGATCGGCGACGGCCTCGAGCAGGCGAGCCGTCCACGGCAGCGCAACAAGACAGCCGCTGCTCGCTGAACCGGGATCAGAAATCCCACGCTTCCCAAAGACGTTGATGCTTGTACTGATTCCGGCATAAGGTCGGCGTGCGTATCATTTGGGTAGCAATGCGCGCAGTCCGCATGTAATGCGATCACCGGCCTAGCAGAGACGTGGCAGTCGGAAAGGCTGCGACTTTGGGGACCGAACAGGGGACAGGGAAATCAAACGATGAGCATGATCCAAGAATTCAAAGAATTTGCCATGAAGGGCAACGTCGTCGACTTGGCAGTCGGCGTCATCATGGGCGCAGCATTTGCGCCGATCGTGTCGACGCTGGTCGACAATATCTTGATGCCGCCGCTGGGGTATCTGATGGCTGGCGTGGACTTCTCCACTCTGGCGATTCAGCTTCCTACACCGACGAAGACCACCGTTGACATAAAGTACGGCCTTTTCCTCAACGCGATCGTGAAGTTCCTCATTACCGCCTTTGCGATCTTCCTGCTCGTGAAGGGCATGAACAATATCATGAAGAAGGCTTCGACACCTGCGCCTGCTGCTGCACCGCCGCCGCCGCCGCCGACCGAGGTCTACCTCAAGGAAATCAGGGACGCGCTGGTCAAGAAGTAGAATCTCTGATCACACCTGACGATTTGCTTTTCGGCCCGGAGGCACTTGCCCTCCGGGTCGAACTGTTTTCTGTCTCTCTCGATCCGCGCGATACGTGTTAGAACTCCCTTACCCTGTTCCGCATATCCGAGCGCCCCATGCAGTTGTCCGAGACACGCTTCGTAAAGATCGACGGAACCAACATTTCGGCGTCCGTGAATTCTGCAACCGAAGCCAAGATCGCGATCAAGGAGATCCGGCAGAAAAAGAAGGAGTTCGCGCATATAAAGCGCGGCCTGATTCGGCAGAGGAAGGACGCCGAACGCCTGGCAGGGAAGGGCCGCAGCAAAAACGGCGCCAGCACGGGATTCTTCCACGGCATCAGAAAAACTGTGTCGCGAATGGCGAGCGTCGCTGGAGCTTACGGCACGGCGACGGCAAAGATGGACCTCCCGCGTATCGAGGAGGAGTGCGCGAAAACCGACGAAATCCTGCACAACCTGGATTCCGTGATGATCCAGATCGAGGGCAAGCTGCTTCGCTTTTCGTGAGATCGCGGCTGAGGGCTCGAACGCCCCCCATACAAAGCGCCGGCCCCGGAAGAGACAGATGATAGCTCGCAGCTGAAGTCGCCGATACGGCAATCCTGAACGCCGCTGGCGGAGCTATACTCACGACAGCATCAACCCCGTTTGCAAAAGGCCACCCTTCATGAGCAACGAAATCTCCGTCAGCCAGGACGGTAAGATTCTGCGGGTCACGCTTAACCGAGGCGCGGACGGCAACGGCATGACCGACGACATGGTCGTCGAACTCACCCGCATCATCGGCGACGCGCCGAAAACGGCCCGCATCGTCCGCCTCGAAGGCGCAGGCTCGGAGTTTTGCATCGGCCGAGCCGGTGTGAAGCCTCCCGCCCCAGATTCCCAGGCGCTCGACCGTCGCCGCGAGTTCGATACCGTATTCGCCTGCTACGGCGCATTCCGCCGCTCTCCGATCCCGATCGTCGGGGTCGTCCAGGGCCAGGCCCTCGGCCTCGGCTGCGCGCTGGCTGCCCTTTGCGACATCACGATTGCCAGCGCCGAAGCGACGTTCCAGGTGCCGGAGATGGGCCACCACATCATGCCGGGAATGGTCCTCTCGGCGCTGATCGATCGCGTACCGAGAAAAGCGATCACCTATCTCGTCCACACCACTGCCACCATCGGCGCCGAACGCGCCTTGACCTTCGGCCTCGTCAGCGAGGTCGTGCCAGCTGCCCAACTCGACGCCAAGGTCGAGGAAGTCTGCGCCGCGATCCTCCGGGCCCCCCCGATCGCCACCGAGGGCGTGAAGGAATACGTATCCCGTGCGATGGATATGGACACAGCGAGCGCTGTCGACTTCGCACGCAACCTCCATGCCGTCCTCAACTCGTCCCGCGAAATCAAGCATTGAACAGGTTACGCGAGTGCTGCACTCCCGAGAGTAACAAAGAACAAGGGGCCGAGCGAATCTCTCGGCCCCCATATCGTGCTGCCGAGCGCAGCGGAGGCCAGCGCGCAAGAGCGCCGGCCGTAGTCGGCCGTAACGTCGCGGCTCGGCCGCGACGAGCCATCAAGTCCCTCTGCCCCAAAGGCTGCAGAAGCGCTGCACCACAAGGTGACGACCGCCTTCATAGCCGGGCATCTTCGCATACTTCGGGAACTGCAATTCCTTCTCGGCCGGATCCCAGCACTTGCCGGCGCGTGCTTCCGTCTGCACCGTCTTGGATGCATCCTCGAGCAGCGTGACGAGTTCCTCGACATCTTTCTTGGTGCCGGTGATGCGGCCGCCATTGCCCGGATGCCCGGGGATGAAGCGGTCGAAGTCCATCTTCTGCAGGCGCTTCAGGCCTTCGATCCACTTGAGCGGCTGACTGTCCGTCATGCCACGGCCTGGAAATGTACCGGCGGAGACCCAGTCGACGAGGAATGCGATCTTCTCCTTCGGCAGCCGCATGATGAGCATGCTGTCCGAATGCGTCTCGCCCAAATAGCTGAGCTCCAGCGTCGTTCCGCCGAGCTTGATCGTGCGTCCGCGGTCGCTCACGCTCTCGTCGGGCAGAACCGTATGCGGATCGGCCAGCGCCTTCAGCCGTTCGGTTGCGCGGCGATGCGCGATGAACTTGGCGCCCACGTCCTTGAAAGCTTTACCGCCCGCGATATGGTCGTAGTGATGGTGGCTGTAGATCACGTACTTGATTGGCTGACTCGTAATCTTGCGGATTTCGTCGAGATACTGCTGGCCGCCCTGCGGCCTGCCATAGGCAATCGGATCGGTCACGATGACGCCAGCCGGCGTCACGACGAACATCGCCATGTGGTTCTGGTTGCGGAAAACATAGACGTTCTCCGTGCCCTCGACCTTCGTGGTTTCGATGGGCGGCCGTCCTTGCGCGAATACACCTGTTGCCAATAATGCAGACGCTGCGAACGCAACGCCCAATCGCAGTGAACTACTTTTCATCCGGAGTCCCTCCGTTGCTATGACCAGGCGGACTATTCCGGATAGCCATGACGCGAGACAAATCACGCCCTCGTGATGAAACAGTATTACGTTCGCGCGCATAATCCGGGCGCAGCCGTCAACGACCCATCGACTTCTCCGCGATTTCGACCAGCCCATCCACGGCGATCTCCGCCTGCGTGAGTCGGCAACGCACCGCGATAGCTTCGACGCCCGCCCCGATCGCCGCGTCGAACGCAGCGCCATAGACCTTGTCGATATCGCGCGCCAACGATACGCGTTCCGCATCCCCGCGCTGCACCAGAAACACCATGACGGCGCGCTTCCCCTCACGCACCATGTCGGCGAGTTCGCCCAGGTGCTTGGCTCCGCGCTCGGTCACCGAATCCGGAAACTCCGCGAGCCCGGACTTGCGCATCAGATGCACATTCTTGATTTCGACGTAGCAAGTGCCCTTCGCCTCATCCTGCAGGAGAATGTCGATACGGCTGTTCTTCCCGTACTTCTGCTCGCGCTTCAGGCTCGCATATCCGGCGAGTGGTGCGATCTTCCCCACCTCGATCGCCTCGGTCAGGATCTTGTTGGGATGGCCCGTGTTGATGCCGACCAGCGTCGGCCCCGCGCCGAGATCGTTCTCGATCATTTCCCACGTGTACTTGTACTTGCGCGTCGTGCTGTCCGACGTCGACAGCCACACGATGCTGCCCGGCTCCGTCAGCTCCTTCATCGAGCCGGTGTTCGGACAGGTCGCCGTGACCGTCTCGCCCGTATCGAGCACGACGTCTGCCAGGAACCGCTTGTACCGCTGCACCAGCCGCCCGCGCAGCAGGGGAGAGGGAAAGAGCATAGGAAGCCTCGAGCAAAATGGGGACACAGGCAATTTCCCCGCTGCCAATACATGAGTTGGCGATTCATTGGCGGAAATTATGTGTGTCCCGATTCTCACTTCCGAGAGAACGGTTCAGGCCCCCCTGATCTCATGCGGACGATACACTTCGAGGTACGTTCGCGCATGCTCCATCCGTTACGAGTTATCCCCCCTTCTCAGGTCGATGAAAACAATATGCGGAACGGTCAGAGCCCCGAGCGCCATAAAAACCGTCCCGAGAACTGCTGGTCCCAACGGCAGCGTCGACAACATGAACGCTCCGGCGAGCGTACCGATTATTGCAAAAGATGCATAGGGAAACGCCAAGAGCGCAAGTTCGCGTGCCGGCGGCTTACCCAGAAACTGCCGAGTCTCGACGACGTGGCGAACCGAATGCAGACCGCAGAAATACACGAGGAAGAACAACAGTGGCGGCGTCAGCCATGCGAGAGCTAATATGACCGTCAGCTCGGCTGCGGCCCAGGGTTGCCGGATAGCAATAATCGCAATCACCACCGCGCTCGCCTGAAGAAGCGGCACGGCAGCCATCGCCATCACGAGCGCAACCGTCGCCGCGGCATCCCCTGGCGAGAGCCAGGAGAAAATTTGGACGACCTCGGTACGATTAAATCCAACCGGTGCAGTAATGATCGCTGCGGACACCAGAAGACGCGGTAAGAATTCGAGGTCGCGCTCCCAGTCGCCCGAGAAGTGGTAAATCGACATCACGATGAAAGCTGGCAATGCGAGGGCGGGACTAACGAGCCAAAGCCAGAGAAAAGCGCTAGCCAGAAAGAGATAAAAGAGCAGCAGACTTGCAATGCCCTGGAAGTCTCGGGCCCTGGTTTTCGCCGACCAGATAGCGACGTCGAGTGCTCCGTGCGGAACGCCGAGAAATAAGATTATAAGCCCGACCACTATCGGCATATCGATCGGATTTATGACGGTCCCGCAGACGGTCAATCCAAGCAAGCCGATTGCAAACAGAACGAAAAATAACCGATGTCTGAAAAATGGACATGGCACTTGCGAAACATTCTGCAATCGGGCCAGCGGCTGCTTACACGTCATCGGACTGTTCATACTCGCCGCCCGCTAGAGGAGCGCTGTTGAGCTCCGATTGAACACCCCTCAAGCCGCAGATCGCTGGCCCGGGGACCGGTGGCACCGAGTGCGCCACCGATTTGATTGCTACGCGATAACCCGAAGTTCAACGCGCCCGCTCTCTTGCTAGCTGCACTGTGCCAGCCTCCAGCTCAGACTTACGCACAGCGATCATATAAATGATCACGCCGAAAACGGCCTTCGCCACGATATCAGCAATCGTGTAGCCCACCTCGACCGCGGTCGCCGCAGAACCTCCAGTAAGCCCCATCATCGGGAACACGAAAACGACCGGGTAAAACGACCAGGAGATAACGGTCAGCCATCGGGCAGTATCAACGAGGCGGCGAACGTCTTCCGACTGTTTGGCGATCGCATCCCCCAGGCCGACGAACAATTCGTAGACGATCCACATGAACGGGACCATAGCAAGCGCCCACCACATCCAGCGCGTTGACGGATTGCCGGAAATCTCGCCAGGATACCCCAATATCACCATCACCGCTGCCAGCAGTCCGAGCCGGACGCCCTTCGACCATGTCTCCGGCCGTGACAGTCCCATGACGAGAATGAGTTCGATAAGAAGAAGCGGTACGGTCAAAAGCCAATCGACGTAGCGATAGGCATGATTGAATGCAACGCCAGTTGCGGTGATTTGACCATTCACGACGTCATAGCTCGCATCCCAGCTCTGCAAAATCCGGACGTAATGGTAGAGTGCGATTGCCGTGACGAGGCCTGTAATCGTCAATGCTGTTTTATATCGGTCGCTGACTTGGCTACGGCCGAACCAAAAAAACAGCGTGGCGGCCCCCATTGTTGCAATCGTGAAAGAGAACGCATTGTAAACCAGCTCGTATTGAGCCACCGATAGTGCGGCCATTGAGTTCTCCTGTTGACATTGGTCCTGTCACTTCGGGACCCAGTCGCGGAACGTCGGGAACGCCACGGGGGTTGCCGGGCAGAGTGACACAACATCGTGATGCCACGTCGTTGTCATTTGATCGCTAGACTATTCGCGCATCTTTTTGTGTTGCGAACGAAAGGCTTGCAGCAACGGCCGAAGCCGCTTTAGCTATTCCGCCGCGGACTTGGTGCTCAATTCTGCAGTATGTGACGAAGCGCACGGATTGATTTCCGCCCGGCGCGCCCCACCATAGCCATCACCCCGGCGAAGGCCGGGCCCCAGATCACCGTGCATCACCGGCACAAGACCCTTCATCGACCGTCGAGGCCCACCGCACGCTCGACCAAGTTGCGAAGTGACGTGAGTCCCGCCCTTCGGCGGGATGACGCAGCGAGCGATGGATCGCTGACGAAACATTCGGCCGATCAAGCGTGCAGATCATCCCGGCGCTACACGCTCCCTGCACGCTCGCCGCCGCCGGCACAGCGCATTCGAGCACCGCTCGGGCTTCCTGCACCGCAACGCCAGCATCCGCTGGACGATCTCGTCGCGCAGGCGCTCCTCCTCCCCGGGGCTCAGAGGATAGCGGCTGCTCGCCTGAGGGGTCTTGGGCGTGGCAGCGGGCTGAACACCACGAGCGCTCGGCGAAATGCCGGCCGCGTTTCTCGCATTCCTCATTCTCGTGCGCATGATCGTTGATCCCATAAAGACACGCAGAAGCCTGTACGGCGCCGTAGGCGTCGCATTGTGAATGCCGAACGGGGGCGGGCACTGCCGGCAACCCGATGATTTAGTTTATGGGCTGCACACGGCAGCGCCCGCCGCGGCTTTTTTCACCGGATGCACGGCTCGGTGTTGGATCACCCACGCTCGACGTTGCCGTCACGCGCACATAATCCGGGACCTGATTGCCTCCCGTGCCTCGCCCCATTGCTGGCGCTCGATCCGGGCGGGGGTGCAACCGGCGCCGCGGGCCGGGGCCTGCACTTGCCCCCTTCTCCCGCGCACCGCACTTCCCTCGCGCAACCGGTGCGGTCGACCACGCCCCGTTCGATGAGAAAAGATGAGGGGAGTATGCTGGTGGTGGAGAAGGCGGGGATAACGAGTTGAGCGAGTGCTGGTTTGCGAAGGTTCCTGACATTGACCTGTGGTCTCAGGTCGGCCAAACCTCGGCTTGAAGGTACGGCAGAGGCCCCCCGATACCGACCGTCAGACCGGATTCTGCTCGGGGCCATAACCGGCCCACCCGAGACACGGATGATCAGACGGCATGTGCTTTCCGTGTGCGCCAACTAATGATGGCGCTTGCCCATTCTTGGTGCTCTGCAACTGAATTGCAGATTTTCGTCGCAGCGAGAGTCTCTGCCTTAGGTGATCAACGATCCTCACCGCGTCCCTCGACTCCCGTTTCCACTGGGGGAGCATGACCCAACCGAACCCTCGGCCAGTGCGCATTATTCGAGTTGCAGGATTTCTGGACGTCCCGGCGCCAATCGTCTGCATCGCGGCTTTCGAGGCGGTCGCTGAGATCAATCAAATCGCTGTTGTCCCATGCGGTTCGCCGAGGGCGCGCGCGTGCCCGTGAAGGCCACGGCAAGCTCTGAGCCGTCAACTCGATCGGCGACGATTGAGCAGTATCTGACCAAGCTGCGGCCTGGATTTGTTGGCTAGCTTGGTCCTCAAAACTCCGCAGCATGAATTGGCCGCAACTGTCTCCTCGAGCACCACGCCGATAACGAAGCGGTGGCGGCCGTCGTCGGCGGGAACCGTCTGCCGACGCTGCTCGTTGTAGCCCGCTGAGCACCGCCATGAACTGTGGATTCAAATGGAGCACTCACAATGTCGGCAGGACAAAGCAGTGGAACCGGTGCGATGACAGAGTTCGAGGACGAAAAAGTGAGGAAGGACGACATACTCAGCAATCGCCAAAAGGCGCAACGCCCCCCCGGGCAAGGCTTGGATGGGAAAGGTGTCCAAGTAAATGAATACAAGGACAACCCGGCAAATCGTCGTCCATCGCAGGACGACGGCACGCAAACCGACGATGAGATCGTTGCCCAAGAAGCGCCAACGCCCGCTCCTCAATCCAATATCCCTGAGGCAACTGATACCTCCGAGAAGGTAGACCGACCTGGCTTCGATTTAGGAGGGTCGACTGGAGAGACGCATGCGGGCAAAGGCCTGGGCCTCGGATCCGATGCGAAGAAAGACAGAAAGGGATGGAGATTGCCGAGGTAGGAGACAAAAGAGCAGAGCGTGCCCACAGAAGTGGCGCAGATACCACGGAAGCGATCATCAAAGATCAGTCGGGCGCGTTCGCCTATGCGCACTACCTCCAACAGATCGGAAATCTCATGTTTGCAAATGTCGGAGCAATCGATCGCGTCTTGCGCACCGTCGTCGGGCTCGCGCTGATTGCCGCTGCTTTCGGCCTGTTCGGAGCTGCCTATCAAACGGTTTGGGGCTGGATCGGCCTCATTCCGCTCGCGACGGGCTTAGCCGGCTGGTGCCCTCTCTGCATAGCCTTCGGCGTCAAGACCTGCCGATCTGCGGCAGCAGTGAAGGCAATCGGCATCCGAGCGTGAATTGGCGGGCAGCTGCATCTGGCTATTTTCTGCTCCTTGTCATGGCGGTGAGCTGTTGTGTTGGCGGGATATTGGCATCGCCGGCAATGGCACAGTCGCCAACCGGCGCGAACGCAGGACCACCAAAACCCGGCGCATCGGAAAAGGCAAGGCCCGCCCCGGCACCCGCGAAGGTAGACGTCAACCCAATCGCGCGTGATGAAGAGATCAGCAAGCGGCTTCGGAGCGTCCTCGATGCTACCGGCTGGTTCACAGACCCGCGCGTCGAAGCCAGAGAAGGGGTCGTCTTCCTTAATGGTATGGCTCAGACTGAAGATCTCAAGAATTGGGCCGGCGATCTGGCACGAAACACGCAAGATGTCGTCGCCGTGGCAAACCGGATGGAGGTGCTCGAACCTGCAGTGTGGGACTTCAGTCCTGCTTGGGGCG
>LNFM01008325.1_pt1 | contig 15713 bp, 14 predicted proteins | sample 596031 | NCBI WGS metagenome assembly LNFM01 (sample SAMN04254537, study PRJNA301005) | activated carbon metagenome | isolation source: dual media filters at the Ann Arbor, Michigan drinking water treatment plant | place: USA: Ann Arbor | reverse complement strand
CCGGCGGCCAGAGGGCGGGCACCCAGGGCTATCCACAGAACCAGGGCCCGATGCAGGGCCCCGGCCAGCCGGCCGGCCGGGGGCCGCAGAACCGACGGACCAAGGACCGACAGGCCCGAGGCGGTGGGGCCCCCGTCCCGAACTGGTCGGGCGGCCCGCCGGGCCCCGCCGGCTCGGCCGGCCCCGCCGGGCCCCGGGCCGCACGCGGCCGGGTCCGCGACAAGAACGTCGAAGGGAAGGCCCGGGGCGCCAAGGCGGTCAACCGAGGGGCGAAGCGGCTGCTGGTCTACGTCCTCGACGTCCCCGCGACGTTGAACCAGAACCAGGTGGTCATCGACCTCGCCCGCCGGCAGCGGCGGCCCGGCGGCGACTGGGGGCCGCTGAAGCCCTGGTGGCACTCCCCCCACTCCGCCCAGGCGAAGTATGACCCCGAGGACCGCGAGCTGCTCGCCCTGCTCGAAGAGGCGCAGACCCCCTCGGCCGCCTCGGCGGCGGCGGCGGCGGCGTCCCCCCTCGCCGCGGCGACGGCACTGCTCAGCGGGGCACCGATTCCCCCCGGCCCGTCCGACGCCGGCGGGACCAGGCGGTACGTCCTGCGGCCCGACCGCTCGGGACTCGTCGAGAAACTCGCCCGGGCCGGCCGGCTCCGGCTGAAGCGGACCGACGGGGAGGACGAGCCCCCCACCATGCGGTGGGACGACGGCCCCCCCTGGCGGTTCTGCCTGGACATCCGGTCCGAGCTGGGGGGCAAACGCTGGAGCTGGCGCGGCGTCCTCCGGCGGGGGGACCCGAAGCCCGACCGGATGGACCTCGCCGAGCCGCTGGTGCTGGTCCCCGGCCTCCTGGTGCTGGGGGTCGGCCGGGCCGCCCGGTTCGACGACGTGGGGGTGGGCCCCTGGATCGTCCGGCGCCGCCACGAGAAAGAAATCGTCTTCGCCGAGCCGCAGCAAGACATCATGATCAGCCGGATCCTCGCCGAGACCCGGGTCAGCCCGTCCGAACTCGTCGACTCGATGCGGTTCGAGGAGATCGACACCACCCCGCGCCCCTGCCTGACCCTGCGGACCCCCCGGCAGAACTGGGGGGCGGCGGCCGACCGGCTCCTGGCCGACCTGGAGTTCGACTACGACGGCGCGGTGATCCCGGCCGGCCGGACCACCCCGCTGGCGGTCTCGACGGAGCACGCGCTGGTGATCCGCCGTGACCCGAAGGCGGAGTCGGCGGCCGACGTCCTGCTGTTCGAGCTGGGCTTCCGGGAGTCGAAGGACCCCCGGGTCGACCCCGGCACGATGGAACTCCCCGCGAAGCGCGCCGCGCAGGTCTCCCGGGAGCTGGTGCAGGCCGGCTGGCGGGTCGAGGCCGAGGGGAAGTTGATCCGGCCCGCCGGCGAGTTCAAGCTCGCGGTGACGACCGGGATCGACTGGTTCGAACTCGACGGCCAGGTCGACTACGGCGGGCCGTCGGTCAGCCTCCCCGACCTCCTCGCCGCCGCCCGCAGCGGCGAGAGCACCATCACCCTGAGCGACGGCTCGGTGGGGATGGTCCCCGAGGACTGGCTGAAGAAGTACGGGATGCTCGTGGACCTGGGGACCGAGGAGGGGGGCCAGATCCGGTTCGGCACCGCACAGGCCGGGTTGCTCGACGCGCTCCTCGCCGCGCAGCCGGGCATCCGGGTGGACGAGGCGTTCCAGAAGGTCCGCGACTCGCTCCGCCGGTTCGAAGGGGTCACGCCGCTCGAGGCCCCCGCCGGCTTCCACGGCGAACTCCGCCCCTACCAGTGCGAAGGGCTGGGGTGGCTCGAGTACCTCCAGAAGTTCGGCTTCGGCGGCATCCTGGCCGACGACATGGGGCTGGGAAAGACGGTGCAGGTCCTGGCGTTCCTCCAGCGCAGGCGTTCCCGCCGGCAGAGCCGGGGGCCCGCCCTGGCGGTCGTCCCCCGTTCGCTCGTGTTCAACTGGATCCAGGAGGCCGCCAAGTTCACCCCCAGGCTCCAGGTGATGGACTACACCGGCCCCTCCCGCCACGGCCTCCGCGACTCGTTCCGCGAACACGACCTGATCGTGACCACCTACGGCACCCTCCGGTCCGACATCGCCGAGCTGACCCAGTTCGAGTTCGACTACGTGATCCTCGACGAGGCCCAGGCGATCAAGAACGCCGAGAGCCAGGCCGCGAAGGCCGCCCGGCTCCTGAAGGCGAGGCACCGGCTCGCCATGAGCGGCACGCCGATCGAGAACCACCTCGGCGAACTCTGGTCGATCTTCGAGTTCCTCAACCCCGGGATGCTCGGCTCCAACCCGGTCTTCAAGAAGCACACCACGGGCGTCGGGTCCCTCGACGACGAGGACCGCAATGTCCTCGCCAAGGCGATGAAGCCGTTCATCCTCCGGCGGACCAAGCGGCAGGTCGTCGAGGACCTCCCCGAGAAGCTCGAACAGACCCTCTACTGCGACATGGAGCCCGAGCAGCGGAAGGTCTACGAGCAGCTCCGGGCCCATTACCGGGCCGCCCTGCTCCGCAAGGAGGCCGCCGAACTGAGCAAGTCGAAGATCGAGGTCCTCGAGGCCCTGCTCCGGCTCCGCCAGGCCTGCTGCCACCCGGGACTGATCGACCCCTCCCAGTCCGGCGAGCCCAGCGCCAAGCTCGACATCCTGCTGCCGCAGATCGCCGAGGTCGTCGACGAGGGGCACAAGGTGCTCGTCTTCTCGCAGTTCACCAGCTTCCTCGCGATCGTCCGCGACCGCCTGGAGGCCGAGGGCCTCACCTACGAATACCTCGACGGCCGGACCCGCAACCGGGCCGAGCGGGTCGAGCGGTTCCAGACCGACCCGAAGGTCGGCATCTTCCTGATCAGCCTGAAGGCCGGCGGCCTCGGCCTGAACCTGACCGCGGCCGAATATGTTTATCTGCTCGACCCCTGGTGGAACCCCGCCGTCGAGGCCCAGGCCATCGACCGCTCGCACCGGATCGGCCAGACCGAGCGCGTCTTCGCCTACCGCCTGATCTGCCGCGACACCGTCGAGGAGAAGATCCTGGAACTCCAGCAGCGCAAGCGCGACCTGGCCGACGCCATCCTCAACGCCGACAACCGCCTGATCTCCAACCTGACCCGCGACGACCTGGAGTTCCTGCTGTCGTAAGGGGCAAGGGCACGCGAGGGGCGGGGGCGAGGACACGCGAACGAATCATGACGGGGGGACCCTCAATGAGCACCGTCAGCCGGCCGCGAATGGTCGTGAGTGCCGCCCCGGCGCTGGCCGAGGGGCGTCGGCTCGATCAGCCGACGTTTCACGCCTGTTATGAGGCGACGCCGCCGGGGACGAAGGCCGAGTTGATCGGGGGAATTGTATCAATGCCCAGTCCCTTGGGTTATGAGCACTCTTTCGCCTCACGCGACGGCAGGCTCGTCGCCGTCCCGCCGGACGGCGACGGCCTGTTCCGTTCCGGGACCTTTCCGGGCCTCTGGCTCGACCCCTCGGCGCTGCTCCGGGGCGACCGGGCCGGGGTCCGCGAACCCCTCGGCCGGGGCCCGGCCTCGCCCGAGCACGCCGAGTTCGTCGGGCGACCGGCCGCCGCCAGGGCCACCCCCCCCGCCTGACCCCCGGCCCGCCGGGCGCTTGTGGCGCGGGGCACCCGGCCTGTAGTCTGTGAGTGTCGAACCGGGGCCGGGAACGGCACTCCGGAGTCGGAACCAGACGCGGCCGAAGGGCGAAGGGGGTGGGCTCTTGACGACGATCCGGCGGGCACGTTGGGCCTTGACGGCACTGGTCGCGGCGGCATTCACGGTGGGCGCGCTCGCGGCGCGGGCCCAGCCCCCCGGCAAGCCGGCGGCCCGGCCGGGCGCCAAGGTCAAGGGCCGCGTCCCCCGAAAGGCCCCGCAACCCCCCAACGCCCGCGACCCGCTCGCCGGCGACCCCGCCAAGGCCCCCGAGGAACCGGCCGGGGGACTCGAAGCCGGCACGTATCACTATGCCCTCAAGGTCCGCGCCGCCGACGGCACGCCGCTCAGCGCCTCGTACTACCCCCCCGTCACGCAGGACACCAACACCCCCGCCGTCCTCCTCGTCCACGAGAAGGACCGCTCGGGCAAGGATTTCGAGGACCCGATCGCCGAACTCAAGGGGGTCGGCCTCTCCGAGCACCTCCAGGGCCTCGGCTACGCCGTCCTCCAGGTCGACCTCCGGGGCCAGGGGGCCAACGTCAGGAAGCCCCTCAACGACCGCGACTGGGTCGTCATGATCGACGACCTCCAGACCTTTTATCTGTTCCTGCTCGACCGGCACAACCGGGGCGAGATCAACCTCGCGAAGCTCGGCGCCGTCGCCCTGGGCGAAGGGGCGAACCTCGTCGCCGCCTGGGCCCACCAGCCCGGCGGCGCGGTCTCCGGACAGAACCGGGTCACCGACCTCAGCGGGATGGCCCTGGTCTCCCCACTCCCCTCGGGCTCCGGCTACGGCTTCCCCGAACTGATGAGCACCGTCGCTTCAAGAATCCCCGTCCTGCTCATGGTCGGCGAGCGCGACGCCCCCTCGCACGACACCGTCAAGCGGGTCAAGGCGGGCGTCGAGAAGACCCGGCAGAACAAGGTCGAACTCTACCCCTCCTCCCTCCACGGCTACAAGCTCCTCCGCCTCGAACCCGGCGCCACCGCCCACCTCGCCCGGTTCCTCGAGGCGACCGTCAAGCTCCGGGCCGCCGAATGGGAACCCCGGTACAACCTCACGCCCGTCCCCTACAACGACATCCAGGTCATCCGACACAAGGACCAGGCCAAGGCGAAGGCCGCCGAGCCCCCCAAGGCCGACGAACCCGCCGCGAAGAAGGGCGAACCCGCCCCACCCAAGGGCGACCCCGGGTGACCCCGCCCCTCGACAAATGTAAAAGTTCGGCGTAGAATGAGAGGGGACACATCGAGGGGGGCGTCCCGCCCCCCGCCCATGTCGCCCCGGGTTCGCGCCGGCGGTCGGCCGGCTCACGTCAAGGCGCCCGGGATCGACGACCTCGACTCAACGGACCCCGTCCGGCGGGAGACGCACGCACATGGAATGGCTCTCGGAAGACCCCCGTTACCTGGCAGGCGGCCTCGGGCTGCTGGCCGGCGTGTTCCTGATCGCCCTGAAGCTGACGCAGCAGGGGAAGTACTTGCTCCGGGCGGCGCTGGCGTTGGGGCTGGCGCTGGTCGTCGTGGGGGTCGAACGCCTCTGGGTGACGGATAACGAGCGGATCGAGCAGACCGTTTACGCACTGGCCGAGGCCGTCGCCGCTGGCGACGTCGAGAAGGCCCTCGGTTATGTGGCCGACGACGTCCGGTACGCCCGGGGGGGGACCACCCTGCCCGCCCCGATGACGGTCATCTTGATGAAGGGGCTCGTCGGTTCGACCCGGTTCGACTTTCTCCGGGTGAGCCGGCTGGAAGTCAACGCGGGCGAACAGTCCCGCCGGGGCCGGGCCGATTTCCGCGTCCTCTGCGGCGGGAGTGTCGACCGCGGTGGGTACACCTATAACTTCGGGTCGGCCAACTCGGCCTGGTCACTCGGCCTCCGGGAAGTCGAGCCGGGCGTCTGGAAGGTGAACCGGATCACCCCCGTCGAGACCCCCCGGGGCGAGAACATCCTCCCCCGTTGATCCCGACACCCCTCGGCCCTTTTCGCGGAGGACGCCGGCGTGGAAGACCCGCTCGTCGAGACCTGGCTGATCCACGATCGGATCAACCGTTACCTTCTGGACGCGGTCCCCGACGGGGCCCTCGGCCTGTCGCTGGCGGCGAAGCACCGGACGGTCTTCCAGCTCTTCGGCCACATTCATAATGTCCGGCTGATGTGGCTGAAGTCGGCCGACCCCGAGCGTCTGGAAGGGCTGGCGAAGGTCGAAGGGGCCGACGGCGACAAGGCCGCGCTGGCCGCGTCTTTGGAGGCGTCGGGCCTGGCGGTCGCCGGACTCCTCCGCAAGAGCCTGGCGGCCGGGGGGAAGGTGAAGGGCTTCAAGCCGCACGCGGCCGCGTTCCTGGGCTACCTGATCGCCCACGAGTCGCACCACCGGGGCCAGATCGGCTGGACCCTCAAGGGTTCCGGGCACCCGCTGCCGCAGAAGGTGGCGTTCGGCCTGTGGGAATGGGGGGTCCGTTAAGACCCCCCTGCCCCGCCCGGTCAGCGTGACTGGCCGGGGAGCGGGCCGGCCTTCTTGTCGGGGTATTCGTATACCAAGAGTTTATGTTGATTTACGTCGTAAACGTACTCCTGATAGAAGGGGAGCTTGGGGAGCGCGATGTTGTTGGCCCGGATGATCTCGTTCATGAACTCTTCGTGGCTGGCCGGGTACCGGTCGTTGGTCGCCTGGTAGAGCCGCATCGCGTGTTCGATGGCCATGATCGAGGTCTGGCCGATCATGCTGACGTAGGCGTTACCCTGGACCGTGATCGGGTCCCTGGCGACGATCCGCTGGCTGGCGACGACCGCCCCTTGCTTCAGGGCGGGGTCGTCGGCGTCGCCGATCTCCTGCGTCCGCTTGCCGACGATGAAGGTGTCTTCGGGCTCGGGGGCGGGCTTGGCCCTCGCCTCGCCGGGGAGGTTTCGGGCCTCCTCGGCGCAGCCTGCCAGCGCGAGGACGGGGGCGAGGATCGCGGTCAGGGCGTGCGGGCGCATCGGGTCGTTCCTACCTAATGGATGGTGTCGATGTCGCGCGTCGGTGGTCGGGATCAGCCCCCGGGTTCGGCCTTGGACCCCGTCCCCTCCCAGTCCCAGGCGGCGACCTTGGGGATGAGGTCGTACCGGGTCAGGTCGAAGTGGAGCGGGGTGACGGTGATGTAGCCTTCGCAGAGGCTGGTGACGTCGGTCTCGGGGCCTTCGAGGTTGAACGGGGGGTTGTAGGTCATCCAGTAATAGGTGCGCCCGCGCGGGTCCTGCCGGCGTTCGAACCCCTCGCCGTAGCGGCCGACGCCCATCGGGACGACGCGGACCCCCTTGGGCTCGCCCCGGGAGTGGGCCGGGAGGTTCACGTTGAACAGCGTCCCGGCCGGCGGGTCGTGCGCCATGATGCGCTGGATGACCTTCACGGCGTTCTTGGCGGCGTGGGGGTAGTCGAAGTGCTCGGCCAGTTCGAGCGAGACCGCGACGCTGGTGACCTTGAAGAAGGCCCCCTCGATCGCCGCGGCGACGGTCCCCGAGTAAAGCACGTTGATCCCGGCGTTCGAGCCGGAATTGATCCCCGAGACGATCAGGTCGGGGGGCCTCGACATCAGCTCGCAGATCGCCAGCTTCACGCTGTCGGCCGGGCTCCCCTCGACCATGTAGCCGAGCGTCGAGCCGTCCTCCTCGTCCACCTGCTTGACGATCAGGGGGTTGAGGATCGTGATCGAGTGCCCCACCCCGCTCTGCTCCACCGCCGGGGCGACCACCGTCACCTCGCCGAGCTTCTGGAGCTCCTTGCGCAGGGCGCGCAGCCCCGGCGCGAACACGCCGTCGTCGTTTGTCAGCAAGATCCGCACGGGTCCGTCACCGATCCTTCCACAAATCTCGGTCGCCGGTCGCCGCGCGCCCGAGGTGTCGGCGGCGCGTCCGCGCCCCCTTGACCCGGACGGCCTCGCGTCCTTCTAAGAAGAGGCCGGCCGTCCTCTTTACCCACGCCTTGCCGCGATCCTAACGGCCCGCGATCACCCCCGTCAACGGGCCGGCCGCGCAAATACTGTTCACAAGAACAGAGGGCTCGGGTATGTTCGCGGCCGGGGACTTCATCGGGGGCGGTGGCGGAGGGATCAACCGATGTGGCGGAGGGTCATGGCGGTGCTGGCCGGCTACCTGGTGGTGGCCCTGATAACGATGCTGGCGTTCTCACTGGCGTTTCCCGAGGCGATGGGTCAAGCGATGGAAGGGGGCGAGGCCCAGGCGCCCGGCTTCGGGGCGACGGTCGGCCTGCTGGCGCTAGGGGTGGTTACGGGGCTGGCCGGCGGGGGGGTCGCCGGTTTCCTCGGCGGCGCCCGCGACGGCCGGACGCTGGGGGTCGTCATGACCGCCCTGGGGTTCGTTTCGATGGCGCTGAGCTGGGGGAAGCAGCCCGTCTGGTTTCAGGCCGCCCTGATCGCCATCGCCTACCCTTCGGCGGCGGCCGGCGGCGCGCTCGCGGGCCGTCGGCGGAAGGCTGACACCCCCCGGCCCGATCGGCTAAACTGACCGGGCCCGAAACTCTGTCGGAGGCTCGCGTTCATGTTCACTGGGCTGGTCGAAGTGCTGGGGCGGGTCGAGCGGGTCGTCGCCGAGAACGCCGGCCGCCGGTTCTTCCTTTCGTGGCCCGGCCTGGGGGCCTCGGCCGACCCCCTGGCGCTGGGCGAGAGCGTGGCGGTCAACGGCTGCTGCCTGACGGTCGTGTCGGCGGAACCGGGGGCCGACGCCTTCGAGGTCCAGGCGGGGCCGGAGACCCTCCTGCGGACGAACCTGGGGGACCGGTCGCCGGGCGACCCGGTGAACCTGGAACGCGCCCTCCGCGCCGGCGACCGGCTCGGCGGCCATTTCGTGCAGGGGCACGTCGATGCCACAGCGACCCTCCTCGAACGCCGGCCGGAGGGGGAGTGGGAGTTCCTGGCGTTCGGGCACGACCCGGCCTGGTCGGCCCTGATGGTCCCGAAGGGGTCGGTCGCCGTGGACGGGGTGAGCCTGACCCTGGTTGACGTCGCCCCCGGCCGGTTCTCGGTGATGTTGATTCCGCACACCCTGTCGGTCACCACGATGGGGGCGCTGCGGCCCGGCGGCCGCGCGAACCTGGAGTGCGACATGCTCGCAAAGCACGTCAGAAAGCTGCTGGATGCAACGACTTCCCAATAGGGGGGCCGCCGCCCGGGGTGCCCGGACGTAACGAGTTGGGGGCCGAATCGCCCATTCGTTACGTTTCGGAACGGAAAATCGACTTCGGGTAAATTGTTTTGACTCTGCCTCGGTGGATTGTTGTATGATGGCAGGCCACCTGGGAGGATTCTGCGGACCCGGCATACCCATGGGTCCGACTGATGCTCTCAGCCGACCAGGCGGGGGAACTGGCTCGGCCGTCGGGGTGTCTTGCGTGTTGAGAAAGTCCAGGACGAGTACCATCCGAACGAGGAGATAGAACCATCATGCTCAAGAGCACCGTCCGTCTGGCCGCCGCCGCGTTCGTCATCGCCGTGATCGGCGCTGCGCAGGCGAAGGCCGATGTCGTCGTCTACGCCGGCACCACCGCCGGCGGGCCGACCTGGAACCGGCCGACTCCGAACGGCGCCAACCCGCCGGTCGCGCTGTCCGGCGTCGGCACGGCTGTCCCCTACAGCGTGCAGTACTTTAGCGTCGACCAGACCGCCGCGTACTCCGTGCAGAGCGTGTCCACCCTGCCGGTGGGTTGGGACAACTTCACGGTCCTCTACACCGGTCTCTTCAACGCCGCCATGCCTCTCACCAACGTTGTCGTCGCGAACGACGATAACCCGTCGACCGGTCAGTCCGGCTTCACGGCGACCCTGAACGCGGGCACCTACTACGCGCTGGTGACCACGGGCGCTTTTAACACGAGCGCGGGTTCCTTCACCAACACGATCCAGGGTCCCGGCATCGTCACCCTGGGCATCCCCGAGCCCAGCCCGATGGCCCTCGCGGGCGTCCTCGGCATGCTCGGCCTCGCCGGCCGGACGGCCGTCCGCCGGTTCCGCAAGTCGGCCTGACCGGGCCCTGGAGCCCCCGGCCGACACGAACGGCGGTCACGCCGGACGGGTCGCGCCGAGACTTCGGCACCGGGTGCGACCTCTGACCGCGAACTGTGGTGGGCCTTCCGGGTCTCGTCACGGATTCCCCCCCGCCCGCCCGGCACCAGCCGGGGCGGGCGGTTCCGTTTCCCGGGCCAGGCGCGATGGATTCCGATGTCTAAGACCCGACAGACGCAGTCATACCTCAGGACCCTGTTCGCCCAGAGGGGCGTCTCGCCACAGCACCGGTTCGGCCAGAACTTTCTGATCGACCTGAACCTCCACGACGTGATCGTGAAGGCGGCCGACGTGGGGCCCGACGACGTGGTCCTCGAAGTGGGCCCGGGCGCCGGCGCGATGACCGCCCTGATGGCCGCGACCGGGGCCGCCGTCGTCGCCGTCGACATCGACCCGGCGATGGTCGCCCTGACCCGCGAGGCCACCGCCGGCCTCCCCAACGTCCGGGTCCTCCAGGCCGACGCCCTCGACGGCAAGCACTCGATCAACCCGACCGTCCTCGACAACGTCCGGTCGGGACTCGCGGTCTCGCCCGACAAGACCTTCAAGCTCGTGGCGAACCTGCCCTATCACGCCGCGACGCCCATCATCACCAACCTGCTCATCCACCCCGAGCTCTGCCCGGTCCGACAGGTGGTGACGATCCAGCTCGAACTCGCCGACCGGATGCGGGCGTCACCGGGGACGCCGGCCTACGGGTCGCTCTCGGTGATCGTGCAGGCCCTCGCGTCGGTCGAACTGGTCCGGGTCCTCCCCCCCAGCGTCTTCTGGCCGCGGCCGAAGGTCGAGTCGGCCGTCATCAGGCTGGTCCCCGACCCGTCGAAGCGGGCCAGGGTGGGGGACGTCGGCTGGTTCCACAAGGTCGTCCGCCAGGTCTTCCTCCACCGTCGGAAGAACCTCCGGGGGGTGTTGTTCAGCCAGTACAAGGGCCTCTGGACCAAGCCCGAGGTCGACGCCCTGCTCGACTCGCTGGGCCTCAACGGCCAGATCCGGGCCGAGGCGATGAACGTCGAGGAGTTCCTCTCGCTGGCCGACGCGCTGAAGGCCCGGTTCGGCGCCACGGAGGGTCCGCCGGGCGTTGAGGGCGACGGCGACGGCTCTGAAGAGGCCGAGACCGGCTGATCGCCGCGCAAAGGCTGCTTGCCGCGGGTGGGCCGGCGGCCCGATAATGGGAAGTGGTTGATCCGAAAACGGCAGGAGGGCCCGGGTCATGTCGACGGGTTCGGTCGTCCGCGACGAGCTGCTGAGTCTTTATGAGTTCAACCGATGGGCCGACGGCCGGGTGGTCGAGGCGCTCCGGCGGCTCTCGCCCGGGCAGTACGCCGCCGAACCCGCGCCTGGGTGGCCGTCGGTCCGTTCGACCGTCGTCCATTACGCCGACGCGGCGACCATCTGGGCCAGGAGGCTCCAGGGGAACCCGGTGAAGGCCCGCCGGGCCGAGGCCGATCTGCCGACCCTGGGGGACGCCGAACGCCTCCTCGCGGAAGGGCACGGCGCCTTTGAGGGCCTTCTCGCGGGGGTCACGCCGGAGAGCCTCGGGGCCGTCTGGACGTACCGGAACTTGCAGGGGGAATCGGCCTCGCTGCCCCTGTGGGCGGTCTACCGGCACGTCGTGAACCACGCGAGTTATCACCGGGGACAGGTCGCCTCGAAGCTCCGACTGCTGGGCTTCGACCCGCCGGTCACGGACCTGGTTTACTGGGCGATCGAACGGACGTCGTGAGCCGGCCCGCCGGGAAGGATTCCAGGGGCGCCGGCGTGACAGCCGATGGAAACCCCAGAGACGGATCGGATTCAGATTCACCCCGAGGCGTAACGGACCACGAGGCATGGACGCTTCGCCCCCGACGGTCGGCCCCCTGTCGCCGGTCCCGGCCCTTCAACCGGCCACGGCCCCTTCGCAGCCCTGGGACGGGTTCGTGACCGGGCCGGAAACGGCCCTGGCGCACGCAGGGGTGCTGGCGTTGGCCCGTGGGGACGCCCTGGGGGTCTCCCCGCTGATCCTCCACGGCCCCTCGGGCGCGGGGAAGACCCGGCTGCTCCAGGGGTTGGTCGGCGAGTGGCTGCTCCGCCGGCCCGAGTCGGCGGTGGCCCACCTGGAGGCCGAGGCGTTCGCCGCCGCCTGCGCCGAGGCGACGACCCGCCGCGAGGGGTGGGCGGAACTCCGGTCACGGTTCCGGTCGTTGGACCTGTTCGTGCTGGAAGACGTTCACGCCCTGGAGCGTGCCCCGCTCGCCCTCGGCGAGTTGAGCCACACCCTCGACGCCCTGGCCGAATCGGGTGCGGGAGTCGCCGTCTCGGCGAGGACGGGGCCCGGCCAGTGGGTCGGCTGGCCCCCCCGGCTCGTGAACCGGCTGCTGGGCGGGTTGGCGGTCCGGGTCGACCCGCCTGGCCTGGCGGCCCGCCGCCGGTTCCTCCTCGACCGCGCCCGTGAGAAAGGCAGCCGGCTCACGGCCGACGCGGTCGACGCCCTCGCCGAGTCGGCCGACGGCTACCGGACGCTCGACGGCTGGCTCGCCCGGCTGGCGCTCACGGCTAGGGTCGACCGGGTGCCGATCGACCGGGGGCTGGTGGGGGCGTTGCTCGACGGCGACGCCGGGACGTCGCCGGTGACGCCGGCCAGGATCGTCCGGGAGGTCGCCGGGCGGTTCGGGGTGTCCGCCCGAGAGATCCGGGGGGCGACCCGCCGCAAGTCGGTGGCCGAGCCCCGGCACCTGGCGATGTACCTGGTCCGGGAGCGGACCGGGCTGAGCTTCCAGAAGATCGGGGCGCTGTTCGGCAGGCGGGACCCGGCGACCGTCCGGCACGCCTGCAAGGCGGCGGCCTCGCGGCTGGCCGCGGACCCCGCGCTGGCGGCGGCGGTCGCCGCGATGGCGGGGCGCTGGGCCACGGCCCCTGCCGTGGAAGGCGACTGACCGGCGTAAGGGAACGGGCCGTGCCCGTGGCACGGCCCGCTCTTGGCCCTCGTTCGGCCCTGTCTCGGTCGTCAGTCCTGGTTCTTCTTCTTGGCGGCGATGGAGATCTTCGAGGCGACCGCCTTCTCGTGGGTCACGTTGACCCGGATGCCCGGCTGGCCCTTCTCCTTGGCCTTCGCCAGGTTCTTCTCGACCTTGCGGAGGTCGATCGGGCTGGCGCCCTTCGGCGTGACCCACTCGGTGTCGTCGGTCACGGTGACCTCGATCGCCTTGTCGGCCCCCTTGGGCTGCACCATGACCTTCTTGGCGTCAACGTCGACCTTGGTGAGGACGCCGAACAACTCGTCGGCGAGCGCCGGGCCGACGGCCACGACCATCGCCACGGCCGCGGCGATCATCGACATCAGGAACGAGCGGCGGTTCTTCATCGGAAGGGTTCTCCTGGTCTGGACGAGACGGGGCCCCGGGCGGGACGACCCGGGTGCCCGACGGCCGCACGCACCGGCGTGAGGCCGTCGCCCGACAGTATCAACCCCGGCCGGGCCGGCAGGTAGCGGGAAGTTCTCCCGCCCCTCCGATTTTTTCCGGGGTGTCGGACCGGGTTCAGCTCCGCTTCAACTCGGCGAGGGCCCGGTCGGTCATCGCGAGGGCGTCGTCGATCTGTTCGGGGGACTCGAACCCGATGACGAACGCGTTGACGGTCCCCAGCCCCAGGACGTACTTGATCGACTCGTAGCGCCGGCCGGGGTCCTTGATCCGGCCCTCGCCGAAGATCTTCATGCCGATGACCCCCTTGCCGGCGTTGTGCATCTCTTCGAGGACCGAGGCGACCTCGTCGGGCTTCTTGTCGTCCATGATCAGCCCCTCGGGGTTGATCCGGGCGAGGTCGATCTCGACGAACGGGTTGGCCGCGGCGGTCCGGAGCGGGTCCATGCCGTGGCAGCTCGTGCCGTGTGCCCGGATGATCCCGTCCGACTTGGCCCGCATCAGGTAGTCCATCACGCCGGTGTGGTCGGCGGGCCATTCGCCCTTCTGCATGCAGTGCAGCAGGACGATGTCGATGGCGTCGACGCCCAGTTCCATTCGGTAGCGTTCGAGGTGACTGCGGGCGTTGGCGAGGTTCGTCGCGTGGGTCTTGGTCTGCAGGACGTACTTCTCGCGGGGGACCCCCTTGAGGGCCTCGCGGAGGTACGTGTGGCTGCCGTACTGGTCGGCGACGTCGAACAGGCAGACGCCCCGGTCCAGCGCGTGCCGGACGACCCGCGTGAAGCCCTTCACGCCGAGGCGGGTCTGGTTGCTCGCCTGGCCGACCCCGACGCTGCCGGTCCCCATGCCGACGAGCGAGACCTGGATGCCGGTCCTGCCGAGCGTCACCTTGCCGGTCGCCGACCCGGGGAGGTCGGCGCGGGGGGCGAGCCCGGCCCTGGCGGAACTTGCGGCGGCGGCGGCGGCCGCGGCGGCGGCCGACTGGGCGAGGAAGTCTCGGCGGTTGAGCGGCGTCATGGCGTCGGGTCTCCTGGTTCGTCGTGTCGGACTGCGGTCTGAGTTGTGGACGATGGGTCGCGGCGTCCCCGGCCCTCACCTTGCAATCAGCGGGCCGCGGCGGGACGGGTCCGGTCGTTGTCCTTGCCCTGCCAGACGGGCAGGAGGTCGTCGCTGGCGGGCTGGCGGATGCCGTTGTCGTTGAGGACGTCCTCGGTGGCGGCCAGCGCGTCCTTGTGTTCGAAGACGATCGTCTCCGAGCCCAGGTCGTCGAAGCTGATCGTGGTGTATTTCTCCTCCGTGTCGCGGAGCAGCGTGACGAGGTGCCGGAGGTTCTTGACCTTCACCCCGTTGACCTGCTTGACCACCTTGAGGAGCGGGTTGCTGTAACCCTTGCTCACCCGGTGCGGGAAGATCGGCGCCGAGACGACCACGAGTTCCTCCCCCTCGAACGCGGGCCTGTCGCCGCGGCGGGTCACCAGGGGGCTTCCGATCGCCGCGAGTACCGCGTAGATCGGGTTGCCGCCCCGGTCGAACGCGCCGAGGAACTCGGCCGTGACCGGCGAGAAGACCAGCGGGCCGTAGACGAAGTACGAGGGGTAGCTCCCCCGGAGCGAGTCGACCAGGGCGGGCCGCCGGGGCTTGACGGGGAGATCGATCTTCATCTCTTCACCCCCGCGGACGACCGTCAGAGGGACCTTGCCCCCCTCGGCGAGCTTCTGGATCAGGTACTGGAAGCGGAGCCGGAGGTCGTCGCCGACCCTGACCATCCCGGTATTGTCCACGGGCTCGTCGCCGATCCGGGTGATGAGGTCCCACTCCTGCAAGGGGGAGTCGTCGTCGTCGGGGTCGTGGACGAGGATGCCGGCGGCCTTGCGGTCGAGCTTGAGGAACGGCCGGATGGCGTCGTTCTCGAGGGTCTGGAGGCGGTCGAACATCGCCGGCTTGCCGTCGTACCGGCCGTCCTTGACGTCGGCGAGGAACAGGTCGATCTCCTCGCTCGGGATGATGTAGCCGATGTTGTCGGCCTGCGAGAGCCTGCTGAAGATGAGGCCGACGACCCTGCCGTCGACGACCGCGGGGCCGCCGCTGTTGCCCGGGTTGATGGCGGCGTCGACCTGGACGCGGAGGCCGGAGGTCTGGTCGCCGTAAGGGGCGAACTCGATCCGGGAGACGATCCCCTTGGTGATCGAGAGGGTCGATCCTCCGGTGGGGTAGCCGTAGGCCAGGACGTTGTCCTTGACGGAGGGGAGCTCGTGGCTGTGCGGCAGGGGCTTGCGGCCTTCGAAGAAGCCCCCGTCCTCGAGCTTCAGGACGGCGAGGTCGATGCCGGGGCTGAGGGCCTCGACGGTCGCCACGAGCTTGTCGCCCGATGCGCTCGTCTCGACGAAGAGCTGGCTCGCGTACATGACAACATGAGCGTTGGTGAGGATCCGATCCCCCTCGATCACGACGCCGGTGCCGCTGGCGTCGCGGGGGCTCTGCTTGGTCCAGGGGCGGACCGGGTCGGGGAGCCGCATCGTGGCGGTGATCTTCACCACCGCGTCCCGGATGACGGCCTCGTCGGCCCGCGCGGCGTCCTGCCCTTGGGCCGACCG
>LNFM01008324.1_pt1 | contig 15714 bp, 9 predicted proteins | sample 596031 | NCBI WGS metagenome assembly LNFM01 (sample SAMN04254537, study PRJNA301005) | activated carbon metagenome | isolation source: dual media filters at the Ann Arbor, Michigan drinking water treatment plant | place: USA: Ann Arbor | reverse complement strand
CGGCGGCCAGGAAGCTGGCCTTGACCTTGGCCGCGTCGTCCACGCCCGGGGGCACGCGGTGCGTCAGCAGGTCCATCAGGAAGGCCTCTTCGCCGGCGGGCGGGGCCTTGATGAGTTCGATCAGCGCGGCGACCTGCTTGGCGTCGAGCGGCAGCGGCGGGATGCCGAGCGCGGCGCGTTCGGCGGCATGTTGGCGGTAGGCTTGCAGCATGGGGGAGGCTCCAGGGTGAATCGGGTGAGGATGACGCAGCGGGCTGACGTCAGGCTTGAGGCACGATGACTTTCAAGCCCTTGAAGTAGTCGCGGAAGAACCCGGCGTCGCGGGTGATCAGCGCCGTGCATTGCAGCAGGGCGTGGGCGCCGATGAGGAAATCGGGTACGGCGCGCGTGGGGGTGCCGGCCTGCAGGCCCTCGGCCTTGCGGCGCTCCTTCCAGCGTCGCTGCATTTCGCCGGCGCGCACGGCGGCACGCGACTCGATGGCGGAAAAGCCGATGCCGGCGTCCTCCAGTGTGTCGAAGAGTTCGGCACCGTAGCCCAGGCCGCAGACGACCTCGGCAACGACCACGTCGCACACCACCACCGGCCCGCGCACCAGCGCCTGGCGCACGCTGTCCTCGGCCGCTTCGGCGCGCACGTCGTCGCCCAGCAGATCGATGAGCACGGAGGAGTCGATGGCGATCACTGGTCGTCGGGCGGCAGGTAGGGGTCGCCGGGGGCGCGGCCGCGCAGCTCGCGCATGATGTCGTCGGTGCTCACGCCGGGCGGCAGCTTGAAGCGCCCGCGCAGCCGCGAAATGGCGTCGTCGACGTTCTTGCGCAGGATGATGCGGCTGCCGTCGAGCTCGACCTTCAGCTGGGTGCCCTTGGTCAGGCCCAAAGCGTCGCGCACGGCCTTGGGCAAGGTGATCTGTCCGCGTTCGGCGACGGTGGCTTCCATGGCGGTTTCAGACGAAGTAAGTATGCATGGATCATACATACTCGGGCCGCCCGCCGCAATGACCGGGGTGGGTTCAGGGTCGGCTCGGGGCCGGCTTCAAGCCGCGATCAAGGCGGGTTGCCGCCGCAGCGCGCCAGCGCCACGATGACCCGGGCCAGCGCCGCGCGCAAGGCCTCGGGCGCCGGCCCGACAGGGGCGCCGCCGCGCAGCTGCGTCTCGAGTTCGGCGGCGCGTTCGCTCAGCTCGCCAGCGCCCAGAGTGGCGGCCACGGCCTTGAGGTCGTGGGCCAGGCGCTGCGCCTGCGCCGCGTCGGCTTCGTTGCGCGCGCGTTCCCAAGCCTGCAGCCAGTCTGCCATGAAGACTGCGGCGTGGTCGATGACACGCTGGAAGAGCCCCGGGTCGCCGCCCAGGCGGCGCACCGCGGCTGCGGTGTCGAAGGGCAGGGTGGGCGGCGCCGGCGCTGCCGCGCCATCGCCGCTGCGCACGGCCGCTGGCGCGGCGGCGGCGGCGCTGTCGACGGCCAGTTCGGCCAGGGCCTCGAGCAGCTGCGCCTTCGTGTAGGGCTTGGCAAGGTGGCGGTCGCAGCCGGCGGCCAGGCTGGCCTGCACGTCGCTGGCAAAGGCGTTGGCCGTCAACGCCACCACCGGCGTGCGCGGCCGGCCGCCGGCAGCTTCCAGTCGGCGCAGTTCACGTGTCACGCTCAGGCCGTCCATGCCGGGCATCTGCACGTCGACGAAGGCCAGGTCGTAGGCGCGCAGGCGCAACAGTTCCAGCGCCGCCAAGCCGTTGGGGGCGACGTCGACCTGCACCGGGTGGCCTTCGAGCATGGCGCTGAAGAGGTAGACGTTGACTTCGTTGTCCTCGGCCAGCAGCACGCTGCGCGAGCCCGGTGCCGGCAGCGGCACGGGGCGCGGCACTGCTGCTTCGAGCGTGGCCGCCGGCAGCGGCACGCACAGGGTGAAGACGCTGCCCAGCCCCGGCGTGCTGGACACGGTGACCTCGCCGCCCATCATGCCGGCCACCAGCCGCGTGATCGACAGCCCGAGCCCGGTGCCGCCGTAGTTGCGCGTGACGCCGCCGTCGGCCTGACGGAAGGGCTCGAAGATGGTGTCGAGCTTGCTCGGTGCGATGCCGATGCCGCTGTCGACCACCTCGATGGCGACGAAGCCGGTGCGTCGCGCGTCGGGCCCGGCGCGCACCCGCACTTCGCCCCGCGCGGTGAACTTGATGGCGTTGCCCACCAGGTTGTTCAGCGCCTGCTCCAGGCGCAGGCCGTCGCCGGCCACGCCGTCGGGCAGACCAGGCTGCAGTTCCAGCAGCAGCTGCACACCCTTGCCGTCGGCGCGTGGCCGCATCAGGTCGACGACCCGCTGCAGCAGCGTGTGCAGCGAGAAGGGCCGGTGCTCGAGCTCGAGCCGGCCGGCCTCGATCTTCGACAGGTCGAGCAGGTCGTTGATCAGTTCGTGCAGCGTGCGGCCGGCCTCCTGGAACAGCCGCACCTGGCGCCGCTGCGTGGCGTCGAGCGGGCTCGTGGCCAGCAGTTCGGCCACGCCGAGCAGTGCGTTGAGCGGCGTGCGGATCTCGTGGCTGACGTTGGCCAGGAATTCGCCCTTGGCGCGCGCGGTCTCGGCGGCCACGGCCAGTTCCAGTGCCAGTTGCTGCTGCGCTGCGGCCTGCCGTCGCTGGTGCAGCAGCAGGGCCAGCAACAGGCCTGTGACGGCAGTGGCGCTCGCGGCAGCCCAGGAGGTCGGCTGTTGCCACTGCACCAGCAGAGCGCCGCCGGCAGCCGCCACCGCCAGCAAGGCCAGCGCGGCGGCGGCGGCATCGCGCCGCGGCAGCGGCCGGCCGCGCCATGCGGTGACGACAGCCGGCAGCAGCGCCAGCAGCACCAGCAGGCCGTCGGCCCACAGCGCCGGCGCGTGCATCGAACGGCCGTCGCGCAGCGCGGCATAGGCCTGCGCCAGCACCGCGGTGCCCGAGGTCTGGCCCTGCACCGTCGTCACCGCATCGGCCAGCAGCGCACTGCTGCCGATGAAGACAACGCGGCCGGCCACCTGCTTGCGCAGCGTGCCTGCTTCGGCGCCGCCGTCACCGCTGCCGAGGCCGGCCATCAGCGTGGCGAAAGGCAGCACCGGCGGCGCGGCCGTGGCAGCCGCGAAATGGGGCCGCAGGGTGGCGCTGGTGTGCACCCGTGCACTGTCACCTGCCAACTCGTGGTGCACGGCCAGTGGCAGCAGCGGCCACCGCTGGCCGCCGGCGCTGTGCCACAGCGGTAGCTCGCGCAACACACCGTCGCTGTCCAGCGGCGTGGTGATGATGCCCAGCGGCGGCGGCGCCGGACCGGGCGGCCAGACGCTGGGCGTGGGCAACGAGATGGTCGGCCAGCGGTAGGTCGGCATGCCGGGCGGCGGCTGCAGGTTCGGCAAGGGCAAGGCGGTGTGGCCGTCGTCGGAGGTGCGCGCGTCGTCACCGGCGTGCTGCAGGCCGGCGGCGGCCAGCACCACTGGTGCGCCGGGCCGCGCGATGGCGCGTGCCAGCGCCTCGTCGCCAGGCTGGGCGTCGGCGAGCAGCAGGTCGAAGGCGATGGCGCTGGCACCGAGGTCGCGCAGCTGGTCCACCGCCAGCGCGTAGACGTCGCGCTTGTAGGGCCAGGGACCGAAATGCGGTTTGAGCGCGGCCAGTGAACGGTCGTCGATGTCGACCACCAGCACACCCGCGGCTGGCGCCGCGGGCGCCAGCAGCCGAGCCTGCGCATCTCGCAAGGGGCGTGACAGGCTGGTGTTCAGCGGTGTCAGCAACACCAGCAGGCCGGCCGCCAGCGCGCCGGCGGCCACCCAAAGCGCCTGGGTGCGGCTGACCGCGCTCAAAGCAGCAGCAAGAGCGGCAGCAACCACAACCACCAGCGCGTGCCGGCGATCTCGACGACCTGCGCCGCGCCGAAGTCGCCCGCGCGGCCGTCGGCCGCCACGCTGCGCACACGCAGGTGGTAGGTGCCGGGCTCGGGCTGGGGCAGCAGCCACTCGGTGGCCGTGGTCGTCTCGTCGACGACGGGCTGCGCGAATGCGGCGTCGCGCGCCACCTGCACCTGGTAGCGCGCCCCCGGCAGCGGCGACGCCGCCCAGCGCATCACGAGCCCGGCGTCGCTGGCCTTCGGTGGCTCGAGGGGCGGTGCCGGCGGCGGCGGCGGCGGGTCGGCGCGTTCCAGCGACACGGCGTCGCCCCAGGGGCCGGTGTCGCCGCTGGCGCGCACGGTGGCCAGGCGCCAGTACCAGATGCCCACCGGCAGGCTGCCGGTGAAGGTGGTGCCGCCGAGGGCGTTGCGGTCGATCAGCGGCGCCGCGAAGTCGGGCCCGGCCGAGACCTGCAGCCGGTAGCGCGCCCCCTCGGGGTGGGCCGACCAGGCGAAGGCCACGCTGGCGTCGAGCAGGCGCTCGCCGGCCCGCGGTTTCAGCTGGAAGGGCGGTTCGGGCCGCGCCTTCAACGTGAAGGCCCGCGTGGCCGCGCGGCCTTCGACACCGCTGGTGTCGGCGGCACGCACGCGCAGCTCATAACGGCCATCGGGCGGGGTGTCGGGCCAGGTGGCGTCTGGCGTGTCGAAGAGGCCGTCGAGGATCAGCCGCTCTTCGCCCGTGGCATCGAAGACCTGGGCGCGGTAACGCGCGGCGCCCGCGGCCGCGGCAAAGCCGAACTGCAGCGGCAGGCGTTCCACCAGGGCCGGCAGCGCGCCCAGGTCGGGGGCAGCCGGCAGCGGCCGCGGTGGCGCCACGCGGCCCGGCGTGGCCACGGTGCCGAAGCCGGCGTCGAGTGGTGTGTTGCCCACGGCGACACGGCCCTGCAGCACTTCGGCCAGCAGGCGCTCACCGTCGAGGCGGGCGCGGAAGTCGGTGCCGCGCACGCCCAGGTTGGCCACCGGCGTGCGCAGCTCGAAACGTGGCGCCGGCCGGGCCGGTGGCACGTGGGTCTCGACGGCGCCGCTGTCCAGCTGCAAGCGGGTGTCGACGCTGCCGGTTGCTTCACCCTTGGCGCCGCGTCGCACGTGGCGCTCGACGCGCAGGCGCCCGCCCGGTCCGAGCAGCGCCCGCGAGCCATCGGCAAAACGCAGCGAGGCCGACGACTGCGCGCCGGTGGTGACCACGTCGCCGGCGCGCAGCAGCGCAGTCGCGGCCAGCGGTTCACGCGCCGCGCCGCCGCGTTCGACGAAAACCTCCCCGTGGCTGTGCAGCACCTCGGCGCTGACGGGCTCTTCGCGCAGCATCGACAAGGGGATGCGCAGCGTCGAGCCCGGTTGCAGGCGGCGCGGGTCGGCGATGCGGTTCAGGCGCTGCACCGCGCGCCAGTCGGCCTTGGGGTGCATCAGCCGCGTGTGCAGGCCGATCAGCGTGTCGCCCGGCTCGATGCGGTGGTCCAGCGTGCCTTCGGCGGCGACTTGTGCCGCGGCTGGCGTGGCCAGCGCAATGGCCGCCAGGACCGCCAGGGGTGTGCTGCGGTGGCGCGATGGCCCGGGTGGGGTTGCGGGCTCTTTGGACATGGCCGGGGGATACATGAAAGACCTTCGGGCGGTGCGTGCTGCCAACGGCAAGACCGCAAGGGCGCCGAAGGCCCAGGAACGCGGTTGGCAAGGCAGTGCGTAATATGCCACCGCAGGGGCGCCTGCCGACGCCACGCACGCTTTCGGGGCGTGCGCCATTCACGCCCATGTTCGGCGCCGCGTCGCACACCACCCTGCAGACGGTCTTGCGGCACCCGGGCGGCCAGAATGCACACTTGCACCCTGGCGGCGGCCATGCCCGCGGCCCGGAGTCCCTTCCATGTCCAAGCCCTGGCTCGCCCAGTACCCGGCCGGTGTGCCGGCCGAGATCGACCTCGACGCCCATGCCTCGCTGAAGGACGTGCTGCTGTCCTGCTGCGCACGTTTTGCCGACCGCCCCGCCTATGCGTCGATGGGTGCGGTGATGAGCTTTCGTGAACTCGACGAGGCCAGCCGCGCCTTCGGTGCCTGGTTGCAGAAGGGCGCCGGTCTGCAACGCGGCGAGCGTGTCGCGCTGATGATGCCCAACCTGCTGCAGTTCCCGGTGGCGCTTTTCGGTGCGCTGCGCGCGGGCTTCGTCGTCGTCAACGTCAACCCGATGTACACCCCGCGTGAACTGGAACACCAGCTGAAGGACGCCGGCGCCACGGTGGTGGTGGTGCTGGAGAACTTCGCGCACACGTTGCAGCAGGTCATCGCATCGACCGCGGTGCGCAAGGTGATCACCACGCAGGTCGGCGACCTGCTGCCGCCGCTGCAGCGACTGCTGACGAACGCCGTCGTCAAGCACGTGAAGAAGATGGTGCCGCCGTGGCGGCTGGACGGCGCCATCGCGTACCGCGACGTGCTGGCCGCCGGCCGCGGCATGACGCTCGACGACGTGGTGCTGACGCACGACGACCTGGCCTTCCTGCAGTACACCGGCGGCACCACCGGCGTGGCCAAGGGCGCTATGCTCAGCCACGGCAACATGGTGGCCAACGTGCTGCAGGTGGCGGCCTGGGTGTCGCCCAACCTCAAGCAGGGCGAAGAGACGCTGGTCATCCCGCTGCCGCTGGTGCACGTGTTTGCGCTCACCGGCGCGCTGTCCTTCTTCAGCACGGGCGCGCTCACGGTGCTGGTGGCCAATCCGCGCGACATGCCCGCCTTCCTGAAGGCGCTGAAGCAGCAGCGCTTCACGGCGATCATCGGCGTCAACACGCTGTTCCGTTCGCTGCTCGACGCACCGGGTTTCGCCAGCGTCGACCTCAGCGCGCTGAAGCTGGCCGTGGCCGGCGGCATGGCCGTGCAGCAGGTGGTGGCGCACCGCTGGCGCGAGCGCGCCGGCGTGCCGCTGGTGGAAGGCTACGGCCTCACCGAAAGTGCGCCGGTGGCGATAGCCAACCCGGTGACGGTGGCCGAGTGGAGCGGCCAGATCGGCCTGCCGCTGCCCAGCACCGACGCGACGCTGCTCGACGAGGCCGGCGCCCCGGTGCCGCTGGGCGAGGTGGGCGAGATCGCACTGCGCGGCCCGCAGGTGATGCAGGGTTACTGGCAGCGACCCGAAGAGACGGCGGCCCTGTTCACCACCGACGGCTGGATGCGCACCGGCGACATGGGTGTGCTGGACGCGCACGGCGGCTTCAGGCTCACCGACCGCAAGAAGGACATGATCGTGGTCTCGGGCTTCAAGGTCTTCCCGAACGAGGTCGAGGACGTGGTCACGCTGCACCCCGGCGTGCAAGAAGCCGGCGCGGTGGGTGTGCCCGACGAACGTTCGGGCGAGGCCGTCAAGGTGGTCGTCGTGCGCAAGGACCCGGGCTTGAGCGAAGCCGACGTGCTGGCCCACTGCAAGCAGCACCTGACGGCCTACAAGCTGCCGCGGGTGATCGAGTTCCGCGACGAGCCGCTGCCGAAGACCGCCGTGGGCAAGATCCTGCGGCGCGAGCTGCGCGGCGCGTCGGCGGCAGGTACGCCGAAGCCGTGACGGTGGCTGGTCGACCTGCGCCGCACCGGCCCATGCCACCCGCGCAAAGCGATCCCGACGCCACGGTGCTGCGCCCGGCCCGTGCCCGCGTCGACCCCGAAGCCACCGTGCGCCGCCCGCTGCACGCCGGCGCCCGCGCCGCCGACCCCGATGCCACCGTCATCCTGCAGCCCGCCGGCAGCGCGCCGCACGTGCCGCTGCCCGAGCCACGCCGCCTGCCGCTGGCCCTGGCGCCGGGCTTCCGGCTGCACGAGTACCGCATCGAACGCGTGCTGGGGCAGGGCGGTTTCGGCATCACCTACCTGGCCACCGACGTGCACCTGAACGCCAGCGTGGCGATCAAGGAATACCTGCCCGAGGAAATCGCCTTCCGCACCGGCGGCCGCAGCGTCAGCCCCAACGCCAGCCAGCACCGCGACCGCTACCGTGAGGGCCTGGAGAGCTTTCTCGTCGAAGCACGCACGCTGGCCAGCTTCCGCCACCCGTCGCTGGTGCGCGTGGCGCGTTTCTTCGAGGCCCACCGCACCGCCTACATGGTGCTGGAGTACGAAGCCGGCCAGCCCTTCAAGACCTGGTGGCCGGCGAACAGCGAGCGCGGCGAGGCCGGCCTCATCGAGCTGCTGCTGCCGCTGCTGGACGGCCTGGCCGTCGTGCACGCCGCGGGTTTCCTGCACCGCGACATCAAACCCGACAACATCCAGGTGCGCCAGGCCGATGGCCGCCTGGTGCTGCTCGACTTCGGCAGCGCCGGCCAGACCGTGGCCGTGGCGGGCCGCGGCGCGGTGGTGGTGACGCCGGGCTACGCGCCGCTGGAACAGTACGGCCTGGGCCACCAGGGCGCGTGGACCGATCTGTACGCACTGGGCGCCACGCTGTACTGGGCGGTGACGGGCAGGAAGCCGCCCGACGCCGAGACGCGCGCCGCCAACCCGCGCGCCTACGTGCCAGCCGCCGAGGCCGGGGCCGGGCGCTACGGCGCTGCCTTCCTGCAGGCCATCGACTGGGCGCTGACGGTGGACGTGGCGCAGCGCCCGCAGACCGTGGCCGAACTGCGCCGCGCGCTGTGCACCGACCACATCGCCAGCCTCGACCTGCAGGAAGCGCTGCGCGACGCCGACACGCTGCCCGGCCCCGAGGCAGAAGCCCACCGGCCGCTGCGTGAAAGGCTGCGCCAGCGCATGCAGCGTTTCTTCGCCACCGCGCTGCACCCGCCGGCCTGGCCGCTGGCACTGAAGATGACGCTGGCGATGGTGGCCACGGCGCTGCTGCCGATGGCCGTCACCTCGGCCTGGAACCAGCGCGCGGCGCAGGACGCCGTGGCCGGTGGCGAACTGCGCTTCGTCGAGCAGATGGCCATCAGTACGGCCGGCCGTATCGCGCAGTTCATCACCGACAACCGCCACCTCGCACGAACGCTCGCCAGTGATCCGGAACTGGCCACTGTGCTGGCACGCGACGACGCCGGCGCGCTGGGCGACAAGCTGGCGCGTCTGGTGCGCGCCAACCCCGACGTGCAGCGTGTGGCGCTGGCCGACGCCGCGGGCCGTGTGCGCGCTTCGAGCGAGGTCGACGGCGTCGGCGCCAGCGTGGCGGGTGAACGCTGGTTCCAGGAAGGCGTGCAGGGCCGCGCCCACACCGGCAGCCTGGCGCTCGGGCCGCAGGACTTTCTGCCGGGCCTGGTGCTGGCCGAACCGGTGAGTGCGGCCGACGGCAGCACCGCCGGCGTGCTGATGCTGCGGCTGCGCGGCAGCACGCTGGCGACCATCGTCGACGAGGTGCGCAACGACCCGGCACTGACCGCCTTCCTCGTCGACCGCGACGGCGTGCTGCTGCACCACCTGCACGAAGACCTCGTGTTCAGCAGCCTGGCACCGCTGCCGGCCGCCACCTTGGCGGCGGCGCGGGCCGACCAGCGTTTTCGCCGCGACAGCATCACCAGCCTGGGGGAAACGGCCCTGGCCGCGGCCATGGTCGGGGCGCAGAAGACGGGCTTCGTCGCCTACCGGTCCACCGTCAACGACCGCGACGAAATCGCCGGCTACGCGCCGGTGCACGGGCAGGGCTGGGTGCTGGGCGTGAGCAAGTCGCGCACCGACTTCGAGGCGCCCTTGCAGGCCCTGGACGAACAGCTGATGTGGAGCGTGCTGCTGGTGGGGCTGCTCTTCACCGGGCTGGCACTGCGCTTTGCGCGCAGCATCGTGCGCCCCATCCGTGCGCTGACGCAGGCCGCCGGCGCGCTGAAGGAAGGCCAGTACGACGGCGCCGGTGTCGAGGTGCAGCGGCGCGACGAACTCGGCCAGCTCGGCCGCACCTTCAACGTGATGATCGACGTGCTGCGCCAGCGTGAAAGGGAACGGCGGCGCGACGGCGGCTGAGTGTCGACGACGAGGCCCTGAATCCGCCGTGTTTCAATCGGCCGCGTCGCGCGGCGCCAGCATGCGATCCAGCAGCGCGTCGAAGTCCGCCAGGTCCAGCGGTTTGGCCAGGTAGCCGTCGAAGCCGGCGGCCAGCACACGCTTCACGTCTTCGGGCATGGCCTGCGCGGTGACGGCCACCACCGGCACGTGGCGCGTGGCCGGGTCGGCGCGCAGCCGCGCCAGCACCTTGTAGCCGTCGATGTCGGGCAGGTGGATGTCCAGCAACAGCAGGTCGGGCCGCCCGGCACGCGCCAGGTCCAGGCCCAGGCTGCCCGAGGGCGCCATCTGCAGTTCCACGCCGGGGTGGCGCTGCACGATCATCTCCACAAGCTTCAGGTTGGCCGGGTTGTCCTCGACGTAGAGCACACGCGCGTTGCGGCCCGGCCGCGGGGCTGGCGCGCCGGCCACGGCGGCATCGCGCGGCGGCGGCGCCTCGGCGAGATGGTCGCTGGGCAGGTCGACCCAGAATTCGCTGCCCACGCCGGGCTGGCTGTGCACGCCGATCTGCCCGCCCATCAGCCGCACCAGCCTGTCACTGATGCTCAGGCCGATGCCGGTGCCCTCTGCGCTGCTGCCACCGACGCGGCTGAAGGGCTGGAAAAGTTGCGGCAGATGCTGCGCGGCGATGCCGATGCCGGTGTCGATGACGCTGATGCGCACGGTGAACATGTCGCGCACCTGCGCCCGCAGCTGCACGCTGCCGCCAGCACGGTTGTACTTGACGGCGTTGCTCAGCAGGTTCAGCAGCACCTGTTTCAGGCGCAGGCGGTCGGCGCGCACCACCAGGCCGTGCAGCGGCTCGACGGTCAGCGCCACCTGGCGCTGCTGCGCCAGCGGGCGCACCAGCGTCTCGGCCTCCTGCACCAGGTCGGCCAGCGGCAGCGCCTCGGGCGACAGGCTCATGCGGCCGCTCTCGATGCGCGCCAGGTCGAGCACCTCGTTGATGAGGGTCAGCAGGTGGTGGCCGGCACGCAGGATCTCGCGCACGTAACCCGCGGCGCGCGTGTCCAGCCCGCGGTCGAGTTCGAGCAGCTGCGAGAAGCCCAGGATGGCGTTCATCGGTGTGCGCAGCTCGTGGCTCATGCTGGACAGGAACTCGCCCTTGGCGCGGTTGGCCAGCTCGGCGGTGTCGCGCGCGGCGATGAGCTCGTGCGTGCGTTCCTCGACGAGCTTCTCGAGATGGTCGCGGTGGCGCGTGAGCTCGGCCTCGGCGGCCACGCGCTCGGTGACGTCGAGCAGCGTGCCCACCATCGTCTGGGCTTCGCCTCCACCGTCGCGCATGACCTCGGCGCGTGCGTGCAGCGTGTGTACCTTGCCCGTGGGCGTGATGGCGCGGTACTCCACGTCATAGGGCTGCAGGCCGGCCAGCGCGTCGAGGTGCATCTGCATCACGCGCTCGCGGTCGTCGGGGTGCACGAAGCGCATGAAATCGTCGTCGGTGACGAAGGGCTGCGACGTGTCGACGCCGAAGAGGCGGCAGGTCTCTTCCGACCACTCGCTGCGCCGCGTCGTGCTCGTCCAGCGCCAGCTGCCCAGCTTGGCCAGGCGCTGCGCCTGCAGCAGCACCGTCTCGCGTTCACGCTGCAACTGCTCGGCGGCCTTGCGCTCGGTGATGTCGCTGATGAGGCCGTGCCATTGGGTGCCGCCGTCGGGCAGGCGTTCGGGCAACGCGCGGCCGTGCAGCCAGCGCACGTCGTCGGGGCCGAAGCGCACGCGGTACTCGCAGTCCCAGGGCGTCAGATCGCGGGCCGAGGCCTCGATGCTGGCGATGACCCGCGGCAGGTCGTCGGGGTGGCCCAGCGCAAAGGCCGCCGAGGCATCCTCGCGCAGGCTGTCAGGCGCCATGCGGTAGATGTCGCGCAGGCCCTCGCTGGCATAACCGAAGTAGGAACTGCCGTCGGGTCGCAGGCAGTACTGGTAGACGACCCCCGGCACGTGGGCCGTCACGCGCGCCAGCCGCTGCTCGCGTTCGGCCAGGGTGTCCTGCAGTTTGCGCAGCGCCTTCAGGTCGGCGTCCCGCTGCGCCAGCGTGGCGGTGAGCTCGAGTGCCTGGCGCCGCAGTTCCAGCTGCGACATCACCTGGCGCGACAGCGTCACCAGCGCGCGCCGCTGTGCCACGCTCAGTTCGCGCGGCTCGCGGTCCAGCACCGACAGCGTGCCCAGCGCGTGGCCGTCGGGCGTGACCAGCGGTGCACCGGCATAGAAGCGGATGTGCGGTGGGCCGGTGACGAGCGGGTTGTCGGCAAAACGCAGGTCGGTGTGCGTGTCGGCCACGACCAGCACCTCGGCCGGCCGCCGGATGGCGTGGTCGCAGAAGGCCATCGCACGTGGCGTCTGCGCCACGTCCAGGCCGATGCGCGACTTGAACCACTGGCGCTCGCTGTCGACCAGGCTGACCAGCGCAATCGGTGTGCCACACACCGCCGCGGCCAGCGCCGTGAGGTCGTCGAGCTCGGTCTCGCGCCCGGTGTCGAGCACGCCGTAACGTTCCAGCGACGCCAGCCGATCCGCTTCGGCGCGGCCGGCAGGGTCGGGTACGGCGGGCAGGGTCACCGGACCACTGTACCCGAGGGGGCAGCCGTGCGTGGCCCTGGGGGCCGTGCCGTTTCGCGCTTTTCAACCCGGCCAGAGGCTGCGCAGCACCTGCGCGAAGCCCGCACCCGCAGCGGCGTCGCGCGGCGTGACCCAGCGACCGCCGGCCAGCGTGCGCAGGAAGGGCCGCTGGGGTGCCGCAAAAACCACGCCGTCGAGGAGGTGGGTCGATGGCAGGCCCCGCAAGGCAGGGTCTTCCACGTTCAGCAGCAGCAGGTCGGCCGGTGCGCCCACGCACAGGCCGTGGCCCGGCTGCGCTGCCGCAGCGGCACCGCCTTGCAGCATGGCGTCGAACAGGCGCGCCGCGGTCGCCGGCTGCCGCCCTGGCGCCGCGGCCACGTTGCGCTGCCGGTGCTGCAGGCGCTGGCCGTATTCGAGCCAGCGCAGTTCCTCGGGCCAGGCGCGCGTGACCTGGCTGTCCGAGCCCAGGCTCAGCGGCACGCCGGCGGCCAGCCACCGGGGCAGGTCGGCCAGGCCGTCACCGAGGTTGGCTTCGGTGCCAGGGCAGAGTACGACGCCGGCGCCGCTATGTGCCACCGCGGCAATCTCCTCCGGTGTGGCGTGGGTGGCATGCACGAGCTGCCAACGCGCGTCGAGCAGCCCTTCGCGGCACAGCCATTCGATGGGGCGCGCGCCGGTGGTGGCCAGGCAGTCTTCCACCTCGGCCATCTGCTCGGCGACGTGGATGTGGACGGGCGCGGGGTCGCCCTGCAGCGCCCGCGCCAGTTCGTGCAGCGCAGCGGGCCGCACCGCGCGCAGCGAGTGCACGGCCACGCCGGCGTCGACCTGCGGCACCCGCCAGGCGCGGATGCCGTCGCGCAGTTTCAGCACGCTGTCGACGGTGGTCGCGAAACGGCGCTGGTCGTCGCGCAGCGCGGGTTGGTCGAAGCCGGCGCGTTCGTAGAGCACGGGTAGCAGCGTCAGCCGCATGCCGGTGGCTGACGCCGCTTCGGCCAGCGCGCGGCTCATCGCCAGCGGGTCGGCGTAGGGGGTGCCGTCGGGCCCGTGGTGGAGGTAGTGGAATTCGCAGGTGTGTGTGTAGCCGCCAGCCAGCAGCTCGGCGAACAGGTGTTCGGCGACGACGCGCACCTGCTCGGGCGTGATGCGCAGCGCCACGCCGTACATGCGGTCACGCCAGCTCCAGAAGTCGTCATGGATGCTCTCGCGGCGCTCGGCCAGGCCGACGAAGGCGCGCTGGAAGGCGTGGCTGTGGGCGTTCACCAGCGCTGGCAGCACGGGCCCGGGCAGACGTTCGGCCTGCGGCGGCGGCTGCGACGTGCCCGGGCTCACCTCTGCCCAGCGGCCGTCGGCGCCGACGCGCAGCAGCACGTCGTCGGCCCAGGCGCCCTGCAGCCAGGCCCGGGGCGCCCAGAACACGGCGCCGGCGTTCGCGGGCACCCGGTTCACCGCGCCGGCTGCCAGTCGAGCAGCGTCTGCACCAGCTGCTGCAGCAGCGGCTGCACCGCCACGGCCAGAGCCTCGTTCCAGACGTAGGGCGGCGTTTCGTCCATGTAGGCGCGCCAGCACATCTCCAGTTGCACGGCGTGCACGCCGTCGGCCGGGCGGCCGTAGCGGCGCGTGATGTGGCCGCCCTGGAAGCGGCCGTCGAGCACATGCGTGTAAGCCGTCTGCGCCGCGAACACGGCCTGCACCCGTTCACGCAGCGTGCCCGCGCAGCTGCTGCCGCCCACGGTGCCGATGTTCATGTGCGGCAACCTGCCTTCGAAGAGCCAGGGCAGCTCGCTCTTGATGCTGTGGGCGTCGAAGAGCACGGCGTGGCCGTGGCGCGCCTTCAGGCGCCCGAGCTCGTTCTGCAGTGCGTCGTGGTAGGGCTGCCAGTAGGCGAAGACGCGGCGGCGGATCTCGGCCTCGTCGGGCGCCTGGCCTTCGCGGTAGATGGTCTCGCCGGTGAAGTGGCGTGTCGGGCAGAGCTCGGTGTTGTTCCGGCCCGGGTACATGGGTTGGTTGTCGCTGGGGCGGTTCAGGTCGATGAGGTAACGGCTGTGCACCGGCACCAGCAGGCTGGCGCCCAGCGGCTCGGCGAAGGCGAAGAGGCGGTCGAGGAACCAGTCGGTGTCTTCCACCTGCAGCGCACGCTTGGTGTAGCGCGCACGCTGCTGCGGCGGGATCTGCGTGCCGACATGCGGGAAGCTGACGAGCAGCGGGCCCGTGCCCTTGTGCAACCAGAACACATCGTGGTTCATGCGGGGCTCCTTTCCAGGCCGCCGCAGACCACGCGGCGGCAGGGGTTGTGGCCGAAGCGGTAGGCCATTTCGCGCGGGTGTTCGGCGTTCCACACCACGAAGTCGGCGCGCTGCCCGGTGCCCAGAGAGCCGCGGTCGGTCAGGCCCAGGGCGCGGGCGGCGTGCACGGTGACACCGCGCCAGGCTTCCTCGGGCGTCAGGCGGAACAGCGTGCACGCCATGTTCAGCATCAGCAGCAGGCTCAGGCAGGGCGAGCTGCCGGGGTTGTGGTCGGTGGCCACGGCCATGGGCACGCCGGCGTCGCGCAGCGCCTGCACCGGCGGCAACTGCGTGTCGCACAGGAAGTAGTAGGCGCCGGGCAGCAGCGTGGCCACGGTGTCGGCAGTTCGCATCGCGGCGATGCCGGCGGGCGACAGGTGTTCGAGGTGGTCGCAGCTCAGCGCGCCGTAGCGCGCGGCGAGCGCGGCGCCGCCCTGGTCACTCAGCTGCTCGGCGTGCAGCTTCACGGGCAGGCCCAGGCGCTGCGCGGCCTGGAAGACGCGTTCGACCTGCGCCGGCGTGAAGGCGATGGTCTCGCAGAAGGCGTCCACCGCGTCGACCAGGCCGGCGGCGTGTTGTTTGGCCAGCCAGCCGATGGCGTCGGTGATGTAGTCGTCGGGCCTGCCGACGTAGTCGTCGGGCAGCGCGTGCGCGGCCAACGAGGTGGTGCGCACGCTCAGCGGCAGTTCACGGCCCAGGCGTCGCGCCACGGCGAGGCAGCGCGCCTCGTGTTCGGCGCTCAGGCCGTAGCCCGACTTGATCTCGACCGTGGTCACGCCTTCGGCCATCAGGTTGCGGGCGCGCGCGGCGGCGCTGGCGAAGAGCTGCACGTCGCTGGCCGCGCGTGTGGCCGCCACCGTGCTGCGGATGCCGCCGCCGGCACGGGCGATGTCTTCGTAGCTGGCGCCTTGCAGCCGTTGCTCGAACTCGGCCGCACGGTCGCCGCCGTAGACGAGGTGGGTGTGGGCGTCGATGAGGCCCGGCGTCACCAGCGCACCCTGCAGGTCATGTTCGGCATCGGGCCGCAGCGC
>LNFM01008323.1_pt1 | contig 15716 bp, 11 predicted proteins | sample 596031 | NCBI WGS metagenome assembly LNFM01 (sample SAMN04254537, study PRJNA301005) | activated carbon metagenome | isolation source: dual media filters at the Ann Arbor, Michigan drinking water treatment plant | place: USA: Ann Arbor | reverse complement strand
AGATGGTGATGCCTGGTGACAACGTGTCGATCACGGTGGCGCTGATCCAGCCGATCGCGATGGAGCAGGGATTGCGCTTCGCGATACGCGAGGGCGGCAAGACCGTCGGTGCCGGTGTCGTAGCGAAGGTTATTGAGTAATTTGTGGGGTTGGATGCGGTAAGGTGGATTGCGGATTTTCACTGCGATCCGCCTTTTGCATTCAGTCGTTTGCTCGTAAGAACAGGCCAGTAGCTCAATTGGCAGAGCGTCGGTCTCCAAAACCGAAGGTTGGGGGTTCGAGACCCTCCTGGCCTGCCACCCGCGCCCACCAGACGCAGTAAGGATTCGATGATCGAGAAAGTCAAGCTTGGCGTTGCGCTCCTGCTCGTATGCGCCGGGGTTGCCGCCTACTACTACTTGAGTGAAAGCGCGGCCTTCGTTCGCGTTGTGGTCGTCCTGGTCGGGGTTGCCTTGGGTGTGGTGGTTGCGCTCACCAGCGCGCCCGGGAAGCAGTTTTATGCATTCGCGCAGGACGCCACAGTCGAGACCCGCAAGGTCGTCTGGCCTTCCCGCAAGGAATCGTTTCAAACCACCGGCATCGTTTTTGTGTTCGTGGTCATCATGGCGCTGTTTCTGTGGGCGGTCGACGGAGCGCTTTTGTGGGTCGTCAAACTTCTTATGGGCCGGAGCGACTGATGAGCAAGAAATGGTATGTCGTCCATGCGTACTCCGGTTTCGAGAAATCGGTGGCACGCAACCTGCAGGAGCGAATTCAGCGCGCGCAGATGCAGGATCAGTTCGGCCAGATCATGGTGCCGGTCGAAGAAGTCGTCGAGATGAAGAGCGGCCAGAAGGCGATCAGCGAGCGTAAGTTCTTCCCCGGCTATGTCCTGGTCGAAATGGAGATGACCGACGACAGTTGGCATTTGGTGAAGAATACGGCCAAGGTGACCGGCTTCGTCGGCGGCACGGCGACCAAGCCGACGCCGATCTCGGACCATGAAGTTCAGAACATTCTCAACCAGATCAAGGAAGGTGTTGAGAAGCCCCGACCCAAAGTCCTGTTCGAGGTGGGCGAGGCGGTGCGGGTCAAGGAAGGCCCGTTCACGGACTTCCACGGCAATGTCGAAGACGTCAATTACGACAAGAGCAAATTGCGTGTGTCCGTGACGATTTTCGGGCGTTCGACGCCGGTCGAACTGGACTTCGGCCAAGTAGAAAAGGCCTAGCCAGGCGGCGTCATTTTTCGGGGAGAGGCGATCAATCGTCTCGCTTGCACCCATTTCTAGGAGCGGTTCATGGCAAAAAAAATCGTCGGCATGATCAAGTTGCAGGTCCCGGCGGGCAAGGCTAATCCCAGCCCGCCCATCGGCCCAGCGTTGGGTCAGCGTGGTCTGAACATCATGGAATTCTGCAAGCAGTTCAATGCTGCGACGCAGAAACTGGAGCCTGGCCTCCCGATTCCGGTCGAAATCACGGCATTCGCCGACAAGAGCTTCACGTTCATCCTGAAGACGCCGCCCGCGGCCGTGTTGATCATGAAAGCGCTCAAGATCGAAAAGGGAAGCCCCCGCCCGAACAAGGAAAAGGTCGGCAAATTGACCCGGGCCCAGGCGGAAGAAATCGCCAAGACGAAGACGCCGGATCTGACGGCTGCCGATCTCGAGGCAGCGATTCGCACGGTTGCAGGTAGCGCCCGCAGCATGGGCGTGGAAGTCGAGGGGATCTGACATGGCAAAAGAATCCAAACGCGCTCAGGCCATTCATGGCAAAGCAGACCGCACCAAGCTCTATCCGGTCCTGGATGCGCTGCAGTTGATCAAGGAAACGGCGACGGCGAAGTTCGACGAGTCGGTCGACGTGGCCATCAATCTCGGTGTCGATGCGAAGAAGAGCGACCAAGCCGTCCGCGGTTCGGTGGTGCTTCCCAAGGGGACCGGCAAGACCAAGCGCGTCGCTGTGTTCGCGCAGGGCGACAAGGCCAAGGCCGCTGCTGATGCAGGCGCCGATATCGTCGGTTTCGAGGATCTCGCCGAGCGCATCAAGGCAGGCAATCTCGACTTCGATATCGTCATCGCTGCCCCTGAGGCGATGCGTATCGTCGGTCCGCTGGGGCAGATTCTGGGGCCCCGCGGCTTGATGCCGAATCCCAAAGTCGGGACGGTGACGCCGGACGTGGTGACTGCGGTCAAGAACGCGAAGGCAGGCCAGGTGCAATACCGGACCGACAAGGGCGGCATTATTCAGTGCACGATCGGTCGTGCTTCATTTCCGGCCGAGTCTCTGCGCGAGAACCTTGTCGTTCTCGTCGACGCCCTGAACAAAGCGCGGCCTGCCGGAGCCAAAGGTGTCTATCTTAGAAAGATCAGCGTATCGAGCACCATGGGAATCGGTGTGCGCGTCGACCAGGCGAGCCTGAGCGCATAGTGCCCCTTGGCGAAAGCCTCGAATGCTTCGTGGCAGCGCCCAGCCGTCGGGGTTGGGTGTTGTCCTTTTGTCAAATCGATCGGTACAGACTTTGGGCCGCCGGACCATATCCGGTGGCCATCAAAGACCGTAGGAGCCCTTGGGGCTTAATGTCGACGCGACGCCCTCTGCTGTCCGGGCGTTGCCGCGATTCCTACGCAGATGGCGAACCCGAAGGCACAGTTTTCACGCCAAGGTCGCCGTACGGTGAAGTGCTGGCGGTAGATGCTGCGTCATCCGCACCTGGGATGTCCGCTGTGATCGAACCACTTGCTCTTCGTGTTATCAACATAGATGGAGGTTGACCTTGGGGCTCAGTCTTAAACAAAAGCAGGACCTCGTAGCCGAGGTGGGCGAACAGGTGGCAAAGGCCCAGACGGTCGTCATCGCGGAGTATCGGAATCTGACGGTCGCGAACATGACGGATCTGCGCAGAAAAGCGCGCAGCGCCGGGGTGTATTTGCGGGTGGTCAAGAACACGCTGGCACGCAGGGCTGTCGAAGGCACTCCCTTCAGCGGCCTGGCGGACCAGATGACCGGTCCTTTGGCTTACAGCATCTCGACCGATCCCGTGTCGGCGGCCAAGGTGCTCAGCGACTATGCGAAGACGAACGACAAGCTGGTCATTCGTGGCGGAGCGATGGCGAATCTGGTCATGTCCGCGCAGGATGTCGGCCGCCTTGCTTCGATGCCCAGCCGAGAGCAGTTGCTCGCCCAGCTCATGGGCACCATGAACGCGCCGGTGGCGAAGTTCGTTCAGACGCTGAACGAAGTGCCGGGCAAGTTCGTGCGTACGCTGGCCGCACTGCACGAGCAGCGCGAAAAACAGTCCGCTTAAGCAAATATCAATCAGCAATCAAATTCGAATCCGGGAGTCAAAATGAGTGCAGTGATCGACGAAGTCATCGAAAAAGTCTCCAGCATGACCGTATTGGAACTCTCCGAGTGCATCAAGCGCATGGAAGAGAAGTTCGGCGTATCGGCGGCGGCAGCCTCAGTCGCCGTGGCAGCTCCGGCGGGCGGCGGGGCCGCAGCTCCGGCCGAAGAGCAAACCGAGTTCACCGTCATCCTGACCAAGGCAGGCGAGAACAAGGTCAACACCATCAAGGTGGTGAGGACCATCACCGGTCTCGGGCTGAAGGAAGCCAAGGATCTGGTGGACGGTGCGCCGAAGCCGGTCAAGGAAGGCATCTCCAAGGGCGACGCAGAAGGCATCATGAAGCAATTGATCGAAGCTGGCGCCACGGCCGAGATGAAGTAATGCAGTGCGTGCGACCGGCCGACGGCCGGTCGCACGGTTTGGTGCAAGAGGCAGCAAGTTTTTGAAGGGTCCGCGGCGCCCAGCCTAGCGTGGGGGCGGCCGGGGGAAAAGCGAGAACGCGGCGCCCGCTGCGGCTCCAACCGTCGTCGTCACGGAGTGACTATGAGCTATTCATTCACCGAGAAGAAACGTATTCGTAAGAGCTTCGCCAAGCGTGCGAACGTGCTGCCGGTGCCATTCTTGCTGGCGACCCAGCTTGAGTCGTACGCTACCTTTCTGCAGGCGGAGAATCCGCCGGATAGCAGAAAGACGATCGGCTTGCAGGCAGCCTTCGAATCAATCTTCCCGATCGAAAGTCATTCCGGCACTGCGGAGTTGAACTTCGTCAGTTACATGCTAGGGACGCCGCCCTTCGACGTCAAGGAGTGCCAGCAGCGCGGGCTCACGTTTGCCGCGCCATTGCGAGCCAAGGTGCGTCTCACCATTCGAGATCGCGAAGCGCCCAAAGTTCGCCAGCCGGACGGCCGCGATCGTCATCCGGTCAAAGAGTCGAAAGAGCAGGAAGTCTACATGGGCGAGATTCCGCTCATGACCAGCACCGGCTCGTTCGTCATCAACGGGACCGAGCGCGTCATCGTCTCTCAGCTGCATCGTTCGCCGGGGGTGTTCTTCGAGCATGATCGGGGCAAGACGCATTCGTCGGGCAAGCTGCTGTTTTCGGCGCGCGTGATTCCCTACCGCGGGTCCTGGCTCGATTTCGAGTTCGATCCCAAGGACTACCTCTACTTCCGTGTCGACCGCCGGCGCAAGATGCCCGTGACGATCCTGCTCAAGGCGATCGGCATGTCGCTCGAGCAGATTCTCGCGGAGTTTTTCGTCTTCGATACGTTCACGATCGGCAAGCAGAACGTCGAGTTCGAGTTGCATCCGGAGCGCATGCGCGGCGATATCGCTCGCTTCGATATCCTCAACAAGGACGGCAAGCCCATCGTCCAGAAGGACAAGCGGATCACCGTCAAGCATGTTCGCGAGATGGAGTCGGCCGGGATCAACCGCGTCACCGTGTCCGACGAGTTCATCCTGGGACATGTGCTGGCCAAGAACGTCGTCGACACCGAGACCGGCGAGATCGTCGGCAAGGCGAACGAAGAGATCACCGATCAACTGCTGCTGAAGCTGCGCGAGGCCGGCATCAAGCAGCTCGAGACCATCTATACCAATGATCTCGACCAAGGGCCTTATATCGCCAATACGCTGCGTATCGACGAGACGGCCGACCAGATGGCCGCGCAGGTGGCGATCTATCGCATGATGCGTCCGGGCGAGCCGCCGACTGAAGATGCCGTGAAGACTCTTTTCAGAGGCTTGTTCTTCGCCGAGGAACGCTACGATCTGTCGCCGGTCGGGCGCATGAAGTTCAACCGGCGCGTGGGTCGCGAAGAGCTGACCGGCACCGGCACGCTCTCGAACGAGGACATCATTTCCGTGATCAAGATTCTCGTCGACTTGCGCAACGGCAAGGGCGAGATCGACGACATCGACCATTTGGGCAACCGTCGCGTGCGCTCGGTCGGCGAGCTTGCGGAGAACCAGTTCCGCGCCGGCTTGGTGCGCGTCGAGCGTGCGGTCAAGGAGCGTCTCTCTCAGGCCGAGAGCGAGAATCTCATGCCGCACGATCTCATCAATGCCAAGCCCGTCTCGGCTGCGATTCGGGAGTTCTTCGGCTCCAGCCAACTGTCGCAGTTCATGGATCAGACCAATCCGCTGTCCGAGATCACCCACAAGCGCCGCGTCTCGGCCCTCGGGCCGGGTGGTCTGACGCGCGAGCGTGCGGGATTCGAAGTCCGTGACGTGCATCCGACGCATTACGGTCGCGTTTGCCCGATCGAGACGCCGGAGGGCCCGAACATCGGCCTGATCAACTCGCTGGCGCTTTATGCTCGCACGAACGAATTCGGCTTCCTGGAGACGCCCTATCGCAAGGTCGTGGATGCCCAGGTGACGGACGAAATCCACTTCCTCTCCGCGATCGAGGAAGGTCAGTACGTGATCGCCCAGGCGAACGCGGCCCTGGACGGCAACAACAGGTTCGTCGACGAGTTGGTTTCTTGTCGGCACAAGAACGAATTCGAGCTGTCGGGGGCGGACAAGATTCAGTACATGGACGTGGCGCCATCCCAGATCGTGTCGGTGGCCGCATCGCTGATCCCGTTCCTGGAACACGATGACGCGAACCGGGCCTTGATGGGCTCGAACATGCAGCGCCAGGCAGTGCCTTGCCTGCGTGCAGAGAAGCCGTTGGTCGGCACGGGTCTCGAGCGCACAGTTGCCGTGGATTCGGGCACGGCGGTGCAAGCCTATCGGGGAGGCGTGGTCGACTATGTCGACGCCAGTCGCATCGTCGTGCGTGTCAACGACGACGAAACCTCGGCCGGTGAAGTGGGCGTGGACATCTACAATCTCGTCAAGTACACCCGCTCGAATCAGAACACGAACATCAACCAGCGTCCGCTGGTACGGCGCGGCGATGTGATATCCCGCGGCGACGTGGTGGCCGACGGGGCGTCGACCGACACCGGCGAACTCGCCCTGGGCCAGAACATGCTGGTCGCGTTCATGCCCTGGAACGGCTTCAACTTCGAGGATTCGATCCTGATCTCGGAGCGTGTGGTTGCCGACGAACGGTTCACGTCGATTCATATCGAAGAGTTGTCGGTGGTTGCCCGCGACACGAAACTCGGGCCGGAGGAAATCACCCGCGACATCTCCAACCTGTCGGAGAACATGCTGGCGAGCCTCGACGAGTCGGGCATCATCTACATCGGCGCGGAAGTCGAGGCAGGCGATGTGCTCGTCGGCAAGGTCACCCCCAAGGGTGAAACGCAGTTGACGCCGGAAGAAAAGCTTCTGCGCGCGATCTTCGGCGAAAAGGCCTCGGACGTGAAAGACACTTCACTTCGGGTGCCCTCCGGCATGTCGGGCACGGTGATTGATGTTCAGGTCTTCACGCGCGAAGGCATCGAGCGCGACAAACGCGCGCAGCAGATCATCGACGACGAACTCAAGCGCTACAAGAAAGACCTTACCGATCAGCTGCGCATCGTCGAGGACGACGCATTCGGGCGCGCCGAGCGGCTCCTGCTCGGGAAAGTGGTCAACGGCGGTCCGAAGAAGCTTCCCAAGGGCGCGAAGATCGTGCAGAGCTACCTCGAGGATCTGGAGCGCAATCAGTGGTTCGACATTCGATTGGCCTCGGATCAAGGTGCCGAGCAACTGGAGCAGTTGCGCGAGAGCATCGCGCAGACTCGCGACAAGTTCGAGCGCATGTTCGAGGAGAAGAAGAAAAAGCTTACCAGCGGTGACGAACTGCCGCCGGGCGTGCAGAAGATGGTCAAGGTCTATCTGGCGGTCAAGCGCCGGCTGCAGCCGGGCGACAAGATGGCCGGACGCCATGGCAACAAAGGGGTCATCTCGAAAATCGTGCCGGTGGAAGATATGCCGTACATGGAAGACGGCACGCCGCTCGACATCGTGCTCAATCCCCTGGGCGTGCCCTCCCGGATGAACGTCGGTCAGATCCTTGAGACGCACCTTGGTTGGGCGGCGAAGGGGTTGGGTCTGCGCATCGGCAAGATGCTCAAGGCGCAAGCCCAGATCGCCGAGGTGCGGGGCTTGCTGGAAAAGATCTACAACTCCAGCGGGCATCAGGAAAAACTGGACGAGCTGACGGATCACGAGATACTGCACCTCGCCCAGAACCTGAGCCAGGGCGTGCCATTTGCCACACCGGTATTCGATGGCGCTACGGAGCAGGAAATCAAGGAAATGCTCGATCTCGCCGGGATGCCTCGCAGCGGTCAGATCACGCTCCACGACGGTCGCACCGGTGAAGCATTCGACCGCTCGGTGACCGTGGGCTACATGCACATGCTGAAACTCCACCATCTGGTCGACGACAAAATGCATGCTCGCTCCACCGGTCCGTACAGCTTGGTTACTCAGCAGCCGCTGGGCGGCAAGGCGCAGTTCGGTGGACAGCGCTTCGGCGAGATGGAAGTTTGGGCTTTGGAGGCCTACGGCGCTGCTTACACCCTGCAGGAGATGCTGACCGTGAAGTCCGACGACACGGAAGGCCGCCGCAAGGTCTACGAGTCAATCGTGAAGGGCGAGCACAAGATCGAGGCCGGCATGCCGGAGTCGTTCAACGTGCTGGTGAAGGAAATACGCTCGCTCGGTATCGATATCGACCTCGAAGTCGGTAGCCGGTTCTAGTCCCGAGTTGTCCGCATACGCAATACCAGGTTCCCCGTAACGGAGGAAACATGAAAGCTCTGCTAGATCTGTTCAAGCAAGTGACGCAGGAAGAGGAATTCGACGCGATTCGTATTGGCATCGCGTCGCCCGAGAAGATCCGCTCATGGTCGTACGGCGAGGTGAAGAAGCCGGAGACGATCAACTACCGCACGTTCAAGCCAGAGCGGGACGGTCTCTTCTGCGCGAAGATATTCGGACCGGTGAAGGACTACGAGTGCCTGTGCGGGAAGTACAAACGCCTCAAGCATCGTGGCGTGATCTGCGAGAAGTGCGGCGTCGAAGTGACGTTGTCCAAGGTTCGTCGCGAGCGCATGGGCCACATCGAACTGGCCAGCCCGACCGCGCACATCTGGTTCCTGAAGTCGTTGCCTTCGCGTCTGGGCATGGTTCTCGACATGACCTTGCGCGACATCGAGCGCGTGCTCTACTTCGAGGCCTATGTGGTGACCGATCCGGGCATGACGCCTCTGTCGCGTTGCCAGTTGCTCACCGAAGAAGACTACCTCGGCAAGGTCGAGGAGTTCGGCGATGATTTCAGCGCGTCCATGGGTGCGGAAGGCGTTCGTGCGTTGCTCAAGCACATGGACTTGCGCAAGGAAATCGACAAGCTGCGCGGCGAGCTCGAAGCCACGTCTTCGGACACCAAGATCAAGAAGCTTGCCAAGCGCCTCAAGGTGCTCGAGGCCTTCCACAAGTCGGGCATCAAGCCCGAGTGGATGATCATGGAAGTGCTGCCCGTGCTTCCGCCGGAGCTGCGCCCGCTGGTGCCGCTAGACGGTGGGCGATTCGCCACGTCGGATCTGAACGATCTGTATCGTCGCGTGATCAACCGCAACAACCGTCTGAAGCGACTGCTTGAACTCAAGGCGCCGGAGATTATCGTCCGCAACGAAAAGCGGATGCTGCAGGAGGCCGTCGATTCGCTGCTCGACAACGGTCGCCGCGGCAAGGCGATGACGGGGGCCAACAAGCGCCCGCTCAAATCCCTCGCCGACATGATCAAGGGCAAGGGCGGTCGATTCCGTCAGAACTTGCTCGGCAAACGGGTCGATTATTCCGGCCGTTCGGTGATCGTGGTGGGACCTCAGCTGAAGCTGCATCAGTGCGGCTTGCCGAAGAAGATGGCGCTGGAGCTGTTCAAGCCCTTCATCTTCCACAAACTGGAAGTCATGGGCCTCGCCACGACCATCAAGGCGGCGAAGCGTTTGGTCGAGCAGGAAGTGCCCGAGGTATGGGACATCCTCGAAGAGGTCATTCGCGAGCATCCGGTCATGTTGAACCGGGCGCCCACGCTGCACCGCTTGGGCATCCAGGCTTTCGAGCCGGTGTTGATCGAAGGCAAGGCGATTCAGCTGCACCCGCTCGTTTGCGCCGCGTTCAACGCCGACTTCGACGGCGACCAGATGGCCGTGCACGTGCCTTTGTCGCTGGAAGCCCAGCTCGAGGCGCGCACGTTGATGCTGTCGTCGAACAACGTGCTCTCGCCCGCCAACGGGGATCCGATCATCGTGCCGTCGCAGGATATCGTGCTCGGGCTGTACTACATGACGCGAGAGCGCGTCGGAGCCCGGGGAGAGAACGCCGTGTTCTCCGATGTGTGCGAGATCCAGCGCGCCTACGGTTCTCGACAGGTGGACATCAACGCCCGCATCAAGGTTCGCATCAAGCAGCGCCAGATCGACTCCGCTGGCGAGGTCCGTGAGAAGCTCACGCGCTTCGAGACCACGGTGGGACGCGCACTTCTGTCGGAAATTCTGCCCGCGGGCCTGTCGTTCGAACTGATCAACAAGGCCCTCAAGAAGAAAGAGATCTCGCGCCTGATCAACGCAGGCTTCCGCCGTTGCGGTCTGCGTGAGACGGTCATTTTCGCCGACCAGCTGATGTACACCGGCTTTTCGATGGCCACACGCGCCGGTCTTTCGATCTGCGTAGACGACATGCTCGTGCCGCGGCAGAAGGGCGAAATCATCGACGCGGCAGAGAAAGAGGTGCAGGAGATCGAGGCGCAGTACACCTCGGGTCTGGTCACGCAGGGCGAGCGCTACAACAAGGTCGTGGACATCTGGGGCCGTGCGGGTGACGTCGTCGCCAAGGCCATGATGGAGCAACTCGGTTCGGAGCCGGTCAGCAAATGGGACTACCGTGCCGAAGGCTGGGTCCCGCTGAAGGACGACAAGGGCCAGGCAGTCACTCAGGAATCCTTCAATTCCATCTACATGATGGCGGACTCCGGGGCTCGTGGTTCCGCCGCCCAGATCCGGCAGCTTGCGGGCATGCGCGGACTGATGGCGAAGCCCGATGGGTCCATCATCGAGACGCCGATCACGGCGAACTTCCGCGAGGGATTGAATGTTCTGCAGTACTTCATCTCAACGCACGGCGCTCGAAAGGGTTTGGCGGACACGGCGCTGAAGACCGCGAACTCGGGCTACCTGACCCGGCGGCTGGTCGATGTCACGCAGGATCTCGTGGTTACCGAAGTCGATTGCGAGACGAACAACGGCGTGTCCATGAAGGCGCTGATCGAAGGCGGCGAGGTGGTGGAGCCGTTGCGCGACCGCATTTTGGGTCGGGTCACGGCCAACGATGTGGTCCATCCCGAAACGCAAGAGACGCTGTTCGAATCGGGCACTCTGCTGAACGAAGAAGAAGTGGACACCATCGAAGCCCTCGGCATCGATGAGGTCAAGGTCCGCACGCCGCTCACCTGCGATACACGCTATGGCTTGTGCTGCATGTGCTACGGACGCGATCTTGGCCGCGGAAATCTCGTCAACGTGGGCGAGGCGGTCGGGGTCATTGCTGCGCAGTCGATCGGCGAGCCGGGAACGCAGCTTACGATGCGGACCTTCCACATCGGCGGTGCCGCGTCACGGACTGCCGTCGCAAGTCAGGTGGAAAGCAAGTCGAGCGGTACGGCGAGATTCACCTCGGGCATGCGCTACGTCACCAATGCGCGCGGCGAGGCAGTCGCCATCTCGCGTAGCGGAGAAGTGGTGGTTGCCGACGACAACGGCCGGGAACGCGAGCGGCATAAGGTGCCCTATGGCGCCACGTTGACGGTCATGGACGGCACTGCCGTCAAGGCCGGCCAAGTGCTTGCGAACTGGGATCCGCATACGCGTCCGATCATCACCGAGTATGCGGGACGCATCAAGTTCGAGAACGTCGAGGAAGGTGTCACGGTCGCCCGTCAGATCGACGAAGTCACGGGCCTTTCGACGCTCGTCGTCGTCGATCCGAAACGCCGCGGCAGCGCGCAGGCCAAGGGGCTGCGGCCGTTGGTGAAGTTGCTCGACGAAGAGGGGCAGGAAGTGAAGATGGCCGGCTCGGAGCTTTCGGTCAATATCACCTTCCAGATCGGCTGCATTATCACCGTTCGCGACGGCCAGCAGGTTTCGGTCGGCGAGGTGCTTGCCCGGATCCCGCAGGAGACCAGCAAGACGCGCGACATCACCGGCGGTCTGCCGCGTGTGGCCGAGCTGTTCGAGGCTCGTTCGCCCAAGGATGCAGGCGTGCTCGCCGAGGTCACCGGCACGGTCTCGTTCGGCAAGGACACCAAGGGCAAACAGCGTTTGGTCATCACGGATCTGGACGGTGTGGCGCACGAATACCTCATCCCGAAGGACAAGCACGTCATGGCGCACGATGGCCAGGTCGTCAACAAGGGTGAGATGATCGTCGACGGACCGGCCGACCCGCACGACATTCTGCGGCTGCTCGGGGTTGAGGCGCTTGCGCGCTACATCTGCAACGAGGTGCAGGACGTTTACCGCTTGCAGGGCGTGAAGATCAACGACAAGCACATCGAGGTCATCGTGCGCCAGATGTTGAGGCGTGTGCAGATCGCCGATGCGGGCGAAAGCCGGTTCATCGTGGGCGAGCAGCTGGAGCGGGCCGAGGTGCTGGAGGAAAACGAGCGCCTGGAGAAGGAAGGCAAACTCACGTCGAGTTACGATCATATGCTGCTCGGCATCACGAAGGCGTCGCTTTCGACCGACTCGTTCATCTCGGCAGCCTCCTTCCAGGAGACCACCCGGGTGTTGACGGAAGCTGCGATCATGGGCAAGCGCGACGAACTCCGGGGCCTGAAGGAGAACGTGATCGTCGGTCGACTCATCCCGGCCGGCACCGGCCTTGCGTACCACAGGATGCGTCGGCGTCAGATCGAGAATGCCGACATCTTGGGCGCCCCGGATGCCGCACCCGAGTCGCCATTCGTCGAGGAGTCGTCCGGAAGCGAGCAAGTTGCTTGACACGACAACAGCTGACTCCTACAATCGACAGTCTTTATTAGGCCACCTATCGCCCTTCAGACGGCGACGACGGCTGAGCAGCTAGCAGTGCGACGGCACTCACAAAAGTGCCGTCGCGTTTTTTGAATAGCCGGTTTCGCGCTCCGCTTCCCGTGTGAGTGCAACCCTCGAAGCAGCTTCGACTAAGTACGGCAATCAGGACGCTTATGCCCACGGTAAATCAATTGGTGCGCGGAGCGCGCGTAGCGCGGCGTGCGAAGAGCAAGGTGCCTGCACTGCAGGAATCCCCGCAACGGCGCGGCGTGTGCACCCGCGTCTATACGACAACACCGAAGAAGCCGAACTCCGCGCTCCGTAAGGTCGCGAAAGTGCGTCTGACCAACGGCTTCGAGGTCATCGGCTATATCGGCGGTGAAGGCCACAATCTGCAGGAGCACTCGGTAGTGCTCATTCGCGGTGGGCGCGTCAAGGATCTCCCGGGTGTGCGTTATCACATCGTGCGCGGAAGTCTGGACACCGCCGGCGTGAAAGATCGCAAGCAGAGCCGCTCAAAATACGGTGCCAAACGGCCCAAAGCCGCGTAACGAACGCACGTTGATCAGATACGGTAGATAGCCATGCCACGCAGACGCGAAGTTCCGAAACGCGACATCCTGCCCGACCCGAAGTTCGGCAGCCAGGACGTAGCCAAATTCATCAACGTGATTACCTCCGACGGCAAGAAGTCGGTGGCCGAGCGCATCGTTTACGGTGCCTTTTCTCAGATTTCGAAGAAAACCGGAAAGGACCCTTTGGGGGTCTTCGGTCAGGCTGTCGGCAACGTCAAGCCGGTGGTCGAGGTGAAGAGTCGCCGCGTCGGCGGGGCCAACTATCAAGTCCCCGTAGAGGTGAGGCCGGTTCGCCGCGCCGCGCTCGCGATGCGCTGGATCAGAGAGGCGGCCCGGAAGCGCGGCGAGAAGTCGATGGGTGCTCGCCTTGCCGGTGAGTTGCTCGAGGCGGCCGAGGGGCGCGGTGGCGCCATGAAGAAGCGCGATGAAGTTCATCGCATGGCTGATGCCAATAAGGCGTTCGCTCACTACCGTTTCTAGGCGTCTCGTTGTGGGGCATTGCGCTTGAGCGTGCCCGGCTTCGGATTCATACAGCTCCCCCAATCTTTGAGAGTTTCCTGAAGTGGCCCGCAAAACCCCCATCCAGCGCTACCGGAACATTGGCATCGTCGCCCACATCGACGCGGGCAAGACGACGACCACCGAGCGCATCTTGTTCTACACGGGCGTGTCCCACAAACTCGGTGAAGTCCACGACGGCACTGCCACGATGGACTGGATGGAGCAGGAGCAGGAGCGCGGTATTACGATCACGTCAGCCGCAACGACCTGTTTCTGGCAGGGTATGGACGGATCTTTGCCCGAGCACCGGATCAACATCATCGACACCCCCGGGCACGTCGACTTCACGATCGAGGTCGAGCGCAGTTTGCGTGTGCTCGATGGTTGTTGCACGGTGTTCTGCGCCGTCGGCGGCGTGCAGCCGCAAACGGAAACGGTGTGGCGGCAGGCAAACAAGTACGGTGTGCCGCGTCTCGCATTCGTGAACAAGATGGATAGGCAGGGCGCAGACTTCATGCGCGTATTCGATCAGATGCGCGTCCGCCTCAAGGCGAACCCGGTGCCTCTGCAGCTGCCGATCGGCTCCGAAGAGAAGTTCGAAGGCGTGGTCGATCTGGTTCGCATGAAGGCGATCTACTGGGATGACGCCAGCCAGGGCATGCGCTTCGACTTGCGTGATATTCCGGCCGATCTCGCCGACGAGTGTCAGGCGTGGCACGAGAAACTGGTGGAGTCGGCGGCTGAGTCGTCCGAAGCGCTGATGAACAAGTATCTCGAGGAAGGCGATCTTCCTGTCGAGGATGTCAAGGCGGGCATACGCGCGCGGACCTTGGCGAACGAGATCGTGCCGATGTTGTGCGGCTCTGCGTTCAAGAACAAGGGCGTGCAGGCGATGCTCGATGCGGTGATCGACTATCTGCCTGCGCCGATCGATATTCCGCCCATCAAGGGTACGACGGATGACGATCAGCCGACCGAGCGCAAGGCGTCCGATGACGAGCCGTTCGCCGGGCTTGCGTTCAAGATCATGACCGATCCCTTTGTCGGCCAGTTGACGTTCTTCCGCGTCTATTCAGGCGTGGTCGCTTCGGGAGATATGGTCTACAACCCGGTGAAGCGTCGCAAGGAGCGCGTCGGCCGTATTCTTCAGATGCATGCCAATCAGCGCGAAGAGGTCAAAGAGGTTCGCGCGGGTGACATCGCGGCAGCAGTCGGCCTGAAAGACCTTACGACGGGCGATACGCTATGCGATGCCACGAGCATCGTGACGCTCGAGCGTATGGACTTCCCCGATCCCGTGATTCACGTCGCCGTCGAGCCGAAGACCAAGGCTGACCAGGAAAAGATGGGGGTTGCGCTTAATCGCCTGGCCCAGGAGGATCCTTCCTTCCGCGTGCGAACGGATGAGGAGTCCGGGCAGACGATCATCTCGGGCATGGGTGAACTGCACCTCGAGATCATCGTCGATCGGATGAAGCGTGAATTCGGCGTCGAGGCGAACGTGGGTGCGCCGCAGGTTGCGTACCGTGAGACCATTCGTCGGGACGTGGAGAAGGTCGAAGGCAAGTTCGTCAAGCAGTCGGGCGGTCGCGGCCAGTACGGCCACGTTTGGCTCAAGATGGAACCGCAGGAGGCGGGTCTGGGCTTTGCCTTCGTCGATGCGATCAAGGGCGGCTCCGTGCCTCGGGAATACATCCCGGCGGTGGAGAAGGGCATCACCGATTCTCTGACGAATGGCGTGCTGGCCGGCTACCCCGTAGTCGACGTGAAGGTCACGCTGTTCGATGGCTCGTACCACGAAGTCGACTCGAACGAGAACGCCTTCAAAATGGCGGGCTCCATGGCCTTCAAGGAAGGCATGCGTAGGGCGAATCCGGTGTTGCTTGAGCCGATGATGGCGGTCGAGGTGGAGACGCCTCCGGACTTCGTCGGCAACGTGATCGGGGATCTTTCCTCTCGCCGCGGCATGATCCAGGGGCAGGAAGAAATCGTTGGTCTTATGGTCATCAAAGCCGAGGTCCCGCTTGCGGAGATGTTCGGTTATTCGACGGCGCTGCGGTCCGCAACTCAAGGGCGCGCGACGTACTCGATGGAATTCAAGCATTATGCGGAGGCCCCGAAGAATGTGGCCGAAGCAATCATCAACAAGAAGTGACATTTTTCCGCAAAGAGTCGGATTGACGGAGCGTTGCCATGGCTAGAGCGAAGTTTGAGCGGACGAAGCCGCACGTGAATGTAGGGACGATTGGTCACGTGGACCATGGGAAGACGACGCTGACGGCGGCGATCACGACGGTGCTGAGCAAGCAATTTGGTGGCGAGGCGAAGA
>LNFM01012045.1_pt1 | contig 15720 bp, 8 predicted proteins | sample 596031 | NCBI WGS metagenome assembly LNFM01 (sample SAMN04254537, study PRJNA301005) | activated carbon metagenome | isolation source: dual media filters at the Ann Arbor, Michigan drinking water treatment plant | place: USA: Ann Arbor | reverse complement strand
CCACGAGCATCCGCCAGAACGACCTGATCGAATCCGTCGCCGCCGCCCTGCAGTACATCAGCTACTACCACCCGGCCGACTACATCGCCCACCTGGCCCGCGCCTACGAACGCGAGCAGAGCGCCGCCGCCAAGGACGCCATCGCACAGATCCTGACCAACAGCAAGATGAGCGCCACCGGCCACCGCCCGATCTGCCAGGACACCGGCATCGTCAACGTGTTCCTGAAGGTCGGCATGGACGTGCGCTGGGAAGGCTTTTCGGGCAGCCTGGACGACGCCATCAATGAAGGCGTGCGCCGCGGCTACAACCACCCCGACAACACACTGCGCGCCAGCGTGGTGGCCGACCCGCAGTTCGACCGCAAGAACACCAAGGACAACACGCCCGCCGTGATCTTCACCGAGATCGTGCCCGGCAACACGGTGGAAGTGACCGTGGCCGCCAAGGGTGGCGGCTCCGAGAACAAGTCCAAGATGGTCATGCTCAACCCGGGCGACAGCGTGGTGGACTGGGTGCTGAAAACCGTGCCGACCATGGGCGCCGGCTGGTGCCCGCCGGGCATGCTGGGCATCGGCATCGGCGGCACCGCCGAGAAGGCTGTGCTGATGGCCAAGGAGAGCCTGATGGACGACCTCGACATGTACGAGCTGCAGGCCAAGTCCTCCAAGGGCGAGAAGCTGAGCAAGGTCGAAGAAATGCGCCTGGAACTGTTCGAGAAGGTCAACGCACTCGGTATCGGCGCCCAAGGCCTCGGTGGCCTCACCACCGTGCTCGACGTCAAGATCAAGATGTACCCCACGCACGCGGCCAGCAAGCCCGTGGCCATGATCCCCAATTGCGCCGCCACGCGCCACGCCCACTTCGTGCTCGACGGCAGCGGCCCGGTCTACATCGACCCGCCGAGCCTGGACCTCTGGCCCGACGTGGCCTGGACGCCCGACTACGTCAAGAGCAAGAAGGTGGACCTCAACGCCCTCACCGCCGCAGAAGTGGCCAGCTGGAAACCGGGTGACACCCTGCTGCTCAACGGCAAGATGCTGACCGGCCGCGACGCCGCGCACAAGCGCATCCAGGACATGCTGGCCAAAGGCGAGAAGTTGCCGGTGGACTTCACCAACCGCGTCATCTACTACGTGGGCCCGGTCGATCCGGTCAAGGGCGAAGCGGTCGGCCCCGCCGGCCCCACCACCGCCACGCGCATGGACGGCTTCACCGAAATGATGCTGGCCCAGACCGGCCTGATCGCCATGGTCGGCAAGGCCGAGCGCGGCCCGGTCGCCATCGAGGCGATCAAGAAGCACAAGAGTGCCTACCTGATGGCCGTGGGCGGCGCCGCCTACCTGGTGTCCAAAGCCATCAAGACGGCCCAGGTGGTGGGTTTCGCCGACCTCGGCATGGAGGCCATCTACGAATTCGACGTTGTCGACATGCCGGTGACCGTGGCAGTCGACGCCGGCGGCACCAGCGCCCACATCACCGGCCCGGCCGAGTGGAGCCAACGCATCGCTTCGGGCGAGTTCAAAGGCATCCCGGTGGGCGCTGCTTGAGCCCACGCGGCCACACAGTCGGGGTTTTTGACAGCGGGGTCGGCGGGCTGAGCGTGCTGCGGGCCCTGCTGGCCGAACTGCCCGACACCCGCTTCGTCTACGTCGCCGACAGCGCTTATGCACCTTACGGCGAGCGCTCGGCCGAAGAAGTCACCGAACGATCGCAACGCATCACCGCCCGGCTGCGCCAGCAGTTCCCGCTGGATGCGATGGTGGTGGCCTGCAACACGGCGACGGCGCTGGCCATCGACGCCCTGCGGCAGACCCACCACGACCTGCCCTTCATCGGCGTGGAACCTGCCCTCAAGCCGGCCTCCGCACTCAGCCGCACGCGGCAGATCGGCGTCATGGCCACGCGCGGCACGCTGGAAAGTGCCCGCTTTCAGAAGCTGCAAGCCCGCCTCGAACACGCCGGCACCCAGCACCCGCCGCATTTCCACCTGCAGGCTTGCGACGGGCTGGCCGACGCCATCGAGCGCGGTGACGAGACACTGACGCAGGCACTTTGTGAGCGCTACGTGACCGCCCTGCAATCCCGCGCGCCGGCCGAAGCTCCGATCGACACGCTGGTGCTCGGATGCACGCACTACCCTTTTGAAGCACCGCGGCTGCAAAGCCTCTGCGGCCCGATGGTGCACCTGGTGGAAACCGGCGCGCCGGTGGCCCGGCGCACACGCGAAGTGCTGCACGAACACAGCCTCGGACCGAGCCCGTCCAGACACGATCCGGTGCTGCACACCACCGGGGTGCCCGAAGCGCTGAGCGCCGTGGCCGAACGTTGGCTGGGAACCTCGTCCCGCGCCACACACTGGACTTGCTGAACTCCTGGCGCTGGAAAAATTGGCACTTTTTCAGTGCGTTGGCGTCGGTCACTCATCGGGTGATCGATGTTCAACCCGCTGAACGTCCAAGAACCTGGTGCGACGGGTTCCCACCGAATCCGAGGTGACCGACTGGGTGACCCTGGCCAAAGCGCTTCCGCGCATGCTGGAGTACTGAGCCCAGAGCCCGGTCGGCTGCAGTGATCACCGATGGCCTCCGGGGCCGTTGTGTTTTTCGGTTGGTCTCGGGCCGCCTACGGAGCCTGCAAGGCCCTTGCGCGGCCACGGGCCATGTTGACCGGCTGCAACAGCACCAGACCGATCAGGAACAGCAAAGCCGTCGAAGCAATGGCGATCCGGTGGTTGCCCCCGGTGATCCAGGTGATGAGCCCGTAACTCAGCGGCCCCAAGATGCTGGCCAGACGGGTGGCAAATGTCCAAAGGCCATAGAACTCGGCCAGTTGGCTGGGCGGCGCCAGAATGCCCGCCATGGCACGGCCTGCCGACTGGCTTGAGCCCATGCACAGTCCTGCGATCACCGCCGCGTACCAGAAGCCGCCCTTGGTGGTGGTGAGCGCTGCGATGATGCAGGTCAGCATCCAGCCCACCAGGGTGAAGCCCAGCGCGCGTTTGTGACCGAGTCGGTCCTGCCCGTAGCCGAATGCAAAGGCACCCAGGGCCGCCGCAATGTTCAGCACAAAGATGAGCGCCATCGTTTCTTGCTGCGCGAAGCCAATCACCTGCTCGGCGTAGATGGCTGCCAGGGCAATGGTCACCGCCACGCCCCCTTGGTAGGCCACCGCACAACCCAGCAACCACATGAAATCGCGGTAGGCGCGTGCGCGGCGGAAACTCGCCAGAAGTTGTCGCAGCGATTCGCCAAGGCCGGCGGTCTTCTCGTTGGCTGCACTGGCCGGCGTGCGTTCTCGAAGCAGCGAAAAAGTCACCATCGCTGCCAGACCAAAAATGACCGCGGTGATCAACATCGTCACCGGCACAAACGACTCGGCCTTTTGTCCCTGTGCCTGAGCCCAAAGCACATAGGCCAGGCTCAATCCGAGTGCCAGCATGCCTCCCAGGTAACCAAAGCTCCAGCCCCAGCCGCTCACCTTGCCCATCGCCTCAGGACGGGCGAGCTCCGGCAAAAATGCCGCGCTCAGCGATTCACCCCAGGCAAAAAACACGTTGGACAGAATCACCAGCAGAACGCCCAGCGCCACCGCGCCGGGCCCGACCAGTGACAAGGCTGCCGTGGCGATCACGCAGCCCACGGTGGCGATCAACAACAAGCGCTTCTTGGCACCATGGCGGTCGGCCCAGGCACCGATCACGGGCATGGTCAGCATGACGACCGCGTTGGAAACGCTGAGCGCGAGCGTCCAGGCAAAAGTGGCCCAGGCGGCACCGCCAGCCACCGCTCCCACGAAATAGGCTGCGAACACCGCGGTCAGCACCACGGTGGTGTAACCGGAGTTCGCGAAGTCGTACATCGCCCAACCGAACAACTCGCGCTTGCGCACGCCGGGGTTCAGGGCATCGCTGGAAAACAGGGCCATGAGCGCTCAAGGTGAAGCGCGACCCGGTGCCGCGCGCTGAGGAGTGCAGGGCCGGAAGCCTCAGTGCAAATGGCGGGGCTTGCGCGGGCCGCCATGGCCACCGGCGGATCCGCCGTGGCCACGCGGGGGCTTGCCCAGCTGCATGGAGCTGACCAAGGCATCGAAGCGCTGTGTGAACAGCTTGTCGATCGCGCTCACAACCTCACCCAGCTCGGCAGCGTCAAAGTGTCGCTCCATGATGTGCATCACGTCCTGCACCAGCAGATCGCGTTGCACTTGCATGATGGCCGCTGGCGTGGGACCCACGAAACACATCATGAAGTCGTCCCGGGCCTCTTCGTCTGAAGACTCATCCTCTTCATCGAACTCCGTGTCGTAAAACGACACCTCGATGGGCGCGCCGGCGGATGCAATCTCGTTGAGACCCATGCAGGCCTCTTCGATCACCTGACGGAAGTCCTCACCGCCCGGCACGGTCCAGCACATCTGAAGCACGTGACCTTCGGCATCAAAACGGATACCAGGCTCATCCTCGTACGAGCTCTCGGCCGCGGCGGCCAGAGATCGGGCGCCAGCGTACTGCCAAAGGGGTTTGAGAGCGTCCTGGATCTGGCCGTACGCAACATCCTCGCGCAGGGGAACGTCCCCGTGCACGTGGATTTCGAAGGGCGCATTGTATTGGGGCATGGAAACTCACTGTACCGGCGAAACCGGAAAAAACCTAGGGGCTGCTGGTGCCTCGAACCGGGGTCGAACCGGTACGCCCCCTCACGGGAAAGCGGCGGATTTTAAGTCCGCTGTGTCTACCAATTTCACCATCGAGGCGGCCAAGGATTGTCGCAGGTTCGATGAACCCGCCCCGCCAACCAGCGGCTGGCCGTGGCATCGCCCACCGGAGAAAGAAAGAAGCGAAAACGGGAAGCTTTGCTTCCCGTTTTCTTGGATGTTGGAGCGGGAAACGAGACTCGAACTCGCGACCTCAACCTTGGCAAGGTTGCGCTCTACCAACTGAGCTATTCCCGCAATGACTGGACCAACCAGTGACTGGAGGCGCGACCCGGAGTCGAACCGGGCTAGACGGATTTGCAATCCGTTGCATAACCGATTTGCTATCGCGCCCGATCAGGAAGACCGGCAAACCGATCCTTCTCGACCGACAAAAAAGGGAAGCCAGGCTTCCCTTTTCATCAAACTGGAGCGGGAAACGAGACTCGAACTCGCGACCTCAACCTTGGCAAGGTTGCGCTCTACCAACTGAGCTATTCCCGCAGACATCTGTTGTTTGGTGTTGATCAACAGAAGCTGGAATTCTAGCTTAAAAATGGGCCTGTTTTCAAGCGTCCTGCACTTTTCGCTCAGTGCTTGACCGCATCCGGCGCCGGGGCTGCAGGCCGCACAGAGGCGGCTGCCAGCTGGGCCGCCACCTCTTCATCGGTCAGCGGCACAGGCTGGCGCTCCAGCGCAATGGACAGAACTTTGTCGATCCACTTCACCGGCACGATCTCCAGCCCCTGTTTCACGTTGTCCGGGATCTCGGCGAGGTCCTTGACGTTCTCTTCCGGGATGATCACGGTCTTGATGCCTCCGCGCAGAGCGGCCAGCAGCTTTTCCTTCAGACCACCGATCGCGGTGACCTCCCCACGCAGGGTGATTTCACCGGTCATGGCGACGTCGGCCCGCACCGGGATGCCGGTGAGAGAGGACACCAGCGCGGTGGTCATGGCTGCGCCAGCGCTGGGACCATCTTTTGGCGTGGCACCGTCCGGCACGTGAATGTGGATGTCGCGCTTGTCGAACTGTTCGTCCTTGATGCCCAGGGCGTGCGCGCGGCTGCGCACCACGGTTCTAGCGGCCTCGACCGACTCTTTCATCACATCGCCCAGCGAACCGGTGCGCGTGATCACCCCCTTGCCCGGCATGATCGCGACCTCGATGGTCAGCAGATCGCCGCCCACTTCGGTCCAGGCCAGACCAACCACCTGGCCGACCTGGTTTTGCGCTTCCGCCCGGCCGTAGCTGTACTTGCGAACACCCAGAAAATCGTTCAGGTTGTCGGCGTTCACCACCACGGTGGGCGTGTACTTCTTCAAAAGCAGCCCTTTGACCACCTTGCGGCAGATCTTGCCCAGCTCGCGCTCGAGCGAGCGCACACCAGCCTCTCGGGTGTAGTAGCGCACGATATCGCGCACCGCTTCGTCCTGCACCTCCAGCTCGCCTTCGCGCAGACCGTTGTTCTTCAACTGCTTGGGCAGCAGGTAGCGGATGGCGATGTTGGTTTTTTCATCCTCGGTGTAACCCGACAGGCGGATCACCTCCATCCGATCCAGCAAGGCCGGCGGGATGTTCATCGAGTTCGAGGTGGCCACGAACATCACGTCGGACAGGTCGAAATCGACTTCCACGTAATGATCGCCAAAGGTGTGGTTCTGCTCCGGGTCCAGCACCTCGAGCAGCGCCGAGGACGGATCGCCACGAAAGTCGGTGCCCAGCTTGTCGATCTCGTCCAGCAGGAACAGCGGGTTGCGCGTACCGACTTTGGAGAGGCTTTGCAGCACCTTGCCCGGCATGGCGCCGATGTAGGTGCGGCGGTGCCCACGGATCTCGGCCTCGTCGCGCATGCCGCCCAGCGCCATGCGCACGTACTTGCGGCCGGTGGCCTTGGCCACCGACTGACCGAGCGACGTCTTTCCCACACCGGGTGGCCCGACCAGGCACAGGATCGGGGCCTTGACCTTGTCCACCCGCTGTTGCACCGCGAGGTATTCGAGGATGCGGTCCTTGACCTTGTCCAGACCGTAGTGGTCTTCGTTGAGCACGGCCTCGGCGTGGGCCAGATCGTGTTTGATCTTGGTTTTTTTGCTCCAGGGCAAGGCCACCAGCGCGTCGATGTAGTTTCGCACCACCGTGGCCTCGGCCGACATGGGCGACATCAGCTTGAGCTTCTTGAACTCGGCGTCGGCCTTCTTGCGCGCTTCAGCGGGCATGCGCGCGGCCTTGATCTTCTTCTCGATCTCTTCAATGTCAGCGCCCTCTTCACCCTCGCCGAGTTCTTTCTGGATCGCCTTGACCTGCTCGTTGAGGTAGAAATCGCGCTGGTTTTTCTCCATCTGCCGCTTGACGCGGCCGCGGATCTTCTTGTCGACGTTGAGGATGTCGACCTCGCGTTCGAGCTGCTCGAACAGGTTTTCCAGCCGCCTGTTCACCGGATCCAGGTCGAGCACGACCTGCTTGGACTCCAGCTTGAGCGGCAAGTGGGCGGCGATGGTGTCGGCCAACCGCCCCGGGTCATCGATGCTGCTGATGGACGTGAGGATTTCGGACGGGATCTTCTTGTTGAGCTTGACGTACTGGTCGAACTGCTGCATCACGGCGCGACGCAGTGCTTCGAGTTCGGTGGACTTCATCTCGGCACGCTCGACAGCCGGATCGACCGGTGTGACGGTGGCAACGAAATGGTTCTCGCCATCGCGGATGGACAACACCTTGGCGCGCTGCACGCCTTCGACCAGCACCTTCACCGTGCCGTCGGGCAACTTCAGCATCTGCAAGATGGTGGCCACGCAACCCATCTCGAACATGTCTTCGGTGGAGGGTTCGTCTTTGGCGGCGGCCTTCTGGGCCACCAGCATGATTCGGCGCTCGGCCTCCATGGCCGATTCCAGCGCCTTGATGCTTTTGGGGCGGCCCACGAACAGCGGGATCACCATGTGCGGAAAGACCACCACGTCGCGCAAGGGCAACAGGGGCAGATCAACCGGCGTGCTGGGCAAAGGGGTCTGACCGGACATTTTGGAACCTCAACAAAAGGGGCTTGGGTGCATGCGGGCGAACGGGGTCGGGCGCATGGTCTGTGGGTACCGGCTCGTTGCTCGGCCCGGCTGCGCTGCTCAGGCCTGCTTGGCCGCTTCGCGGTACACGAGCAGCGGTGGTTTGTTCTCTTCGATGGTGGACTCGTCCACCACCACCTTTTCCACATTGCTCATGCCTGGCAGATCGAACATGGTGTCGATCAGCGCGTTTTCCAGTATGGAGCGCAAACCACGTGCGCCGGTCTTGCGCGCCAGTGCCTTGCGGGCAATGGCCTTGAGCGCCGCGGGACGAACCTCCAGCTCGGCGCCTTCCATGGACAACAGCCGCGAGAACTGTTTGACCACCGCATTCTTTGGCTCGGTCAGAATCTCGACCAGCGCTTCTTCGCTGAGCTCCGCCAGCGCGGCGATCACGGGTACCCGTCCGACCAGCTCGGGAATCAAACCGAACTTGATCAGGTCTTCCGGTTCGATTTCCTTGAAAGAGTCGGTCAGGCTGCGCTGTTGCTTGCTCTTGACCACGGCACTGAACCCCATGCCTGAGGCCTCGGTGCGGTTTTCAATGATCTTCTCCAAGCCGGCAAAGGCTCCGCCGCAGATGAACAGGATGTTGGTGGTGTCGACCTGCAGGAAATCCTGGTTCGGGTGCTTGCGACCACCTTGTGGGGGGACGCTGGCCATGGTGCCTTCAACCAGTTTCAAGAGCGCCTGCTGGACCCCCTCGCCCGAGACATCGCGGGTGATGGAAGGGTTGTCGGACTTGCGGGTGATCTTGTCGATCTCGTCGATGTAGACGATGCCCTGCTGGGCCCGCTCCACGTCATAGTTGCAGCTTTGCAGCAGCTTGGCCACGATGTTCTCGACATCCTCACCCACGTAGCCGGCTTCGGTCAGGGTGGTCGCGTCGGCCATGACAAAAGGCACGTTGAGCATGCGCGCCATGGTCTGGGCCAGCAAGGTCTTGCCCGAACCCGTGGGACCGATCAGCAGGATGTTGCTTTTGGCGAGCTCCACGTCGTCCTTGCGGGCGTGGCTCTTGTGGCGCAGGCGCTTGTAATGGTTGTACACCGCCACGGCCAGGGCTCGCTTGGCCCCGTCCTGACCGATCACGTAGCTGTCCAGGTTGGCCTTGAGTTCGGCCGGCGTGGGGACTTCATCGCCCGAGGTCTTGACCGACTCCAGACCGGGCAGTTCGTCTCGGATGATATCGTTGCACAGCTCGATGCATTCGTCGCAGATGAACACCGATGGACCGGCGATCAGCTTCTTGACCTCGTGCTGGCTCTTGCCGCAAAACGAGCAGTAGAGCGCTTTCTCACCGGAGGCGGCTTTTTTGTCGGCCATGGAATAGGAAGTTCAGAGAGAACGGTTAAGGATGCGTGAACAATGATAGTTCAAGCCACCGGGATGCCAATGGCCAGAAAAGGGCTACTTTTGGACCAAATCAGGGGGTTTGACACCGAAACTGGCTTGTTTTTGCTCACGCAGCGCTCGCACGCTTTTCAATCACCTTGTCGATCAGACCGTATTCGGCCGACTCGGTGGCCGACATGTAGTAGTCGCGCTCGGTGTCGCGGGCAATGCGCTCCAGCGGCTGTCCGGTGCGTTCGGCCAGGATCTTGTTGAGCTGCTCGCGGGTCTTGAGGATCTCGCGCGCCTGGATCTCGATCTCTGTCGCCTGACCACGGCTGCCACCTGAAGGCTGGTGGATCATGATCTTCGAGTTGGGCAGCGAGAAGCGCTTGCCCTTGGTACCGGCCGCCAGCAGAAACGCGCCCATGCTGGCCGCGAAGCCGCAGCAGAGCGTGGACACGTCGGGCTTGATGAAGTTCATGGTGTCGTAGATCGCCATGCCGGCGCTCACCGAACCGCCGGGCGAGTTGATGTAGAACGAAATGTCCTTGTCTGGATTCTCGCTCTCCAGAAACAGCAGCTGGGCCACCACCAGATTGGCCGAATGGTCGTTGACCTCGCCCACCAGAAAGATCACGCGCTCTCTGAGCAACCGGGAGTAGATGTCGTAAGCGCGCTCGCCACGACCCGACGTTTCGATCACCATGGGCACCATGCCCAAGCCTTGAATGTCCATACCGCTCATGCTTTTCTCCGTGTGTTGATGCCTGACAGGCGACTACTGTAACCAACCTGCCAAAGCCGCCCCGTGGTCGAGGATTTGAACCAGCCATGCATATGGCGCGTCCACGGCAAAAGGCAAGCCCGGACACAAAAAAGGGCGGAAAGACCGCCCTCTTCCGCACCGGGCTGGTCACAGACCAGCGGTTGTGCTCAGGCCTGGCCCATCAGCTCGTCAAAGCCGATGGCCTTGTCGGTGATCTTGGCTTGAGACAGCACGTACTCGGTCACGTTGTTTTCGATCACGATGGCCTCGACTTCGGCCATGCGGCGGTTGTCGCTGGTGTACCAGCGCACCACGTCGGCCGGCTTTTCGTAAGAGGCCGAGAGTTCTTCGATGTGGGCCTTGATCTGCTCAGGCTTGGCGTGCAATTCGTTGGCGCGCACCAGCTCGGCCACCACCAGACCCAGGCGCACGCGGCGCTCGGCCTGCGGGCGGAACAGGTCGTCGGGGATCGGCGCCTTTTCGGCGTCTTTCACACCACGCTGCTTGAGGTCGGCGCGGGCGCCTTCGACCAGGCGATCCAACTCGGACTGCACGATGGACTGAGGCAGGTCCAGTTCGGCCTTGGCGGCCAGTGCGTCCATGGCGGCTTGCTTGTTGCGGGCCTGCAGGCGCTGCTTGACTTCGCGCTCCAGGTTTTTCTTGATGTCGGCGCGCAGGGCTTCCACCGTGCCTTCGGCAATGCCGAGCGACTTGGCCAGGGCTTCGTCCACTTCGGGCAGGTGAGCGGCTTCGATCTTGTTGACCGTGACCAGGAAGTCGGCGGTTTTGCCGGCCACGTCCTTGCCGTGGTACTCGGCCGGGAAGGCGAGCGGGAAGGTCTTGCTTTCGCCGGACTTCATGCCACGCACAGCGTCTTCAAACTCCTTGAGCATCTGGCCATCGCCAACGATGAACTGAAAGCCTTCAGCCTTGCCGCCTTCAAAGGCTTCGCCATCGATCTTGCCAGCGAAGTCGATGGTTACGCGGTCGGTGTCGACGGCGGCCTGGTCTTGGGCGCGCTGCGCAAAACTGCGGCGCTGTTTGCGCAGGATGTCGAGCGTGCGGTCGATGGCGGCGTCGGTCACTTCGGCCGACACTTTTTCGACTTCGGCCGTGGCGAGGTCGCCGATCTTGACCTCGGGATAGACCTCGAACACCGCGTCGAAAGCCAGCTGGCCTTCGGGCGAGTTTTCCTTCTCGGTGATCTTGGGCTGGCCGGCGACACGCAGCTTGGCTTCGTTGGCGGCGCTGGCGAAGGCCTCGCCCACCTTGTCGTTCATCACTTCGTAATGAACCGAATAGCCGTACTGCTGGGCCACCACGCTCATGGGCACCTTGCCGGGACGGAAACCGTCCATCTTGACCTTGCGAGCCACTTCCTTCAGGCGCTTGGTCACCTCGTTCTGGATCACGTCGGCCGGCAGCGTCAGCGTGATCTTGCGCTCGAGCTTTTCCAGGGTTTCAACAGTCACGGTCATGGCTTTCTCCAGATGGAAGTCGGTCAACCAGCCACTCTGGCGTGGTGCGCGGGGGGGGACTCGAACCCCCACACCATTGCTGGCGTCAGGACCTAAACCTGGTGCGTCTACCAATTTCGCCACCCGCGCGCCTGACATGCGTGCCCTCGGGCACCGCTGACGGCAACCTTCTATTGTAGCTGCTGAGCCCCCGGCTCCCGCCTGACCCGGAACCAGGCCGCGTACATCGCGGGCAGGGCCAGCAGGGTCAACACCGTGGCCACGATCAGGCCGCCCATGATGGCCACCGCCATCGGACCCCAGAACACGCTGCGCGAGAGCGGGATCATCGCCAGCACCGCCGCCGCTGCGGTGAGCACGATGGGGCGCATGCGCCGCACCGCGGCTTCGACGATCGCATCCCAGGCTGGCACGCCGCGTGCGCGGTCTTGCTCGATCTGGTCGATCAGGATCACCGAATTGCGCTGGATCATGCCCATCAGCGCGATCACGCCGAGCAGCGCCACGAAACCGAAGGGCCGGTTGAGCAGCAACAGCGCCCCAGCGACGCCGGCCAGCCCCAGAGGACCGGTCAGGAACACCAGCACCGAACGGCTGAAGCTCTGCAGCTGCAGCATGAGCAGGGTGAAGGTGATGAACAGCATGACGGGCAGACCCGCCGCGATGGACGACGAGCCCTTGCTGCTCTCCTCCACCGCGCCGGCCACCTCGACCCGGTAGCCGTTGAGTCCCTGGGCGAGCCAGCCGGCGCTGATCTGCTTCATGCCCGGCAGCAGCTCGCCAGTGACCGTGGCGCCTTGGAGCCCTTCCACCACATCGCCCTGTACGGTGATCGCGTACTCCCGGTTTTCGCGCCACATCACACCCGGCTCCCAGTCGAACACCGGGCGGGCGATCTGCAGCAGCGGGATGCTCATGCCGTTCGCAGTGGGCAGGTAGGCACCGCCCAGGCTGGTGATCGCATCGCGCTCGTCCAGTGGCTGGCGCAGGACGATGTCGATCAGCTTGTCGCCGTCGCGGTACTGGCCCACGGTGCTGCCGCTGAGCAGGGTGCGCGCAGCCTGAGCGATCGACTGGCTCGACACCCCCAGCGCTCTGGCTTTGGCCTGGTCCACTTCCAGACGCAAGGTCTTGACCGATTCGTTCCAGTTGTCGTTGACACCCCGGGTGTTGGGGCTCTGGCGCATGGCCAGCTTGACCTCGTCGGCCAGCGTGCGCAACACCGCCGGATCGGGCCCGACCACGCGGAACTGCACCGGGTATGGAACAGGAGGGCCGTTGGCGAGCAGCTTCACGCGTCCCCGCACCTCGGGAAATTCGGTGGCCAACAGTTCGGGCAACTTCTTGCGCACCACCTCCCGCGTCTTGAGATCCTTGGGCAGCACAATCAACTGGGACACGTTGCTCTGCGGAAAAATCTGGTCAATTGGCAGGTAGAACCTCGGCACGCCCGAGCCCACCCAGGTACTCACGCTGGTCACGCCCGGCTCCTGCGCCAGGCGCGCCTCCAGGCGACGCGCCACCGCGTTGTTGGCGGCGATGCTGCTGCCCTCGGGCAGCCAAATGTCCACCAGGATTTCCGGGCGGTTGGAGTCCGGAAAGAACTGCCGCTGCACCTGACCCATGCCGAACATGCCCAGCACAAAGGTGGCGATCGTCAGGCCGATGGTGATCCAGCGATGGTCCACACACCAGTCCACCAGGGCGCGAAAGCGGACGTAAAAAGGTCCGTCGAACACCTCATGGACCGGACCCACATGGGGCTTGACCTTGAGCAGTTTCACACCCAGGTAGGGCACGAATATCACAGCCACGAACCACGACAGCACCAACGCAATCACCGTCACCGCAAAGATGGCGAAGGTGTACTCGCCCACCGCAGACTGCGCCATGCCGATCGGCAGGAAGCCTGCGGCCGTGATCAGCGTGCCGGTCAGCATGGGCATGGCGGTGGCATCCCAGGTGAAGGTCGCGGCCTTCATCATGGTGTAGCCCTCTTCCAGCTTGGCAATGATCGCGTCGTCCACCAGCAGGCCCAGCGCGATGATCAGTGAGCCGAGCGAAATCTTGTGCAGGCCGATGCCCCAGTAGCGCATGGCCAGGAAGGTGATGGCCAGCACCAGCGGGATGGTGATGAAGACGACCAGGCCAGGCCGCACGTCGAGGATGTAGCGGCGCAAGCCTTTGCCGCCCTCCCGGCGGTGCAGGCCGAGTGCCAGAAAGCTCACGGCCAGCACGATGACCACGGCCTCGATCAGCACCTTGATGAACTCGTTGACCGAGCGGCTCACGGCGGCCGGCTGGTCCTGGACCTGCATCAGCTGCATGCCGGCGGGCAGCGACGCTTCGATGCCGACCATGGCCACGTCCAGCGCTTTGCCCAGCGCAATGATGTCGCCGCCCTTGGACATGGAGATACCGAGGGCGATGCTGTCCTTGCCGTTGTGCCGCACCAGCACCTGCGCCGGGTCCACATGGCCCAGTCCGATTTCCGCGATGTCGCCCAGGCGGATCTGGGTGCCATTGGCGGCGCGGATCGGCAAGGCGCGCAGTTGCTCGACCGAGTTGAAGGCACCGCCCACCCGCACCTGAATCACGTCTTGCGGGGCCTGCACCACACCGGCGGATTCGATGGCGTTTTGCTGGCCGATGGACGCCAGCACTTGTGACATGTCCAGCCCGAGCACGGCCAGGCGCTTCCGCGAGACCTCGACGAAGAGTTTTTCGTCCTGAACGCCAAACAGTTCGACCTTGTTCACGTCCTTCACACGCAGCAGGCGCTGGCGCACATCGTCGGCCACCTGTTTCTTGTCGGCCGGCGTGAATCCCTCGCCCTGCAGGGCGTAGATGACGCCGAACACGTCGCCGAATTCGTCGTTGTAGAACGGCCCCTGCACACCGGCGGGCAGCGTGCCGCGCATGTCACCCAGCTTCTTGCGGGTGGTGTACCAGACCTGCGGCACCTCTTCGGGCGGCGAAGAGTCTTTGATCTGGAAGATGATCAGCGACTCACCGGGTTTGGAATAGCTGCGGATCTTGTCCGCATAGGGCACCTCCTGCAGCGTCTTTTCAAGCCGGTCGGCCACCTGCTCCGCCATCTGCTGGGCTGTGGCGCCCGGCCAGTAGGCACGCACCACCATGGCGCGGAAGGTGAACGGCGGGTCTTCGTCCTGACCGAGCTGGAAATAGGCCGTCACCCCCAGCAGCATCAGCACGATCATGAGGTAGCGGGTGAAGGCCTGGTGGTCCAGCGCCCACTGCGAGAGGTTGAGGCGCGAGACCCAGGAAGTCTGCGCGGCGTCGGCGGCGTGGGGAGCGTCTGCTTGCATGCCGGTCCTCAGTTCACTCGGGCGCCATCGAAGCGCGTGACCTTCTGGCCCGGAGACAGCACGTGCACGCCCGCGGCCACCACCTCTTCGCCCGGCTTCAGCCCCGAGACGACCAGCATGTCGTTGCCATCCGCTCCCGCCAGCTCCACCGGGCGCAGTTGCACGGTGCTCGTGGCGGCATCAAACACCCAGACCGACGTGCCCCGGGCATTCCCCGGCGACTGCATCAGGGCGCTGGTGGGCAACCTGAACGCAGCCGTGCCAGCGCCGGCATCCGGCAGCGACACATAAGCCGTTGCACCCAGCGGCACGGCCGCTCCATCCGGCAGGGTCAACCTGACCTGGTAGGTGCGCGTTGCTGGATCGGCGCTAGCAGCCACCTCGCGCACCGTGCCGCTGAGAGACCCTGCAGCGCCTGCCTGCGGTGCCGCCCACAGCCGCACCCGCGCCACCTGCCCGGGCTTCAAGGCCGATACCCGGTCCTCCGGCACGGCAAACACCGCATCACGGGCACCGTCTCGCGCGATGCGCACCACCGGCGTGCCCGCCGCCACCACCTGGCCCACTTCGGCATCCACCCCCACCACCACACCCGCACCGTCGGCCAGCAGGCGCGCATAGGTGGCCTGGTTGCCCTGCACAGCGCCTTGCGCACGCGCCTGGCGCAGGCTGGCTTCGGCCGCCTGCAACACGGCCTGACGGCGCTCGATCTCGGCGCCGCTCACAAAGCCCTGCGCCTTCAGATCGGTGAAGCGCTTCAAATCGGCAGCCGCCAGATCGCGCTGGGATTGCGCGGCACTCACCTGGGCCTGCGCGGCCTGGCTGGCCAGCGTCAGGTCGCTGGCGTCGATCTGCGCCAGCAGTTGCCCGGCTCGAACCCGCTGACCCACTTCGGCCGGGCGCTGCACCAGCTTGCCCCCCACCCGAAAGCCCATCCGGGTTTCGACCCGTGCGCGCACTTCGGCAGCGTACTCCTGCTGGGAACCGATAGGGCCGGTGCCCACCGTGAGCAGCTTCACCGAACGGATCGGTTCCTGGGGTGCTTCCGGCCTGGAGCA
>LNFM01008320.1_pt1 | contig 15721 bp, 14 predicted proteins | sample 596031 | NCBI WGS metagenome assembly LNFM01 (sample SAMN04254537, study PRJNA301005) | activated carbon metagenome | isolation source: dual media filters at the Ann Arbor, Michigan drinking water treatment plant | place: USA: Ann Arbor | reverse complement strand
GGGGAGCTTACGGAGGCACACAGAACCGCGGCCATCTAAAAGGCGCTACCCCGCTGTATTGGCCGCACGAAAGGCGGCCTGAATTCAAGTGTGGGACGACACTGAGAAGCTGGCGTATCTGTTGCTAACCACCGGGCCGATGAGTGATTACCCCGATGCGGGACACTTGTGCCACAGTCTTCCTCAAGCCCAAGATCCGACCGTCGATCGTGGGTATGACGCCGATTGCAGGTGCTGGATCGCGGCATGAGCCAAGGCCTGAGCCCTCGCTCCATCACCGTCGATCATGGCACCGAATTCCAATCACGCGCCTTGGAGGATTGGGCTTATCGACGTGGTGTCCAGCTCGACTTCATTCGACCGTGGAAACCAGTTGAAAACGCGTTCGTTGAGTCATCTGACGGACGGCTCCGCGACGAGCGCTTGGACGTCCACCGGTTCGCCTCGCTTGCCGAGGCCCAGACCATCATCGAAACGGGGCTAACGTCATTGCGCTTTGACCGCCTTAGCGATCCACTCCTCTCACAAGGGACTGCCAGAGTCGCTAGCGTCCCCCCGCTATAACTTGCCGTCGTTTCCTAGAGAGCCATCACATGGCTTCAGACGGTATCTTTGCTCTCCAAAGAGCTTACACAGCCCTGTGTCTGACCTGATTACCAGGGTCTTTTTCCATATCGTTACGATCATACCCATGTGACAGGTTTTTGAATTGTCGGATATCTGACAGACTGATATTAGAAGACGGGCATATCATGTCGAGCGATGACCATTTGGAAAACTGCCTGAGCGCGTGAGATGGGCAATCCACGCAGCAAGTATCTCAGGTTGCAAGTTTTTTCCCTTAATAGAATGAGTTGCGAATCATGATGCCACGAGAACATCGCCATGCCGTCATCATAGGAGGAATTTTCATCGTCGCAATGCTCACAGGCGTCTGCCCCGCGCTTGGTGGGCCAACGGCATCCGAGGCGCGGGACGTGTTGACAAAGGGTACGATCGAATTAGGAGTGGCCGCAGGGTTCGATCAAGCCACAACGGCGATAGGGAATGCGCCGTCCTCTGATCGAAGCGCCGTTTTCGTCATGCCCAGGCTAGGCATAGTGTTAACTGATCCCGTGGCATCTGGTTGGTGGCAAGGTAATTTCGAGTTTGTGGTTCAACCAGTGTTTGCTCGATTTACGAGACCCTTTGCTGCGGAAGCCGCCGGGGGATCTTTTCTTCTTGCGTATAACTTCCTGTCATTAGGTCGATGGGTGCCTTTTGTGGATGCGGGGGCAGGCATGATTTGGACCAATCTTGCACCACGCATTTCTGAACAGAGCACTCAATTTGAGTTTACGTTGGAGACCGGACTTGGCGTTCATTATTTTCTTTACGAACACGTGACTTGGACAATGGGTGTACGGCTGCATCACATCTCAAACGGTGGGCTTGGTGATCGCAATACAGGAATAAACGGAGTTCTTCCGTATGTAGGTATTTCGTTTTTTACCCCTAAATGGTTTTGACTGAATGTGTTTTGGGGTCGCAACCTCTCTTACCGGTAGGTCAGGAACCGAATATAAGAGAACGGAACAATAGGCTAATCGGTGACGGGGACATTTTGTGGAATCATTTAAATCTCCACGACTATAGCAGCGGGGAGGTCATATAAACCGGCAGTGTGCCATGGGAGGATATGGTTTATGTTCACATACAAACGTTTCTTGTGTTGGTGTTTTGCCGCATTGATGGGGCTTGCTTTCCCCTTTCCAAGTAACGCAACAGCGATGGAAACAATAGAGGCTCATCTCACGACACCCCCAGAAGTTCCTCTTCCCACAGGCCGGACTCAACCAGCGCATGTTGTTGTACGTGTCCAGGCAAAGGAATTGATTGGTTCTATCGGGGATGGCGTCCAATACAAACTGTGGACATTCAACGGAACGGTTCCTGGGCCTATGGTACGCGTGCGAGTGGGGGATACGGTCGAGGTTCGCTTAGAAAATCCAAAAGAGAATAAATTTGCGCATAACATGGATCTCCATGCGGTTAATGGACCCGGTGGAGGGGCAGGAGCGAATTTAGCGTTTCCCGGAGCCACAGGAGTGTTCACGTTTAAGGCACTAGCACCGGGGCTTTTTATGTATCATTGCGCGTCCCCCGTTCCCAACCCGCACATTCACCTTGCCAATGGCATGTATGGAATGATTCTCGTCGAGCCAGAGCATGGGTTGCCGAAAGTTGATCGGGAGTATGCCGTCGTACAAAGCGAGTTTTTCACCAAGCCGAGCGAAGACAAAGATGTCTTAGAATTTTCGATGGAAAAGGGGTTGGCGGAACATTCTGACTACGTCGTGTTCAACGGGCACACCGGATCGCTCTTAGGCAAGGGGGAATTGAAAGCTAGTGTGGGAGAAACCGTTCGCCTGTATTTCGGGAATATCGGGCCCAACAGCGCCTCTTCCTTCCACATCATCGGAGAAATCTTCGATAGCGTTCATACGGAGGGAACGATCGGAGGAACTGTGAACCATCATGTGCAATCAACGCTCGTTCCGGCTGCAGGGGCTACGATCGTAGAGTTTATGATCGACGTGCCTGGGGCATACGTCTTGGTGGATCATAGTTTCTTCAGGGTAGCCAAGGGCGCGTTGGGGATTCTTAAAGTGGGGGGAAAAGATGATCCTAGTATTTTTCAAGCGCACCCCACTCCATAGAGGGGGGGGAGAGAATCACGACCGCCCTTGATTGAACTATTACCGGCCTGTGTGTGTTTAAGCATGGACAGGCAGTTTCATTTTACTGCGGAATTAAGACATTCTTCGTGAGTTAAAGGAGGCGATCACAATGCTGAACTGGTCCGACGTCACACATCTGGCTGGTACTGGCAATCCGAGTCCTGATCGGATCATCACAAAATCTACCGAGGAATGGAAGCGGCTTCTCACGGCAGAACAGTATCGAATAACGCGCCTCAAGGGGACCGAGCATGCACATAGCTCGTCTATGTGCAATCTATTTGTCCCCGGCCTATACGCGTGTGCGTGCTGCGGTACCGTATTGTTTGACTCAACCAGCAAATTCCCATCACAAACGGGATGGCCGTCTTTTGCTCAACCGGTTAAACCCAATGTAATCGCGTATCATGATGACAACGCTCATGGCATGCGCCGCATTGAAACGACGTGTAACGTATGTGAAGCCCATCTTGGGCATGTGTTCCCGGATGGGCCAGCCCCCAGCGGCCTTCGATACTGCATTAACGCTCTTTCTTTGGTGATACTAGAGCAAGGTCCGGTTGAGACGCTTTGACAGAATAGCAGGCTCAGAAATATCGTGGTATGGCAATACAGCAAGCATGATTTCTAAGGCCGATCGATTCTCTTAGGGAGGTTATCCATTGTGGGAGATAAGGACAAGAAACTAACAACTAACGCAGGGGCACCTGTCGTCGACAATCAAAATGTCATGACGGCTGGCCCTCGGGGCCCTCAATTACTACAGGACGTCTGGTTTCTAGAAAAGCTTGGTCATTTCAACCGGGAAGTGATTCCTGAGCGGCGCATGCATGCCAAAGGGTCTGGTGCCTTTGGGACGTTCACGGTCACGCACGATGTGACCCGGTACACTCGCGCAAAACTATTTGCTCAGATTGGCAAGACCACAGAATTGTTCGCTCGTTTCACGACCGTGGCTGGCGAACGCGGCGCTGCGGACGCTGAACGCGATATCCGAGGGTTTGCCGTGAAGTTTTATACGGAGGAGGGAAATTGGGATCTGGTGGGAAATAATACTCCCGTGTTCTTTCATCGGGACCCGCTCAAATTCCCTGACCTTAACCACGCCGTCAAACGTGACCCTCGTACAAACATGCGCAGTGCTAAGAACATGTGGGATTTTTGGACTTCCCTCCCAGAAGCCTTGCATCAAATTACAATCGTCATGAGTGAGCGTGGCATTCCGGCGACCTATCGACACATGCACGGGTTTGGGAGCCATACGTTCAGTTTCATTAATGAACAAAGGGAGCGTCACTGGGTCAAGTTTCACTTTGTCTCACAGCAAGGCATTCGTAATTTGACCGATGCAGAGGCAGAGGCCATGATCGGCAAAGACAGAGAGAGCCATCAGCGGGACCTCTTTGAGAGTCTCGAAAAAGGCGATTTCCCCATGTGGGCTCTTAAGGTACAGATCATGCCAGAGGGTGACGCGCGAAAGACGCCGTATAATCCGTTTGATCTCACTAAAGTCTGGCCTCACAAAGACTATCCGTTGATGGATGTGGGGACCATGGAGTTAAATCGTAACCCATCTAATTTTTTCGCCGATGTTGAACAGTCCGCATTTAACCCGGCCAACGTTCCTCCTGGGATCGGTTTTTCACCGGACAGAATGTTACAGGGGCGCCTTTTCGCGTACGGGGATGCCCAGCGGTATCGGCTAGGAGTCAATCACCACCTGATCCCCGTTAATGCCCCTCGTTGCCCGGCCCATAGTTTCCACCGTGATGGCGCCATGCGAGTCGATGGCAATCATGGAGGGACTCCCGGCTATGAACCCAACAGCGGTGGTGAGTGGCGGGAGCAGCCAGAGTTCCGCGAGCCGGCGTTGAGTCTCGACGGTGCAGCGGGTCACTGGAATCACCGTGAGGACACTGATTATTATTCGCAACCAGCTGCGTTATTTCGTTTGATGAATTCGGCGCAACGGGATACCTTGTTTGGGAATACGGCCCGCGCCATGGAGGACATTCCCAGAGAGATTAAGATCCGCCATATCGGTAACTGCTATAGGGCGGATCCTGCTTACGGGGAGGGAGTGGCTACGGCGTTGGGCATTGCACTCTGCGAGGCGTTGCAATAGTTCGCTCTTTCTCGGCCGGACACCTGGCACCCTGAGGAGAGCGTGTAGCGAACCCAGCGTTTTGGGAACAAACAATATGGCCGCTGTTTCCCAGGGCTAAGCCGGAGAGGGTTCCATGAGTTTAATCCAGAAAGGTATTCTTGAGCCGGTGCCAGAGCAGGCGCGATATCTGTTTTTTACTATGGTGCCGGGAGGAGATTTCACCAAGGCATTGGTAAATCTTCGTAAGCTCATCGACGGCAAGACGACTGTTGTGGGGATTGGCAACTGGCTTGTCACTGCCTTGAATCGTGAAGTGCCTGGCCTTCGTCCATTTCCAGCCTTTTCTAAAACGGACATCAACATGTCTGCGACACCGGCAGCGCTCTGGTGTTGGATTCGAGGAATCGACCGAGGAGAACTTTTTCATCAGACCCATGATATTGCCGGAAGTGTCTCTCCTGCTCTGCAGTTATTCCGGGTGGTTGACGCTTTTCGATATCGTTCGGGATTTGACCTACTTGGATATGAGGATGGAACTGAGAATCCTGAAGGAACCGATGCGGTCAATGCCGCGGTAGCGAGCAACCTTGGCCTCGGACTTGACGGCGGCAGTTATGTGGCTGTGCAACAGTGGGTCCATGACTTCAGCCGATTTCGAGGTCTGGACCCATCGAAGCAAGATGATGCTATCGGCCGCCGAAGGGATGACAACAGCGAGCTTCCCTCGGCGTCACAATCTGCACACGTCAAACGGACCGCACAGGAAAGTTTTTCGCCGCCTGCATTTATCGTGAGGCGATCGATGCCATGGATAGAAGATCAACAAGGGGGGCTCATGTTTGTGGGATTTGGCCGTACATTTGACCCGTTCGAGGCTCTTCTAGACAGAATGACTGGTACTGAAGACGGAATAACAGATGCGCTGTTTACCTTCACTCGTCCGGTTTCGGGAGATTATTTCTGGTGCCCGCCGATGGAGAGCGGGCGCCTTGATTTGCGAGCGCTCGGCTTGCAGTAATTCTCCCTCCACGCTATTGGGGATGCAAAAGAAAGCCGCCAACTTCTTGAACTCAGTCGTCGCGTGTGATGAATGCGATCTCGTCCAGCACCCCATCCCTCTGCATGATGGAGGATGGGCGCTCTGTCGTAGTTGCGAAGGTCCTCTGTATTATCGTGCTCAAGGGGGCCTCGATCGCGCGTTCGCCTTTGCACTGGGTGCCTTGGTCCTGTTTCTTGTGGCCAACGCATATCCGATCATCGAATTGGAAATCCAGGGCAACAGAATCTCCTCCAGCCTCTACGGTGCAATCGAACAATTGTGGCATCAACATATGAGGATACTCGCTGCACTCATTGCCGCGACCACGATAGTCCTTCCTACTATGGAGTTGGTCATCATGCTGTCGATCCTGTTTGCGTTGCGCCGCGGCGCTACTCCGGTCGGGATGTCCTTGCTCCTCCGGGTCCTGCACGAAGTGCGGCCATGGAGCATGACGGACGTATTCGTTTTGGCGGTTCTGGTCTCGCTTGTTAAGCTGGCCCATATTGCGCACGTTGTCATAGGAATTGCGCTGTGGTCATTTGGTGGCATGATGGTGTTACTCATCGCCGCTGCCAACACGTTTAACCTTCGAGAGTTGTGGGAGCACGTGAACCCTGAATGATGCCTGCCATTCCTACGGCAAAAGCGCTCGGGCTCTATTCCTGCCATACCTGCGGCCTACTCTCGAGGCCGTCGCAGCGGGGGGACTCTCATTGTGCTCGCTGTGGGACACCTCTCCATTTGCGCAAACCGCACAGTCTTGCGCGTGCTATGGCTTTTCTTGTGGCAGCCTATATTCTGTATGTCCCCGCGAATGTCTTGCCACTCATGGAAACAGGTTCCCTATTCGGCGCTCAGGAGAATACGATCGTGAGCGGCGTTGCCTATCTCTGGACTTCCGGGGCATGGGCGCTTGCCGCAATTGTATTCATCGCGAGTGTGTTGGTGCCGCTTCTGAAATTGTTCGCACTGACTGTATTGGTGGTTACGGCCTGGCGCCGGTCGACTTGGCGACCTTACCAGCGGGCCAAGGTCTACCGGATGGTCGAGCTCGTCGGTCGCTGGTCCATGCTCGACATTTACGTGGTCGCCGTGCTTGTGGCCCTTGTGCAATTGCGACCACTTGCAACCATTACGGCCGGACCGGGGGCAATCGCATTTGGGGCAGTTGTCGTACTCAGTATGCTGTCAGCCAGAGCATTCGACCCACGCCTGATTTGGGACCCTGTGCACGAAGCGAGAAGTCTTGATGGCTAACCATCTATACGACACCACAATCCCTGAAATACCAGACGCCGTCGCCGCGCCAAAGGGGCGGTGGTATCCACACCTTGTCTGGCTCGTCCCTATTATCGCTGCCTTGATCGGGGGGTGGTTGGCGTTTAAGGCTGTTTGGGATCAGGGACCAACCATTACCATCACGTTTCGAGCCGCCGAGGGGCTCGAGGTCAACAAAACAAAAATCAAATACAAGAACGTCGACATTGGGGAAGTCAAGCAAGTAATGATCAGTGAAGATTTGACACAGGTCATTGTCACCGCGGAGATGTCGAAACGGTTTTCTCCGTATCTGAGAGATGATACCCGGTTCTGGATCGTCAGACCGAGGATTGCCTTCGGCCAGGTTTCAGGACTTGGTACATTGTTCTCTGGCGCTTACATTGGGTTGGATGTTGGGTCCTCCGCGGAGGCGAGAAGGGATTTTCAGGGTCTCGAAGCGCCCCCTGTTCTTACGGGCGATGTAGCCGGCAGACAATTCATCATCAAAGGACCAGATCAAGGGTCAATCGATGTGGGGACATCAGTGTACCTCCGCAGAGTGCCTGTGGGACGGGTGTTAGCGGCCAATCTCGATCAAGATGGAGCAGGAGTTACACTTACTGTTTTTGTGGAGGCTCCGTACGATCGATTTGTCACCGAAAATACCCGATTTTGGAACGCGAGCGGGGTTGATGTCACGCTGGATTCGACCGGGTTTATGGTCCAGACTCAATCTCTTGCCACCATCGTACTTGGCGGCATCGCATTTGAGACCCCCGACAGTACCATGGCCATGGAGAAAGCCAAGGAACATACGATTTTCCACCTATTTGAAAACCGGGCGCAGGCGATGAAAGCGCCAGACAAGCAGGTTATCCGATTCGCCGCAAGCTTCACAGAATCTTTGCGTGGATTGACTGTTGGTTCTCCCGTCGAATTTCACGGTATTTCGGTTGGAGAAATCACGTCTATCGGAGCGGAGTACGATGCCCACACCCAGACGTACCACTTTCCGGTCGAATTCTCCCTTCATCCCGATCGATTGGCCAGACATTTCAAGAATACTTTAATGCGAGAAGACGATACCGGCTTAACCACAAAGGACAAGATAAACGCACTCGTAGAGCACGGGCTGCGCGCCCAATTGAATACGGGAAGCCTGCTCACGGGGCAACTATTTGTCGCCCTAGATTTTTTCCCTGACGTTGAAACAGCTGCAGCGGACTGGACCAGGGACCCGCCGGAGCTACCGACCATTCCCGGTGGTCTTTCCGGAATTGAACGAAACCTTTCGAACCTGACTAAAAAGCTAGATAAGGTTCCGTTCGATGCGATCGCAACGGATGTCCGCCATACGCTCCAATCCATGCGCACCGCACTGCAGCGTACGGAGCACCTGGTGCAACGGGTTGACGAACAGCTTCTACCGACAGCGCTGGCAACTATCGCGGAATCTAAACACGCGTTGCAGTCTGTGGAGCGCCTCACGGCATCCGATTCACCGCTCCAACAGGATGCGCGGGAAGCGATGCGCCAGCTAGGGAGAGCCTCCCAATCTCTTCAGACGTTGACTGATTATTTGGATCGCCATCCGGAAGCACTGATTCGCGGGAGAAAGGATGACAATCCATGAGCCTTGTCCAGGCGCGACTTGCCATGGGGGTGGTTTTATCCGTGCTCATCGCGGGTTGCGGGGCCTCGCCTCCCATACAGTATTACATGCTCAATAGCGGTGTTGTAACTGGAAAGGAACGCCCTCATCTTGCTCCGAACCTCTCGGTTGGTCTTGGGCCGATCACGCTACCCGAAATGATAGATCGCCCACAACTCGTGGTACGGACCAATACTAACCGCGTCGTCGTTGCCGATACCCATCGCTGGGCCGGGCTGCTTAAGAACGAAATTCCCCGAGTCATTACGGAGAATCTTTCTCGGATACTTGGCTCTACGAACATTCGGTATTATCCTCAGCACGGATCGGACACGGCCGAAACTCGAATCCATGTCAACATCCAGCGATTTGAGTCCGTCCTCGGCAAGACCGCCACAATTGACGCCATTTGGACTATCCAACGGGCCGGGAGCACAGGACGACAGATCGATAGTGTGCACGTTCAAGAATCTGTACCCGATGAGAGTTACGACGCTGTGGTTGCCGCGTATGATCGGGCTATTTTCGCTGTGAGTCAAGCCATTGCCTCAACTCTCCAGGTATCTGAGGCGGCACGCTCAACTCCTTGAAGTGAGTCGACATACTTAGGTTCACAGCAGTGGGCGAAGGGATTGGCAGTAAATGCCTGCGTGACACTCCCGCAACTCCGTGTGCGGATCCTGCGAGTAGATGGCCGTTCATATGAGCCTGATTGATAAGGAATATTGAATGAATGCTTTAGAAGTCTTAGTCAACTATGGGCCGTGGATACTATTCATTGTCGTATTTCTAGAACAAGCAGGGATTCCAATTCCTGCTATTCCTCTTTTAGTGACGGCAGGTGCCTTGGCAGGTGCCGGGAAAATGCATGTTGGTGTTGCGCTACTGGTTCCCCTCTTCGCCGCAGCCCTTCCCGATCTTGCCTGGTTTTACTTGGGGCGGTCGAGAGGGGGGAAAGTGTTGGGTCTTCTTTGCAAGGTGTCTCTCGAGCCTGATTCCTGCGTGAGGAGTTCGGAGAATCTGTTTCGACGCCATGGCACTCGCACGCTCCTGGTCGCGAAGTTCATCCCAGGCCTAAGCACCATTGCGCCTCCACTCGCAGGCATCGTCGGAATGTCAATTCCCATCTTCATCCTGTATGACACGGCTGGATCATTGTTGTGGATCGCTGTTTCCGAGGGAGTGGGATTCTTATTTAGCAATCAACTGGAGTCCATGATGGCACTTTTCGATCAGGCTGGTGAATGGATCCTCGTCACTGCTCTCATCGGGATTGCCATTTTTATCGGGCACAAATTTCATCGTAGACAACAGGTGTTGCGTGAACATCGGATGGCAAAGATTTCCACCGATGAATTGAAAGACATGATGGATGGCGGGTTGCCGGTCAAGATTATTGACGTCAGAAATCTCCTGTCGCGCGAGACGGACCCCGAAAGCATCCCTGGCGCCATACACTTGCTATTCGAAGAGATTGATCATCGCAAAGATGAGCTGCCGAAAGATCAAGAAGTTATCCTGTACTGCACGTGCCCGAACGATATCTCCAGCGCCCGTACAGCGCTAAAGCTGAAACAACACGGCATTCAACGTGTTCGGCCCCTTGCAGGAGGACTTGATGCGTGGAGAGAACGGAAGTACCCCACTGAACGAATTGACCTCCCGAGACTGTAGATTTATGCAATGCACTTGGCCTGGATAGGGCATGATCATGGAAAAAGCAAGACAAGCTCTCTAACTTACGGGGAGCTCGTAAGCCTCATCAGCTTGCAGGAGAACCAGGTATGCGATGGGCATGGGTTGCCTGCTAGAGCTCAAGATCCGGTACCGGTGTCGAGGGGAGGACTATCTCTTGGGTCAGGCACAACCAAGGACTCCGTCCGTTTGATTAGAAACGAAAGGCACTGCCAATCCAGACCGTATTTACGATCGTAAGATCTCTCTCAAAGGTAAGTCTTCCTTGTGATCGAAGATAGCCAAGCGTGAGATCAATTCCTTGAGTGAGCGCGTATCGTCCTTCGATCTCACCTTGCACAGTCGTATCATGGGCGTCTCGGAAATCATCATCGGGCAAACTCGACGTAAATGAAGTCTTTTCAAAGTCTACCCCGCATCTAATCGAAATCCTATCCGTTACACGTGCCACTATTTCCGCCTCTACATAATGGATATACGAGGAGACGTCCTCGCCAAACTCAGGTTGTTTTCGCCCTTTCGCAAGTCCACGCTCAAGGTGGTAGCCAAGCATGAAAGTGACCCCTGGACTAAACTCCCACTCCATATGCGTGCCAAGCGTCCAGAAAAATGTATCGCGTTGGGAAAACGGTTCATTGTATGACCGTGTCCCATATCGGTTGAGAAGGCGTACAACAAGATTATCAAAGACCTTGCGCTCTAACTCAATTGCACCAAAGTGGGTGGTGACACGCTCCGCCCCAATGCGAGATTCACCTAGACGGCTCTCTAGATGGTCTCCTAAAAGCATATTAGGACCATAATGATACCGAAACCTGAGCAGTGTCTCCGCTGGGAGCGCTTGCGTGAGCTGCGCACCGAACGTGCCGTGATTGAATCTAGGATTGTTCTCGAAAATAAACCCTTGGGCTCGAATGGCAACATCCATTTTACCCCACGCAGGGAGATAAGACCGGGTCGCCTGAATCAGTGGCTCGACGACAAAGCTGCGCCCTTGACTGGGAGTGTCAAGAATCGGCTGTGTCGGGTCCTCAAGCAATGTTAGACGCTGTGAGGCAGAAAAATTGGATACGTTATCAGTATAAAATGTATTTAGCTCTCCTCCAACTTTCCATTTAGGCACAACCGGTTCAATAGGCTCGGCCCCCATCAATGAAGCGGGCCAGAGAAACACTGCAAGAAACAGTGCACGCCAGTCAAGAAAAACAAATCTCATATCGGTTTCACTCTCCTCAGATCTGGAAATCTTATTCACCCGCCTCATGGTCCTGGCCAAGGTTGGAAAACTTCGCTGCATAGAAGATTTACCCGCTGTTCGACAGGAATACCTTGCACCGTCACGACCCTAGACAATTGGCGCTGAGGGGAGAACCTCAGCACGAAGCAAAGATAGGGTGGAGAGGATGGCGCAAAAATCCGCCGCCCTCCCCCCCTCACGTAAGCAGGTTATTGCTTGAGAGGCCCGTGATAGAGGCTTTGCAGCAATTCGCTATTCCACTCACCTTCGACCATGACATGACCAGCCGCACCAAACTCGACCGCTTCGATCAGATTGTGATTGAGATACACGTATAAACCAGGTTGCTTAAAGGTATATAAAGCCGCACCTGCCGCACCTCCTCTTACAAACCACGTCTGCACATCTTTTAACGGCGGAGACGAAAATGAGCCCGTTTCCCACACGTAGTCCCCGTGGCCGCCGATAAGGTGAGGCCGGGTATCTCGGTTTCCTTGCATGTGGATAAACAACACTCGTTCGCCGACTCTTGCTTTCATAGCGTCCTTGCCCGTTAATCCTCCGACACGTCCATTAAAAACAATGTGAGATGGGATGAGGCTATGCATCGATGCGACCCAGTCATTCAAATCTTCACCAGAGAACGAGTATTGTTTAAACTTTCCCGTGGCATCACGTGGTACATAAAAATCGTTTTCTCCGATGTAATAGGCTCGATCATAGGTTAACGGATTACCCTTTCCGTCGGTGAGCCCCTGGCGAGGCAGGACTAATATGACTCCCGTCATGCCATGCGTGACATGGTAAGGGGTCATGATTCCCTCAGGGGCGCAGTGATACAAAAACGTGCCCGATTTCGTAGCTTTAAAACGGATCATCGCTTGATTACCTGGCGTCACAGTCGTCAATGCCGCGCCTCCAAGCTTGCCAGTCACCGCATGCAGATCGATGTTATGCTCCATCAGATTGGAAGATGGGTTTTTAATCGTTAATTCAACGTAATCTCCCTCATGAGCGACAATAGCTGGAGCAGGGATTGAGCCGTTGTAAGTCAGCGCCATAATCGCTGTGCCGTCATTATCCAAAACCCATTTCTTTTCCTGCACCGTCAGCTCAACGACAACCACTTTAGGATCAGCGGTCGTGGCTTGATCGTGTTGTGGCAACATAGGCGGAGGGACGAGATCAAGCTTCACTCGCTCGAGTTTAGCAACGAAATTCTCTATTTCCTTGGAAGCGGCCGTGTTCACCATACTTAAATCATGGCCGGCTGTATCCATGTTGGAACTCTCATGTGCGAGCGTTCCAAGATAGGCCACGACGTCACGACGCGCTTGGGCATCCTCGACCATGATCGGCATCTTGCTATGCGCCTTTGGATTGCCTAAATAGAGCCGAACAAAATCAGACGGTCCATGCAGCCATTGCGTCAGTAAATCCTCTGTCCAAATAAGCCCTTTTACGTTGGATTCCTGAAGAGCATGACTATAGTCGTATCCAGGGTAAGAGCCTGCTTTCCTGCCGACCACCCCATTTAGAACCGGCCCAAATGCGTTTTGTGCCGTCTCGCCAACTTGGTGACAGGCGAGGCATTGCTTAAACAAGGTCTTCCCACGCTCCGGGCTACCTGGGAGATCTTTCGCCGCTACGGCAGGGCTCGACCAAGCCAGGAGGCCGACCATCCCTGCCGATGCCAGAAACAATCTTAATGAGTTCATTTTCAAACCCTTTCATTTCTTAGGAACGCCATGACCAAGCACGTGGAACGTTCAGAGAGGATAGATCCTGCATCAACAGACTGTGTCAGTGGGACGACACTGAATTTTGGCTATGGTGATATTCTGAGCGACCATTTTAAAGTTTTGTACATCACAGCCATTGACCATCCTCAACCAGAATCCGCGTCAGCACCATACTGATCAACTGGTGTGCTTTTTGTGGTTCAAGCGTTTAAACACTTTCACGAATACTAATAGATCGGCCAAATCCAAGTCTGTCAGCTTAATGACAAACAACCAGCAGGATGCCTGAGTTGAGAAGCAGTAATGGATTCAGAAGCGCGAGATGCCTTCAGCAGCTCCAACTCAGTCGATTTTGGACCGGATCAAAATGAGCCTGGCAAACAAGAGAGTGGACAACCTGAAATGTAGTCGAATTCCACAAGGAATTTGGCCCGCGGATAGCGTGCAATGCCGGGTGGCAGGCCCTGGATGATGATTTAACCCATGATCTTGCCAACCGTCTAAACCGCGAGTTCCACCATCGGTGGCGCGGTGGTTGCCGAGGTCGAGAATTTCGGAATAGTGCGGTTCACCGCACACACGCCATTCAGCGCATTCGTGTCTGACTAGATCCCCTCGAAAGTGGAGGAATGGAGCGGATTAGGCTGGGGCCGCCTGTGATCAACTGGGACTAATATCTGACGGCGCATCGTCTGCCGGCCAGCGCAGAAATGAGATCCAGCGTATCGGGCCTTATGAGCCAAGGCGGAATGTCGCCGCCGTCGATCAGCTTTGGGATCTAGTATGGAAGAAGATTAGAAAGCATGCGTGCGTCCGGTTAAGCCTTGTACCTCTAGTGACTTTTCTGTATGAAGATGATCTCCTTCATATGTCCAGAAAATCCGTTGAATCGGTCTCATTTTGGAGTTGGCAGGTGAGGTTTAGGCTGGAGTGGTCCGCCCCCAGGGGTTAGGCCACCAGGCCAGTTTAGTCACGCCAAGAATGAGATTTCACTGAAACCTAGGCCGCTGGAAGTTTTCTGAAGAAAAGAAGAAAGAGAATTAGTTTCCATATTTTTTGTTATGAATTTGGATCTCGCTGGATTGGCCGATTTGAAAAGTTTCCATATCTTCTATCTTTGCCAGGATGTATATCAACGTGATATCAATTGGTTAGAAAATTGAAAGTTTCTCTAAATTTTGTAATGCCACACGATCGCAAGACCACCGTTCCAGATTTATTTTTGAAAATCCACAGTTGTACTTTTTTTACAACACTTTGAAAATTCCGTAGACTATATTTTATATATACATATCAACATGTTGCTATGAATTCACTATGGCAAGCCTCTTGCTAAATGACAGATCGTCATTTGAATTTGGAGGCTCTCGTGAGGAATCAGCAAACTCTAGCCGCTCCGATTACCTGCTCTGGCATTGGGCTCCACTCAGGCCAACCAGTAACCATTACACTCAGACCAGCACCTGTGAATACAGGTGTTGTCTTCGTGAATCGGAATGGAAAGTCAGGAGCCTCCCTCCCTGCATCTATCGAGCATTTGGTGCCAACCGAACTATGCACCGCAATTAACGGCAATGGCTTTCAGGTCAAGACGATTGAGCATGTGCTTGCCGCCCTCTCAGGACTGGGGGTTGATAATGTATACATCGACGTCACGGCCGGAGAAATCCCCGTCATGGACGGCAGCGCCGCACCGTTTGTCCGTTTGATCCATTCCGTAGGTCTGACCTCACAATCCCGACGCCAGCCCTACCTGAAAATCATGGCTCCTATTGAAGTGTGTGACGGCCAAAAGCGTGTGCGCATCGAACCGTCCTCGACGCCCAAAATTACGTACACCATTCACTACAATCATCCGATGATCAAGACGCAGGTCTATACGCACGACTGTTCCGCGAATGCCTTTGAGCATGATATTGCAGAAGCCCGCACATTCGGATTCTTGCACGAAGTACAAGCCCTTTGGGCACGTGGTCTCGGACAAGGCGGAAGCCTCGAGAATACCGTGGTACTCTCAGAGAACGGAATCATGAATGAATCAGGCCTTCGCTTCACAAACGAATTCGTCCGCCACAAGGTCCTGGATCTTATTGGTGATTTCTCACTTCTTGGCATGCCTTTCATCGGCCATCTCATTGCCGAGCGGTCGGGACATGCGCTCCACACTCGTCTCGTCGAGCAAATCTTGGAACAGCCTGAAAAATGGATTCTACTCAACACAGAATCCGCTTCTGCTGAATCCAGGAAGTCGCTTCCGATCAGCCGGT
>LNFM01008319.1_pt1 | contig 15722 bp, 10 predicted proteins | sample 596031 | NCBI WGS metagenome assembly LNFM01 (sample SAMN04254537, study PRJNA301005) | activated carbon metagenome | isolation source: dual media filters at the Ann Arbor, Michigan drinking water treatment plant | place: USA: Ann Arbor | reverse complement strand
AGGTGGCGGGCGGCCCGCCCGGCAGCGCCGAGCAGGACGGCGACCGCTACATCGAGGTCTGGAACAACGTCTTCATGCAGTTCAACCGCACCGAAGACGGCGTGATGCATCCGCTGCCCAAGCCCAGCGTGGACACCGGCATGGGCCTGGAGCGCCTGGCCGCTGTTCTGCAGCACGTGCACAGCAACTATCAGATCGACCTCTTCGTGCGTCTGCTGGCGGCTGCCAAGAACGCGGTGGACTATGCGGGGGGTGGCAACAGCGATGCCGACTCGCCGTCGCTGAAGGTCATCGCCGACCATATCCGCGCCTGCAGCTTCACCATCGTCGACGGCGTGATCCCCGGCAACGAGGGCCGCGGCTACGTGCTGCGCCGCATCGCTCGCCGCGCCATCCGCCACGGCTACAAGCTGGGCGCGCGCAAGCCCTTCTTCCACACGCTGGTGATGCCGCTGGCCGCCGAGATGGGTGAGGCCTACCCCGAGATCCGACGCGACGCGGTGCGCGTCACCGAGGTGCTCAAGCAGGAGGAAGAGCGCTTCTTCCAGACCATCGCCAACGGCATGGAGATCCTGGAGACGGCACTGGCCGCGATGGACCAGGCGGGCATCAAGATCTTCGACGGCGACGTGGCCTTCAAGCTGCACGACACCTTCGGCTTCCCGCTGGACCTGACGGCCGACGTGTGCCGCGAGCGCGGCGTGGCGGTCGACGAAGCCGCATTCAATTCGGCCATGAACCGCCAGCGCGAGCAGGCGCGCGCCTCGGCCAAGTTCAAGGTGGCCGCGGGCCTGGAGTACATCGGCGACGCCACCACCTTCCACGGCTACGAGCACCTGGTGTGCGAGCACAGCAAGGTCACGGCGATCTATGTCGACGGCACGCCGGTGACGCGGGCCGGCGCCGGCGACGACGCGGTGATCGTGCTCGACCACACGCCCTTCTACGCCGAGAGCGGCGGCCAGGCCGGTGACGTCGGCGAGCTGCGCAACACGCGCAGCCGGGTCATCGTGGAAGACACGCTGAAGATCCAGGCCGCCGTGTTCGGGCACCAGAGCCGCATCGTCGAAGGCACGGTCGAACTGGGCGACGTCGTCACCGCCCGCGTCGACACCGACAAGCGTGCCCGCACCATGCGCAACCACAGCGTCACGCACCTGATGCACAAGGCGCTGCGCGAGGTGCTGGGTGGCCATGTGCAGCAGAAGGGCTCGCTGGTCAACGCCGAGCGCACACGCTTCGACTTCGCGCACAACGCGCCGATGAGCGCCGCGCAGGTCGCGCAGGTCGAGGCCATCGTCAACGCCGAGATCCTGGCCAATGCCGCCACCACGGCGCGTGTGCTGCCCATCGACGAAGCGCAGAAGCTGGGCGCGATGATGCTGTTCGGCGAGAAGTACGGCGACGAGGTGCGCGTGCTGGACATCGGCAGCAGCCGCGAACTCTGCGGCGGCACGCACGTGCAGCGCACCGGCGACATCGGCCTGTTCAAGATCGTCGCCGAAGGCGGCATTGCCGCCGGCATCCGCCGCGTGGAGGCCGTCACCGGCGACAACGCGCTGGCCTACCTGCAGCAGCTCGAAGGCACGGTCGACCACCTGGCTGCGGCGCTGAAGGTCACGCCGGCCGAGGTCACGGGCCGCGTGAGCGTCGTGCTCGACCAGGTGCGCGCGCTCGAGAAGGAGATCGTCGCGCTGAAGAGCAAGCTGGCGTCCTCGCAGGGCGACGAGCTGATGGCACAGGCCGTGGACGTGGGCGGCCTGAAGGTGCTGGCCGCCATGCTGCAGGGCGCCGACGCCAAGACGCTGCGAGAGACGATGGACAAGCTCAAGGACAAGCTCAAGAGCGCGGCCATCGTGCTGGCGGCGGTGGAAGGCGGCAAGGTGCAGCTGGCCGCCGGCGTCACGGCCGACCGCATGGGCAAGGTCAAGGCCGGCGAGCTGGTGAACTTCGTCGCCCAGCAGGTGGGCGGCAAGGGCGGCGGCAAGCCCGACCTGGCGATGGCCGGCGGCACCGACCCGGCGGCGCTGCCGCAGGCGCTGGCCTCGGTCGAAGCCTGGGTGCGCGAGCGCGCCTGAGGCCGAGGTGATGACCGATGCTGCCGACCGCTTCACGCTCGTGGTGCACGGCGGCAGCGGCATCATCACGCGCCGCTCGCTGAGCCCCTCGCTCGAGGCGCAGTACCGCGCCGTGCTGGCCGCCGCGCTGGCGGCCGGCCACCACGTGCTGGCCGACGGCGGCAGCGCGATGGATGCGGTGGTCGCCGCCATCACGGTGATGGAGGACGACCCGCTCTACAACGCCGGCAAGGGTGCGGCCTACACGGCCGAGGGCCTCCACGAACTGGACGCCGCGGTGATGTGCGGCGCCAGCGGCCAGGCCGGCGCCGTGGCGGGCGTGAAGACGGTACGCAACCCCATCGTCGCCGCGCGCGGGGTGATGGAGCGGACGCGCCACGTGCTGCTGGTCGGCGAAGGCGCCGAAAGCTTCGCCGCCGAGATGGGCCTGGCCCCCGTCGAGCCCGCCTACTTCCACACCGATCACCGCTGGGATCAGCTGCAGAAGGCACGCGTCGCGCAGCGTGTGCTGCTGGACCACGACGGCGCGCCGCGCGCCGAACCCGTGGCGGAGCCCTGGAAAGCCGACGACAAGTTCGGCACCGTCGGCGCCGTGGCGCTGGACCGCCACGGCCACCTGGCCGCAGGCACCTCCACCGGCGGCCTGACCAACAAGCCGCGGGGCCGCGTCGGCGACTCGCCCATCATCGGTGCCGGCACCTGGGCCGAAGACGCCACCTGCGCCGTCTCGGGCACCGGCACCGGCGAGTACTTCATGCGCGGCGTGCTGGCGTTCGACGTGGCCGCCCGCATGCGCTATGCCGGTGCCACGCTGGCCGATGCCGCGGCGCAGACCGTGCAGGCCGTGCTCACCGGGCGCGGTGGCCGGGGCGGGCTGATCGGCATCGATGCGCGGGGCGAGGTGGTGATGGCCTTCAACACCGAAGGCATGTACCGCGGCGTGGTGCGCGCCGACGGGGTGGCGCAGACGGCGGTGTTCCTTGCCTGAGCGCGCCGAGCGACCGCTGGCGGCCCGCGGCAGTTTCTTCGCGGTGCCGTGCATGAGTGCCCGACATCGGGTTTCAGCACCCGCCTGGCCGACCGATAAGCGTGTGGGGTGGTTCGGCGAATCAGTCGGCCAGCGCCCTGACTGCGACGCGGGAACGGGCCCACCGGCTTCGCCCGGGGAAGCGTCCAGGCGCCCGGCCTGAGGCCCGCCGTGGGGCGGGCGTCGCCGGTCGTCGACCCAGGGGCAGAACGCAGACATCGTCATGAAGCCAAAGCGCAGGACCTCTCTCCCGGGCAAGCCGGCAGAGGTGCGGGTGCCGCTGGCCCTGCTGTCGCTGCTCGAGCGCACCACCAACGACCTGATCACGCTGCCCTCCGCGGCGCTGGACGCTCTCATCGACCGCACCCTGGCCGACATCGGCCGGTTGTTCGGCGCCGACCGCGCCTACCTGTTCCTGGCCTCCGACGATGGCACGGTCTTCGACAACACCCACGAGTGGTGCGCGCCGGGCATCACGCCCCAGCGCGAGAACCTGCAGGGCCTGCCGATGGGCCTGCTGCCCTGGTGGGCGGCGGAGATGATGGCCGGGCGCGGCATCGTGCTGGGCAGCCTGGACGAGCTGCCGCCGGAGGCCGGCGCCGAACGTGCGCTGCTCGAGCCGCAGGGCATCCAGTCGCTGCTGGCGCTGCCGATGCGCTGGCGCGGGCGCTTCTGGGGTCTGGCCGGCTTCGACCACGTCGCGCAGCGCCGGGTCTGGCTGGCCGACGAGGTCGCGGTGCTGCGCCTGGTCGTCAGCGCCTTTGCGCAGGGCTTCGAGCGCCGCCGGCTGGACGCGCGGCTGGGCCTGGCCAGCACCGTCTTCCACCATGCCCAGGAGGGCATCTTCGTGACCGACGGCGAGCGCCGCATCCTCGACGTCAACCCCACCTTCACCGAGATCACCGGCTGCCGCGCCGACGCCGCCATCGGGCGGTTGCAGCAGGAGGTGCTGCCGCACAGCGACGGCGTGGAGATCAGGCGCGCCGTGGCGGCCGTGGGCCTGTGGCGCGGCGAGATCGACCACGAGCGGGCCGACGGCCAGAACCAGTGGCTGCGCGTCACGGTCTCTGCCGTGCGCGACGAGCGCGGAGAAGCCAGCGGCTTCGTCGGCGTCTTCTCGGACATCACGAGGCTTCGCGAACAGGAAAGGCAGCTTCGCCAGCTCGCCTACCACGACCCCCTGACCCAGCTGCCCAACCGCGTACTGCTGGCCGACCGCATGCGCCAGGCCCTGGCGCGCTCGCGCCGCAGCGGCGAGCTGCTGGCGGTGTGCCTGCTCGACCTGGACGGATTCAAGCCCATCAACGACACCCACGGCCACGCGGGAGGCGACCGCGTGCTGGTGGAACTGGCCCGCCGGCTGACGGCGGTGCTGCGCGAAGGCGACACCGTGGCCCGGCTCGGCGGCGACGAATTCGTGCTCGTGCTGCCCGGCCTGAGCTCGCAGGCCGACTGCGAGCTGCTGTTGCAGCGTGCACTGGCCGAGGTCGAGGCGCCGATCCCGCTGAGTGCACAGGTGACGGTGCGGCTGACCGCCAGCGTCGGTGTGCGCACCGTGCCGCCGGCGCCCGATGACGCCGACACCTTGTTGCGCCAGGCCGACCAGGCGCTCTATGCCGCCAAGCGGGAAGGGCGCGCGCGCATCCACCGCTTCGACGCCGAGGACGAACGTCTGGCCGAGCAGCGCCACGCCCGCATCTCCCAGGTGGCCGAAGCGCTGCAGCGCGGCGAGATGCGCCTGCACTACCAGCCCATCGTCGACCTGCGCAGCGGACGCACCCTGCGCGCCGAAGCGCTGGTGCGGTGGGCGCGGCCGGGCGGGCCGCTGGTGCCGCCGGGCGAGTGGCTGCCGCTCATCGAACACACGGCGGTGATCTCCCAGCTCGGCGACTGGGTGCTGGCCACGGCGCTCGAAGCCTGCGCCCGCTGGCAGCTTGTTCAACCGGGTCTGGGCGTCAGCGTCAATGTCTCGGCCCGAGAGCTGTGCGACCCCGACCATGCCCGGCATGTCGCCGCCGCGCTGGCCCGGCACCCTGGATTGCCGCCGCAGCTGCTGCAACTGGAAGTGGTGGAGAGCGCACCCATGACCGCGCTGCCCTCGGCCATGGCGACCATGCGCGCCTGCACGGCGCTGGGCGCCGCCTTCGCGCTCGACGATTTCGGCACCGGCTACTCGTCACTGGCCTATCTGAAGACCTTGCCCGCGGCGGTGGTGAAGATCGACCGCTCCTTCGTGGCCCACCTGGCGGACAGCCCGAGCGATCGCCGCATCGTGCAGGGCATCATCGAACTCGTCGGCGGCTGTGGTCTGGAGGCCGTCGCCGAAGGCGTCGAGACCCAGGCCCAGGCGCGCGAGCTGCTGGCCGCCGGCTGCACGCTGGGCCAGGGCTACGGCATCCTGCCGCCCGTGCCCGAGGCGCAGTGGATCGACTGGTTGCGTCAGCCGCCGCGGCCCGTGGTGCCTTGACGTCGCCGAGGGGTGATGTGGCCGGCAGGCTGCAGCGCCGCGACGGCGGCACCCAGGCTGCGCATGCCCTGATGGATCTGCTCGACACCCAGGCTGGCGTAGCCGAGGATCAGGCCCGCGCCGGGGGGCCGGTCGCGCGACGACGGGCGGGCATAGAGCGGCGACAAGGCATACACGCCGACCCCGCGCTCGCGTGCCGCTGCCACCACGGCGGCCTCGTCGCCCTGCCGCAGGGACGGCAGCCACAGCACCACGTGCAGGCCGGCCGCCGTGCCGACGGCGTGTGCGTCCGCCGGCAGGTGGCGCGCGATGGCCTGCAGCAGCGCCATGCGCCGGCGCTCGTTCTCGCGCCTGACGCGCCGGACGTGCCGCTCGTAGGCGCCGCTGTCGATCAGCGACGCCAGCGCAAGCTGCTCCAGCACGGGCGCATGGCGGTCGGTCAGCCGCTTGGCCTGCCGGAACACCGCCACCAGGGCCGGCGGCAACACCAGGTAGCCCAGGCGCAGCTGCGGCGACAGTGCCTTGGAGAAGGTGCCGACGTAGATCACTCGGCCCTCGGTGTCGATGGCCTGCAGGGCGTCGATCGGCCGCTGGCCGTAGCGGAACTCGCCGTCGTAGTCGTCCTCGATGATCCAGGCGCGGCGCCGCGCGGCCCACTGCAGCAGTTCCCGACGCCGCGCGATGGGCAGCATGGCGCCCAGCGGGAACTGGTGCGAGGGCGTGGTGTAGGCCAGGCGCACGGTGGGCTCGTCGGGCAGGCGCGAGGTGTCCAGCCCCGACTCGTCCACCGGCACGGGCAGCAGCGTGGCACCCGTGGCCTCGAAGCAGCGGCGGGCCATCAGGTAGCCCGGGTCCTCGAAGGCGAAGCTGTCGCCGGGGTCCAGCAGCACGCGGGCACAGAGGTCGATGGCCTGCTGCGAGCCGTGCACGATGATCACCTGACCGGCATCGCAGCTCAGCCCGCGGGCCCGCGCCAGGTAGCCCTGCAGGGCCCGGCGCAAGGCCCCGTCGCCTTCGGGAGGCGCGTAGTAGAGGCGTGGCTGGTGCAGTGCCAACGCCGCCTGATAGGCGCGCCGCCACGGCAGCGTGGGGAAATCGCGCGAGGCCACCGCGCCGTAGAGGAAGTCGATGCGGCAGGGCTCGCCTGCAGGCAGGGCCGACAGCAGCATCTTGCCGACGCGATGGCCGAAGGCCGACAGCTTCGGCGCCGAGGTCTCGCGCCGGCCGACCCGGTGGGCCGCGGCGGGCACCAGCTGGCTGGCCACGCGCGCCACGCGCCCGGCGGCGGTGACGATGAAGCCCTCGGCCGCCAGCTGCTCGTAGACGGCCGTGACGGTGGTGCGCGACACGCCGAACTCCGCCGCCAGCGCGCGGGTGGACGCGACCCGGCTGCCTGCGGCCAGGGTGCCGTCGCTCATCTGGCGGCGCAGCAGTTCATACAGGCGACGACCTGCCCCGGTGCCACCAGTCCGCCCGGCAGCGCCCTCGTGCAACTGGCCCATCGAAAATTCCGGAAAGTGGATCTGGTGATTGTGCCGGTTCGCGGCGACAGTACACGTCCTGCAAGAGCCGCCAGAGCCTTCCACCCGCGATGTACATCCCGCCGCACTTTGCCCAGACCGAGCCCGAGCATCTGCATGGCATCCTGCGAGCACACCCGCTGGGCGTGCTCGTCACTTCGGGTGCGGCTGGCCTGGATGCCGACCACGTGCCCTTCGAGTTCGACCCCGCCCGCGGCCCGCTGGGCACGCTGTCGGCGCACCTCGCGCGCGCCAACCCCTTGTGGCAGCGCTGTCCGACGGGCACCGAGGTGATGGTGATCTTCCGTGGTGCCGAGGCCTACGTGTCGCCCAACTGGTACCCCAGCAAGCACGAGGCGCACCGCCAGGTGCCGACCTGGAACTACGAGGTGGTGCATGCCCACGGCCGGCTCACGGTGCTGGACGACGAGCGTTTCGTGCGCGGGCTGCTGGCGCGCCTGACCCGGCATCACGAGGCGGCCGAGCCCAAGCCCTGGAAGATGGGCGACTCCGCCCCCGAGTTCATCGACGAGATGCTGGCCAAGGTGGTGGGCATCGAGATCGAGATCAGCTCGATGGCAGGCAAGTCCAAGCTGAGCCAGAACAAGGAGCAGCGAGACCGCCTCCATGCCGCCCAGACCCTGGTCGAGCGCGGGCGCGACGAGCTGGCGCTGGCCATGCGCCAGGCCCGCTGAGTGCGGCCCGCGATCGCCGGCGTCGCCGCGCATCGGCTGCTGCAGGCTGGTGCGGCGCGCCAGTCGCGCGCGCGCCTCATGACCCGCGTATCGGGCCTCACGATGCTCGGATTGGGCGCCTTCCTGGCGCTGGCGCGGCGCGAGGGCTAGAGGGACTGTCGCGGCCTCGGCTGCGCGCGGCGCAGGCGTGCGCCTTCGGCCAGCGCCTGAGCGAGCGTGATGAATCGGTCGACCAGCAGGTTGGGCGAGTCGCCGCGGTGTGCCAGGTACAACTGGCTGGCCGCGCAGGACGGCTCCAGCGGGGCGAAGCGCACGCCGCCCGTGCCCAGCTGCTGGTAGGCGGTGGGCAGCAGCGAAATGCCGACGCCGGCGGCGACAAGGCCGACGATGGTCGTGCCCTCGCGCGCCTCGTACACCACCTGCGGCACGAAGCCGACCTGGTTGCACAGCGTCAGCACATGGTCGTGCAGCCCGCAGCCGATGCCGCGCGGGAACAGGATCAGCGGCTGTGCCGCCACGGCCTTCACGGGAATCGGACGTTTGCCACCGGCCAGTGCATGCCCTTCGGGCAGCACCACGCACAGTGCGTCCTTCCAGAACTCGGTGAGCACCAGGTGGTCCGGGGGCCTGAAGTGCGGCGACGGACGCAGCATGCCGACGTCGATGCGGCCTTGCTCCAGCGCCTGCAGCTGTGTGCCGGTGGGCATGTGTTCGATCTGCAGGCGGGCCAGCGGCCAGTCGCGGCGGAAGGCCTTGATGAGCGTGGCGAAGCCGGGCACCAGCGGCACCGAGCCGGTGAAGGCCACGCGCAGCAACCCGGCTTCTCCGCGGCCGGCGCGCTGGGTCATCTCGACGCCGCTGGCCAGCTGGCCCAGCGTCTGGCGCGCCTGCTCCAGGAACACCTTGCCGGCATCGGTGAGGGTGATGCTGCGGTGCGTGCGGTCGATCAGCTGCACGCCGATGGTGGCTTCCAGCGCCATGATCTGCATGCTCAGCGGCGGCTGGCTGATGTTGAGGCGGCGGGCCGCCGCCGTGAAGCTCAGCTCCTCGGCCACGGCGACGAAGTAGCGGAGCTGACGCAGGTCCATGTATACGCTTCTCGAATGAGTTCGGCGCGCAATATATATTGGACTCTGAACCCGGGCTTGTCGATCATTGCGCAGCCATCCACCAGAACGGGCTGCTGGCGCGTGCCCCGAAGCCGGGCGCCCGACCCCGAACCCAGGAGACAAGCCATCATGGAAAAGACCCACATGCACGCCCGCCGCCGCTGGCTGGCGGCTTCCACCGCTGCCGCGCTGGGCCTGCTGGCAGGCGCCCCGGCCGCGCTGGCGCAGACCTTCCCGACCCGGCCGATCAAGATCCTGGTCGGCTTTGCGCCCGGGGGCGCCATGGACATCGTTGCGCGCGCCCTGGGGCAGAAGATCTCGGAGAGTGTCGGCCAGCCCGTGGTCATCGAGAACCTGCCGGGCGCCGCCAGCAACATCGCCATCCGCGCCCTGATCGGCAGTCCGCCCGACGGCCACACGGTGATGCTGGTGGCCAACGGCCTGGCCGCCAACCCCGTGCTCTACGACCCGCCGCCTTTCGATGCCGAACGCGACGTGATGCCGGTGGCCCTGGTGGCGCGGCTGCCGGTGGTCATCGCTGCGAATGCCTCGACCGATCTCACCAGCCTGGCGCGGCTGATCGAGTCGGCCAAGGCCCGTCCCGGCGCCGTCATGTACGCCACGCCGGGCAATGGCTCCACACCGCACCTGGCGATGGAGCTGTTCGCGCGCGCGGCCGGCATCACGCTGGGTCACGTGCCCTACAAGGGCGGCTCGCCGGCCATCTCCGACGTGCTGGGGGGCCAGTTGCCGCTGGTGGTGGTGAACGCGGTGGAGGTGCTGCCGCATGTGAAGGCCGGCAAGCTGCGCGTGCTGGCCGCGCTGAGTTCCGAGCGGGTATCCACCCTGCCCGAGGCGCCGACCATCGCCGAGTCCGGCTTTGCCGGCTTCGAGGCCTCGGTCTGGCACGCCTTCATCGCGCCGCGCGGCACGCCGCCGGCGGTGGTGGAGTTCCTGAGTGCCGAAGTCCGCAAGGCTTTGGCCTTGCCCGACGTGAAGCAGCGCCTGGCCGCCCTGGGAGCCGAGGTGTCGCCGACCGGCCCGGAGCCCCTGGCCGCCCTGGTGCGCGCAGAGCGTGAGCGCTACGGTCGCCTGATCCGCGACGCGAAGATCAAGCCGAACTGAGCAGCGGCGCCGTTGCGCTCGAGCGCGCATCGGCGTCCACCACACCCTGACCCCCAGCGCCGCGGGCCTTCACGCCGCGGCCGGAGCTTGCCTTGCTGATCATCGACGCCCACGGCCACTTCACCACCGCGCCCAGGTCTCTGGAGGCCTGGCGCCTGCGGCAGATCGCCAGCGTGGCCGACCGCTCGGAACTGCCGCATCCGCGTGAACTGCGCATCGGCGACGACGAACTGCGCGAGGCGCTGGAAACCAACCAGCTGCGCCAGATGCGCCAGCGCGGGCACGACCTGACGATCTTCAGCCCGCGCGCCATCTTCATGGCGCACCACGTCGGCGACTTCCAGGTCTCGTCGACCTGGGCGGCGATCTGCAACGAGGTCATCCACCGTGTGGCCTCGCTGTACCCGATGCACTTCGCGCCGGCCGCGATGCTGCCGCAGAGCCCGGGGGTCGACCCCGCCACCTGCATCCCGGAACTGGAGCGCTGCGTGCGCGACTACGGCATGGTGGCGGTGAACCTGAACCCCGATCCCTCGGGCGGCCACTGGACCAGCCCGCCGCTGAGCGACCGCCACTGGTATCCGCTCTACGAAAAGCTGGTCGAACTGGACCTGCCGGCGATGATCCACGTCAGCCAGAGCTGCAACGCCTGCTTCCACACCACCGGCGCGCACTACCTGAACGCCGACACCACGGCCTTCATGCAGTGCCTGGACTCGGACCTGTTCAGCGACTTCCCCACGCTGCGCTTCGTGATCCCGCACGGCGGCGGCGCGGTGCCCTACCACTGGGGGCGTTTCCGCGGCCTGGCGCAGGCCTTGAACAAGCCGCCGCTGCAGCAGCACCTGATGCGCAACGTCTTCTTCGACACCTGCGTCTACCACCAGCCCGGCATCGACCTGCTGACGAAGGTGATCCCGGTCGACAACCTGCTGTTCGCCAGCGAGATGATCGGCGCGGTGCGCGGCGTCGACCCCGACACCGGCCACCACTTCGACGACACGCGGCGCTACATCGAAGCCGCGGACATCGACCCCGAGGCGAGGCAGCGCATCTTCGAAGGCAATGCGCGGCGGGTGTATCCGGCGCTGGACCGGATGCTGAAGGCGCAGGGTCGCTGAAGCGCCGAGGCCCCGCTCCTCAGCGCATCAGCTTGCCTTCCTTCGTCACCATCGCCAGCTCCACGAAGCGGCTGCCGTGCTGTGCGCCCGGCGAGAAGGTGACGCTGAAGCCGCCCAGGTCGTAGGTGCCCAGATTGGCCAGCGCTTCGCGCAGCGTGGCCGGTGTGACCGGCTTGCGGGCACGTCGCAGGCCTTCGGCCAGGATGCGCGCGCCGAAGCAGGCTTCCAGGTGCGTGCTGTTCATCGGCGCGGTGATGCCGGCGTCCCGCAGGGCCTTGGCGCATTCGCGCACGGCTGGCAGGGGGCGGTTGGTGCCCGGCACCACCTGCGCGATCGAGACGCCCGCACTCGCCGGTCCGGCGGCCTTGATGAACTGCTCGGCGCCGACGAAGCTCAGGCTCGACGTCGGCACGAACCGGCCGCGGGCGGCCAGTTCCTTCTGGATCTGCGACGCCGGGCCCGACAGCACGGTGTTGAGGATCACTTCGGGCTGCTGCGCCACCAGTGCGTCGACCTGCGCCGGGCCGACCTGCGCGTTGCGCGCGATGGCGAAGGCCTGCGGTGCGAGCTGGATCTTCTTCAGGTAGTCGGCCACCACCTGCAGGTTCTGCCGGCCGACCTCGTCGTCGTAGTGCACCACGCTCACGCGCTTGAAACCGAGCCGGGTCCAGAAGCTCAGCATCTTCTCCATCTCTTCGGCATAGCTGGCGCGCACGGTGAAGAGCACCGGATTGCGGCCGCGCACCGGCACGGCGCCCGAGAAGGGCGCGAAGAAGGGCACGCCGGCGGCCTCGGCCTGCGGCAGGGCGTCCAGGCTGAGCGTGGCCGAGCCGTAGCCGAACAGCGCGACGGCGCCCATCTGCTCGATCAGGGTCCTGGTATTGGCGCCGGCCGTCTTGCGCTCGTTCCTGTCGTCCAGCGTCACCAGGTCGACGCGCCGGCCGGCCACGCCCCCGGAAGCGTTGATGGCGGCGAACATCGCTGCGGCGCCGTCACGCACGTCGGTGCCGAACTGCGCGTTGCCGCCGCTCAGCGGCGCCGACTGGCCGATCACCCAGCGCTCGGCAGGCTGCGCCGTGGCAGACGACAGCCACAGGCCCAAGCCCAGCGCCAGGGCCGCCACGATCCACGGACTCTTGGATTGACGCATGTAATATCTCCCGACACCGGATCGTGCAACGCTTTCGGCCGACGCGCTACCGTCTTGAGGCCGCGCGCGCACGAAACTGCAAGGAAATGTTGCCCGGCGTGTCGCTCAGACACGCCCGGGGGTCACAGCGGATCCAGCGGATAGATCGGCCGCCGCACGTTCTTGAAGGCCAGCAGTTCGTAGTCGGACGTGCAGACGCCCGTGCCCGCGCACTCGACCACAGCGCGCGCCAGCGGCTTCAGGCCGGCACGCCAGTGCACGCGGCTCTTCAGCATCACGAAACGCTTGCGCGACGGGTCGATGCCCACCGCCTGGAAGGCCGCCAGGTCGTGCGGCTCGATGTGGTCGGAGAGGATCACAATCTCGACCTTGCCGGTGTCCAGCACCACGGTCGGGCCCATGTCGTTCATCTCGCCGCGGGCCATCGGCCCGCGGTTGCGGAAGCGGCCGTCGCTGATCAGCTTGACGCGCCCCGTCACGGAGCGCGGCTGGCCGGAAAGGCCGATGGACGGCATCGGCAGCTTGCCGCCCAGCGACAAGGTGACCGTGCTGCCCACGCCCGCGGCGATCATCTGCTGCACCGCGGCAGGGTCGTAGACGGCGAAGGCTGCCACGTCTTCCAGGCCGGCGTCGAGGATGCCGCCCAGCACCGTCATGGTGTCCATGGTGCCGCCCGAGGCGCAGTTGTCGCTGTGGTCCAGCAGCACCACCGGGCCGCTGCCGGGCTCGATGTCCTGTGCCAGCTTCTTCGCGCGCGCCAGCGAGTCGGCCAGCGGCTCGAGCTTGTAGACGAACTTCTCGCGCGCGGCCCAGGCCAGGTCCAGCAACTCGTCGGTGAGGCGGCGGGCGAGGGCGGGGTCGTTGTCGGTGACGACCACCGCCGACAGACCGGCGTTGTGGATGTCGGCATTGGGGAAGCCGACGAACAGCGAGGCCGAGAGGGCGCCCTGCCTTTCCATCTCGCGGCAGCGCGCCTGCAGTTCCTTGTTCGGGCTGTCGTCGCTGCCCTGGCGCATGACGTGCGGCAGCATGGGCTTGTTGCCCCAGGCCATGGCCGGACGGGCCTGGCCGGCGAGCATCGCGAAGATGGCCCGGCCGGCCCGCTGACCGGTCTCGTAGACGTCGATGTGCGGATAGGTCTGGTAGCCGGCGATGACGGTGGCGGCATCGACCATGCCCGGGTACATGTTGGTGTGCATGTCCAGTGCCACACCGATGGGCACCTTGGGCGCGATGGCCCGGATGCGCCGCAGCAGTTCGCCCTCGCCGTCCTCGTAGGTCTGCGTGACCATCGCGCCGTGCAGGTCGAGCAGCACGGCGTCGCAGCCGCGGGCCACGGCCTGGCAGATGCGGCTGGCGATGTGCTCGAAGGCGGCATCCTCCACCGGCCCGCTGGGCCAGGCCGCGGCGGCGATCGGGATCTCGATCTGGGCGCCGGCGGCTTCGGCCAGGTCGATGAAGGCCGAGATGCCCGAGCCCGTGCCCTTGTAGGCGGCATAGGCCTCGTCACCCTCGGGCGGCATCGGCGTGCCGGTGGCGAAGCGAGCCAGCGGCGTGGGCACCGGCGAGAAGGTGTTGGTCTCGTGCTTCATCTGCGCGATCACGACTTTCATGCGGCGACTCCGGAAATGGGGCGTGTGGAAGGCATGGCGCACTCTACCGCCTGTGCCGATGCGTGCTCTTGAGGGCCGGCGCGGGCCCGCCTGCATTGTCGCCGCGCCGCACTGCGCGCTTGCATGTTCGCGCACTGCCGGCACGCGGTCCGGTGCCTGCGACACTGCACGCAGCGAACACTGGCGTCGGGTGCACAGCGTTGGGGCGACCGTGGGCCATGAAGGCTCATCACGACACCTTCCTGCACCTTGCCGTGGCGTCGCGCCCGGTGACCACGGGCTGGCCACACGCGCAGGCAAGCGCAGGATCCAGTGCCGGACCGGGCGCCGATTGTCGGTATCCTGACCCGCGACCCTTCCCTGGAGATCCCGGCCCATGGCTTCACTCATCCACTCGCGCAGCGACGGCGTTTTCGTCATCGCCGCGACGCCCTTCGCGGACAGCGGCGCCGTCGACCTCGACAGCATCGACAAGCTGACCGACTTCTACCTCTCGTTCGGCATCGACGGCCTGACCATCATGGGCATCATGGGCGAAGCCCAGAAGCTGTCTCAGGACGAGTCGCTGGCGGTGATGAAGCGCTTCCTGCAGCGCGTGGACGGCCGCGTGCCGGTGATCGTGGGTGTCTCGTCGCCTGCCTTCGACCCCATGGTCTCGCTGGCCCGTGCAGCGATGGAGCACGGTGCGGCCGGCGTGATGATCGCGCCGCCGCCCACCGTGAAGCACGACGAGCAGTTCTTCGCCTACTACGTCGCCGCCTGCAAGGCGCTGGGGCCCGAGGTGCCGGTGTGCCTGCAGGACTACCCGGCGGTGACCGGCGTGCACATGTCGGTGCCGGTGTTCTCGCAGATCGTCAGGGAACTGCCGCAGGTGGTGATGCTGAAGGCCGAGGACTGCCCGGGGCTGACCAAGATCTCGCGCATCCGCGCGCTGGAAGCGCAGGGCCAGCGGCGCGTGTCGATCCTGGTCGGCAACAACGGCCTGTTCTACCCGCTGGAACTGGCGCGCGGCGCCGACGGTGCGATGACCGGCGTGGCCTACCCCGAGATGCTGACCGAGGTCTACCGCGCGATGAAGGCCGGCGACCGCGACCTCGCCGACGACCTGTTCGACATCTATCTGCCGCTGGTGCGCTACGAGACGCAGCCCGGTGTGGCGCTGGCCTGGCGCAAGGAGATCCTGCGCCGCCGCGGCGCCGTCGCCAGCGCGCGCGTGCGGCCGCCCGGCGCCCAGCTGAACAAGGACGAGCACGATGACCTGACGCGCATGATGGCGCGCATCGAGTCCAAGCTCGCGGCCCTGAAGGGTGCACGATGAGCTTCGACCTGGTGATCCGCGGCGGCACGGTCGTCACGGCAACCGAAACACGCCAGGCCGACGTCGGCATCGTGGCCGGCAAGATCACGGCCGTCGGCGCGGGCCTCGCGGCCGGAACGAGAGAAATCGACGCGCGCGGCAAGCTGGTGATGCCCGGCGGCGTGGACAGCCACTGCCACATCGAGCAGGTCTCGTCCTTCGGCATCATGTGCGCCGACGACTTCCACTCGGCCACGGTCTCCGCGGCCTACGGCGGCACCACCACCGTCATCCCCTTCTGCGCGCAGCACCGCAGCGACCACATCCCCGAGGTGCTGGCCGACTACCACCGGCGCGCGGCCGAGAAGGCGGTGATCGACTACGGCTTCCACCTCATCGTGGCCAACCCCGACGAGCAGACGCTGTCCACCGACCTGCCGGCGGCCATCGACACCGGCGTGCGCTCGTTCAAGATCTTCATGACCTACGACCGCATGCGGCTGCACGACGAGCAGATCCT
>LNFM01008318.1_pt1 | contig 15723 bp, 11 predicted proteins | sample 596031 | NCBI WGS metagenome assembly LNFM01 (sample SAMN04254537, study PRJNA301005) | activated carbon metagenome | isolation source: dual media filters at the Ann Arbor, Michigan drinking water treatment plant | place: USA: Ann Arbor | reverse complement strand
TCTCCTGGGTGAATCCGGCGTCGGCCGACGCGAGCGTCGACGGCGGCGGAACGAGCGGCCGGAACTCGCGTCCCTCCGCCTTGAAAAACCGGGTGAAGAACTCGAACAGCACGAGACGCGTGGTCTGGATCGACACCACCAGCCCTTCGATGGCGATGATCAGCAGGTTGCCGAGCACGAGGATGAGCACATAGCCGATGCTGCTGTCGACGGCGGACGCGAGCGACACCACTGCCGACGACAGGCCGGCGTGCGCCAGTGCAAAGGCGCCGACGCGCGCAAAGCTCAGCGTGTTGATCAGTACTTGCAGCGTGTGCTCGACAAGCGCGCCCAGCGCCTTGAGCGCCGCCGGCAGCGGCCGGTGCCGTTGGCTCGTACGCACAATGGTCTGACCGCTGAGGTTGGCGTCAGTGCCGGCCGGCGGCGGCGGCCAGGCGGCCAGGGCTGCGGCAAGCGCCACGCCGACGGCCGCCATGATCCAGCCGAGCGGGTCGACCACGCCCAGCAGCACGCCGAGAAAGACCACCAGCACCGGCATCTCGTCGCGCAGCCAGTGCGGTGTCTGGTGCTGCCACCACGCCTGCAACAGGCCGAGCAGCAGGCCGAGCGTGAGCAGGGCGGCACCGGCGATTACCGGCACCACCAGCACCGGCAGCGGATGGGCGAGTGGGTGCAGCCACAGCGGCGCGAACAGGTGTTCGATCGAGAACACGCTGCCGAACACCAGTCCGAACAGTGCTGCGCACAGGCCGCAGGGGACCAGCAGACGCAGCACCGGCAGCCGGCGCGACAGCGCCAGGCCGACCGCCGCCAGCACCAGGCCCTGGCCGATGTCGCCGAACATGTAGCCGAACATCAGTGGCACGGCGAAGGCGAGCAGCATGCTCGGATCGGCACCGCTGGCCCCGGGCATGCCGACCAGCCGTGGGAACAGTTCGAACGGCCGCACCCACCACGGGTTGGCCAGCACCAGCGGCGCCCGCGCACCGCGCGGCGGCGGCGGAAAGCTCACCAGTGCGCGGCCCGGGCTGGCCTCGATCGCCGCCACCAGGCGGTCGGGATCGGTGGCCCAGCCGGTCAGGCGTGCGAACACGTCGCCATGCTCGCGGTCGCCGAGGCTGATCGCGCCGCCGTGTTCGAAGCACCAAGTGGCACGCGCAACGTCGCCGAGTGCGCCGGCGACCTGGTGACTGTCGTTCAGCGCGGCCAGTTGGGCCCGCAGGTCGTCGGCGCGCTGATCCATCGCTGCGTGGCGCTCGGCGATCTGCGCGCGGCTGGCCTGCGCGCTCGGTTGCAGCCAATCGGGAAAGCGCGCGCGCCGGCCGTTGGCTTCGGCCACCGAGGCGGCCAAGGCGTCGATCGCCTTCGGGGGACCGACCGCCAGCAGCAGCGTCTCGTCGCCGACCGGGGCGAAGCGCGTCAGCACGTCGTCGGGCACCGGCACTTCGGCCAGAGCCGGCAGCGCGAACAGGGCGGGCAGAACGCCGACGGCACCGTCGCCGTGGTTGAGCAGCGAGAAGTCGATCGCGCTGTCGGCCAGTGCCGCCAGCGCGCGGTCGGCGAGCACGAGGTCGGCGCGCGTCGCCTCGATCTGCTGCAGCTGTCCGATCAGCGGTGCGGCGTCGCGCGTCCACGCGGTGAGGGCATCGACGCCGGCGGCCAGCGCATCGGCTGGGGCGCGCGCATCGGTGCCCAGGTGCAGTTGGGCGGCGGGCCAGTAGCGACCGTAGCGGCGTGCCAGTTGCGCGTAGTCCTTCAGCAGCGCGGCGACGTTGCCCGGTGCGCTGGCGGCCACGCCGTCGGTCGCGTGCCACTCGATCTCGACGCAGCCGGCATTGGCAAGCGCCTCCAGCGCGAGATAGGCGTCCTCGCGGGCGCCGATGACCTCGAACCAGCAGGCGGCCCGGGGACGCAGGCTCATGCGACCACCCTCCGCAGCACGCGCTGCGCGGTGTGCGCTTCCGCGCGGCCCCTCACGCGAGCCGAACGGCCTGCGCACCGCGCACTCCGGCTTTCGCTCCTGATGCGGCGGCGCGCGTTCATGGCGTCTCATCCGGCCTTGCGGCCATGTCGTCGTCGTCGACCACGCGCAGCAGGCATGCGGCGCGCAGGCGTTCGAGGTCGAGCGCCACCAACAGCAGATAGGCGAACAGCGCCACCGGCTGCGCCGGATCGACGCGCAGCCGGGCGGTGACGCGCTCGGCAAACGCGTCGCGCGCGGCGTCGGTGTCGGCCACGGGCAGTGCGGCAAAACGCTGACGATGCGCGCGCGTCAGGGTGACCAGGCCGTCCAGATCGGCCCGTTCGCTTGAACCTGTCGCGGGCCACAGCGAGCGCCAGTGTGCGAGCCACGCCGCCAGCGCGCGGGGCAGCACGTCGGCCCCGGGCGCGCGCACCATCGCCGCTGCGCTGTGGTCATCGGCGGAGCTGCCATCGCTCGCTGCGAGCGAGCCGAGCGCCTGACCGAGCGGCGCCAGCGGGCCGGTCGCAAGCGCAGCACGGCGCACCGCGGTGTTGCCGTCGGCATAGCGGGCCAGCACCGCGTCAGTGCGCATCCAGCGCCGCGGCGCGTCGATCCACAGGTGGGCCACTGCGCTCACGTCGGCAAGGTGCGCACTCCAGCGCACGGCGGCCCGCCACGGCGCCGGCGACCAGCCGGCAAGCTCGGCCACGCGAGCCCGCCACTGCGTGCGAAAGGCAGCGTCGACATCGTCGCAGTCGGCCAGGCGCGCCACGCCGCTCAGGTAATTGCCGACGCCAGCGCTGCGGGCGCGCTCCAGCAGCGCATGCAGGCTGCCGGCGGCGTGCAGGCGCTGCCACAGGCGTTGATCCGGGCGCCAGGCCAGACGCGCCATCACGCGCGTGCCCGCATAGTCAAGCGTGAGTCCGTCGATCATGTCGCGGGCTCGACCATGCGGGTCGCCGCGCCGGCGGTCGGCGCCAAGGCACCGGGTTCGCGCGTCAACTCATGGGCCAGCTGTCGCACGGCCTCGGCCAGGCGGGTCGGGTCGGCGGGCGCGTCCGCGGCGACGGTCGCCAGCGCGGCGCGCTGGGCCTCGATGCGTGCAAGGGCCGCCTCAAGCCGTGCTTCGACCACCCGGTGAACGCGCGCAACGCGCACCGCAGCGCGTTCGGCGATCACCCGCGCGCGCTCGCGCGCGGCCAGCAGTTCACTTTCGCTTTGCTGTTCGCACGCTTGCACCGCAGCGCGCGCATCGCGCTCGGCCTGCAGCACGCACGCAATCGCCTTGTCGGCTGCGGCGCTGACCGAGCCGCTCCGGGGGAGCGTGACGGACCGAGGCATTGCGCATCTGCCGCGGGCTTTCACCCGCGCTTGAAATTGTTGCGATGCACACTGAGGATTTCGCAACATCGTGCGGCTCGCGCCGACACGACAAGGCTATGGTGAGCGGGACGCGCGGGCGTGGCTTGACGCCTATCAATGGCGACCTGCGGGTCAACCTCTCGTTAACACGGACGTTTGATTCGTGCGAGCATCGCCGCCGCCGGATCGTGGAGACCGAGGCGAGCGGCGCGGCGCGATAGCGTCTCTTTTGTTAACTGCCCCACGCGCCCAGCGTGGACCTGGAGGACATGTGAAGAAACTGATGATCACCACGCTGGCTGCCAGCTTGCTCGCCCTGACTGGCATGGCGCAGGCACAGGACGGTCAAGCACTGGCCAAGGATGCTGGCTGCTTGAAGTGCCACACCGTTGACAAGAAGAAGAAGGGACCGGCATTCAAGACCTCGGCCGCCGACTTCAAGAAGGCCGGTCTCAGTGGCGACAAAGCGGTCGCAAAGATGAAAGAGGCGCATGAGGCGGACGACCTCAAGGGGGTGAAGAGCGACGCTGATCTGAAGGCGATCATGACCTGGGTGCTCGCTCAGTAGCGCGATCCACGGCGGCCGACGCGCCGAGCGCCTCCTGAGGCGTCATCGCGCGCTGCTGCGCACCGCGGGACGAGCCGGGCAATCGCCCGGCTTTTTTATTTGCCGCCATGCTGCGTTGCAACGAGCTTGGCGTGAACCGGACGCTTTGTTGCGATCAGTTCCCACTCTCCACTGATGACTTGCGCTTGATCAACTGCGCACGTGTCGGGCGCGAGCACGCTCCCCCCGCGGAGTGTGCCTTCCGTCACACGAGGCGCATCGCAATCGGCGCAGGTTGCAGACGCCATTGGCCACGCTGGGAGTCGATTTCTTGGGTCTGGGGGAGCTTCAGTTGTTGCTCGGCGATCGAACTGGGCCGGTGGGTCTGGACCGTGCCGAGGCGCGCGAGCCCTGCTGGATTCGCCCGGAGGACGGCTGGGACGATTCCTGGACCCGCCGTCGCAACCCTGGGTACATGGCTTCGACCGCGTCTCGTTCAACGGACCAACTGCCGGCCTACCTATCCAACCGAGTCCGTTTCGCCCGTACGCGCTCGACCGACTCGAACCGCACATCGGACCTTGCTGCCGGGACGATCCCGTCGGCACCTGTCCGCCCGTGGATCGCGCACAAGATCGTTGCAGTCCAGAAGGCCGCCCACCCGGCGGCGAAGAAGTGATGGAGCCTTGCATGAACTCTTCGATGAAGTGGTTGGGGGCTGCGGCCCTGGTCCTGGCAGCCCTGACCGGGTGCGGTGGCGGCAGCGACCCCTCTGCGCCGCCGCCGGCGACCACGCCGGTCGGCCAGGCGATCGCAGCGGCTGCGGCACTGCCTGCCAACGACACTGCCACCAATTCGAGTTCCGCGTTCAAGGTGCTGCAAAGCGCGGGCGTGCCGGCAGTGATCGTCAATGGTGCGCCGGTGGTGAACTTCGCCGTGTTCTCCGACGGCTTCGCCAAGCGCGATCTCGTGCTCAGCAACGTCAGTTTCGCGATCGCCAAGCTGGTGCCTGGCGTCAATGGCGATATCGATCGCTGGGTCAGCTACGTCTATCGCACGGAGACCGCCACCGCCGGCGTGGGTCCGGGCGGCAACCCGGTGCTGCCGACCGCGCTGCAGGCGACCAACGATCCGAAGCCTGCCGGTCTGGCTAATCAGCTGGTGTTCAACCAGGACGGCTACTACACCTACACCTTCAGCACCAACATCACCAATCCGGCGAGTACCAGCGGCGTGGTGTTCGAACCCAACCGCACCCATCGGATCGCGATCCAGCTGTCCTACACGAACCGGGCCGGCGAGCGGATTCTGGTCAATCCGTACTTCGATGTGACCTTCGACGCCAACGGCCGCTCCGTGCCGGTGACGGATCCGGCCAAGACCCGCATCATGGCCGACACCGCTTCCTGCAACGGCTGCCACGACAAGCTGGCGATCCACGGCGGTGGCCGGGTCGACGTGCAGTACTGCGTGATGTGCCACAACCCGTCCACCTTCGACGCCAACAGCGGCAACGTGCTGACGATGTCGACCATGACGCACAAGATCCACGCCGGTCGCCTGCTCAAGTCGCAGTTCGACGCGGGTCAGGGCGGTGAGGAGTATGTGATCTGGGGTAACCGTAATTCCGTGCACGACTACACGGAGGTCGGCTTCCCGCAAGACCTGCGCAACTGCAATGTCTGCCACACCGCCGCCAATCCCAACACGCCGCAAGGCGACCTGTGGAAGACCAATGCGTCGAAGGAAGCCTGCGCCACCTGCCACTCGGACAAGCCGGGGTCGAGCTTCTACGCCAGTCACTCGCTGATCGCGCAAGGCCTGATCGGGCCGACTGCTGTCATCGCCGACATTCCGAATCGCGACTGCGCGGCCTGCCATCGTCCGGGCACCGGCCTGGCTCCCGACCGCGTGCACTGGAACCAGACTGAAGAGAACGCGGCCAAGTACAAGATGAACATCGAGGCCACGTCGTACGACCCAGCGGCGCGTACGGTGACGGTGCAGTACTACCTGTCGGATCCGACCAATGGCAACGCCGCCTACAACCTCGTCACGCCAGAGTGCACCGGCGCTGGCGCGACGCTGGCGTGCAGCAACAGCACGCGCTTCGGCAATCTGCGGTTCTACGTCGCCTATGCCAACGTCATCGGCCAGCCCGACCGGATCACCGAGTTCTCGGCATACAACAACGGCGGCAGCGGCGCCAACGCCTTCGCCTACAAGGGCGCCAATGACGGCAGCAACCGCTACACGCTGGCGATCCCGATTCCTGCCGATACCGCCACGGCCATTGCCAAGGGCACGGCGCGCGTGATCAGCATCGGGCAGATCAAGGAGGCCAAGCTCGACGTGCGGTCGGCGACCGACCCGCGCCCGCCGATCGTGCCGACGGTGCTGGTCAACACGGTGGTGCAGCACACATTCGCCGACGTGGCCTTGAGCGGTGAACTGAATCCGCGCCGCCAGGTGGTCTCGAACGAGAAGTGCAACGTCTGCCACGGCGCGCTTGGCACGACCTCCGGCTCCAACACGCTGGCCAACGCTTTCCACGGGGGCGCCCGCAACACGGTCGAGTCCTGCACCCTGTGCCACGACCAGAACCGCTTCTCGTCGACGGTGATGACCAACGGCATGGCGCTGAGCGAGAACTACTCGTTCAAGCGGATGATCCACGGCATCCACGGCAATTCGAGACGGACCTATCCGTTCACGCACGGCAATACCGTGATCGGCGAGTTCGACATCAAGACCGGCCTGCTCCTGGCCAACGGCTTTGCATCCGGCACTGCCGCCACGGCGCCGCTGGGTACGCCGCAGTTGCCGTTCGCCACGGTGACCGAAGTGCTAGCCGGAACGCCCTTCGCCGCGGGGGTCGAGAACTACGCTGCTGAAGTCGCCTATCCGTCGGTGGGCCTGACGTGCAACGGCTGCCACGTGAACGACTCGTGGAAGCGCGACCTCGGCCAACTCGGCTCTGTTGTGACCAAACCCCTGGTGGGCACGGCCACGCCGCTGCGTGCTGGTACCGACCCGCTCGACTGGCGCGTCATCTCGCCCAAAGCAGCGACTTGCACGGCCTGCCATGACAGCAAGCCGGCGATCGACCATGTGATCAATTTCGGCGGCTCGTCGTTCGGCACTATCACGCAGGGGCAGTTGTTCAGTGCGCCGCGCGAAACCTGCGACGACTGCCACGCGCCCGGCAACTTCAAGGGCGTGGACGTAGCGCATGGACAGAGGTAGGCGGACCGGCTTGGCACGGGGCGGTGCATGCCGCCCCGGGGGCCAAGTCGAGGTACGTGCTTGAGCAGGCTGCGCGCAGCGACGCGCTTTCAGGCTGGTAGCGAATTTGTCGACAACGATCATTGCCACGGATGGGGTCTGCGCCGCGCTTGCGGTGGCGTGATCTTGGCGAAGTCAGGCTCTTGAGGGGATTCGAATGCGGATCAAGCGTGCATTGGCGGCCGTCTGTCTTGGCCTGTTCGGGCTGCTGGGCAGTGCCTCGGCGGCGATGGATGCCGAGGCATCCAAGCGTTGCCTGGAATGCCATGAAGAAGACCTGGAGAAGATGAACCGCAGTGCGCACGCGGTGGCTGGCGACGCGCGCGCGCCGACCTGCGTGTCGTGCCACGGTCCGAGTACGGCGCACGCCGACAAGCCGCGCCGCGCCAAGGTCGACCGCAGCTTCAAGGGCGACCAGGCGCTCGGTGCCAGCGCTGCCAGCGGCGTGTGCCTGAGCTGCCACGAAAAGGATGCCAAACGCAGCCACTGGGCCACCAGCGCGCATCCGGCGTCGGACGTCTCCTGCGGTGGCTGCCACCAGATCCACGTGAACAACGACAAGGTGCTCGCCAAGAAGACCGAGGCCGAGGTTTGCTACGCCTGCCATAAGCAGCAACGCGCCGAGGTCAATCGGCCGTCGCGCCATCCGCTGGCCGAAGGCAAGATGGCCTGCTCGGACTGCCATAACGCGCACGGGTCGATCGGACCCAAGCTCGCCAAGCGCGACTCGACCAACGACACCTGCTTTACCTGCCACGCCGAGAAGCGCGGCCCGTTCGTCCACGCCCACGAGCCGGTCACCGAGGACTGCGCGATCTGCCATAACCCCCACGGCAGCACCGTGCCCGCCATGCTCAAGGCGCGCGCGCCGATCCTGTGCAACCAGTGCCACACGCCGCACATCGCGGGCGAGGTCGGGGCGCTGGGCGGCCAGCCTGGCGTGTTCCCGCCGGCCGCGGTCGGCCAGGGCTCGTCGGCGGTCACCGGCACGTCGTCGGGCAAGAACACCGTCAACATCTGGCAGGGGCGCAGTTGCATGAACTGCCACACGCAGGTCCACGGCTCGAACAACCCGGCGGCCTCCAATCCGACGCCCCATTACCTGTTCCGCTGAGACTGGAGCGCGAAAATGAACTCGTTTGTTCGGCAGTTCCGTTTTGCCCCGACCGCCGTTGCCGTTGCCATCCTCGCAGCCTTCGGCCCGGCCCAGGCGGAAGACGAAGACCAGATCGCCGAAATCTCGGTGACCGCCGGCGCGGCCGGCGTGACCGGCGACGCCGCCGACCGCGCGCTGTTCGGCCAGTACAACGGCATGCGCGACAGCAAGGGCTATGGCCTGCTCGGCGTCGACTACATCCGCCGCAACAACGCCACCGGGTCGCTGGTCGAGTTCTACGGCAGCAACCTGGCGATGGATACGCGCGAGCTCGGACTGCTGTGGGCCAAGCAAGGCAACTGGCGTCTGTCGGCGAACTACGGCGAACTTGTCCGCCGCGATCCCTACACGCTCAACAGCGTCGGCATCGGCCTCGGCACCACGACCCCGCAGTTGCAATACTGGGGCGGTGTACCGGGCACCGGCCCCAACTTCGACCTCGAGACCAAGCGCAAGGCGATCGGCCTCGGCGCGGCGAAGTGGATCACCTCCACGCTTGAGTTGTCGCTCGACGCCAAGAGCGAAAACAAGGACGGCTCGCGCCTGTTCGGCATTGGTATCGCCTGCCCATCGACGGTCGCGCCGGCCTGCGGTCCGACCACGGCGACGAGTACCGGCTTTGCCGTGCTCGCGGTTCCGGAACCGATCAACTCCAACCACAGCCAGGTCGAAACTCGCCTGACGTACGCCGGCGCGCGCCTGCGACTCAATGGCGGCTACTACGGCTCGTTCTACAGCAACTCCAACGGCGCGCTCAATCCGGGCGTGCCGGCCACGCTCAACAATCCGGTCGGCGCCCCGTTGCCGCTGAGCGCTGGGCTGCAGACCATCTTGACGCAGCCGGTGGCGCTGCCGCCGGATAACCAGGTCCATCAGTTCGATGTGGGCGGCAACTTCGTCATCACGCCGACCGCTCGCGCCACGTTCAAGGTCGCCCATGCGCGCGCCAGCCAGGACCAGGACTTCGCCGGCGCCGGCTTGACCGGTGCCCCGGCCGGTGTGACCAATCTCAACGGCAAGGTCAATACGACCACGGCGCAACTGGGCCTGTCCGCCCGTCCGCTGCCGCAGCTGACGGTGATCGCCGAGTCGAAGTTCGAGGACCGCGAAGACAAGACGCCGCTGGCCAACTACGGCGTCGAGGGCACCGCGCTGTTCACCAACCGCGCCTTCGACTACGTGCGCCTGCGCAACAAGCTGCAAGGCACGTATCGCTTTGCGCGCAGCTACGCCGCCACCGTGGGCTTCGACCAGGAGTCGATCAACCGCGGCTCCTACACGGCGACCAGTGCCTTGCGCGGCGTCAGCGCGCTGCGGCAGGACACCGATGAGACGGCGTGGCGTGCCGAGTTGCGGCGCCAGATGACGACCAGTTTCAGCGGCGCGATCGCCTACATCAGCGCCAAGCGCGATGGCTCGGCCTGGCTGCGTCCGTCGAGCACTGGGCGCGGCGTGACCGAGGTGGTAACGCCATTTGTCGGTGACGAGATCTTCATGCCGACGCAAATGGATCGGCAACGCGACAAGATCCGCCTGAACGGCAACTGGCAGGCGACCGAGGCCTTCTCGCTGCAGATCAGCGCCGAGCAGGGCAAGGACGAGTACAGCGCACCGACCGCCTATGCGCTGCGCGATACCAAGGTGAGTTTCTACAGCCTCGACGCCAACTACGTGTTGTCGGAAGCGTGGAGCCTCAACGGCTACCTGTCGCAGGGCAACCAGAAACTCAACCAGGCGCGCCCGGCAGGCTACGTGCTGGCGTTCGACAACAAGAGCACGAGCGCGGGATTCGGCGTCGTCGGTAAGCCGTCGGAGACGATCGACGTCGGCGGCGGCCTGTCGTTCATCAATGACAAGAACGTCTACGCGCAGTCGCTCGATCCCGGTGCCAGTGCCAGTTCGGCGGCGCTGCTGGCCGCCAGTGGCGGGCTGCCCGACATCGTGTTCCGCCGCACCGAGCTGCGCCTGTACGGACGCTATGCGTTGAGCGACAACTCGGCGCTGCGGCTGGATGCCGTTCACCAGCGCGCCAAGTACGACGACTGGAGCTATGGCTACGGCGGCGTGCCGTTCCTGTACAGCGACAACTCGACGGTCTCGCAATTGCAGTTGCAGAACGTCACCTTCCTCGGCGTCACTTACACCTACACCTGGCGCTGAGCGCGGAGCGTCGAGCGCGCCCGGCAGCGGGCGCGCGTCCGGCGGGCCGGCCGCCGGGCCGGACGTGCGCCGCAGCAACTTGCGATCGATGGAGTCCTCGCTTACCCTTCCGCGCCCGCTGAGCCGATCGCGCCCGGCGCCAGGCGTCGCACGCTAGGACGATCGAGGGCGCAGCACCCGCCAGCCACCCGGCCTGTCTCTCGGGTGTGCGTGGACAAGCCGACCCTATCGCGCCCTCGTCATCGATCCGGCCGCTCGCCCGGTACCACTGCTTTACAACCGCGCGCCAGCGCGCTTCTCGTCCGATGTTCGAAACGATCGATCTGGAGTGCGTGCGTGGCGAAAGGCTGCTGTTTCGCGGCCTCACGTTCAGCGTCAACGCAGGTACCTGTCTTCATATCGCCGGCGAAAACGGTGCCGGCAAGACGAGTCTGCTGCGCATCCTGTGCGGCCTGATGAGTCCGACCGCGGGCGACGTGCGCTGGAACGGCACCAGTACCCGCTCGCTGCGCGAGGAGTTCTGGTCGGCGCTCGCTTATGTCGGACACCTGAACGGCGTCAAGGACGATCTGTCGGCGCTGGAGAACGTGCACTTTGCCGCGGGCATCGCCGGTCGAAGCGGCTCGCTGGCCGAAGCGGCGGCGGCGCTGGCGGCGCTCGGACTCGGCGGCTTTGAGTCATCGTTGGCGCGGTCGCTGTCGCAAGGTCAGAAGCGGCGGGTCGCCTTGGCGCGTCTGTTCTTCGCCAAGCAGGCGCCGCTATGGATCCTCGATGAGCCGTTCACCGCGCTGGATGTGCGCGGCGTGGCCGTACTGTCCGGCCTGATCGGCGACCATCTCAAGCGCGATGGCATCGTCGTGCTGACCACCCATCAGGACGTTCCCCTGCCGGGCGTGGTCAAGCGTCTCGACCTGAAGGCCGCGGAGGCGGTGGCATGAGCGGCATGATGGGGACCATCGGCACCGTGCTGCGGCGCGACCTGCTCTTGGCGGCGCGGCAGCGCGCCGACGTCACCAACACGCTGCTGTTCTTCCTGGTGGTCGTCACCATGGTGCCGCTCGGCGTCGGCCCGGAAACCGACACCCTGCGCCGCATTGCCCCGGGCATCATCTGGGTGGCCGCGCTGCTGGCGGCGCTGCTTTCCTTCGGTCGCCTGTTCGCCAATGACCATGCCGACGGCACGCTCGAGCAGATGCTGCTCACCGGCGAACCGCTGGTGCTGATCGTGCTTGCCAAGTGCGCGTCCCACTGGCTGGTGACCGGACTGCCGATCACCATCATGTCGGTGCTGCTCGGGATCATGTTCGACCTGCATGCCGACAGCATCGGCATCATGGTGGTGTCGCTGCTGCTGGGCACGCCGGCACTGTCGCTGATCGGTGCCGTGGGCGCGGCGCTGACGCTGGGCCTGCGCGGCGGCGGCGTGCTGATAACCCTGCTGGTCTTGCCACTTTACGTGCCGGTGCTGATCTTCGGCGCCGGTGCCGTCGAGGCGACCGCCGGCGGCATCTCTCCCCAAGGGCATCTGCTGCTGCTGGGCGCCTTGTCGCTCGGGGCGGCGGTGCTCGCACCCTGGGCGGTGGGTGCGGCGCTGCGAATTTCAATGGAGTAGGCCGGGACACGGAATGTTTCGCGCCGAGCTGGGTCCAAAGGCCGCCTGTTGACGCCGCGCGGAGGGCGCGGCGACTGACTCGGGCTTCCCCGGGGTGAGCAGGCGGGGCTGACAGAAGTCAAGGATCCGGTAACGGACGCCGTTACAGTCCCGCGCCAACGAGGACAATCCGGCCCGGACGCGAAACTCGCAACCGCTCTCCCAACCGTCTTCGCAACCGACTATCGACTGCACCCTGAACCCATGAATTCCGTCGCCGCACCCGCGGGCTTCAGCCTGTTCCGCTTCAGCGCGCCACATTTGTTCTATCCGCTGGCCGGCAAGCTCGCGCCCTGGTTCCTGGCGATCGGCGGCCTGCTGGCCGCGATCGGCCTGTACATCGGCTTCTTCGTTGCGCCAGTCGATGCCCAGCAGGGTGACTCGTACCGGATCATCTTCATCCATGTGCCGTCGGCGTGGATGGCGATGTTCCTGTATCTCGTCATGGCGTTCTGGGCCGGCATCGGCCTGGCGTTCAACACGCGACTGTCGTCGCTGATGGCCAGTGCGATCGCGCCGACCGGCGCGATCATGGCGTTCGTGTCGCTGTGGACGGGTGCCTTGTGGGGCCGGCCGACCTGGGGCGCCTACTGGGTGTGGGACGCGCGGCTGACGTCGACGCTGATCCTGCTGTTCCTCTACTTCGGTTACATGGCGCTGCAGGCGGCGATCGACGATCCGCGCCGGGCCGACAAGGCCTCCGCCGTGCTGGCGCTGGTGGGCGTGGTCAACGTCCCGATCATCTATTTCTCGGTCAAGTGGTGGAACACGCTGCATCAGGGCGCCAGCATCAAGCCCGGCGGCTCGTCGATGGCCGACATCATGCTCACCGGTCTGCTGGTCATGGTGTTCGCCTTCTGGGCGTATGCGATCGGCATGGTGCTTTTGCGCGTGCGCGCCCTGATCCTCGAGCGCGAAAAGCGCGCGCAGTGGGTCACCGATCTGGTCCGCGCGCCGCGCGCCTGAAACGAATCCGGTTTCGCGAGGTAAGCAAGATGCAATGGGGTAGCGTCGAGAATTTCCTCAACATGGGTGGCTACGGCTTCTTCGTGTGGGGGTCGTACCTGGTGTGTGCCGCGGTGATCGTGGCCGAGATCGTGCTGGTGCGCGGGCGCCGTCGCCGCGCCCTTGCCGAGGCACGCAGTTTCGCCGATCGCGGCGTGAGCAAGGGAGTCTGAAATGGCAATGAAACCGCGTCACAAGCGCCTGGCCCTGATCGTCGGTGGTGTCGCCGTGCTCGGCGTGGCCACCACCCTCATCCTGTCGGCGTTCCAGGAGAACCTGGTGTTCTTCTTCTCGCCGTCCGATGTGGCGGCCGCCAAGGCGCCCAAGGACCGCACCTTCCGCATCGGCGGACTGGTCGAGGAAGGCAGCGTCAAGCGCGATGGCGTGATGGTGAGCTTCAAGGTCACCGACACTGCACATGTCATCAACGTCAGCTATCAGGGCATCCTGCCGGATCTGTTCCGTGAGGGTCAGGGCGTGGTCGCCAACGGCAAGCTCGGCAGCGATGGCGTGTTCCGCGCCTCCGAAGTGCTGGCCAAGCACGACGAGAACTACATGCCGCCCGAGGCGGCGCACGCGGTCGAGCAGGCGCACAAGACAGGCAAGACGCTGCAGGTGCCGGCCAACGCGCAAGTCACAGGCAAGCCGACCAGCAACTGATCCACGCAGCGGCTGGACGGGGCGTGAGGACGCGGGCGCGATGTCGCGCCGTTGGCCAAAGCGCGTGAGCGGCCAGTCATCAGTCGCGCTGCGCCGGGCCCAGCCGAAATTGTTCGAGAGTCGTCGGCCCAGTCGGCGACACGGTCAGTCAAGTGCATCAACCACGTTTACGGAAAGCAGCCTTCGATGATTCCAGAACTCGGTCACTTCGCCATGATCCTGGCACTGCTGCTGGCGGTCGTGCAGGGCACGCTGCCGATCATCGGCGCCGCCAAGGGGATGCGTGAATGGATGGCGGTCGCGCGCCCTGCTGCGTTCGGCCAGGCGTTCTTCGTTGCCTTCGCCTGGGGCTGCCTCGTCTACTCGTTCGTCACCAGCGACTTCTCGGTGATCAACGTGGCGACCAACAGCAACACCCTGCTGCCGGTCGAGTACAAGGTAGCGGCCTCCTGGGGTTCGCACGAGGGCTCGCTGCTGCTGTGGGTGCTGATGCTGGCAGGCTGGGGCCTGGCGGTGGCGATCTTCAGCCGCCATCTGCCGGAGGAAATGGTCGCGCGGGTGCTCGGTGTCATGGGGCTCGTGTCCATCGGCTTCATCACCTTCATGCTGGCCACGTCCGACCCGTTCGACCGGATGTTCCCGGCCGCCGTCGAGGGGCGTGACCTGAACCCGCTGCTGCAGGACCCGGGCATGGTGTTCCCCCCGCCGTTGCTCTACATGGGCTATGTCGGCTTCTCGGTGGCCTTTTCCTTTGCCATTGCCGCGCTGCTGGGCGGCAAGCTCGATGCCGCCTGGGCGCGCTGGTCGCGGCCGTGGACCACGGTGGCGTGGTGCTTTCTGACGCTGGGTATCGCGCTGGGCTCCTGGTGGGCGTACTACGAACTCGGCTGGGGCGGCTGGTGGTTCTGGGATCCGGTCGAGAACGCGTCGTTTGTTCCTTGGCTGATCGGCACCGCGTTGATCCACTCGCTCGCCGTGACCGAGAAGCGCGGCACCTTCAAAGCCTGGACCGTGCTGCTGGCGATCTTCGCCTTCTCGATGTCGTTGCTGGGCACCTTCCTGGTCCGTTCGGGCGTGCTGACCAGCGTGCACGCGTTTGCTACCGATCCAGCGCGCGGTGTGTTCATCCTGATCTTCCTGGTGCTGGTGATCGGCTCGTCACTGGCGCTGTTCGCCTGGCGTGCGCCGAGCATCGGCCTGGGCGGCCGCTTCGAGGGCCTGTCGCGCGAATCGCTGCTGCTCGGCAACAACGTGCTGCTCGCGGTGGCAACCGGCACCGTGCTGCTGGGCACGCTGTATCCGCTGTTTCTCGATGCGCTCGGCATGGGCAAGATCTCGGTCGGCCCGCCGTACTTCGATGCGGTGTTCGTGCCAGTGATGGCGCCCTTGGTGTTCCTGATGGGCGTGGGGCCGATCGCCCGCTGGAAGAGCGCCCAATTGCCCGACCTGTGGACGCGGCTCAAATGGGCGCTGGCAATCTCGCTGATCCTCGGTGTATCGCTGCCGTTCGTGGCCGTGGCCGATGACCCCGAGCGACTGAGCTGGACGCCGATGGCCGCCTTCGGCTACTGGATGGCAGCCTGGATCGCGGTCACCACGCTCGAAATGATCCGGCGCCAGATTCGCCATGCCCAAGGGAGCCTGCTGGCCAGGCTCGGAGCGCAGCCGCGTGGCTGGTGGGGGATGATCCTCGCGCACCTGGGGATCGCGGTGTTCATCGTCGGCGTCACCTCGGTCCGCAGCTATGAGGTCGAACGCGACGTCAAGATCTCTCCGGGCGAAGTCATCACCGTCGACGAGTACACGTTCAAGTTCAACGGCGTCAAGGAAGTCGACGGCCCGAACTTTCGCGCCGCGCAGGGCAACTTCACGCTGTTCCACAGGGACCGCGTGATCGACACCCTCGAGCCGGAAAAGCGCGTCTTCTTCGCGCG
>LNFM01008317.1_pt1 | contig 15724 bp, 14 predicted proteins | sample 596031 | NCBI WGS metagenome assembly LNFM01 (sample SAMN04254537, study PRJNA301005) | activated carbon metagenome | isolation source: dual media filters at the Ann Arbor, Michigan drinking water treatment plant | place: USA: Ann Arbor | reverse complement strand
GCCTGGGTGGTGGGTGCTGACGGGATCGAACCGCCGACCTACGCCTTGTAAGGGCGCCGCTCTACCAGCTGAGCTAAGCACCCCACCGGAACAGGTCAGTTCAGTGCATCCTTCAGGGCCTTGCCCGGACGGAACTTCGGCACCTTGGCGGCCTTGATTTTAATCGCAGCGCCGGTACGGGGATTGCGACCGGTGCGGGCGGCACGCTTGCCAACGGCAAAGGTGCCAAAACCCACCAGAGACACCGAGCCGCCCTTTTTCAGCGTGGTCTTGACGGCGCCGATGGTGGACTCGAGAGCACGCGTGGCAGCAGCCTTGGAGATGTCGGCGTGCTTGGCAATGTGTTCGATCAGTTCAGTCTTGTTCACAAAGATCCCCTTGTAATGGAAACGACGTTAATCAGTCTGTGTCTTGAATAATTCTGGCTCTCCGATCCGGCAGGCTGACCGGATGCGGTTGGCTAGGCCGGCCGCTTGCACGGCTGCATGGAATTAGAGCCACGGACTTCGACCGTGTCAACAAGTCATGCGGCATTACAACAGCGTGGGGGCGAATTCTAGACGCATTTTTCGCGCAAGCTCCTGAGCCGAAACACAAAAAATTGATGCATGGCATTCCGACTTCACGTGCGCGCCAAAATGGCTGAGGGCCTGTTCAGCGCGCAGCACGCACCACCAGGCTCACCCCGAGGGCCGTCAATGCGGTACCCACGAGCGTCGCCAGCGTGATGGGCTCGGCAAACAGCACCCAGGCCATGAGCGCGGTGGTCGGAGGCACCAGATAGAGCAGGCTGGTCACGCTGGTGGCCGCACCACGTTGGATCAGCAGGTAGAGCAGCGAACTGCCACCCACCGTGAGCCCGAGCACCGACCAGGCCACGGCCCCTGCCAGCTCCCAGTTCACGGCGCCCTGCGCATCGACCCAGCGCATGGCCTCGGTCTCGAACAGCGCCAGCGGCAGGGTCACGACGAGCGCTGCCAGCAATTGGACCGCAATGGCGCTGCGCACGTCGCAAGGTGCTACAAAGTGTTTCTGGTACAGCGTACCGATGGTGATGCTCAGCAAGGCCAGCACGGCCAAGCCCATGTTGAAGGCGGTGGCCTCGCCACCGGCACCGAACTTGCGCGCCACCACCAGGGTCAAGCCCGCAAACCCCAGGGCCAGGCCCAGCCACTGGCGGCGCGTGACCGCCGAGCCGCGAGCCGATAGCCAGACGGCTGTGAGCACGGGCTGCAGCCCCACGACCAGGGCCACGAGACCCGAACCCATGCCGGCCTTGACGGCCGCCCACACGCCGCCCAGATAACCCGCATGCATGAGCACGCCGGTCACGCCCAGATGCAGCCACTGCGTGCGCGTGGCTGGCCAGGCCACGCCCGCCAGCACGATCCAGGGCAGGAAGCAGAGGATGGAGAGCACATAGCGCCAGACCAGAAAGGACAGCGGCGGTGCATGCGGCATGCCGTAGCGCGCGACGATGAAACCCGTGCTCCAGATCAGCACGAAGACCAGGGGCATGGCCCGCAACAGGGCCTGACTGTCCCCGCGATGACTCATGGGCGGACGCGGCTCATTTCACGCGGGCGCGGATTTCCGGCAGGGCCTTCTGCAGGTAGTACACCATGGACCAGACGGTCAGCACGGCGGAGATCCAGATCAGGCCGGTGCCCCACAGGTGGGTGTCGATCAGGCCCAAGAGATGACCGTCAAAGAGCAGGAAGGGAATGGCCACCATCTGCACCGTGGTCTTGACCTTGCCCAGCATGTGCACGGCCACGCTGCGGCTGGCGCCGATCTGCGCCATCCACTCGCGCAGGGCCGAAATCGCGATCTCGCGGCCGATGATGATCAGGGCCACGAAGACGTCGATGCGGTCCAGATGCACCAGCACCAGCAGGCTGGCGCAGACCAGAAACTTGTCGGCCACCGGGTCGAGGAAGGCGCCGAAGGACGACACCTGGTTGAGCTTGCGCGCGAGGTAGCCGTCGAGCCAGTCCGTGAGTGCGAACAGCACGAACATCACGGTGGCGATCAGGTTGCGGGTGGCAGGGTCCAGCGGCAGGTAGAACACCCCGACGATGAGCGGGATCGCGACGATGCGCGTCCAGGTCATGAGGGTGGGGATGGTGAAGAACATGGGCCGCATTGTGGCATGGCCGCGTGACGGACCTCTGGCCTAGTGCAAGGCCCGGTAGATGGCCTCGGCCAGCTCATGCGAGACGCCATCCACGGAGGCCAGGTCTTCCACGCTGGCCGCCGCCACGCCGCGCACGCCGCCGAAACGCTGCAGCAGGCGCGCGCGCCGCTTGGGGCCGATGCCCGGTATGTCTTCGAGCTTGCTGCCACCGGTGCGCACCTTGGCGCGCGCCGCGCGCATGCCGGTGATGGCAAAACGGTGCGCCTCGTCGCGGATCTGCGCCACCAGCATCAGCGCGGCCGAGTCCTTGCCCAGGTAGACCTTCTCGCGCCCGTCGGCGAACACCAGCTCCTCCAGGCCGACCTTGCGGCCCTCGCCTTTCTCCACGCCGACGATGAGCGACAGGTCCAGGCCCAACTGCGCGAAGACCTCGCGCGCCATGGCCACCTGGCCCTTGCCGCCGTCGACGAGCACCAGGTCAGGCAGGCGGTCCGTGCCCTCGGTGGCCATGCCACCCTCGCCTGCGCCGCCTTCGCGCAGGGCCTGGGCCAGACGCGCATAGCGGCGTGTCAGGACCTGGCGCATGGCCGCGTAGTCGTCGCCCGGGGTGATGCCGTCGATCTTGTAGCGCCGGTACTCGCTGTTCTGCATCTTGTGGTGATGGAAGACCACGCAGGAGGCCTGGGTGGACTCGCCCGCCGTGTGCGAGATGTCGAAGCACTCGATGCGCAGTTCGTCGAGCCGATCCTGCGGCAGGGCCAGGGCCTCGGCCAGCGCACGCGTGCGGGCCTGCTGCGAGCCCTCATCCGCCAGCAGGCGTGCCAGTTGCAAGCCCGCATTGGTCTGCGCCATCTCGAGCCAGATGCGGCGCTGCTCGCGCGGCTGGTGCAGCGCGCGGATCTTCAGACCCGACTGTTCCGACAAAGCCTCGATGAGGCGCTTGCTGACCGGCACGCTGGTGATCAGCGTCGGCACGGCCGGCACCTCGACATAGTGCTGGGCGATGAAGGCCTCGAGCACCTGCACTTCCACTGGCACCGGCTCGCTGCCTTCGTCTTCGCTGAGCTGCAGGGCCGCGGCGTCGTCGACGTGGGTGGGGAAATAGGCCCGGTCGCCCAGATGGCGCCCGCCACGCACCATGGCCAGGTTGACGCAGGCGCGCCCGCCCTGCACCTGCACGGCCAGGATGTCCACGTCACGGTCGTCCGTGCTCTCCACCGCCTGCTGGTGCAGCACGTTGGACAGGGCCGAGATCTGGTCACGCAGCTCGGCCGCCTGCTCGAACTCGAGGTTCTCCGAGTGCCGCATCATGCGTTCCTCGAGCTGCTGCAGCACCTGCTGGGTCTCGCCGCGCAGAAAGGCTTCGGCATGCGCGAGGTCCTGGGCATAGGCCTCGGCTGTCACCAGTCCCACGCAGGGCCCCGAGCAACGCTTGATCTGGTACAGCAGGCAGGGCCGCGTGCGGTTGGCGAACACCGTGTCCTCGCAGGTGCGCAGGCGGAAGACCTTCTGCAGCAGCAGGATGCCCTCCTTCACGGCCCAGGCGCTCGGATAGGGCCCGAAGTAGTGGTGCTTCTTCTCGACCGCACCGCGGTAATAGGCCACGCGCGGCCAGGCCCCGGTGGCCTTGGGATCGACCGATTCAGCGACCGTGATCTTGAGGTAGGGGTAGCTCTTGTCGTCGCGGAACAGGATGTTGTAGCGCGGGTGCTGGGTCTTGATGAGGTTGTTTTCGAGCAGCAGGGCCTCGGCCTCGGAGCGCACCACCGTGGTCTCCAGCCGCACGATCTTGCCCACCATGTGGCCGATGCGTGTGCCGTCGTGGCTCTTCTGGAAATAACTCGAGACGCGCTTCTTGAGGTTGCGCGCCTTGCCCACGTAGAGCAGGCCGCCCTCGGCGTCGAAGTAGCGGTACACCCCCGGCAGACCGGGCAATGCGGCCACCTGGGCCAGCAGCTCCGCGCTGTGCGTGCTCGCCGTCTCCTGCGCCTTGTCGTCGACCTCTTCGTTCTGCATGGACTGTATTGTGGACAATCCCGGCATGGTTTCTTCCCGCACCTGGGACATTTTCTGCAAGGTGATCGACAACTACGGCGACATCGGCGTCTGCTGGCGTCTGGCGCGCCAACTCGCGGCGCGTGGCCAGGCCGTGCGCCTGTGGGTGGACGATGCCAGCGCCCTGCCCTGGATGGCGCCACAAGGCTGTACGGGCGTGCAAGTGCGGCCCTGGACCATGCCACTGGACCTGCAAGGCCTGGCCCCGGGCCAGGTGCTGGTCGAGGCCTTCGGTTGCGAGCTGCCCCCGGAGTTCGTGCAGCGTTACGTGGACTGGCGCGCCGCCGATGGCCAGCCCGCGCGCTGGATCAACCTCGAATACCTCTCGGCCGAAGCCTATGTGCAACGCAGCCATGGCCTGCCCTCGCCGGTGATGCAGGGCCCGGGGCGCGGCCTGAGCAAGCGCTTTTTCTACCCGGGCTTCACGCCCGTCACGGGCGGCCTGCTGCGCGAGCCCGATCTGATGCAACGCCAGGCCCGCTTCGACCGCCCGGCCTGGCTGGCCGCCCATGGCATCCCCGACGCGGGCGGACGACCCCGGGTCTCCCTGTTCTGCTATGAACCGGCGGCCCTGCCCGATCTGTTGACGCAACTGGCCGGTCAGCGGGCGCAACTGCTGGTCACCGCGGGCCGCGCCACGGCCGCCGTGCGGGCCTGCGCCCTGCCCGCCGGTCTGGAGGTGCACGAGCTGCCCCATCTCACGCAGGACGATTACGACCATCTGCTCTGGGCCTGTGACCTCAATTTCGTGCGCGGAGAGGACTCCTTGGTGCGTGCGCTCTGGTCCGGCCGGCCCTTCGTCTGGCAGATCTATCCACAGGACGACCACGCCCATCACGCCAAGCTCGAAGCCTTTTTGCGCCAGATCGAGGCGCCGCCCTCGCTGCAGGCCTGGCACCGCCGCTGGAACGGCCTGGACAGCCGCCCCCTGGCCTGGCCCGACCTGAGCGGCTGGCAGACCGCCGTCCTCCAGGCCCGGCAAGGCCTGCTGGACCAGCCCGACCTGCTCAGCCGCCTGCTGGAATTCGCCGACTCGCCCTGAGAGCGCCCAGCACCCTGAAAAAACGATAAAATTCAAGGCTTTGCGGAAAGCACCCGGCACGCCCGGCGACTTTTCGACTGCCGCACGAACACACCAGCCCCACAGGGAGCCAGGGGGTCTGAGCGGTCCACCGAACCAGCACTACGGAAACACTATGAAGATCGCTCAGGAAATTCGCGCCGGCAACGTGATCATGCACGGCAAGGACCCCATGGTCGTGCTCAAGACCGAATACAGCCGCGGGGGCCGCAACGCCGCCACTGTGCGCATGAAGCTCAAGAGCCTGATCGCCAACTTCGGTACCGAAGTGGTGTTCAAGGCCGACGACAAGATGGACCAGATCATTCTGGACAAGAAGGAGTGCACCTACTCCTACTTCGCCGACCCCATGTACGTCTGCATGGACGCCGACTACAACCAGTACGAAGTCGAAGCCGAGAACATGGGCGACGCCCTGAACTACCTCGAAGACGGCATGCCCGTCGAAGTGGTGTTCTACGACGGCAAGGCCATCTCCGTGGAGCTGCCCACCAGCGTCGTGCGCGAGATCACCTGGACCGAACCCGCCGTCAAGGGCGACACCTCGGGCAAGGTGCTCAAGCCGGCCAAGATCGCCACCGGGTTCGAAGTGGCCGTGCCGCTCTTCGTGGACCAGGGCGACAAGATCGAAATCGACACCCGCACCGGCGAATACCGCAAGCGCGTCTGATCGTCCACCGATCCGGCAAAAGGCTCCTGCGGGAGCCTTTTCTTTTGGCCTGGCAGATTCGGTGTAGGCTATCCGCATGAGCGAAGACGATACCGCCCGTCCCGAGGATGTCCAGGCGGGCAACGGCAGCCTGCCCTCCCGGCTTGCCCTGCGCCGCGTGCTGATCGACACCTGGCACGAGAACGTGGCCTATATGCACCGCGACTGCGAGGTCTACCGGGCCGAGGGCTTCAAGGCCCTGTCCAAGGTCGAGGTCCGCAGCAACGGGCGCAGCGTGCTCGCCACGCTCAATGTGGTGGACGACAAGGGCATCGTGGCCTGCGGCGAGCTGGGGCTGTCCAAGGCCGCCTTTGCGCAGCTGGACGTGGCCGATGGCCACACCGTCACGGTGGCCCAGGCCGAACCGCCCGCCTCCATCGGGGCCCTGCACCGCAAGCTCGGCGGCGAGCGCCTGGGGCAGGAAGACTTCCGCGCCATCGTGCACGACATCAGCGCGCACCATTACTCCAAGATCGAGCTCACGGCCTTTGTCGTCGCCACCCACCGCGACGAGCTCGACCGCGAGGAGGTGTATTTCCTCACGCAAGCCATGGTGGAGGCCGGCGCCCGACTTGACTGGCGCGAACCGCTGGTGGTGGACAAGCACTGCATCGGCGGCATCCCGGGCAACCGCACGTCCATGCTGGTCGTGCCCATCGTGGCCGCGCACGGCATGCTCTGCCCCAAGACCTCCTCGCGCGCCATCACCTCGCCGGCCGGCACGGCGGACACCATGGAGGTGCTGGCCGAGGTGGAACTGCCGATCGAGCGCCTGCAGCAGATCGTGCAGCAGCACCGTGGCTGCCTGGCCTGGGGCGGCACGGCCCAGCTCTCGCCCGCCGACGACGTGCTGATTTCGGTCGAACGCCCGCTGGCACTCGATGCCCCGGGCCAGATGGTCGCGTCCATCCTGTCGAAGAAGATCGCCGCCGGCTCCAGCCATCTGGTGCTGGACATCCCCATCGGCCCGAGCGCCAAGGTGCGCTCCATGCCCGAGGCGCAGCGCCTGCGCCGGCTGTTCGAGTACGTGGCGCGGCGCATGAAGCTCACACTCGACGTGGTCATCACCGACGGCCGCCAGCCCATCGGCCAGGGCATCGGCCCGGTGCTGGAGGCGCGCGACGTGATGCGCGTGCTTGAGACCGACCCGCGCGCGCCCATGGACCTGCGCCAGAAGGCCCTGCGCCTGGCCGGCCGCATGCTCGAGGCCGACCCCGATGTGCGAGGGGGCAATGGATACGCCATCGCGCGCGACATCCTCGATTCGGGCCGCGCCCTGCAGAAGATGAACGAGATCATCGACAGCCAGGGCCGGCGTCCCTTCGATCACGACCACCCGGCGCTGGGACGTCTCAGCTTCGAGGTCCAGGCGCACGGTAGCGGCGTGGTCTGCGGCATCGACAACCTGCAGCTCGCACGCATCGCGCGCTTCGCCGGTGCCCCCAAGGTGCGGGAGGCCGGTGTGGACCTGTGCGTCAAGCTGGGCGAGGCGGTGCGCGACGGCGACGTGCTCTACCGCGTCCACGCCAGCTACCCCGCCGACCTGGAATTCGCACGCCAGGCCTGCGCGCGCAGCAGCGGCTACCAGATCGGCCGCGCCGAGGACGTGCCCCACGCCTACGTGGAGTTCTGATCGTGCGTCCCGCTCTGTTGCTGCATTTCGAGGACGAAACGGACCAGGCCGCGCGCATCGCCGCCGCGGCCGGCATCGCCACGGCCTGCATCGCCCGCCACCGCTTTCCCGATGGCGAGCTCAAGCTGCGCCTGCCCGAGGCCCTGCCGCCGCGCATCGCCCTGCTGCGCTGCCTCGCGCAGCCCAACGAAAAACTCGTGGAACTGCTGCTGGCGGCCCGTACCGCGCGCACCCTGGGTGCGACGCAACTCACGCTGATCGCGCCCTACCTGGCCTATATGCGCCAGGACATGGCCTTCGCCCCCGGCGAGGCCGTGAGCCAGCGCGTCGTGGGCTCCTTCCTGGCCGACCTCTTTGATGCCGTGATCACCGTGGACCCGCACCTGCACCGCATCCAGACACTGGAAGAAGCCGTGCCCGTGCCCCGCGCCGTGGTGCTCAGCGGCGCACCGCTGCTGGCCGACCTGATCGCGCAGCGGCGGCCGCAGGCGCTGCTCATCGGGCCCGACGAGGAATCGACCCAGTGGGTCGCCCAGGCCGCGGCGCGCCACGGCTTAGCCCACGCCGTCTGCCGCAAGGTAAGGCATGGCGACCGCCAGGTCGAGATCGCCCTGCCCGACCTCGATGTGCGCCGGCGCCAGGTGGTCTTGCTCGACGACGTTGCCAGCAGCGGCCACACCCTGGCCCAGGCTGCACGCGGCCTGCTGGCGGCCGGCGCCGCCAGCGTGGACGTGGCCGTGACCCACGCGCTCTTCGCCGGCGATGCAGGCCGCCTGCTCTGGGACGCGGGCATACGCCAGGTCTGGAGCACGGACTGCATCCCCCATCCCAGCAATGCGGTCAGCATGGCCCCCGCCATGGCCGCCGCCCTCCAGTGAGTTCCTCATGAAGACCCCGCACGATCTCAGCACCCGCACCCTGGCCGACGCCTGGGCCGACCTCAAGGCCCATGCCGACGCCGGCATCCCCCTGCAGGCCGATGCCTACCGCCTGGCCTTCGCCGACCCCGAATTCCTGCTGCGCCGCGAAACCCGCGGCATCCGCTTCCAGCTCGAGATGCTCAAACCCGACCTGGAACAGCAGGCCCAGGGCGTGAGCAACACCATCGTCGTCTTCGGCAGCGCGCGTTTCAGCTCGGCCGAAGAGGCCCAGCGTCGGCTGGCAGCCGCACGCGCGGACGGCGATGCGGCGGCCCTGGCACGGGCCGAACGCGACGTGCGCAATGCCCAGCACTATGAGCAGGCGCGCCGCTTCGGTCGCCTGGTGGCCGAACACAGCGCGCAGTTGCCCGAGGCCGAACGCCTCTACATCTGCACCGGCGGCGGCCCGGGCATCATGGAAGCCGCCAACCGCGGCGCGCACGAGGCCGGCGCGCTCAACGTCGGCCTGAACATCGCCTTGCCGCACGAGCAGTCGGGCAACCGCTACATCTCGCCCAGCCTGTGCTTCAAGTTCCATTACTTCGCGCTGCGCAAGATGCACTTCATGATGCGCGCCAAGGCGCTCGTGGCCTTTCCCGGCGGCTTCGGCACACTGGACGAGCTGTTCGAGGTGCTGACCCTGGTGCAGACCGGCAAGTCCGAGCCCGTGCCCGTGGTGCTCCATGGCAGCAGCTTCTGGAAGCGCTTGATCAATTTCGAGCTGCTGATCGAAGAGGGTGTGATCTCGCCCGAGGACACCGGGCTGTTCAGCTTCGTCGACACCCCGGAAGACGCCTGGGAGGCTATCCAGTCCTACTATCGGCTGGGGGATGGACCGGTGCCCTGAGTTGCCAGGCCGTGCGACTGCCCAGCCCCACGGCGGCGCCGACCACCCAGAACACGATGGACACGCCTACGACGGAGCCGATGCTGCCGAAGAGCAGCGGCATGAGCACGCTGGAGCCGTTGAGCGACATCAGGCGCAGGCCCAAGGCCTCGCCATGGCGGTCGGCCGGCGTGATCTGGTGCAGGGTGCTCATGATCATGGGCTGCACCGAGCCCAGCACCAGGCCCAGCAGCACCGAGCACACGCCCATGGTCAGCGCACTGGACATCAGCGGATAGAGGCCAAAGAGCAGGGCCGTGGCCAGCATGGCGCTGCTGACCACCACCCACTCGCGCAGATGCCGGGCCAACCAGGGCATGAGCAGACGCACCACGGTGGCCGCGATGGCGAAGGAACCCAGCAGCATGCCGATGGTGGAGGCGCTGTAACCGCGCTCGTGGCCCAGCACGGGCAGCACGAAGGTATGCACGTCCCAGCACGAGGAGAGAAGCCAGTTGACCAGCAGCAGACGGCGCATCATCGGGTCGCGCAGCAGGTCCCAGGCGCGACGGCGCCCCTGCTCCTGCGCCGAGACCTCCGAGGGCAGATCGGGCGTACGCCGCACCAGCCACCAGGTCAGCAGGGGCAGCAGGGCCATGAGCAGAAAGGCCGCGCGATAACCGCCGAGATCGCCCGCCTGGCCACCGAGCCAGACGCCGGCGTGGTCGATCAGCAGACCTGCGAGCAGCGGACCGAGGAAGTTGGAAGTGGCCGGCCCGATGGACAGCCAGCTGAAGACCTGGCGGAGCTCGGCCGCGTCGCGCGCCGCGCGCCCCACATGGCGCTGCAGCGTGATCGAGGCCGCACCGGTGGCGCCGCCGCTGAGCAGCGCCGCCAGGCAGAGCACGGGGAAGACGGGAAACACGACCGCCAGGGCCGTGCCACCGCTGGCCGCGATCACGCCCAGGGCGATCGGGCGACGCAGGCCATGGCGGTCCGCATAGCGGCCGGCGGGCAGCGCCAGAAAGACCTGGGCCAGCGCGAACAGGGCCATGAGCAGGCCCACGGCCAGCGCGCTGTAGCCCTGCGTGAGCGCCAGCAGCGGTGCCGCCATGCGCAGGCCGGCCATGCAGGCATGCAGACAGATGTGCCCGCCGATCAGGCGCGGCAGCTGATGCTGCGGGGCAGCGGTGTCCGTGGGGGTCACCCTTCGTCGGCCTCTTTGTCCAGCGGCAGCAGGGTCTGGGCCTGGGCCTCGGGCAGGGCCTCGACCTGGCGCAGCGCGCGGCCCATGGCGCGGCTGCGCACCTCGGCGCTGCTCAGCGTGTTGAGCACGGTCTCGGTCTGCGACTTGACCTTGGCCAGCACGTCACCGAACTTGCCGAACTCGGTCTTGACCGCACCCAGCACCTGCCAGACTTCGCTGGAACGCTTCTCGAGCGCCAGGGTGCGAAAGCCCATCTGCAGCGAGCTGAGCATGGCCAGCAGCGTGGTGGGGCCGGCCAGCGTGACGCGGTGCTCGCGCTGCAGCACCTCCATGAGCCCGGGGCGACGCAGCACCTCGGCATACAGACCCTCGGTGGGCAGGAAGAGGATGGCGAAGTCCGTGGTGTAGGGCGGCTCCACGTATTTCTCGGCGATGGATTTCGCCTCGAGGCGGATGCGCGCCTCCAGCGCCTTGGCGGCGGCTTCGGCGGCCACAGCGTCGGCGCGCTGCTGCGCGTCGAGCAGGCGCTCGTAGTCCTCGTTGGGAAACTTGGCATCGATGGGCAGCCATAGCGGCGTGCCGTCGTCGGCCTTGCCGGGCAGGCGGATGGCAAAGTCCACCACGTTCTTGCTGCCCGGGCGCGTGGCGACCTGGGCCGCGTACTGGTCGGGAACGAAGACCTGTTCCAACAGCGCGGCCAGCTGCGCCTCGCCGAACATGCCGCGCGTCTTGACATTGGTCAGCAGGTGCTTGAGGTCACCGACGCCGGCCGCCAGCGTCTGCATCTCGCCCAGGCCCTTGTGGACCTGCTCCAGGCGCTCGGCCACCTGCTTGAAGCTCTCGCCCAGGCGGGTGTGCAGCGTGGCCTGCAGCTTCTCGTCCACGGTGGCCCGCATCTCGTCGAGCTTGGCCGCATTGGTCTGCTGCAGCTGCGCGAGCTGGGCATCGAGCGTCTGGCGCATCTCGACTATGCGCCGCGCATTCGATTCGCCCAAGGCCTCGAGGCGCTGGGCCAGGGTGTCGGAGAGGGTCTTCTGCAACAGCGCAAGCTGCTGGCCGAAGGCGTCGATCTGCGTGTTCTGCGTGCGCGTGGCCTCGGCCGCCTGTTGCACCAGGGTCTGCTGGAAGGTGGCCAGGTTCTGCGCCAGCTCCAGCCGCGTGCCACGCGCCGACTCGGCAATGTCCTGGCGCAGTTCACGCGTCAGGCGCTCGTGCCCGGCCAGCAACTCGGCACGCAGCGGCTCGCTGCCCTGCGCGTCCGTGCGGCGCAGCACGAGCGCCAGCAACAGCACCAGATGCAGCACACCCAGCGCTCCCAGGATCCAGAACATCGTTGAATTCAAAGGCCATACCTCCAGGCGCCATTGTCGTGCAAGCCTGGCCCTACAGACTGGCGGGATGCAGGCGCGGCTCGCGCGCTGCGGGCTATACTCGAAACGCATCGACCGGTGCATCGGTCCACCATCCCCACGCCTCTGTACGCCCCGGCCTCGAACAGGCCTGATCCGGGCAGACAGGCCCCGGCTTCCGGGCCGGGCTCTCGAATAACAAAAGGAGACGCGATGATCGATCTCATGCTCAACTGGTCCGAATGGATCAAACCCTCGGCCGGCCTGCCCACCGTGCAGTGGGCCCTGCTGCTGGCCCTGGCGGCCGGCGCCGGCCATCTGCTGCAGCGCTACCTGGGCCTGCCCAAGGTGCTGGGCTATTCCATCGTCGGCGCCCTGGCGGGCTTCTCGGGCTACACCGCCGCGACCTGGCCGCTCGACGGCATCGCCCAGTTCATGGTCGAGCTCGGCCTGTCCATCGTGCTCTTCGAAGCCGGCGGCCGCCTCTCGCTGCGCTGGTTCCGCCACAACCCCATGCTGCTCGCGCAAAGCGTGGGCGAGGCCGTGGCCACCTACCTGCTGGCCTGGTGGGTGCTGATGCTCTTCGGTGTGGACGAGGCCCTGCACATGCCGCTGGCCCTGCTGATGGTGGCGGCGTCGCCGGCCGTGCTCATGCGCGTGGCCAGCGACATCCGCGCCAGCGGCCCCGTCACCGACCGCGCCATCACCCTGGCCGCGCTCAACACCTTCTACGTGCTGGCCCTGGGCGGCGTCATGGCCCGCCTGCTGGGCCGCGAAGAGGCGCGGCTCGCCGACGCCTTCTATCCCGTGCTGCTGCTCGTGGTGGCCTCGGTGCTCGTGGGCGCGCTGCTGGCGCTGGCGCTGCGCAAGGCGCTGCAGATCATGAGCCCGACCAGCGAGAACACTGCCGTGCTGCAGCTCGCGCTGATCGCCGCCGGCACGGCGCTGGCCGCGCACTTCGGCGGCTCGGCGCCGCTGGCCGCGCTGCTGGCCGGCATCCTGCTCAAGACCCTGCACCCGCGCCCCTGGTCCTGGCCGCGCCAGTTCGGCACGGCTTCGGCCATCCTGACCATCCTGATGTTCGTGCTGGTCTCCATGGCGGCCGCGCAGGCGCCCTGGAACTGGCAGGCCTGGAGCCTGATCGCCGCGCTGGTGCTGGCGCGCGCGCTGGCCAAGCTCGCGGCCATCGGCCTGGGCGGCATCGGCAGCGGCGCCAGCCCGCGCCAGGCCCTGTGGACGGCCGGCGCCCTGTGGCCGCTGTCGGCCGTGGCCCTGCTGCTGGTCTCGCAGTTCGCCGAGTTCGCGCCCGCGATCGGCAGCGCGGCCGCGGCCATCGCCCTGCCGCTGATCCTGCTCATGGAAGTGCTGGGCGCACTCATGGCCGTGCTGGCGCTGCAACGCGCCGGTGAAGCGGGCCGCCCACCCGCGACCCGTCGTATCAAAGTCGAGGGAGACCCCACCGATGCCGCTTGAACCTTTCAGCCACTCCGAAGCCCTGACCCTGGGCGTGGAGCTCGAGCTGCAGCTCGTGAACACGCACGACTACGATCTTGCGCCCTATGCCGACGACATGCTGCGCCTCATGGCCAAGCGCCAGCTGCCCGGCAGCGTGGTGCCCGAGATGACCTCGAGCATGATCGAGATCTCCACCGGCGTCTGCCACTCACCGGCCCAGGTGCGCGAGCAGCTGGGCCTGATCCGCGATGCGCTGGTGCAGTGCGCCGACAAGCTCAACATCGCCGTGGTCGGCGGCGGCACCCACCCCTTCCAGCAGTGGCATGAGCGCCGCATCTACGACAAGCCGCGCTTCAAGCAGCTGTCCGAGCTCTACGGCTACCTCTCCAAACAGTTCACCATCTTCGGCCAGCACGTGCACATCGGCTGCCCGAACGCCGACAGCGCCCTGCTCATGCTGCACCGCATGTCGCGCTACATCCCGCATTTCATCGCGCTCTCGGCCTCTTCGCCCTTCGTCCAGGGGCACGACACGGCCTTCGACTCGGCACGGCTGAACTCGGTGTTCGCGTTCCCGCTCTCGGGCCGTGCGCCCTTCGTGCTGAACTGGGACGACTTCAACGCCTACTTCGACAAGATGACGCGCACCGGCGTGGTCAAGAGCATGAAGGACTTCTACTGGGACATCCGGCCCAAGCCCGAATACGGCACCATCGAGATCCGCGTCTTCGACACGCCGCTGTCGATCGAGCGCGCCGCGGCGCTGGCGGGCTATGTGCAAGCCTTGGCGGCCTGGTTCCTCAAGGAAGACCCGTTCCAGCCCGACGAGGACGACTACCTCGTCTACACCTACAACCGCTTCCAGGCCTGCCGCTTCGGGCTGGAGGCCGTCTACGTGGACCCGGCCAGCGGCACCCACCTGCCGCTTAAGGAGCACATCCTGGCCACGCTGGATCGCGTGCAGCCCTACGCCACCTCACCCGGCACGGGCGCGGCGCTGGAGCTGCTGCGCAGCAGCACCGAACGCGGCCACAATGACGCGCGCTGGCTGCGTGATGCGCAGACGCGCGAGCAGCTGCTGGGCGAGGTCACGCGCCAGGCCGGCCTGCAGTTCCGCAAGACCGAAACCCACGTGGCCTGAGCGGCCACGCTGGCGCTCAGGCCTCAGGCCTTGAGCACCTGGGGGTTGAGCGGGGTCAGCCCCTGGCCCTTGCTGAAGAACTCGATCAGGTTGTCTGCGGCCAGATTCGCCATGGCCTTGCGCGTGGGCACGCTGGCACTGGCGATGTGGGGCGTGAGCACCACATTGGGCACGGTCAGCAAGCCCGGGTTGACCTTGGGCTCGCCCTCGAACACGTCCAGACCGGCCGCCGCAATGCGCTTGTCGCGCAGCGCCTGCACCAGCGCGTCTTCATCGACGATGCCGCCGCGCGCGATATTGACCAGTGTGGCCGTGGACTTCATCTGCGCCAGCTCGGCGGCGCCAATGGCGTGGTGCGAAGCTGCCGAGTAAGGCAGCACCAGCACCAGATGGTCGGCCGTCTTGAGCAGCTCTTCCTTGCTCACGTAACGCGCCTTGCACTCGGCCTCGGTTGCAGCATCGAGGCGCGAACGGTTGTGGTAGATCACGTTCATGCCGAAGCCATGGGCGCCGCGCTTGGCGATACCCTGGCCGATGCGGCCCATGCCCAGGATGCCCAGCGTGGCGCCATGGATGTCGGAGCCCGCGAACATGTCATAGCTCCACTTCGTCCACTGGCCCTCGCGCAGGTAGATCTCGCTCTCGGTGATGCGGCGCGCCGTGGCCATCAGCAGGGCGAAGCCGAAGTCCGCGGTGGTGTCGGTCAGCACGTCGGGCGTGTTCGTGCCCAGCACGCCGCGTGCCGTCATGGCCTCGAGGTCGAAATTGTTGTAGCCCACGGCCATGTTGGCGCAGATCTTGAGCTTCGGACAGGCCGCCAGCAGCTCGGCGTCGATGCGCACGCTGCCGGTGGTGAAGGCACCGTCCTTGTCACGCAGCTTCTCGATCAGCTGGGCCGGCGTCCAGGCTTCATCTGCCTGGTTGGACTCGACCTCGAAATGCTGCTTCAGCCGTTCGATCGTCTCGGGAAACACGGCGCGGGCGACGAGGATGCGGGGTTTGCTCATGGGTCTCTCTCTTCTTTAACGGAACCAGATCAGGGTCATGATGATGAACAGGGGCACGAGGATGGCACCCGACCACAGCATGTAGCCGAAGAAGCTGGGCATCTTGACCCCCCGGTCTTCGGCGATGGCCTTGACCATGAGGTTGGGCGCATTGCCGATATAGGTGTTGGCGCCCATGAAGACGGCACCGGCCGAGATGGCGGC
>LNFM01008316.1_pt1 | contig 15726 bp, 18 predicted proteins | sample 596031 | NCBI WGS metagenome assembly LNFM01 (sample SAMN04254537, study PRJNA301005) | activated carbon metagenome | isolation source: dual media filters at the Ann Arbor, Michigan drinking water treatment plant | place: USA: Ann Arbor | reverse complement strand
CGCTGTGTCTGGTGGCCAACGATGACGAAACCTACACCTACAACAACCGTGTCAACCGACTGTCGTCCGTGCAAGAGCACCTGATGATTCGCCGCGCCATCGAGCGGGGCCTGTCGCCCGAACGCCTTGCCAAGGCGCTGTCCCTCAATGTGCGACTGGTCAAGGACAAGATGACTCTGCTGGATGGGGTTTGCCCCGAGGTGATCGAAATCCTGAAGGACCGAGAGTTTTCGGCGGAGACGTCAAAAATTCTTCGTAGGATGAAGCCCATGCGGCAAATTGAATGCGCGGAGCTGATGATTTCGGCAAACAACTTAACGGTCAACTACGTCCGCGCACTGTTTGCGGCGACCTCACAGGAGATGCTGGTCAGCACCAAGGGCACCACCGCCTCGCACGCAGCGACGCAAGAGCAGATCACCAAGCTGGAGCGCGAGACTGCAAATCTGCATGAACGCTACCGAATCGTGGAGCAGAGCTACGGCGACGATGTGCTGAGCTTGACGCTAGTGAGGGGGTACACCAAAAAACTTCTCGAGAACGAGTCCGTTGTTAGTTTCTTGCAGAAGCGATATCCCGAGATACTGCAAGAGTTCACGGCCCTTGCTACCGCGGGCGCGCTGGATCAATAAACCATTGTCGCCCCACCTCCATGCCGCGCTGGAGCAGCCGCCTTGCGTACCGATGGGTCTTCCTAAAGTCCGTTTTCGCTACGTGTTCCGGCTCAAAAACATTTGAGTTGCTCACGCAGCGGGAGACGATTGTCGCTGGCTACTCCGCGCGTCCCGGACCGGCAAACTTCAGCGGGTTCGGCAACTCCACCTTACGTCAGAAAAGCACAAAGATCTTGCTGTATAACGAAACTTCACGGTAGTATTCTGAAAAATATCAGTCACTGCCTTACTAGATACATACGTACGGGAGTCAACAATCATGGTGCAGAAAAGCGCGAAACCGCGAAAAGAACCAGCGCTTTCGCGCAGAGCGAAAGGCTCCAATGATGAAGAACCAGCCGCCGTGGGATCTCTGTCCCGGGGCTTGCAAATTGTCGACGTGCTTACCTCTGCCCAAGGCTGCCTGACATTGTCAGAGGTGGCCGCACTTACTGGCCTTGACGCCAGTACCGCACTTCGGCTGCTTCATTCCCTCAGTGAGCGAGGGTATGTGGTGCGCGAAGAATCTGCCAAACGTTACATGGCGGGACCTCGTGCACTTTCTCCGCTTTCGCTATTTCACCCACTCACGCTGTTTCGCCGAGAGGCGGAGCAAGTCCTTAGATCGCTGCAAAAAAACACCGGCGAGACCTGCGCCCTGGTCCTTTTCCTTGGCAAGGAACGTCTTGTCGTTGACTTCATCCGCGGCAAGCAGCCGCTTTCTCCCTACTACGACACGTGGCTCAAAAGCCCCCTGCATGGATCTGCATCGGGGAAAATCCTTCTAGCCTGGCTACCCGATGATGAGCGCGAGCAGTTGCTAGGAAGCGGACCCTACACCGCGCACACTCCGAAAACAGTGACCGACCCTGTGGTCTTCAAGAATCAACTAGATCGAGTTTTGCGCCAAGGCCACGCTGTTGCACGCGATGACGCGCATCAGGGCTTGGTGGCGATCGCTGCACCAATGATGATGCCCACGCACAGTCGACCTCTGGGCTGCCTGGTCATCACCTCCACGTGTGAGTTGCTCCCTGAAGATGCAGAGGCAGACGCCTTGAACGAGTTGAAATCTGCCGCTGCTTTGCTTATGAATAGTGCTCCTAGCCTTCAGATCCTGAGGAATTGGACCCCGCGGGGTGCTCAGCGGCAGCCCAGCGCGCTATCGGCAGTCGCATGAACTGAAGGCGACAAAGGTCAAGGCTTCAGATAAATAACCATCAACACAAACCCTGCCATCCAGAGCGTCTCGACAAGCAAAAGACCAAAGGGTCGCCAACCTGCCTTTGACAGTTTCCGGAACGACGTTTTGAGGCCCAATGCCGCAATGGCAACGACCAGACACGCGCGTGACAAGTCGTTGAGGCCCGTCTGCAATGCAAGAGGAACGCCACCAGCAGAGTTGACGATTACCAGGACGATGAATACCCATAAAAACCAAGGCACCAAGGACTGCTTGGCCGCCACAGCGCAGTCCTGTGTAAGTTCACGCTCTTTCTTGAACAAACTAGAAATCACGATCACGACCACGGCCAACATGGACACCCGGAAGAGCTTGACGATGGTGGCGTAGTCGCCGGTCTCTGGGTTCAGCATGTAGCCTGCACCGACGACTTGCGCAACATCGTGGATCGTTCCTCCGAGAAACAGGCCAGCCAACTCGGGAGGCAGCTCGAGCAGTTTTGCGAGGAGTGGATAAATGACCATTGCTACGGTGGACAGAACGGTCACGGTCACCACAACCATCAGGGTGAAGCGCTCACTGTCCTTGTTCTGTGGAAGTACAGCCGAAATCGCAAGCGCGGCAGAGGCACCACAAATGGCGACCGAGCCGCCGGAAAGGACCGACTGGGCCCGATTCATGCCCATGTAGCGACCCAGCAGCACACCGCACAGCAGCGTGGTGACAACCGCGGCGGTGACGATCGCAGCCGTCTCCCAACCCAAGCCAACGATCTGACTTGCTGTTATTCGTGCGCCAAGTAAGGCAACCCCCACTCGAAGCACAGTGCGCGAACAAAACTCGATGCCTGGTTGTGATTTCAGATCATGACTGAGGTGATGGAAGGCCACACCAAACAGCAAGGCGTACAGGAATTGGGGCCCGCCATGCAACGTAGATATCAGCGTGGCGGCCATCGCTATCACGCACGACAACCCTGCCCCGGGGAGCAGGCTCAAGAGACGCTGCAGTCCAGAGGGCCAGGACCTCTGCGTACATGACGTGGGAGAAGAATGCTTGAACAATGAGACCTACTTTTGACCAGTCACATGTGACCTGCACGTGAGGTTCCTCACCTCACAGTGAACGAATAGTAGGTTCGATGGGTAATTTAAAAAAGCGGATAATATTTCTAAGGATGACCGGAAAAACCAATCACTCGTCGTTCCAGCGCTTGCGCATCAATTTGCGACAGCTTGAAGTCTTCTTGGCCACAGCTCGCAGTGGCAGCACGCGCGCGGCGGCCGACCGCATTGCTCGTTCCCAATCAGCAGCGAGCACGTCGCTCGCGGAGCTCGAGGCTGAATTGGGCGTTGAACTGTTTGATCGCATCGGCAGGCGCCTGCACATCAATGAGAACGGGCGCGCATTGCTCGCCAAGGCTCAGGTGCTAGTGGAACAGGCGGCCGAACTTCAAGCACTTTTTGCAGAAGACCACGCTGCCCCGTTGCGAGTGGCAGCCAGCTTCACAATCGGCGAGTACCTGTTGCCTGGACTGATATCGCAATGGACGCGACTGCACCCCAAGAGCAAGATACATCTTCGCATTGGCAACACCAGTGATGTTATTGACGCAGTCGTCGCTTTGGATGCAGACGTCGGCTTCGTGGAGGGATCCCAGACACATTCAGAACTGTTGGTGAACCCGTGGCGTCGCGACGAGATGGTAGTCGTCGCCGCGCCGGACCATCCCTTTGCGGATTGCTGCGCGACGCTCCACCAGTTAGCTCAAGCCAACTGGGTAGTTCGGGAGCACGGCTCCGGCACCCGTCAGATCACGGACCAATGGCTGCTCAAGAATCTTGATAACGTGCGCATTGCGTTTGAACTGGGCAGCAACGAAGCGATCAAGCGCGTCGTTGCGGCAAGCGATGGTCTTGCCTGCCTCTCCCGCTACGCCATAGAACAAAGCGTGTCCGACGGGCACCTGGTCGAGCTGAAAACGCGCCTACCTAAAGTAAGCCGAAAGCTGGCCGTCGTGCTACATCGTGAAAAACGCTTGGGGCGCGTGACCAACGATTTTCTTCAACATTGCGGCGTGGCTCGAAGGCGCGCCCAAAGCTGAACGAGGTCACGGGCTAGATTGAGCCTAGGCGTTGACGCAAACGCAGCAACCCTAGAACTCCGAGGCCAGCCGAGCCGGCCGCCACCATAAAAGGTACGCCGTAACCGCCTGTCGCGTCGCGCAGCCATCCGCTTGTCCAGCTTCCTATTCCCGCCGCGACGAAACCGAAGAAATAGATCTCAGCTATCCGGCGCCCCGCCTGGGAGGCTGGAAACATTTCGCGAACCAGAATTGCATAGCCTGGCATGTAGCCACCAAAGCCCAAACCGATAAGTACTGCTCCCACCATGATTGTCAAAGGGCCTGTGGCCATCGCCAGCCAAGCCATCCCGAACGCAAGCAGGACAGACATGGCCAACAACATGCCGTAGCGCCCCCATCTCTGGGAGAGAAAGCCTGCCGACAGTCGCGAAGCTAGCGTCACGCCCAGCATCGCTGAAACCAAGGCTGCAGCGGCAGCGGGACTGAACCCTCGCTCCTCGCCGAAGGCAGTCAGATGTCCTATCACCATAAAACTCGCGTGATTTGAAAGTGCCAGGCAAAGACCGAGCACCAGAAAGCCTCCTCGAGCAGCAGACAGACCCGACTGGTCGATGACGCGGGAAGTTGGCAGCACAAGCTGGGGCGGGGGCGTACGCCGGTACGCAAAAGCACAGGCGACAAGAGCAAGGCCGGCAAGGGCACCATATGACCCCAGCACCGCCCGCCAGCTGAACGCTTCTGCACCCCACCGCATAAGGGGGGGCAACAACAATCCACCGACGCTTTGCCCACTGGCTGCGATAGCGATCGCAAGAGCTCGATTTCGATCAAACCATTGGCTAAGGGCAGCAGTGAGTGGGCTGAAAAATGCGCCCTGCCCGATACCACCAATGAGCACGCCGTAGGCCAGATGCAGAGTAAGAAGATTTTGTGCGGAAGCCGCGATCATCAATCCCGCACTTGTTGAAGCGGCAGCGAGCAGTGCTATACCGAAGAACCCAAATCTATCTAGAAGACGACCGAGGACCAGGCTGCCCACGGCTGCACCGAACATTGCAGAGGAATGCACAGAGGCTATGGCACCAGCGCCTGTTTCCCAGTGAACTGAAAGCGGTTTGAGCAAAATTGGAATCGACGTCACCGCACCAAAACTGAGCGATGCGATCACCAATGTCATGGCTGCTACCCACCAGCTGTATCCGCTTTCGATCGACTGGATTCCAACGCGATTTCCAGCAACAGCGGTACCGGCTCCATCAGACCGTACAGCCATGTCGGTCAACGATCAGTCATCGCTGCAAGTGAGCGGCGCAGTATCCACCAAGATCTTCCCTCCTTCGATGCGCACTGCTGCCACGGGGAGACGTTTTTCTGCAGGGCCAAGTGGATCACCCGTATTTAGGTCCCATTGCCAGAGGTGTTTGGAGCAGGTCAACACGTTGCCATCAGCGAATCCGAAAGCGAGCCGCTCTTCCAAGTGCGGACACATGGCCGGGCAGGCGACGATACGATCACCGAGGCGCACCAAGAGAACCTGCCTTTCACCGGCGCGACATTCCAACATTTCCTCGTCATCAAAATCCGCGACGGCACAGGCCGCCTCCCATTTTTCGAATTGCTGTTTCATAGTAGCCTTAGTGAAGTGTTCAATTAGATGGGGAGCAAGGGCCACATCAGGAAAAGCTGTCGTAACGGATCACCGCGGGATTCACGCGAGCCTTTGTAATCAACATCCTCAAGGTGCTTTGCACCATGGGTGGGGGACCCGCTACGAACAAGGTGCGGTCTTTCCACTTCCCCTCCAAGCATCGTGCCGCGACCTCGTGAGCCATGCCGGACTCGAATTGCAGGTCTGCGCGGGCGCCCTCAGATAGAACGTCCGAACTGTCTTCGTCAGACAGCGCCACAACAACCCTCAGCTTGTCCTTGAAGTGAGCCGCAGCCGAAGCCAGGCGATCAATGATCTCGGGGCAGCGCGAAGTACGCAGTCCGCACACAAGATCGAGGCGGTGCCACTGCAAGTGATCCGACTTGACAGCCCAGTCAAGCAACGACAGGGCCACAGCCGCACCCGAACCTCCGACCACCACTGCCAGGTCGCTGTCATGGTCCGGCCTCACATGCGCTGCACCCAATGGGCCGAAGACCTGCAAATGAGTTCCCACCGAATCAGGTGAGCACAGGATCGGTGAAAGCGCTCCATCGGATTTGTCCCGAACCACCAGTGAAAGGCGGGTCACGGCTTGCCCATCATGGGCTGGAGAGTAAGCCCGGTATCCCTGCACACCTGGCACCGACACCACAACGAACTGCCCAGCAAGAAAGCGCATGGGACGATCCAAATCAATGTCTACCCAAGTCAGACCGTCTTCGTTTGGAAGCGCACGCGCGAGCACTCCCTCGAATCGCTGAGGCAATTCGCGCGAATATGTGCAGGGGTCCGGCTTCGCCTCTATCACACAAGGACCACGGGCAGTCGACTGGCACAAAAGGACTTCATCAGGCTTGCGCAGTGAGCGTGCCCCGGGGGCTTCTGACCACAGAGACTCAACGTCCCCCGTCACCACAGTGGCGCGGCAATCTCCGCAGGTGCCTGTCGCACAGCCGTACGGAAGAGGCGCCCCAGCCCGCAAGCCAGCGTGCAGCAAGCGTTCACCGGGCTGGCACGCGAAGTGGCGGATCTCGCCAGCACTCTTAAACTCAATGGTCGAGTCCATCTGTACCACCCAACCTCAGGCCGCTTCGCGCATCGCACGGGCGAGTTTTTGGGCTTCTTCAATGACCACATCTTCTTGGGCAGCGACAACCTTGCGTTCACCCAGGCGCAGGACCAACGCGCGAGGATCACAGCCGTATTGCTCGGCAGCGTGCCTGATGGGATTGATGTACCCACCATACACATTGGCGTACCCCATGAGCAAGGAATCGTTATCGATAATGGGCATTGGATGGGGAGCGACCTGTTTGGCGAACACATCCGCTGCGTCCATGATTCCAAACACATCTGCGCCGACTTCGTGCCCAGCACGCTTGAGCGCGGTGATCGCCACTTCGGTTTGGGCATTACCTGCGCCACCACCGAATCCCTTTAGGCTGCCATCAATAAAGCTCGCGCCCTCTTCCACTGCGGCGAGGATATTGCCGATGGCCAGACCCATATTGTTGTGAGGATGAAAGCCGATCGGAATCTTGACGGCCTGGCGAACTGCCCGAATCCGCGCCGCCACTTCACTGGGAACAAGGTGCCCTTGCGACTCAGCAAGATTCACATAGTCTGCGCCATAGGATTCAAGTTTTCGCGCTTCCTCAGCCAATCGCTCCGGGCTGGCCATGCCCGCCGAAATGAGGTAGCCGACGGTGAACATCCCCAGGTCCTTGGCGCGCCGCAGATGCTGTTCCGTCACGTCGGCCTCAGTACAGTGCGTTGCGATGCGGGCGACTTTCACGCCGACCTCCGCGGCCATCTCCAAGTCCGCGAAAAGTCCGAATCCCGGAACCAGCAGGATCCCGACTTTGGCCCGCCTGGTCACATTGCATGCGGCTTCCAGCAGTTGACGGTCTGTAGCAGGTGCTCGACCTACGTGTACACAGCTGCCGCCTAATCCATCGCCATGCCCAACTTCGATGATGTCAACGCCTGCGGCGTCCAAGGCCGCTGCAGTAGCCGCCACGATCTCGGGCGTGAATTGGTGTCTGAATGTGTGGTTGCCATCACGCAGGGTGACATCAACAAAGGTAATCTTGGCCATCTGTGTTTCCTAGTTCAAAGTGGAGGCATAGCGTTCTGCTACGGCCACGGCAGCAGCATTGATGATGTCGAGGTTGCCTGCGTAGGGAGGCAGGAAGTCACCTGCCCCCTGCACTTCGACACCAATCATGAAATGGTCGCCTCGCAAGAAGGGCTCAACGGTGAGGCGATAGCCTGGGACGTAGCGTTGTACGGCCTTCACCATTTCAAATACGGAGTCCTTCACCGCCTGCTCGTCTACACCTTCGTCTACGACCGCATAGATGGTGTTGCGCATCATCAGAGGGGGATCTGCGGGGTTGATCACCACCAAGGCCTTGCCTCGCTCGGCGCCACCCACCGTGGCCAAAGCCTTCTGCGTGGTAAGCGTGAACTCCTCAATGTTTTCTCTTGTCCCCGGTCCGATGCTTTTGCTTGAGACGGTTGCAACAATCTCTGCGTACTTCACCTTGGCCACTCGATTGACGCCATGCACCATTGGGATGGTTGCCTGAGCTGCGCAGGAAATGAGGTTCACATTGCGAGCATCGAAGGTGTCGTTCATGTTGACGCAAGGAACAATGCTCGGGCCGACCTTTGCGGGAGTCAGATCGATGGCGAATATCCCGGCCTCTTCAAAACGAGGTGCATTGAGTTTGTGAGCGCGAGCCGACGTTGCTTCAAAAACGATGCGTATGTCACCTTGCTCAAGAATGGCTTCGACCCCATCCGTGGATGTTGTGCAGCCCAGCTCGCGTGCACGCGCCAAGCCCTCTGAGGCCGCATCGATACCCGACACAAGCCGAAGGTCAAACAGCGGGTTCCGGCGGATCTTGTACATCAGGTCAGTGCCAATGTTTCCTGAGCCCAGGATGGCGACAGGAATGCGTTGCGACGTAGTGTTCATGGTTTGATTTGATTGGAGAGGTGGAGGTAAGTCGGCAGCTAGCGGCCGGGCAGGAATGCCAAAGTGAGCCAAGGAAAGGCGACGATCAAGCCCCAGACGGCCAACAGTGGGAGGATGAAGATCACGATTCGACGAACCAATGCCCCGTAGGGAACGCCCATCACTGCTGAGGTCACGAAGAGATTCAGACCGTACGGGGGAGTGACGAAACCAAGGGAAGTCCCGACGACGAAAGCCACTCCCCAGTGGATGGGGTCAATATTGAGACCCACCGCAACTGGGCCAAGGAGGGGCGCGAGAATGAGAACCACCGCAACCGACTCGGTGATGGATCCCGCAATCAAGATGATGGCCATCATCGCAATCAGCGTGATGGCTGTCCCGTGGTCGCGAGCGACGCCCGTCAGGAACGCCTCCACAGCACTTTGCACTTCCATGACGGAAATGATTTGCTGGAACTGAAGCGATAGCGCCACCATCGGCGCGATGATCCCAGTGATTGCCGCGCTGCCCTGCAGGATCTTCGGTATGTTTCGCCACTTGATTTGACGAGTGACCCAAAGGCCCACGACGAGGCAATAGATCGTCGCGGCACCTGCGGCTTCAGTGGAACTGAACCACCCAAAGTAGAGGCCACAAAACAGCAGCGCGATGGCAATTAACCCGAGAGACGCCGAGCCAGTCGCGTGTATCGCATTCCTGATCAGCGTTACTGGAGCGAACCTGTCTGCGGGTTCATGTTTTCGGGTCAGGTACGAGCATATTCCGATCAAGATCAACATCATGAGGATGCCCGGAAGCAGTCCGCCCATGTTCAGCTCCACCGGCGAAACGCTCATCGTGATGCCGTAGACGATGAACATCACGCTCGGAGGAATCACAACGCCTAGCGTTCCACCCGTTGCGACGATTGCCCCTGCTAAGGCCGGCTCCACCCCTGCTTTTTTCATCTCGGGCCCCATCAGTTGGCCCATGGTGGCCGCAGTGGCCGCGTTTGACCCGCTCACGGCTGCGAACAAGCCGCTGGCAAAAATGGTGGTGGCTCCGGTTCGACCTGGCAGAAACGCGACCATGCTCTTTGCCAGTCCAACGAGCTTTTGGGAAAGTCCCCCAGCTGTGAGGAAGTCACCTGTAGCGATGAAGAGTGGCACAGCCAGAAACGCGAAGCTCTTGAGCGAGTCGAGCGACGAGACACCCATGTTCGCAAGGGGAAAGTCGATGACCCAGTAGGACGTCGCGGCGACCCAGAGGGCCATTAGCAGGACGATTGGTGTTCCCAACACAAACAACAGGATCGCCGACAACGAGATCAATGACAGCGTCAAAGTCATTTTGGCTACCTCTTTCAGGCCTACAGGTTGACGAAGCCGATACGCTCGGACTTCAGCTTTTGCCAATCGAACAACACCATCCATCCGCGTTGAACGATGCGTAGCATGGAGAAACCCCAGCCAACGGGTACTGCAAGGCTGGCAGCTGCCAACGGGATGGGGGTCCCGAAGACGGTTTGGCCCATTGATATCTGGTTTTCGACCACGCCAATGGAGGTGACGATGATGATGATTCCCACCGTCAACCAGAATGCGCAGTCAAGCAACTCCAAGAAGCGCTGAACACCTTCTGGAAGCTTGCGGCGAACTTCGGAAAAGGCCAGATGCGTGCCAAAGCGACTGTGCTTGGCCATGGAGAACCATGAGAGCCAAACGAAGGCATAAAGGGCAACCTCTGGTCCCCATACTGCCTGCGAACCCGTGACGGCTCGACGAATGGTTTCGACCCCGATAAGCAGGATGAGGGTCGAGTAACTGATGAGAATGACGCCATTTTCCAGGTGCGTCAGCATCCTGTCCGATCGCCCCATCAAAGACGCGAGCCAACCCGGCTCGCGCCCTTCCACGGATTCGTCAGTCGCGTCCGCTGTCTGTGAGCCGGTGTTGGCGACGCTCATCAAGCCCACCATTTAACGGGCTGGAGCGGCTTGCCAGCAATCTTCCCCTCAACCTCCTTCATCGCTCCATACACATCCAGACCGGCGATCTGGTCAAGCTTCTTGCGAGTGGCGGAGTAGATCTGCGGGTTGGCATCAACGCTACCAATCGCGGCGAATTCAGCGCGCTGCGCCGCGGTCAAGCGCGAATGCTTGATCTTGCTCTTCACATATGAAGACTCGGGTGAAGGATTCTTTCCGTTGCCGATGACTTCGTTCTGGGCAATTGCCACGCCTTCGTAGGTCGACTTCTGTACTTCGTACGAAGCTTCCAGGAACGCCAGCTTGATCTTGTCCGGGAACTTGTCGAACACCCTAGCGGAAATGAAGACCAGTTCAAAACCCGGTGAAAACTCCACGGCGACATCCTGCGCAAGCACAGAGTACATGCCAAATCCAGTGGCAGCGCCTGGCCATGTTTCAGCAGCGTCGACCACCCCTGACTTGAGTCCTTCCAGCAGCTCCGTCCATGCAAGCGGGATCGGATTCATCTTCATGCTTTGCGCGAAGTTGGAAATCATCTCGCTGTTGGTGATACGAATCTTTGCGCCCTGTAGGCCCGCAGGTGAGACGATCTCCGGCTTGCCTGAATACTTCATCCCCATCATGACGTTGCGCATTTCGCCACTGCCGTACAAAGGCACGATCCCATACGCTTTTTTCATGACATCGCGATACAGGCGATTCGAGTCCTTGCTGTAGAGAAAATTCAAGTAGTCCGTGCGATCACGCCACAGGAAAGGCCAGTCCAGAGCGATGGAGTAGGGCAACACCGAACCCAGGTTCTGCGGGGACGAGGACCCGATATCAATAACACTGTTGATGACACGCTCGCCGCAGGTCGTCTCCGCGCAGGACTGGGCCTTGTCAATGATCTGGATCGAGACTTCCCCATCCGTTTTTTCTTCGACGAGCTTTGCGAAGTCGTAGACGCCTGTACGAAGATGAAGTTCGTTTGCAGGGGTAATCACGCTTGCGCCAAATCGAAGCCGGTACTTGGCCTTGGCCTGCGCCCTTGCATCCCGAACCAGGAAGTCGGACAAGCCCGGAACAACACCTGCAGCAATACCACTGGCGGAGGCGAAGAGCGCTGCTTTCATGCCATAGCGCCGGGCAACGTCGACAATTTCGCGATTCGGGATTTTTTGAACCTGGCTCATGGATGTCTCCTATGGGTTGTATGACTAACGCGCAAAAACAAAGGGATCAGAAAGTATCGGAATTCATACCGGTATGTGCATACCGGCTCCGAGCTCTCGCGTCTCGAGGCTGACCACTCTCTGGCCAAGTCGAGGCGCTGCTCCACTCGTGTCGATCAAGTCTTCGTACTGACCTGCAGCAAAGAGAACTGACTTACCGTCGGGATCTGTGTGGATGAGCAGTACGCTGGAGTGCACTTTCACTCCGCCGTCGTCCGTTCGGTCGATTGAATAGACGCTGACATGGCGCTTAAACCTCCCCCGCATCCGCACGTGCTGCGGAAGCATCGCGAACAGGTCCTGCATGCCTTTGCGCCCGTGGTCCAGCCAGGTCATTTCCTTGCCCAGTTCCGGGCTGTATGCCTTGATTGCGTAGCGGAAGTTCTCTCCGCAGAAGCGCAGAAATCCCTTGAAATCTTCTGCGTCCAGCTTCATGGCCGAGGCGTATATCAAACGACTGATGTCTTCGTTGCTCATGATGTTTGCATTCATTCAAGCCATCTCCACACGTTCTTCGTGAGACGCGTCGAGACCAAGCGGGTTAGAAGCGCGTATACCCATGTACTTGCCCCAGACTCGGTAGTACGCGCGCATGATTTCGTCGTCCTGCGATTTCATATCCTCATGGCGGGCGATGATCCCGTAGCGCGCCGCACCATGACGGTTGCTGCGTTCGACCGCTTCGACAAAGACCACGTCCTCCGCAAGATTGCGACCAAATGGACCCCAGAACTGGTTGTGATGCTCTTGCCGGTGGGTGCGGTCTTCTGGTGACTCACCTTTGATTCCGAGCCCGCGCTGTTCCAACAAGGTGATGCCAGGCGCAATGGGAATGCTTGTGTCGATCCGAACGGTTGTCGCTCGAATGATGACTGTCGTGTTGGGGAACAGGTCAACCACACGGAACTCTCCGGGTGAGAGCCCAGGCAGAGAAAGGTCTTCTCTTCCTTCCCAGCCCTTGTACTTGTCGTACTCGACCTTCAACGGATCGAGCGAGCCATGGCCATGGGGGTGAATCTTCCACTTACGCTCGTGATAGCCGCCTGCAGCCACACTCGTGGTGCGGTTCACCACATGGCCCCACTCATGGTAGAGCTCCATATTGGTCTCATGCCACTGCTTCCAGTTCGCTTTCATCAGCACGCGATGGAAATGAAACACCTCCATCGGGTGTGAACCCATGGGCTCAATCAGGTCATCCATTGCGTTGCCAACGTAGCTATCGAAGTCCTGCGCGTTGTCGTCGAGGTTGATGAAGATCATCCCGAGCTTCTCGGCCGTGCGCACGCTGCGAAGTCCACAGTCCTCTTTGGTCAGCTTGCACTGCTTGTAGCCGTCGTCCCTCGTGATTTCAATGCAACGGCCTTTGGTGTCGTATGACCAAAGATGGAAAAAGCAGGTGAAGTGCTTGGAGTTGCCACGTGGCTCCGTCACCAGCTGCGCTCCCCGGTGTGAGCAGGCATTCAAGAAAGTACGAACGGTGCCGTCGGGCCCACGGACGACAACAAGGGGGATACCGGCATGCTCCACCGTCCGAAAATCCCCCGGCAAAGGGAGTTCGCTCTCGTGGCAGGCGAACTTCCAAGTGCATGCAAAGATTTTTTCTCGTTCACGCGAGAACACGTCTGGGTCGGTGTAGATCCGGGAATTGACATAGTGGTCGTCCGGGAGGCGGGGTACACCCTCCCACTGCGCGGCATTGCGTGTCATTGGTTCTCCTTATGAGCTGGTTCGCGAGTCATGCGTAAATCGCTCGCGCAGATATGGCGCAGGCCCGCGAGCCAGCACCGAAAAATTGCCGTGGAGGCAACGGGTGACCATGCACTTCCGTGAGGCCAATCGGGAAGCCCCCTGAGCAACCCCACCAGCCCACCCGTCACGCAGGTGCTCCTTTGGCGTTGCACTTTGCTTTCCTGAGCTGGTTCTGTGCATGGTCATCAATCTCGGGTTTAGGCCCACCGGTGAGGTGAACTGATGACAAATAGTACAAATAAATTTCTATGGACGCAATACTAGTTTCATCCAGTGACATAGTGGTTTCTACCAATGCCATCCGTTATCCAACGAAGCAGCGTTTTCGCCATGGGATATGGATCAAAGAGGGCGGCGGCAGCCCGATGAGAAGGTGGCTCCCTTGAGCGCATGCGATCAAAGTCGGGTCATGAAACTCTGAGGCCGGATCAATTGCGCAGACAGGCCTCCGACATGGGCGCCAGCGCAAAAAGGACCAAGATGCATTGCTTGACCAACCGTTGCTCAGGGTGCATCGTGAAGCTCGGCGGTAAACGCCATGGAGGACATGACGGCGAGCAATGCTTTGGTGACAACCGTCAAGCAGTGAGGGAAGCCCAGCGGGCTGATGCGCACTCGGACCAGGTCAGTCAGTCGTCATTCAAGATGTCCGGCACATTCAAGTCAAAGAGCATCGTTTAAGGCATCAACCCTCGCGACCAGCACTGGTCACGCTGACGCACGGTGCAACCGCCCGCACGGCGTCAGACGAAGTGGCTGCGCGTTAATGGCTCACACAACGGGCGACCCATCTAGCCCAAGAGCTCCGGAAGGACATGAATGCTCCATCGCTCGGGGGTGCCGTCCACCCAGCTGAAGGCCAATTGCACCCGCGCACGAAGCCGTGCACTGGTCTCAAGCGCCTTTGAAAACAAGGCGCCAGCGATCTCCCCTTTAGCCCAATCTTCTCGATACAGGTCGACTTTCCCTTGAAGGTGTGTCATTCGGAATTCACGGATGTCTGGCGGACCATCCTCGCAAACTTTGAGATCCAGAGCACGTACCCGGCAGACGTTGCGTCTGATTTGTTCCACACAGAAATCTGCCTCGGCGACCAATGCATGGGGCATCCACTTCGGCACCTCACCCAAGGGCATCCGTTCACCCTCAGCACTGGAGAACAACAACAAACTTCCCTCCGATCTCGCCTGCTCAATGAGCGCACGCCTGCGCGCAAGGTTCGGATTCAACGCCGGATCATCGCTGCCCTTCAGCGCCACCTCAAAGCCTTCGCGGATGTTTTTGGCTACCTCCTTGATCAACCGCACATCTTCTTCAAACGGATCCGATGCGAAGCTCTCAGATTCGGGGAGCCAGAGGAGTGACTGTGCAGATCGTTGCAGGAACGCACGGATGTCCACGCCGCTTTCCGAGGTGGCGTAGTCGAAAATCACCTCGCTGGCTCGAAGCTGGCCTAGGGGGAACTGAATGCGCAGGATGTCATAAAAATCATCTTTTCTGCCTTCCCAGTCAACGTCACTCGTGATGGTTCCAATGTTCAACATTGGGCGTCTTGCAAAAAGGTAGCCGTCGTTCATGGTGCGTTCACTCCAAATCATCGAGAATCAATCGCGCCTTGAACGCGACCAACCAGGCCCTCAAAGCGGGCGTTGCATCTGACGATGCGCCCGTCCTGATAGCGTTTTCATGCGGGTTGATCCGCAAATAGACGTCCGCACCTTTAAAACGCCACTGGGCTTGCTCTGTCACCGGCTCCACGCCCAGTTCTTGCTGAAAAAGTTCGAGCATGTAGTTCTTCGTTTTGATGCAACTTGGACCAGTGGCATCTTTTGCGTTCTGGATGACTATTCGCAGATGCTGCCTGCCCAGTCCCCCGCACTTGAGCAATCCGATCAACGCACGCGGTTCTGCCTCCTTCGAAAGCCTCAGTTGAACTCCAAGTCCCGCCTGTTCCCAATACTTGAGCGAGCCCCGCATTTGCTCCCGGGCCGCTGTGGTCTGCAGGTGCAGCGAAAACTTTTTCCACATGGGGCGAAACGTTTGTTCGGGCTTGATGTGCATCTGCGCCAGAAGCTCCTCCAAGGACGGCTGCTCAGCTTTGCGCAGAGCCTTTCGAGGGAACTGGCGTCGATATAGGCCAAGAAGCCAGCCCTCCAGCAACTCGAAAAGCTTGATGGTCAACGGCAGGGGCAGACCCGCAACGCGTGCAACCGTGGCTATTTCCGCTCCCTC
>LNFM01016570.1_pt1 | contig 15728 bp, 17 predicted proteins | sample 596031 | NCBI WGS metagenome assembly LNFM01 (sample SAMN04254537, study PRJNA301005) | activated carbon metagenome | isolation source: dual media filters at the Ann Arbor, Michigan drinking water treatment plant | place: USA: Ann Arbor | reverse complement strand
AGCGCCTCCCAGACCTGCTCCTGGCGCTCATGGTCGGGGCTGACGGTGAAGGCCATCAGCTGCTCGAGCGTCATGCCGTCCTCGGCGTAGAGGTTGAGGAGGCGCGGCGAAACGGCAGCGAGGCGCAGCCGCTGCCGGACCACGCTGACCGAGACGAAGAAGGCCGCGGCGATCTCCTCCTCCGAGCGGCCGCGCTCGCGCAGGGCCTGGAAGGCGCGAAACTGGTCGAGCGGGTGCAGCGGCGCGCGCTGCACGTTCTCGGCCAGGCTGTCCTCCTCGGCGATGCCCTCGGTGCGGATGATGCAGGGGATCGCCGCCGTGCGGGCGAGGCGCTTCTGCTTCACCAGCAGCTCAAGCGCGCGGTAGCGGCGGCCGCCGGAGGGCACCTCGAAGGTGCCGGTTTCATTGCCGTCCTCGTCCAGAACCGGGCGGACGGTCAGGCTCTGCAGAAGGGTGCGCCGGGCAATGTCCTCGGCCAGCTCCTCGACGGCGATGCCGGCCTTGATGCGTCGGACATTCGCTTGGCTGAGCACGAGGCGGTTGAAGGGGACGTCGCGCGACGCGGAGAGCGCGATCCTGGGGGCAGACTTCGACATGGGAGTTCTCCATGACGGGCCGGCCGGGAGCCTCTCTCCCGACCTTTAATCCGTCACGAAGACCGCCTCGGCCCTCTCACTCTCTCGGCGCCGCTTTTGCGGCAGGGGGAAGGTTCCGCACCTCCGCCCCGGCCGCGCGATAGGCATCCGCGACAGCCGCGAGCGGCGCGTAGGAGAAGGCACCCCAGGGCGGCTCGTCAGCGGGCGCACCGACCGCCACCATCGGGCCGCGCACCGCAAGATCGCAGACGACCCCGAAGGGGAGAGCGCGGCTGTCGATCACCGGCAGGCCAGCCGCGATACAGGCCGTCTTGATGGTCTCGCAGTCGTGCCCGCTGAGATAGGCGCCGCGGGCGATGTACAGGGTGAAGCCGCCGCGGCCGACGGCAAGGTGGCCACCCTCCGTGGTCAGTGCTTCGCGGATGTAGTGGCCGTAGCGAGGGGCGCGGCTACACCGGAGGTTCCCCAGGGCTGGACCCAGGGTAGGCGCCCGGCCTCGAGTTCGGCGACCCGAGGCTCGGCCGCTCGGGGCCGGCCGCGTCGCGGAGCGGGTCATGGCGGTTCTCCATGACGGGCCGGCCGCGAGCCTCTCTCTCGGCCCTGAAACCCGTCACGGCGACAGCCGCGAAGCTCTCACTCTCAAGGCTACTCAACAGCGGGGACCCCGTTTCAACCAGAAAGTGGGATCACCGTTTTCGTTGAGCATTGATGCAAATCGTTCGTTTAATGCGAACACGCGTTGGGGAGGCGATAGCTTCGGTCACGGTAGGGCAACCTGAGGTAGTGGCAACGCATTCGCGTTGTCGGCCACTCCACTATTGGGCGCGAAGGGCAAGGGCAGCCCACGGGAAGTCGAGCCTCGATCGCGGGGACGCAGGCAACGCGCTTCACGCGCTGCATGGAACTAGCCCCGAATCTGGGCGCAGCAAGGAGCTGCTACCTATTTGCTACCTAGGGCCGAGGCAGGCGACCTAGTAGAGCGGCATAAGTATCTGAGAAGACTGGCGGACCCGAAAGGATTCGAACCTTCGACCTCTGCCTTCGGAGTGGGGTCTTTTACTGTTGTTCCTGATCTTGATGATTTGCAGTTGTTTGAAGTGTCCGCGCTTTCGGTTGCGCGTGTCGATGCTTTACTAATATACGACTTGCGAACATCTGCGCTCTCCGGTTACCCCGTTGTGACCCCGGAATTTGGGGCCGACAATTGAAGTGAGAGCAGAGGTCAAAAATGCCGAAAGCACGCACCCGAATTGGCCTGCGCGAGATCCGCGCCATGCCCCCACAATCCACCATCTTCGACGGCGGAACCGGCTCCGTCCCTGGCTTTGGCGCACGACGGCGGGCCGGGCCAATGGTCAGCTACTTCATCATGTACCGCACCCAGGACGACCGGCAGCGTCGCTTCACCATCGGCACGCATGGCGCGCCCTGGACGCCGGAAACGGCGCGGACCAAGGCGCAGCAAGTATTGATGGCCGCCAAGATCGAGGGCGAGGACCCCCAGGCAGAGAAGAAGGCCAAACGAGCCGCCGCGACAGTGGGCGAACTCTGCGACATGTATCTGGAGGACGCCGAGGCGGGCCGGCTGCTGACCCGGCGCGGCATCACCAAGAAGGCCTCGACGCTGGCGACCGATCGCGGTCGGGTCGAGACGCATATCCGCCCGCTGATGGGGACGATGAAGGTGCCCTCCGTGACGCGGGAAGATGTCGAGACCTTCATGCACAAGATTGCCGAGGGGGCGACGAAGAAGCGGGAGAAGTCCGGCAAGAAGCGTGGCGTCTCCAATGTGCGCGGCGGCAAGGGCACGGCGTCACGGACGGTGGGGCTGCTCAGCGCCATCTTCACCTACGCGCAGCGCAAGCGGATGATCTCCGACCACCCGGTGCGCGGCGTGATCCGCTATGCTGATCGGCGCCGGCAGCGGCGGCTGTCGGATGATGAGTATGCAGCACTCGGCGTGGGCCTGGCTGCGCTGACCAACGCGCCGAAGCCGCGCAAGGATGGCAAGCAGGGTCACATGATGTGGCCTGCCGCCATCCACGCCGCCCGCTTCCTGGCGCTGACCGGCTGGCGCAGCGGTGAGGCGCTGACGCTGCGCTGGGGCATGCTGGATCTGCCGCGGCGCACGGCGCGGCTGCCGGACACCAAGACGGGCGAGAGCGTCCGGCCGCTGGCGACGGCGGCATGCGATCTGCTGCGCAAGCTCGGGCCCGGCCGCGCCGATGCGCTGGTCTTCCCGCCCTCCCGCGGCGACGGGATCATGAGCGGCTTCCCGACGCTGTTCGAGCGCATCTCCAAGGCGGGCGGGCTGCCGAAGGACGTGACGCCGCACATTCTGCGGCATTCCTTCGCCAGCTTGGCGGCCGATCTGGGCTGCTCGGAACTGGCGATCGCGGCACTGCTCGGCCACCGCAGCGGCAGCGTGACGGCGCGCTACACCCATGCGGCGGATGATGTGCTGCTGGCGGTCGCGGATCGGGTGGGGGCGGCGACGCTGCGGAAGATGGCGGGCGAGGGCAGCGCCGAGGTCGTGGCGGGGCCGGGGGTGCAGCAGGAGGTGGCGTGATGCGATCAGGCGTCGACCATCGCTGGTCGCATTTTCCGCGTCACGCGCCGACCATGGCGGGGGTAGCATGGGGGTCACAGGGACGATCGGGGCCGAGTTGAGGCGTGTGTCCGACGCGTCGTGGCGGCGACGGCACCGACAGTGCATATGACTATGGGTGCCCCCTCCGATCCCCGTGGAACCGAATCCCGTGACCGTCCACTTCATTGCCACCAACTGGAATCAGGCAAAGGGACGCTTCGTCGGTCCGGTTGCCTTGCTCGATCGCGCAAAGGATCTACTGCCTGAGCTGAAGTCCATTATTGCTTTCCCTTGGGAGTGGAGGGGCTGGGTCGACCTCGTCGAAGGCTCGAATGTCCTCAGGCCCGCTCTGCGTTGGAGGGTTCCTGGTCCCGTCCTAGCTCGCCTATGGGCAGAGCACGATGACTGCGCACCTCAAGGGGAAGCCGCTTCCGCTGAAGTGGATGACGCAGTGAAGGCGTTGCGAAGGTGGGAGTACGCGAAGGCCATGTGGGGCCATGCAGGGCATTCCACACAGGATTTGCATCCGCTCGACGACCCGCGAGATGGAGCATCGGTGTTCGTCGAGGACGCCTCCGCGGTCGCTTGGTCCCCCAGCACCTACAATCCGGCGCTCGTACCGCGTCGCGGACGGGACCGTCCGCATGCCGACGATCACGGATGCGTTCCCCTATTCCGGCAGTGGCAGGCCCTTCATTTGGTTGAACTGTTCCTGGCCGAGCCCCGACGCTTTGCAGGGCTGGACCATGCGGCACTTGCCGCGCAGTGGCCCGATCTCGCCCCAGGCCGCACCACGTGGCGACCGTGGGCAGACACGATGGGGTTCGCGACCCACCATTCCGCTCTGGAGGCGCTCTCCTGGAACGCAGCCTATGTACAGCACGCCTTGATGCTCGCGCAGGACTCGACACCAGACTTTGGCATGTTCGCAGCAGCCAGCAGCATTCCAGCGGGAGGCAACGGCCATTTCGTGATCCGGGGGCCGGCTCTCGTGGCGTTGAAGGAAGCGGAAACACGGATCGCTCGCGATGCCATTCAGCGGCACGGCATTACTGACGATGCGATATTGGCCGCTGCGTCATGGTTAGGTCATTCGGCCTTGCGCCGCCGAGACGCCGGTCACTCGAGAGCAAGCCGGGCTTATGCCGAGCTCATGAGGGAGGCTGTCGAGCTCGCAATGAACCTTGGCCTTTCGCTAGATCAGGTGAAGGGGCGTATGCGCGACGGAGCCGAGTTGCTGGAGCAGCTTTTCCCCGTATGGATCGAGAGGGTACGCGCTGACCTCAAGCATCAGTTTCTGGCGCTCGCGGCGGATTTCGATAAATGGCCAGATCCGCGCTTCGACCCGTTCGACGAAGCACGAGTGAACGAGTTGATCGAATGGCTCGAACAGAAGGGACTATTTGCCGCACACCTCTCTGTCCCGGCGATAATGGAATACGGACATAGACCTGACCGCGACGCTGACATTGCTGTTACTGTCCATCTCGCCGGCTTGGCCGCGTGGCTGGAACACGTGTGCAACGAGATGCAAGCTGGTGTGGGGGCTAGCCCCGACAAGCTCGAACAAAAGATACCAGGTTGCTGGTCCCGCCACGCAGCCGCGGCGGCATTCCAGAGCGCCTGGGGTCAGCGTGCAATTCCGCGTACTGTCGGCGCTTTCAATGCGCGGGTGGCTCACCTTCTGCTGACGCCGCCGACTGACCGGCTGGATTGGACAGCTCGGGAGGCGAGGCTCGCTCAGCAAATCCGGAACGAAGGCATGCACCGAGGCCTCGCTCAGCTGTCTCGATGGGAAGCCCATGATGCTGCTTGCATCCTGCTTCGGACCGCGATGGCGAGTTGGCTGGTCGGCCGATGATCCCCCCCTCTTGCAAGGTGACTATCCCTTTTGCGACAGACATAAGCCGAAACGGATCCCGCCTGATCCAGGCCGCACAGGAAGCCGCCGCCATGGCGCGCGGTGATGCCGTTCCTGGCGCCGTGATTTATGCAGCGCCCGCGAAGGCGCCAACGGATGCTGTTGGTCGACGCCCAGGTGCTGTGCCTGAGCGCCCTGTCGTGGCCGAGGATACCGACGCCAAGCTGGCCTGATCCGCAAACCGTAGCGGCCAGGATCACGCTGTTACAATGAAGGGCATAGCACAAAGCAGGAACGCTATCCTACATCCGATCCCTGCGGCGACTCGCGCTGGCCCCGTGCCGGCGACTGAGCCGTCCGCGCCGCACAAGCCAGGGGATCGCATGAAGCACGACCATCCAATTGGCCTGACCCTTGCCGAAGGGGCCCGCCGTTCCTGCGACAGCACCATTCTCGAGGCGCTCGCCGCGGCCGAGGCCGAAGCGGCCCGGTTCGAGGCCATGGACCTGCTCCCCGGCCGGCACGACACGCATCGCGGCATGCTCAAATCCGCTGCCTATTTCGAGGCCGAGCATCAGCGCTGCCAGCTGCTGGACGACCTGCGTCGCCGTCTCCTTCGCGGCAAGTTGGTCGCGACGGCGCGCGAGCGGCCGACCGGCCCGCGCATCGCAGTCGCCGCCGAAGCCTGGCAGTACCTCTATCCGCACTTCGCCGATGACACCGCGCGCGACGGCCTGGGCGCTGTCGTGCTGTTCCAGGTCCGCATTGCAGAGGCCGCGCCCGCACAGGTCAGCCTGGCGCATGATGCTATGCCGCCCGCCGTCGCGGCGCATGCCGATCCGAAGCCGGTCTATTCGGTGTCCTCGCTTCGAGCCTGGTACCTCCTCCGCCGCAGCTCCTGGCCCGCCACCGAGCAGCCGCCGAGTGAAGCCGACGACCTCGCCGCAGCCTCACAGCATTTCGGGGTGAAGGTTTCGCGCGATCCGTTCCGCGCGATTCGGCGCGAAATGGCGCCTGCGGCTTGGAAGAAGTCAGGGCCGCGCAAGCCGCCGAAGTAACCGCCCGCGGGAATTCCGCGTTTCTGGCCGCGAGATCCGAAGCACCTCATCACCCATCCATCAACAGCGCGCCTTTGCGCGCAAACCGATGGATGGCCCGATGTCACAGATCCCCGACAATGCCGATGCGCTGCTGAAGCGTGAGGCCGCAGCCGCCGCGCTCACCGCCGCCGGCTATCCCGTCTCGCCGCGCACGCTGGCGACCAAGGCGACGCGCGGCGGCGGCCCGCCCTACTCGCTCTTCTCCGGCCGCGCGCTGTACCGCTGGGGTGATGCGCTGGATTGGGCGCGCAGCCTGACCACCCCGCCCCGCCGCAGCACCTCGGAAGCCGATGCGCATGCGGGCCGCTGAACGCCAGCCGATCATGCGCCGCGCGCCGCTGGACTTCGCCACGGTCAACAGCGCCGCCCTGGCCCGCCTGCCCGAGGTGCTCGCCCGCCTCCTTCCCGGCGGTCGTGCGGTCGGCCCCGAATGGCATGCCGGCAGCCTGCGCGGGGATCCCGGCGACAGCCTGCGGGTGCGGATGCGCGGCGAGCGCGCCGGCCGCTGGGCCGACTTCGCCACCGGCGAGAAGGGTGGCGATCCGGTCAGCCTGGCCGCGGCGGTCGCCCGCACGCGCCAGATCGAGGGCGCCAAGCAGCTGGCCCGGATGCTCGGCATCGATGCGACGCGAGGTGGTCGCTGATGACAACCGACACCTTCGCGCCGCTGCCGCCCGCCGCCCCTGCGTCGGCTGAGCCGATCCAGGAGCATGAGGCGGACGCCCCGCAGCAGATGCAGCTGGCGCGGGATCCGCTGCCCGAGTTCATCCAGCATCGGCGCTTCGGCATCGCATCGAAGGTGTGGCCCTATCGCGATGCCTCGGGCGCGCTGCTCTTCGCGGTGGCGCGATTCGATCAGCCGAACGGCGACAAGCAGGTGCTGCCCTACACCTGCGGCCCGGACAGCTGGGTGTTCAAGGCACCGCAGCCGCCGCGTCCGCTCTACAACCTTGATCTCCATGCCGCGCGACCTGACGCCGACGCCGCGGCTGCACTGTTCCCGGATTGGGTCGCGATGACCTGGCAGGGCGGCAGCAACGCCGTCACCAAGTCGGATTGCAGCCCACTGGGCGGCCGGCGCGTGGTCATCATCCCAGACAATGACGTGGCCGGCCGAAAGGCCGCAGCTGCCATGGCGCGTGCCGCGAAGCAGGCCGGTGCCGCGAGCGTCGGCATCGTCGAGGTGCCCACCGATTGGCCTGCCGGCTGGGACGTCGCCGACCCGCTGCCCGAGGGCGTGACCACTGACACGCTGCTGGCGATGGTCGCCGCAGCCGAAGCCGTCGCACCGCCCGCGGACGTGCCCACCATCTCCGACCGTGATGTCGAGCTCCAGCGCCTCGCGCTGCTGGACGATGTCGGCTTCGCGCTGGAACGCCGCGACGCCGCAAAGGGTCTTGGCATCTCGCTCTCCGACCTCATGGCCGCGGTGAAGGCCACGCGCCGTGACATCCTCCGCGCCGAACGGGAAGCTGCGCGCGAGCGCATCACCGAAGGTCAGCCCGCCTGGACGGAGTCCGGCCTGCCGCCCGACCCCTATGGTCGCGAGGACCTCTTCGTGCAGCGTTCCGACCTGCCGCTCGTGGCGCAGGAAGGTCTGCGGCGCCTCACAACCCGCGAGCGCATCATGTACCGCGGTGGCCTCGTGCGCCTCGTCTACGACGCGCAGCGCAACGGCCTCGTCGTCGAAACCCTCAGCGTGCACGCCGTCGTCAGCGAGCTTCACGCCATCGCGCGCCCTTACATCCAGCGGGCCCAGAGCGACGGCACGCTCACGCCTGAGCCGATCACACTGCCCGAGCGCGTGGCGCATCTGATGCTCGCCATGGCCAGCGATGCGGGCTTCAAGCCGCTGGACGGCATCGCCTCCGCGCCGCTGTTGGCCGAGGATGGCAGCCTCCGAGTCGCTGATGGCTACGACCCGCTCACCCGCATGTGGTGCGAGCACATGCCCGCGGTGGAGGTCCCTCCCGCCCCGACGCGCCAGGATGCCGAGGTCTCTCTCCGCCGCCTGCGCCGGGTCATCCGCACCTTCGCCTTCGCCGACGCAAAGCGCGTCATGCTGCCAGAGCAGACCGTGCCGGTGGTGGACATCGACCAGCCGCCCGGCATGGATGAGAGCGCCGCGCTGGTCGCGCTGCTGACCGCCGTCTGCCGCCCCTCGCTGCGCCTTGCTCCAGGCGTGCTGATCCACGCGCCGGCCTTCTCCGGTGCCGGCACCGGCAAGGGGCTGCTGGTCCGCGTCATCTGCGCGATCGCCTTCGGGATGCATCCGCGGGCGATGACCGCCGGCGGCACGCTGGAGGAACTCGACAAGCGCCTGGTCGCGGCCCTGATCGGCGCCGAGCAGACCCTGTTCCTCGACAACGTCAACGGCATGGCGCTGCGCTCCGACGCACTGGCCAGCGCCATCACCGAACGGCCGGCCTATGTCCGTGTCCTTGGCAGCAGCACCACGCGTGCGCTGAACCCGGTCACCTTCGTGGTCATCACCGGCAATGGCGTGGTGCTCTCGGAGGACCTCGCCCGGCGCTTCATCACCATCGAACTCGACGCCGGGATGGAGGATCCCGAGGCGCGCGACTTCAAGGGCGACCTGCTGCGCGACGTCATGGAGCACCGCGGCGTTCTGCTGCGTGATGCCCTCACAATCTGGCGGTGGGGCCGGCAGGCCGGCGACGAGATCAAGCCCGGCCGTCCCCTCGGCAGCTTTGGCGATTGGTCACGCTGGTGCCGCGATCCGCTGCTGGCGCTCGGCTGCGCCGATCCCGCCGCGCGAGTTGCCGACACCAAGGCCAATGATCCGCGGCGGAAGCACCTCGCCGAGGTCTTCTCGACCTGGTGGGAGCGGCATCACGACCAGCCCATCCGCATCGTGGATCTGCATGAGGATGTCCGCGCCGTGGCTGATCCCACTGGCAAGGGGCGGCAGTATCTCGCGGCCATGATCGGCAAGCTCGAAGGCACCCGTGCCGCGGGCTTTCTGCTCGCGCGCATCCGCACCGCAGGGAAGTGGTCGCCCGACCTCTATGCCCTGCAGCGGACGGTGCCAGAGGTCGCAGAGGCCCCATGCAGCCCCATGAACCCCATGCCTATGCCCACCGGGCCGGCGTGGGAGTCCGTGTTGTGAATGCGCGCGATGCGATCGCTCGCGCCGAGGCACTCGGGGTGCGTCTGCGCCTCGAGGCCGATGGGCAGGTGAAGCTCGCCGCAGCGGCGCCCCCGCCGGCCGATCTGCTCGCAGAGCTGCGACTCTGCCGCGACGACGTGGTGCGCCTGCTCGCCGAGCGCCGCCGCCCCGCCTGGGCCGACATCGCGCCGGAACCGCCGCCGCGCGTCTACCAGCCGGGCGATCCCGACCCCTTACGCGACGGGCTGCTCGCCAGCGCCCGCCGCCACATGCCACCCCTGCCGTCCGCCGCGCGCGGCCGGGGTTCTTCACGCGCGGATGGAGAGTGATGATGGGTATCCTGACCAAGACCACCGCCGCCGAACTGCGGCAGCGTGCCGAAGCGGCGGAAGCCGCCTCGGGCCTTGCGGACCAGCGCGCTGCCGCTGCGCGTGTGGAGGCCGCACGCAGCCTGGCCGATGCCAATGCCGAGGGCGCCCGCACCGCCCGCACGCGTGCCATCGAACAGGCGACCGAGGCCGACACGCAGCGTGACCTCGCGGCCGAACTGCATCGCCGCGCCGATGCGGCTACGCGGGAGGAGGCGCTGGCCGCCTACGACAAGCTGCGTCGTGCCGCGGCGCGCAGCGTGACGGACTCCGAGCGGGCGATCCGCGCGGCGCTCGCCGAACTCGGCACCGCGCTGCCTGCGGCGCAGGATGCGCATCGCGAGGCCTTCCTGTCGTGCCAGGCCGCGACCGACGCCTTCTCGCGGCTGCCGGATGGCGTTGTGGCGCAGCATCCGCCGTCGCCCTTCGATCCGCTGCTGACGGACGGTGTCGCCATGACCCGCTTTGCGGCGCTGCCGGTGTGGAAGGTGATGGCATGATGCCGTTGATCAGTGTCGGGGCTCGCGCCCTGCTCATCCACGATCACGACGCCCGGCGTGCGGCCGGGCTCGCGCCCCTGAGGATGGAGACCGCGGTTCACCTCGTGCAGCAGGCGCGGACGCTGCGCGACCTGGATGCCGACCTTCGCATCAGGCGCGTCAGCGACAGGTCGGCGGTCGATGCCAGGCGCTTCATGCCGAGCACGGGCGCCCCGCTCAGCCTCAATCAGGCCTCCCGCTCGGTCGAGGTGATCTGGTCCACCGGCGTGCGCAGCCGCAACTTCGTCCAGCCGCATGGCTGGATCATGGAGGAGCTGGACATGGCGCCCTCCGCGGTGCGGATGGACGTGTTGCGCTCCGGCCGCGCGCCGGTGCTCGACACCCATCGGCGCGACGGGGCGGCGCATGTGCTGGGGCGGGTGGTCGCAGCCCGCATCGAGGGTGGTCACGGCTACGCCACCTTGCAGTTCAGCACGGCGGCAGACGTCGAGCCGGTCTGGCAGCGGGTGGTGGACGGCACGCTGCGGAGCGTCTCTGCGGGATACCGGGTGCATCGGTATGAGCAGCGGCGCGAAAGCGTTGGTGGCGAGACGATCTTTCGGGCGGTGGACTGGGAGCCGTACGAGATCTCGATGGTGCCGGTGCCGATCGATTACGATGCGATGGTGAGGTGATGAGCACGGGAGCCGATGATGCGTGTTCGTCGGCTCCCATTCCTGCTGGCGTGAGCGCTTATTGGAGCCGACGAACCCTGCACCGGATACCAATCGAGTGCCAAGGTGCGCGTATCGTGGGGGCAGATGCTGGCAGCGTCGATCGAGAACGGATCAGCCTGCCATGCCTAACGGTCAGCCCGGCAGTAGTAGTAGGTTCGATAAGACGGATGGCCCATGGATGGCGCCACCGCGGGTCGTCGGCATGGAACTGGGTGCCAGCCGTGATCCTCCGACGCGCGTCCAGCGGCATCGGTGGTGGCTACAAACCCACAACAACTTGGGTAGACTCTAACTCTTGTGAGTCCTGACCTAAATACCATTTCTGCTCTTCACGCACTGGATCAAGTACGAGAGCAACGCTGTGCGCCTCTCGAAAGAATGCACGCTGCGTCCGCCGGTCAGTTCCACTGAAAAAAGCACCTAAATTCGGGTGACTATGATACCATCCAATTACACTGCCCTTCTCGCCAAAATTCTGGCGCGCCTTATTCCAGATATCTGGCGACATTTGAAGGGATACGCTTGTTGCTTCATAGTCGTTAGATTCAGCATAAGCATTTAATACGATTAACGGGTGCTCTTTGCGCCAAAAACCTTCATAAACGTTTCCAATGAGCAAGCCGCCCAGTTCAACATTTCGGCTTTGGAGATGTAACTTGACACCGTCCCACACATTACGTGCAATAAGAATCGTCGGTCCTTTCATGCATTTTGAAATTATACACAATGTTGGTAATAGTCCAAGATTTCGAAATAGCGTATCAGCAGGCTTTTTCGTAAAGTCTGGTGCAACTTCGGCCCATTTCATGTTGCAGCCTTGAACACGGTTCCACAATTTGGGCATCGAACATTGCCCGCCCTTCCGGTGGGTAGGCGAATCTGTGTACCACACGCCGCGCACTTTACGACCGTCCGCTCCATCTTATCCGTCGAACTGACATCGGCCCAGGATATTGGTTTACGGTCGGGCGCCTGGCCAATGGCGAACGTATCGGTGGGAAATGCGCCCGGGTTTTGGCGCTTCGCAGTCCGATACCAAGTGAGCGCCGCACCGTTTGCAGGAGACTTTTCGTTCAGAATGGTTACATCAAAAATTATAATCTGCGCGAGGCGCCTGACGAGCAGGTCGAGTCCCTCTGACGGCAGCCACTTAGTGCCAAGACAGACCTTCCCAGACGAGTATACATTCGGATGATAAATTGGCGTCCGAAAGGCCGCAGTGGGTTCTTGGAAAGGATAACGAGCTGGCAGTGATATTTCGATCCTCGATAGCGGTTGAACGTCTCTCGGATAATCGGCCGATCCCGCGGTCTTTAGCGAAAACTCGATCGTAAGTTCGTTCATCGGTGAGCCGCGAGTGCTAGCAATTTTGAGCCGTCCGGCTGACTGGGCGGCCAAATCCGACACTTTCTTGAGGTCAGCGGAACGACGCTCTGCGAAGGCCGACATGTTTGAGACGCCTCCCTACGCGTTGACGCCAGCGACAAGCACGGGCTGCACCTCAAAGACATGGCCATCGCTCGCCACGTCGACCGAGAGTGATTGATTGGGCAAAACTGCCTTCCCGGTGGACGTATTGACAAGCGAATAGTCGGTGTCGGTAGGTAGACTCCAGTTGCCGACTGCAGCTTCGATCAGATCCGCTCCAGTACTAGTCCGTGCGACCGTAACTTCAGCCTTTCTGGTTTGGTCGGCAGTGCGGATAACAACCTGGACATCACTCATGTTCTTTCCCTCCGAATTCGATCACCAGAGTTTCCGATCCGACACGAACAATACCAAACTTTACCGGTAGGCGCATTCCAGCGAACCGATCAGCCAGTTCGTCCATGTCGAATTCGTCACGAATATCCAGGGCTATATCACCCGGATCGCCACCAACTTGAAGCGCATAGCCATCGTCAAACTTGGCAGCATTCTCGAAAACAATCTTTGACTCGCCTGTCTTGATATTGGAATACCCAACCAAGATGGGTTCGCTCATTGTAATTGTTCCAGACGGGATTTCGCTGCAAACCGTCCCAATGTCCCTGGTGCATTGAAGCAATCTGTATTCACTGCCGATGCGGCCGCAACAAGGGCATTCAGCCTTGCGAACGCCTTCCGAGACCACACTCCGTCCGGTAATTGTGTCTACAAGAATTTTTCGGACCGATTGCTCGGCGTCATTCACGCTAGCGAGGCGGAGTCCGGCCGATACCGCCAGCGCGCTTGCAACCGAGGCAGTTATTACGGTCGTCGGAACTTTGCGCTCTACAAAGGCGGCCTTTCGCAAATGCCCACACGAATAACGCTCCGACATTCGACGATATGCGCTATCGGGAAGAGAGCACTCGTAGCAGCCACGCCGCTGCGACGCAGAGAATGGGATCACATCGACAGACCCAAACCTACTATCTATTCCAATGTTTATAAGATCTGTTTCGGCGATATAGCAAAGAGTATTAAGTCTAACGCGCGCCTCGAAATTATCTACACAGCAAAATACGACGTCAAACGCTGATACTGCGCCGATTGTGAGCGCGTCCCAGAAGTCGCCAAGATACGGAAAGCAGCTTATATTCGGGTCCAGTTCCGCTGCCCGGCTTGCAGCCACTTCGCTCTTGGGCTTCCCGATATCGCTTTCCCGAAACAACACACTCCGTGTGAGATTGTGGATTTCGATCGTATCGAAGTCGAATATGTGGATCTCGCCAACCCCGAGGAGGGTAAGATTCTTGATCACCTCGTTCCCTACCGCGCCAGCGCCAATGACGGCAGCCTTCAAGCTTCGAATGCGGTCCAGAGGAAACCAATCGATTAGAGCGTGCCTTGCGTAACGGTCCAGCATCAGCCTTTCCCACCTCCCAGTTCCTCATAGGCACGGTTTAGAAGTTTGACCACCTCTTCGAAGTGCTCCCTCATGAAAGGGTCGGCGCGGTCGGGGTGGTATGCCTTGATTTTAGCGAGGTACGCAGAGCGGATTTCGGCACTCGTGCTATCAGGAGTGGTTTCAAGTAAGTCGTGCGGCGCCTTATTGCGCAGATCGTCAATTAGTCTTTTGTATGGCCGATTGGCCTCCCTCCATTGCATCAGCGGACCTCAAGGATCATCGAACGCTCCGAGACTATAATTTCTGGACCGAAGCGGACATGTTCGATTAATAGCCCGCGAACTCGCACGCGTCTGCCCTCCAACGACTGCACGAACTCGGCTCCGCCAGCTCTTTCGAGGGACCGCCTGAAGAACACGAGCTTGAGGCCTTTCGTCCATGCCTTAGCCTCCAGCATGGCAGCATAATCGCTACCGCGCCTGCTTACTCGCACTTCGACGACGCGTCCTTCGAATGTAACAACTGTCCCAAAATGCCGGCGGAAGCTGTCGAGGGTCACCACTTCAGGGTCAAAGTCGCGAGCGCGCCCGCCGCCTGGCGTAGACTGAGCCGCAAGCTCAGAGATTGAAGTTGAACCGCAGGCGACACATCGGCCGGCGTTCTCAGCCCGAATCACATCGACGCTTTCGCGGTGATAGAACACTCGGCAGGCAGTACAAGCGAAAAGCCCAAGAGCAACGCTTAGAGGAGCGCCAGTGAACGCGTCGTGCAGGCCCTTGATCTGCTCGGCAACGGACGTAGCTTTGCCTGCAGGGCCTTTCGGAGGATTGAACTGGACTTTGGTGCCTGTATTGGCGCCCCTACCGGTCGGCCGGTAAGTCGATTTCGCCTTCTCATTTTCGTTCGGCGGTGAGGAAGCCTCGCCGTTTCGCCTTAAGCCTGGGGCAGGGCGGTGAGGGCTATGACTAGATGTACCGCCCTGAGACGAAGATGGCCCGCCGGACTTTGTGGGCGAAAACAGCCAAAAAAGCAGAGCGATAACGGCGATGCCGATCAGCCATTCCATTTGCGAGACTGTGCCTCGTCGCCGGATCTAAACCGCAGCGCTGCGTCTGCAGTAGCGGGCATTCTGCTCAAACGTTGACAATTCGCAACACCTCTAGCCCCCTCGCCGAATAGAACGGCCCCGACAGTACTCCCGGTAGCACGGCAGATCGGCGGATCCTACTGGCATCGCTCCGTTTGAGAACGATGGCTTACAGGCCGCCTCGCAGGCAGGCCCGCAAGCGATGTGGCGGCAGTTGCCGACGAAGCATCTCGGCGAGGGGACCGGGTTGGCAAGTGGGCCGTTGCTGACGTGGCGTTGGGCAACGCTGTGCGATCGATACTTGCTGGGAGAGCGGACGGCATCTGAGATGGCGATCGTCAACGTCCCCAATGATCCCCATGGTTCCTTCCTGGCCCCGCTGTATGCGGGGGGCGGAAGCGCGCGAGGCCGCTAGCGGTAGACATGAAACGAGGTTGCCGCCGCCTCCACCTCGCATCGATCACAGACAACGCATTGGATTCGCTGTATACTCATCCACGCAAGGCCCGCCCTCCCAGTTGCCAATCCCGGCTCTGGCAACGGCCCTGCGGCGAGGAGGCTGGCAATGTCCGAACGCACCACATCCGGCCGCGAGGTCGCCCGCCAGCTCGGCGTCTCCCACACCGCCATTCAGAAGGCCGAGCGCATCGGGCGGATCACGCGCGAGCCGGACGGCACCTGGGACCTCGACCGCGTGCGGCGCGACATGGCCGCCACCGCGCTTCCTGGCCGCTCGCCTCTTGCCCTGCCCAGTGACGCCACGCCGCTCGGCCGGCTCATGCTGGCCCGCCTTGCGCTGAAGGTGGAGGGGCAGCGCCTGGCCCTGGACCGCGCCAAGGGCCGGCTGATGGATGTGGGCACCGCTGACCGGCACATCGACACCATGGCCGCGGCCATGCGCGATGCGGTGCTGAACTGGCCGGCCCGCGTCGCCGGGACCATCGCGGCCGAAATCCACGCCGACCCGC
>LNFM01008312.1_pt1 | contig 15730 bp, 18 predicted proteins | sample 596031 | NCBI WGS metagenome assembly LNFM01 (sample SAMN04254537, study PRJNA301005) | activated carbon metagenome | isolation source: dual media filters at the Ann Arbor, Michigan drinking water treatment plant | place: USA: Ann Arbor | reverse complement strand
CGCCGGACCTGATCCTGCTCGACCTGCTGCTGCCCGACGACGACGGCGTCGAGGTGTGCCGGCGGCTCCGCGCGAACGGGGCGCGCCTGCCGATCCTGATGGTCACGGCCCGCGACACGGTGTCGGACCGGGTGGAGGGCCTCGAGTCGGGCGCTGACGACTACCTGGTCAAGCCGTTCTCGACGGCGGAGCTGGTGGCGCGCGTGCGGGCGCTGCTGCGCCGGGCCCGCACCGTCGACGAGCCCCGGCAGGCCCGCGCCTACGCCGACCTGCACCTCGACTCCTCCACCCACGAGGTCCGCCGCGGCGACCGGGTGGTGGAGCTGACCCGCCGCGAGTTCGACCTGCTGGCGTTGCTGCTCGACAACCCCGAGACCGTCATGCCCCGCGAGCGCCTGCTGACCGAGGCGTGGGGCTACGAGTCGTCGGTCGAGACGAACTCCCTCGACGTGTACGTGGGGTACCTGCGGCGCAAGCTGGAGGAGGCCGGCGAGTCGCGGCTGATCCACACGGTGCGTGGCGTGGGATTCGTGCTGCGGCGGGCGCCAGAGGCCTGATGCGCCTGCAGACGCGCATCGCGCTGGCGGCGGGCGCCGCGGTGCTCGCGGCGATCGCCCTGTTCTCCGTCGGCGCGTACCAGCTCATCTCGGAGCGGGCGTACGACCGCCTCGACGGGTCGCTGGAGGAGACGGCCGACCGGGTCGCCGCCGAGATCACGCTCCCCGACCTCGGCGACCGCGACTTCGCGGAGCCGCCGACCCCGGGGGTGCCCCCCGCGCCCGCCGCGGGACCCGAGGACGACGGGACCCGGATCGAGGTCGACCCCGCCGGGGGGGCGACCCCGGGGGGGCCGCGCACCGTCACCCTCGACGGCGACCCCTACCGGCTCCTCGTGCGCGCCCTGCCCGACATGGGTGACGGGGCGGCGCGGACGGTGGCGGTGGCCCGGCCGCTGACCGACGTGCAGGAGACGCTCGACGAGGTCGCCCTCGGCCTCGGCGTCGCGGCCGCCCTCGCCGCGCTGCTCGCGACGGGGTTCACCCTGCTGATCGCGCGCGGGGCCCTGCGGCCCCTCATCGCGGCGCGCCGGGCGGCGGAGACGGTCGCCGACAGCCAGGACCCGTCGCTGCGGGTGCCGGAGGGCCGCGCGGACGAGGTCGGCGGCCTGGCCCGCGCGATGAACCGGATGCTCGGACGGCTCGAGGACGCCCAGGGGCGGCTGCGGGCGAACCTGGCGGAGCAACGCCGGTTCGCCGCGGACGCGTCCCACGAGATGCGGACGCCCCTCACGGCGCTGCGCGGGGAGATCGAGACCCTGCAGGCCCACGACCCCGACCGGGCGGGGCGGGCGGCGGCGCTGGACGACATGGCGCGGTCCGTCGAGCGCATGGACCGGCTGGTGGAGGGGCTGCTCGGACTGGCGCGGGTCGACGGCGGGGACGCCCAGCCCGAGCGCGTCGACCTGGCGGAGATGATCGGGGAGATCGCCACGGCCGACGAGTGCGGCCCCCTCGACCCCGCCGCGGTCACCGGCGACCGCGCCGCCCTCCGGGGGATGCTCGTGAACCTGATCGACAACGGCCGCCGGCACGGGGGCGCGGTGACCGTCCGGCTCGCCGTCGAGGGCTCCGAGGCCTTCGTCCACGTCGACGACGACGGCCCGGGCATCTCCGGCGACGACCGCGACCGCGTCTTCGACCGCTTCTACCGGGCCCCGGGGCGGCGGGGGACGCCGGGGGCCGGTCTCGGACTGCCGATCGCCCGCGCGACGGCGGAGCGGTGGGGCGGCACCGTGCGGCTGGTGCCCTCGGACGCCGGGTCGCGCTTCGAGGTGCGGCTTCCCCTCGCGCCCGGGGACGACGCGACGTCCTGAGCACCCGGCGCGGTCCGCGCGGGTACGATCGCCACCGACGAGGAGGTCGCCGTGAGACTCGAACCGCTGTACCGCACCGTGTTCCGCTATCCCGACGGCGGCAAGGGCACGCTCCTGCAGGGCGAGGCCGGCAGCGAGGGCCACTACTTCTTCGTCGCCGAGGGCACCGTCGAGGGCCGGGTGACGGGGACCCTGACCGGGGCGAACCACCCGCGCTCCCGGGTCGACAAGAACGCCCTGCCCGACATCCAGGGCGCCATCGAGACCGACGACGGCGCCGTGATCATCTTCGACATCCGCGGCTTCGCCCGTCCGTACCCGCCGGAGAACCGCCAGATCGTCGTCGCGATCACCCACGTCACCGGCGACGAGCGTTACGCCTGGCTGAACGACGTCGTCTGCGTCGGGACCGGCGAGTTCCGGCCCCGCGAGGGCGGGCCGGTGGAGGCCCGCAAGGTCGTCGGCGCCGCCGTCGACTTCGTCATCGACGTCGCCGAGCTCGTGTGGGAGCCGATCCCCTGAAAGCAACCGAGGCCGGGAGGCCGCCGTGTTCGTCCTGATGGCCCGCTACACCGTCCCCGCCGAGCAGGTCGACACGCTCCTCGAGGAGCACAAGGCCTGGATCGGCGCGAACAGCGACCGGATCCTGCTGACCGCCCGCGAGGAGCCGCTGATCGGCGGGCTCATCCTCGCCCGCGGCGAGAGCATCGACGCGATGTGGGAGATGGTCCGCCAGGACCCCTTCCACACCGCCGGCTACTCGGAGTACGAGATCCGGGAGTACAACCCCGTCCGCGCCGCCCCCGGCGTCGAGGGGCTGCTCGAGGCCTGATCCGGGGTCAGGTCCCGGTCTTCTCCCGCACCAGCTCGCCGACCCGGGCGGGGTCGGCGCGGCCGCCGGTGGCCTTCATGGCCTGGCCGACGAAGAACCCGACGAGCTTGTCCTTGCCGCCGCGCAGCTGCTCGGCCTGGGCCGGGTTGTCGGCGATCAGCTTCTCGACGAGGGCGATCAACTCGCCCTCGTCCGAGATCTGACCGAGGCCCTTCTCCTCGACGACGGCCCGGGGGGCGGCACCGGTGGTGGCCACCTCGGCGAGGACCTCCTTGGCGAGCGGCACCGACAGCGTCCGGTCGCCGATCAGGGAGATCAGCTCCGCCAGGTGCGCGGGGGTGACCTGGCTCTCCCACGGCTCCTGGCCGCGCTCGCGCAGCTGCGCCCGCAGCTCCCCGCGCACCCAGTTCGCCGCCGACTGCGGATCCGCGGCCGCCGCGACCTCCTCGAAGTACGCGGCCAGCTCCGCCGGCTCGGAGAGCACCTCCGCATCCTCGAAGCTCAGGCCGAGCTGGTCCATCCACCGCCGGCGCCGGTCGACCGGGACCTCGGGGAGCCCGGCGCGCAGCTCCTCGACCCAGGCGCGGTCCGGCACGACGTCCACGAGGTCCGGCTCCGGGAAGTAGCGGTAGTCGTGCGCCTCCTCCTTGCTGCGGAGGGAGTGGATGTCGCCCGACTCGGGATCGAAGTGGAGGGTCTCCTGCTCGATCTCGCCGCCGTCCTCGAGGATCGCCACCTGCCGTGCGATCTCGGCGTCGATGCCCCGCTCCAGGAAGCGGAAGCTGTTCATGTTCTTCAGCTCGGTCTTCGTGCCGAGGCCCGTGGTGCCGGCGCGCCGGACGCTGACGTTCGCGTCGGCCCGCATCGACCCCTCCTCCATGTTGCAGTCGCTCACCCCGAGGGCCCGGAGCGTCGCCCGCAGCTGGCGCAGGAACGCCCCCGCCTGGACGGCGGTGCGCATGTCCGGCTCCGTCACGATCTCGAGCAGGGGGGTGCCGCCGCGGTTGAAGTCGACGCTCGACCCCTGCGCCCCGGCGCGGCGGCCGTCGGCGCCGGCGTGCACCAACTTCGCGGCGTCCTCCTCCAGGTGGGCGCGGGTGATCCCCACCGTGAAGCCCCCGTCCGGCGTCAGCACCTCCACCCGCCCGCCGACGCAGATCGGCTGGTCGTACTGCGAGATCTGGTACGCCTTCGAGAGGTCCGGATAGAAGTAGTTCTTGCGGTGGAACTCGGACCGCGGGGCGACGTCGCACCCGAGCGCGAGGCCCGTGATGATCGCCAGGCGGACGGCCTCGCGGTTCAGCACCGGCAGCGCCCCCGGATGGGCGAGGCACACCGGGCACGTGTGGGTGTTCGGCCGGTCGCCGAAGCTGAGGGCGCACCCGCAGAACATCTTCGTGCGCGTCGCGAGCTGGACGTGGATCTCGATGCCGATCACCGGCTCCCAGCCGGCAGGCGTGCTCACCGGACCCCCGGCGGGGACGGGTCGAAGCCGATCGCGCCCTCCAGGGCGTGGGCGGCGTCGAAGAGGGCGTTCTCGCTGAACGCGGGGCCCGCGATCTGCAGGCCGACGGGCAGGCCGTCGGAGAGGCCGCAGGGGATCGAGATCGCCGGGATGCCCGCGAGGCTCACCGGGATCGTGCAGACGTCGGAGAGGTACATCGCGAGCGGGTCGGCGATGCGCTCGCCGATCGGGAACGCCACCGACGGCGACGTCGGGGAGATCAGGAAGTCGACGCGCGAGAACGCCTTCTGGAAGTCGTCGCGGATCAGGGTGCGCACCTTCTGCGCCCGCAGGTAGTAGGCGTCGTAGTACCCCGAGGCGAGCGCGTACGTGCCGAGCATGATGCGCCGCTTGACCTCGGGGCCGAAGCCCCGGCCGCGGGTCTGCTCGTAGTGCTCGAGGATGTCGTTCGCGCCGTCGAGGCGGGGCCCGTACCGGATGCCGTCGAAGCGGGCGAGGTTCGCCGAGCACTCGGCGGGGGCGATCAGGTAGTACGTCGCGACGCCGTGCTCGCTGGTGGGCAGGCTCACCTGCTCGACGGTGCCGCCGAGGTCGGTGACCAGGGCGATCGCGGCGTCGACCGCGGCGCGGACGCCGGGCTCGACGCCCTCCCCCATCAGCTCCTCGACCACGCCGAACCGGACGCCGGTCAGGTCACGCGCCGTCGGCACGGCGATCGGCTCGGGCCAGTCGAGCGACGTCGAGTCCATCGGGTCGCGCCCGACGATGTGGGAGAGCAGCAGGGCGGCGTCGGAGACCGTCCGCGCGAACGGGCCGACCTGGTCGAGGGACGACGCGAACGCGATCAGCCCGTACCGCGACACCGCCCCATAGGTCGGCTTCATCCCCACGATGCCGCAGAGCGCGGCGGGCTGGCGGATCGAGCCGCCGGTGTCGCTGCCGAGGGACCACGGCGCCTGGTAGGCGGCGACCGACGCCGCCGAGCCGCCGCTGGAGCCGCCCGGCACGCGCCCCTCGTCCCAGGGGTTGCGCGTCAGCTGGTACGCGGAGTTCTCGGTGCTCGACCCCATGGCGAACTCGTCCATGTTGGTCTTGCCGAGCACGATCGCGCCGGCCCGCTCCAGCCGGTCGACGCACGTCGCCGTGTACAGCGGGCGGAAGCCCTCGAGGATCCGCGAGCCCGCCGTGGTGGTGAGGTCGCGCGTCGAGAGGGCGTCCTTGATGGCGATCGGGACGCCGCCGAGGGGGGGCCGCTGCGGCATCGCGTCGATCTCGCGCGCCCGCTCCATCGCGCGCTCCGCGTCGACGGCGAGGAAGCTGCCCCAGCGGTCGTCCCCCGCTCGCGCGAGGTGGGCCTCGACCATCTCCGTCGCCGGGATGTCGCCCGCGTGCAGCGCGCGCACGGCCTCGTGCGCCGTCAGCTCGTGCGGGGCGCTCACGAGTCGAACTTCACGACCGCGAAGCGGTCCTCCACGACCTCGGGCGCCTCACGCAGCGCCTCCTCCACCGGCAGGCTCGGGCGCGGCACGTCGTCGCGCATCACGTTCTCCAGCGAGATCACGTGCGTCGTCGGCGCCACGTGGTCCAGGTCGAGCGCCTGGATCGCGTCGACGTGCGCGAGGATGCCGGAGAGCTCGACGCCCATCCGGGTCTCCTCGGCGGGGTCGAGATGCAGTCGCGCCAGGCGGGCGACGTGACGGACCGTGGCGTCGTCGATCATCGACCCAACCCTAGCGACCCGGCCTCACCCCGGTGGCGCCAGGCTCACGAGCACCGCCACCGCGACCAGCAGGACGCCGGCCGCGACGAGCTCCGCCCGGACGCTGACCCGCAGGGCGTCGGCCGCCCCGCGGTCGTCCGGGTCGAGGCCGAGGGCGGCGCGCTCCAGCCGGGGGTGGACCACCATCCGGTTGTACGCACCCCCCACCAGGAGAACCGCGAACAGGCCGAGCTTCACCAGCAGCGCCCGGCCGTAGCCGGTGTCGAGCAGATCGCCGGGCGACACCTCCGCCAGGGCGCGGTAGACCCCCGTCACCACCAGCACCGCGACGGCGGTGAGGGCGAGCGCCGAGAAGCGCACCACGACGGCCGCCGCCAGCCGGGTGCGGTCGTCGGCGCCGAGCGCGGCGACCGCGGGCGTGACGAGCACCGCGAGCCCCAGCAGACCGCCGATCCACGCGGCCGTCGCGACGTTGTGCAGCAGGTCGATGCCGATGTTGAGGGTGCGGTCGCCACCCGTCGAGGCGTGCCCCGACGCGCTGATCGCGTACAGCGCGGCGACCGGGCCGAACGCCAGGCCGACCGCCGCGAGGGGCGCGTCGGGCAGGCCGCCCGGCCCCGTCGCGCGCCGGGCGACGAGGACGGCCACCACGGCCACGGCGAGACCGGCGAGCTGCAGGCGCCACGCGTTGCCGAGGGCCGTGCCGCCGAGCAGGTCGCCGAGGCCGCCCGGCCCCTCCCGCAGGGCCCAGAGGGCCGCGACCGGCACGAGCACCAGCGCGAGCACCCACGCCACGGTCAGCGCCCACCAGGCGCGCCACCAGCCGCGCGTCGCCCCCAGGACGGCCTCCGCGGCCCGTGCCCGGACCGACGCCCGCACCGACGGCGACTCGCCGGGCGGGCCGATGCCGCCCGCGACGACCGCGGGGCCCACCACACCCGCGGCGAGGGCGACGAGCCCGAGGAGCCCCAGGGGCGCGACGAGCATCAGCAGCCGGGCGAGCACCCCGAACGGCACCAGGTCGGAGCGGACCGGGGACGCCGCCGCGCCGGTGTCCGGCGGGGGCGCCCCGACACCGATGCCGTAGACGCCGCCGGTGGCGTGGCCGTCGCGCGCCATGACCCGCCACGTGACGACCAGGCCCTCCGTCCCCGCGGGCACCTCCACCGGCGCCACGATCGCGCGCGGGTCGAACGGGTCGCGGCGCGCCTGTCCCGAGACGGCGTCGCCCCCGGGGGTCGTCACCCGGAGGATCAGGAACTCGTCCTCGACGGGGGCGGACAGCACCAGGCGCACCTCGTCGGGCGCGGACGTGACGGTCGCGCCGGCCGGCGGCTCGGAGACGAGCGCCGTGGCGTGCGCCAGGGCCGCCGAGGGCGTGAGGAGGGCGGCGACCGCGATCAGGAGGCCGGCGAGCCACGACGGTGCACGCACGGCGGCGACGGTACCACCCGGCGGCCGGCGGCGGCCGCGGCGGGGCCTACTTCAGGAGGAGGTGCAGCGCCACGATCGCGAAGGAGGTGAGGACGAAGCTGCTGGCGGCGAGGCGGACCTGACGGACGACCATCGTGGGCTCCGGTACGTGGCGTGTGTGACATAGGTCACGTCGGCACGCACGGGCCCCCGCCTTACCCCCCGGGCAGGGGGTTCGGACCCTGCCGGGCCCCCCTAACGGAGGGGCCTGCCACCGGCGAGGTTGTAGAGCGCCGCCCGGGAGACGCCGACCGACGAGATGACCGCCGTCCGGCCGCCCTCGGTCCACGTCACGGCGACCCGCCCGTCGGCGTCGAAGCTGCGCAGGAGGATCCCGCGCCGCCCCGTGCGGCGGGCCCCCGACGGCGCGTCGACCGGGTCGCCCGAGACCGTGGTGTGGGCGACCCGCCGGCCCGCGCGCTCCCAGAAGACCGTCACGGCGCGGCGGCCCTCCAGGTCGTCGGTGCGCGCCCCGACCGGCTCCCAGCCGTCGCGCGCCGCGTTGCCCGCGAACCCCGTGTCGCCGGTCGCCGGCACCGGGGTGTCGCCGCGGGTGCCGGCGTCGTGCAGGCCCACGACCGCCGTCACGATCCGCCCCGGGTCGTCGGCGCGCCCGATGCCGAAGGCGACCGCGATGGCGACGGCCACGGCCACCAGGGCGAGGCCCGCGATCGTGCCGGCGCGCCGGTGCCCGGCGGCGGGCGGCACCGGTGCGATGGGGTCGTCGGGCTCGGACATCCGGGGATCTTGACACCCCCGCCGCCGGGGGCCGCCGGTCTACGATGGTCCCGATGCGCGACCTGCTGCGACGCCTGCGGGCACCCTCCGCCTTCGCCCGGCTGGCGCTCGCCACCATGATCCTGCTCTGGGTGGTCGTGCCGAGCGGGGCCATCGTGCGCCTCACGGCCTCGGGCCTCGGCTGCCCCGACTGGCCGCTCTGCGACGGCGGGGTCGTCCCCGCGGCCGCCGGTCACGCCGCCATCGAGTACGCCAACCGCCTCCTGTCGGGCGTCGTCGGCCTGGTCGCGATCGCGACGTGGGTCGTCGCGCGCCGGATGCCCGGCGCCCCGCCCGCGCTGCGCCGGTGGGCGGCGGGGGCCGCCGGCGCGTGCGTCGTCCAGATGCCCCTCGGGGCGGTGACCGTCCTCTCGGGCCTGCACCCCCTCGCCGTCGGCTCGCACTTCCTCGTGTCGATCGCCGCCCTCGGCTGCGGCACCCTGCTCGCCCTCGGCGCGCGCGACCACCGCGACGGGGTCACCCGCGCGTGGAGCCCCCGGCGGGGCGTCCTCGCCGCGCTCACGGCGCTGAGCGCCGCGGTCGTCCTGGTGACCGGGGTGATCGTGACCGCCGCCGGCCCGCACAGCGGCGACGACGACGTCACGAAGCGCTTCGGCGACCTGCTCCTCGCGCTCCAGGTGCACGTGCGGGCCGCGGTCGTCTTCACGGTCCTGGTGGTCGTGCTCGTCGCCTGGGTGGTCCGCGAGGGCGGCGTCGACCGGCTCACCGGCCGCCTCGCCCTCCTGGCCGTCCCGCTGATCGCCCTGCAGATCGGGATCGGCGAGTACCAGTACCGCAACGGCCTGCCGTGGCAGGTCGTCGTCCTCCACGTGAGCATCGCGGCCCTCGTGTGGGCGGTGATCGTCGCGGCCTGCCGCGGCGTGGCGCGCCCCGTGGAGGCGCCGGGGCCCTACAACCCCCGGCGGGAGGCGACCCTCTGGCAGGGGACGCAGCGCACCGAGTCGGGCAGCGCCCTCAACCGCCCCTCCGGGATCTCCGCCCCGCAGTCCACGCAGATCCCGTAGGTCCCCGCGTCGATCGCGTCGAGGGCGGCCCGCAGGCGGGTCTCGCGCTCACGCCACCGGAGCTGGGCGCGCAGTTCCCGTTCGCGGAGTTCGGCGTCGGTCGCGGCCTCCGCCGGGTGGTGGTGGCCGTCGCCGCGCTCCTCGTCGGTCGCGAGGTCGCGTTGCTGCAGGGCCGACTCCACCTCCTCGCGCAGTCGCGCGAGGCGCTCGGCCTGACCCTCGAATCGTGGGGTCGCATCGGGCATCCCGCGATGGTAGCGACACCGCCGGGCGTGTCCCAGGCGGCCCGCGCGGGCGGGCGCTAGCCTCCTCCGGGGCGTCGCGACGGGAGGTCTTCCGATGGCCGAGGGGCACGCGGTCGAGGCGGAGGGCCTCGAGCGGGAGTTCAAGGGCGGCATCCGGGCCGTCGACGGCGTCGACCTCGCGGTCGGTCGCGGCGAGGTCTACGGGTTCCTCGGACCGAACGGCGCGGGCAAGAGCACCACGGTGCGCATGCTCGCGACCCTGCTGCGGCCGACGGGCGGGCGTGCCCGCGTCGCCGGGCACGACCTGGTGCGCGACCCGGCCGCGGTGCGCCGCAGCATCGGCGTCGCCCTGCAGGACGCCGCGATCGACCCGTACATGACCGGCCGGGAGCTGCTGCACCTGCAGGCCGTGCTCCACGGCTTCGACCGCCGGCGCGGGCGCGCCCGGGCGGTGGAGCTGCTGGAGCGGGTCGACCTGGTGGGCGCCGCCGACCGCCGCGTCGGCACGTACTCGGGCGGCATGCGCCGGCGGCTCGACCTGGCGCTCGCCCTCGTCCACGAGCCCGAGGTGCTGTTCCTCGACGAGCCGACGACCGGGCTCGACCCGATCTCCCGCACGACCCTCTGGGACGAGGTGCGCCGCCTCAACCGCGAGTCGGGCACCACCGTCTTCCTCACCACCCAGTACCTGGAGGAGGCCGACCAGCTCGCCGGGCGGGTCGGCATCATCGACGGGGGCCGGATCGTGGCGGAGGGGACGCCGGAGGCGCTGAAGGCCGAGGTCGGCGACCCGACGCTCGAGATCGCGCTGACCGACCCCGCCGACCACGACCGCGCCGCGGCCGCCCTCTCCCCCTTCGGCGCGCCCGTCCCGGCACGCCCGGGCGCCGTCGCCGTGCGGCTGCCGGGCGGGGCCGCCGCGCTGCCCGCCGTCGTGCGGGCCCTCGACGCCGCGGGGGTGGTCCCCGCCGGCCTCGACGTGGCGCGCCCGACCCTCGACGACGTCTTCGCGGCGAGGACCGGGCGGCGGCTCGAGGGGGACGAGGCCGCGGAGGCCGACCCCCCGGTCGCGACCACGCCGTGAGGCCCGCGGTCACCCAGACCGCCGCCCTCGCCCGGCGGTCCGTGATCGGGACGCTGCGGACGCCCCAGGCCCTCGTGCCCGGCCTGTTCTTCCCCCTCGTGCTGCTCGCGATCTTCACCGGGTCGTTCGGCGCGGCGCCCGGCACGATCCCCGGGTTCCCGCCGGTCCGGGGGTTCCTCGACTTCGCCCTCGCCGGCGCCGTCCTGCAGGGGATCCTGATCGGCGGCACCACCGCCGGGGCCGCGTTCGCCCTGGACATCGAGGGCGGGTTCTTCGACCGGCTGGTCGCGTCGCCGGTGTCGCGCACCGCGATCCTGGTGGGGCGCCTCGCCGGCGGCGTCGCGGTCGCGATGGTCCAGACCGTCCTGTTCGTCTCCCTCGGCGTGGCCTTCGGCGCCCGCGTGCAGGGCGGCGTCGCCGGGGTGGTCGTGCTGCTCGTCCTCGCCGCGCTGCTCGCCGTCGCGATCAGCGGCCTCGGGATCGTGCTGGCGCTGCGCAGCGGGTCGGCGGAGGCGGTCCAGGGGACCTTCCCCCTCTTCTTCGCGCTGCTGTTCTTCTCGTCGGCGTTCTTCCCCCGCGAGACCATGACCGGGTGGTTCAAGGTCGTCGCCGACGCCAACCCGATCTCCTACCTGGTCGAGGCGATGCGCGAGCAGGTGATCGACGGCGTCGACGCCCGGGTCACCCTGATCGGGCTGGGCGTCGTCGTGGTGATGGCGGCGGCGTCGCTCGCCGCCTGCCACGTGGCGTTCCGCCGGCGCCTCGGCGGCGACACGTGAGGCACGCCGTCACCGTGAGCGCGGGCCTGGCGTGGCGCAGCCTGATCCTGGTGCGGCGCATGCCGTCGGTGTTCCTGCCGTCGTTGTTCATGCCGCTGTTCATCCTGGTGGCGACCGCCGGCGCGTTCCGCGGCATCTCCCTGCTGCCGGTGTTCGAGGGCGCCTCCTACCTGGCCTTCACCATCCCCCTCGCGACGGTGATGGGCGCGGGCTTCGCCGGGATCAACGCGGGGATGACGATGGCGCGGGACATCGAGGGCGGGTTCGTGGACCGGCTCGTCGCGAGCCCCGCGCCGCGCATCACCCTGATCACCGGGCCGCTGCTGGCCGCGATCGCCCGCAGCCTCTTCACCACCACCGTCGTCCTGGCGGCCGGCCTGATCGGCGGCGTCGGCCTGCCGGGGGTCGGCGGGACGCTGACGGTGTACGCCCTCGCGATGGGCTTCTCGGCGGCGACGGCGTGCTGGGCGATGGGCGTCGCGTTCCGCACCCGCACGATCCAGGCGGCCCCCCTGATGCAGGTGGTGGTGTTCCTGGCGGTGTTCACGTCGGTGGCGTACGCCCCCCGCGAGGTGCTGCAGGGGTGGCTGGGGCACGTCGCCGACTACAACCCGGTGACCTACCTGATCGAGGCCTCCCGCGCCGCCGAGCTCGGGACGCTGGGCTGGGACGAGCTGTGGCCCGGCGCGCTGGCGGTGGTCGGCCTCGTGACGGTCCTCGGCGCGTGGGCCCTGTCGGGTCTCGCGACACTCGGACGGAGGTGACGGTGGCGAGCGACCGGATCGTGATCGACGAGGCCCTCGGGGACCACCTCGACGCCCTCGCGCGGGTGCCCGACGTGATCGCCGCCCTCCACCACGAGATGGACGGCGACCCCGACGAGGCGATGATGACCCACCCCGACCTCGGGGCCCTGCTGGAGGTGCTCACACGCGCCACCGGCGGGCGGCGGGTGCTGGAGGTCGGCACCTTCGTCGGCACGTCGGCGGCCTGGATGGCCCGCGGCCTCGCGCCCGGTGGTCACATCGACACCCTCGAGGCGGACTCCGCCCGGGCGGACCGCGCGGAGGACTTCCTGGCGCGCGCGGGGGTCGGCGACCGGGTGATGGTCCACCGGGGACCCGCCGGGGACACCCTCCCGAACCTCGCCGCCGGTGCCTACGACCTCTGCTACATCGACGCCGACAAGACCGGGTACGCCGCGTACCTGGAGCACGCGGTGCGGCTGGTGCGGCCCGGCGGGCTGGTGGTGGCCGACAACGTCCTCGCGTCGGGCCGGGTGGCCCTCCCGCCCGCGGACCGGGACCCCAGCGCCGCCGCGCTCGCGGCGTTCACGCGGATCGCGCTGGACCACCCGCGCCTCGTGACGAGCGTGCTGACCGTCGGCGACGGGATCACCCTCAGCGTCGTGCGGTGACGACCCGTCAGGCGTTGCGCCGCTGGTACGAGCGCAGCGCGAACCACCCGGCGACGTAGACGAGGAAGATCAGGCCGGCGACCTCGAGCGAACCGAGGGCGAGGGCCGCCATCTGCACCACGAAGAGCAGCAGCGCGACCACCACGAGGGCCCAGCCGATGCGGCGCCGCCGCGCGTCGTCGTCCGTCGCCATGACCGGAAGGGTAGCGGCGCCGTAACCCGGATCGCCGGGTGCCGGCGGCGACCTGCCCTACACTCCCGCCCGATGCGCGCACGCACCGTCCTCGCGGCCCTGGCGGGCTCCGCCGCCCTCGTGGGAGCCGCCGCCGTCCCCGCGGGCGCGCAGACGGCGGGGGTCGTGACCCACATGACGTGCCTCGCCCCGGGCGACGCCGCCGGCATCGACGCGATGCTGGAGCGCGCCGCGAGCCCGCTGGCGGGCGAGGGCGCGACCTTCGTCGAGGCGGCGTCCGCGGAGGGCCTCGACCCGCGCGCCCTGGTCGCCATCGCCGCCCACGAGACGATGCTCGAGACCTACGTCCCGTCACAGGCGATCCGCAACGCGTTCGGGCTCGGCCCCGGCATCGCCTTCGCGTCGGAGGAGGCCGCGATCCGCCGCGCCGCCTCCACCCTCGGGGCCTACTACCTGGCGGAGGGCCGCACGACCCTCGGCGCGATCGGCGCCAAGTGGGCCCCGCTCGGCGCCGCGAACGACCCCGGCGGCCTGAACGCCCACTGGGAGAACGGCGTGGGGACCTACTACGCCGCCCTCGGCGGCGACCCGGCGCGCCCCGTGCTGACCGCGAGCCAGGACGCCGCGTCCGCCTGCGCCGGGGGGACGACGCTCGCACCCCCCGCCGCCGGCGCCGACGCGTCCGCCGGGCCACCGGTCGTGACGGCCTGGGGCGGCGCCGCGCCGCGCGCCGCGGGACCCGGCGCCGCGGACGGCGGCGACCCCGCCACCGGCGCCCCCGCCGTCATCGACGGCTTCGTCTTCCCCCTCGCCCTCGCCCCCGGCGCCCCGGCGGCCTACCGCGACGGCTTCGCCGACGCCGGCCCCGACACCTGCGACGGCGGACGCCACCAGTGCGGCGTCGTGATCACCAGCGCCCCCGGTGACGCCGTGGTGGCGATGGCCGCCGGCACCCTGCGCGGCGCCGACCCCGCCGAGCGCGAGGCCGGGATCGCGTTCTGGATCGAGACGCCCGGCGGCGACCGGCTCGGCTACGGGCCGCTCGCGGCCTACGAGCCCGGCGTCGCCGAGGGCGCCGCCGTCGCCCCGGGGGCCCACCTCGGCACCGGCGCGGGCGCCGTGCGGGTCGCCTGGGAGCGCGGCGGCGTGCGCATCGACCCGTTCGGGATGCTCGAGGCGACGCGGCCGCCCGCGGCCTGACCGCCACGGCGGTGGACGACGGGGCGCGGCACCGCGCGCTCACCGGGTTCGCCGAGCTCTACACCGCGGGGCGCTTCTTCGACGCCCACGAGACGCTCGAGGCGGTCTGGCGCCGGTCCGACGCGCTGCCGATGCGCTTCCTGCAGGGCCTGATCCAGTGGTCGGTGGCCTTCGAGCACCACCGCCGCGGCAACCCCCACGGGGCGCGGGTGCTCCTCGGTCGGGCGCTGGCGAACCTGCGCGACGCCCCGCCGGGCTACATGGGGGTCGACATCTCCGCGTGGCGGGCGGCGACGGACGACCTCGTGCGGGCCTTCGCGGCGTGAGACGCCGGCGGCCCGCGACCGGACGTCGTCGCGCCGCCGATCGCCGTGCGGGCGGGCGGGACCGTAGGCTGACGGCGCCCGCACACATCCCCGGAGGCACGTGGTGAACGCGATCGTCCTGACCGAGACCGGCGGCCCCGAGGTGCTCCGGGCCGGAACCGCGCCGGACCCCGAGGCCGGCCCCGGAGGGGTCGTCGTCGCCCTCCGCGCCGCCGCCCTGAACCGGCGCGACGTCTTCCTGCGCAAGGGCATCGCCCCGAGCCCCCTCCCGGTGATCCCCGGGTCCGACGGCGCCGGGGTCGTCCGCGCCGTCGGCGACGGCGTCACGGGGATCGCGGAGGGCGACGAGGTGGTCGTGCTCCCCTCCCTCGGCTGGGGTGGCGGCGAGGCCGCCCCCGGACCGGGCTTCCGCATCCTCGGCGGGCCCGACGACGGCACCTACGCCGAGATGGTCAGGGTCCCCGCCGAGAACGTGCTGCCGCGGCCCTCCCGGCTCTCCTGGGAGGAGTCGGCCGCGCTGCCGCTGGCGGGCCTGACGGCATACCGCGCGCTCGTCAGCCGGGCGCGGGTGCGCCCCGGCGAGACCGTCCTGATCATCGGCATCGGCGGCGGCGTCGCGACCATCGCCCTCCACCTCGCCCGGCAGGCCGGGTGCCGCGTGATCGTGACCTCCTCGTCGCGCGAGAAGCTCGACCGGGCCCGGGAGATGGGCGCGGCGGCGGGGTTCGACTACACCGGCGGGGACTGGGTCTCCGAGGTGAAGGAGGCCTCCGGTGGCGGCGTCGACGTGGTCGTCGACTCGGTCGGCTCGACGTGGGCGGACAGCATCGGCTGCGTCCGGCCCGGCGGCCGCGTGGTGGTGTTCGGCGGGACGGGCGGCGGCAAGGTCGAGCTGATGGTGCGGCCCGTGACGATGGGTCAGGTCTCCCTGCTCGGCACGACGATGGGCAGCCCACGCGACTTCGCCGGGCTGCTCGCGGCGGTGCGCACCGGCGGGTGGGCGCCGGTGATCGACTCGGTCCGGCCGCTCGCCGAGGTCGGCGACGCCCACGCCCGCGAGGAGGCCGGGGAGCACTTCGGCAAGCTGGTCCTCTCGATCGGGTGAGCCCGCTGGCGGCGTGGGTGCTGCGGGCGGCCCGCGCGGAGGTCGGGCGCCGCGCGGCGGCGGGCGGCCCCCCGTGGGCGCTCGATGCCGACCGCCTGGCGGTGATGGTCGAGGGCGACCCCGCGGCGCGTGGCGCGCTCGACGCGGCGGTCGCCGCCGCCGTCCCGGAGTCCCCGTTCGGCGGCCCCGATCCGGAGTCCGGGCCGCGGGCCGCCC
>LNFM01008311.1_pt1 | contig 15730 bp, 18 predicted proteins | sample 596031 | NCBI WGS metagenome assembly LNFM01 (sample SAMN04254537, study PRJNA301005) | activated carbon metagenome | isolation source: dual media filters at the Ann Arbor, Michigan drinking water treatment plant | place: USA: Ann Arbor | reverse complement strand
CGTTGTTACTATTGCTCCCGTCAGCCCGAACATAGTAGGTGCGCGAAGAAGTAAGAAGCTCCCGGGCACTTCCGCCCACACTGGCCTCGAGCGCAGCGATGGATGCCTCTACGCTTTCGGACCAGGCCTCAAACTGAGCCTGGGGAACGTCATCGTCGACTTGAAACCAGGTCGAGACTGGAGGGCTGACTGGCATTCACGGATCTCCTACTGGTCCGCATTGTATATCATTCTGATTGACGCGCAATCAGAACACGATGAGCAGCGGCTTGCTTTCGTATCCGTCCTTGCTGTCCGTGGCGTTCTGGATGCGCGCCCAGAAGAAGGCAACTTCCCCGGGCGTGCCTGTGACCGTGAAGGTGTTGCCGGAGGCCGAGACTGCTTGGCTCGACACGAGACTAGAGGTCGCGAAGTCGTTCGTGCTGTTCTTGTAGATCCGGATGTTCTGGGCCCGCTGGCAGTCCGTGACGTCCCGAATGAAGATCTGGGCGGATCCAGAGCTCAGGGACAGCAGGAGTGGCGCGGGCGCGGCCGGCAGGGTGTAGTAGGGAGTCGTTAGAGCCGTGACGTCGATCATGGTCCCGTAGGCGTTGCCTGTAGCATCGATGGTGGATCGGACCAGCTGATTGCCCAACGAATCCTCGATGTCTAGGTGATGCTGGCCGATGCCCGCGACGGCGTTCACAGTCGTCCCGCTCGCCGACTGGGTTGATGTCAGCGCGCCCGTCCATCGACTGGTGCTGGACTGCAGATATCGATACTGGAAGGCGCTCTCGAACACGCTCGGCGACGGCCAAATGACCACGTTCGGGGTGATGGCGCCGCCCGGGGCCGTGCTGTCGATCAGGGCAATGCCCGGCGGTCGGACCTGTCCGAATTCACCTCCGATCGGCGCGCTCGACTCATACTCCTGCTCGTCCGTGGCTGCCGTCCATACGAACATGTCCGCGGTCTCGTAGGTGAGATCCAGCTCGATCTCGTAGCCGTCTCCGAGAGACTCGTCCTGCACCCGAAAGGTCGCGCCGCTCAAGCCGGCAAGCTCGTCGGTGACAGTGATCACGTCGTCAGCGACAATGTCGAAATGCTTGAACTTGACCGTCAGCGATGCCTGGTATCCGAGGCGCACGCGATTATAGGCGATGCGAGCGAGCCGCTGCGCCTGCGTGTGGCTGGTCACGCAGTCGAGATCAAGCTCGAGCCATTCCTCGCGCCCGTCATCCTCGGCAAGCGCCGTGGCGCTCTGGTAGCTGGGGAAGTCCCGCTTCTCGTAGTTGTCACTGGGGCTGACGAATTGCCCGCGCACGCCGTTGTGGCGGCCGGAGAGTGGCACCTTCTCGGTGATGGTCAGGCCGCTGCCGGCGTAGTCGTCTGGCACGACAGTCGCTGTCGATGACGGGAACGTGCCGCCCATCATTACCCACTTCTTTCCGATCGGCCGCACGCCGCCGGCATGGGCGGCGCCGATGCGCTCCAGCACGCGCTCGTGCTGCTCGTCTGTGGTCCAGTAGAGGCAGGCGGTGTAGCGGCGCTCGGTGCCGCCGTTGGCAAGGCTCACGACTGCATCGTCAATATCGGCAGACGCCTCGACGCTGTCCCAGTCCACACGGGATGTCTCGAGGTTCATCCCGAGCTTGTGGATGAGATAGTTGGCCTCGATGATGCTCGGGTTGACCGAGAAAATGTAGGTCGCTTCATTGCCGAGAACGCAACCGCCGTCGCGCGGGTCGTAGCACTTGAAGCCGCGGATGTGGAATGAGAAGTCCGGAATGCCGCCGCTGTAAGTGTTCTCAAACTTCACGCTGTCGACGCTCGGGTCAATCTTCACGATCGCATAGGCGATCTGCTTGCCGACAAACTCGGACGTCCAGTTCTCAAAGACCGAGTCCAGCGTGGCGTCGACGGTCGTCTGCGTGCCGGTGTAGAACCAGCACTTCATGCTGTATTCGCCACCGTTCGCCCACGGCTCGCTGGTCACGTCGCCCGAGCCATTGATGGTCACAAGGGCATTGTCGATGTAGACGCCCTCAATGCCTGCCACGGGAGCCCCGGCAATCACGTAGATGATGTAGGTGGCGTTTCCGCTTTTGACCTGCACCAGCTGCTTGCCGGCGACACGCCGATGCCCGAAGATCCCCGGCAGCGGCCCGCCGACACCCTGGTAGTCGTTCATGGGATCGGGCGCGCTTGCGGTCGCGCCGACCGTCGCCACGGTCCGCTTCTTCTTCGGCGCCAGCAGCTTCCCGAGCTCATAGCTGGCCGCCGAGACAACCACAGAGATGGCCAGATTGATCAGAAGGGTCTCTACTCCCATTGGATGGCCCAGGCATGAACAGGGTTGACGAGCGATAGCCCGCCGCCCTCGGCCATGGCCAAGAAGCCGCTGGGCATGCGGATGCAGGCGGTGGAGTTGTCCGTGAAGCCGAGATCGCCGCACTGGGCGAACATGGGGTGGATCTTGGCGAAGCCATTGCTGTCGCAATAGGCCTCGACGAACGCCAGCAGGCTCGGCGAGCCCCGACCGAGGATCAGCCGGGACAGCTCCATCCGGGTGCCGTAGGCGCCGCGCAGGCCGTGCATGGGATCGGGGGCGCCGATCGCGACGAGGCAGTCCGCGGCGAACGTCCCGCAGTCGCGCTTGCCGCGCTCCCACGGTGCGCGCTGGTGCGCCGTCACGACGTCGAGCAGGGCTGGATACCATTCGGGCGGTCTGGACATGGGCTATCCGATCAGCGGGCGTGGACGGCCGGCGAGGCGGCTCTGGGCGTCGAAGAACAGATCTCGGGGCGTGGGATTGCCGAGCCGCTGGTTGTGGCTCTCGGTGGACATCCGCAGCCCATTGATGCGGGACAGGTGACTACTCAGGTGCTCGGCCGACAGGGCGATCGAGATCGTCTTGCCGTACTGGAAAGTCATCACATCAGCCGATCCGCTCCAGATCAGCTCCGGCGTGACCAGCGGCGCGCCTGACAGCAGATTGCCGGCCGACAGATAGATGTTCACATCCCGGCCCTGATACTGCTGGGAGCGGGTCTTGCTTAGGATGGATGGCGTCACGAGGCTCGATGGAATGCCCACAAGGGCCATCGAAACCGTGTGTGCCCGGATCTCCCGGCTGGACTGGATGCCGCTGATGATGCCGTGCTCGCCGACGCCGTACCAGGTCTGGCTGAGCGTTGAGACCGTACCGCGCCCGGTCCAGCTGAACGACGGCGTGGACGGCAAGTCGACGTGGACGAACCAGAGGGGCATGACCTCGCTGGCGGCAAGATGGTTCTTCAGGGTTGTGGTCAGGCCTCGCGGCATCAGCGCCTCAGATAGCTCGGGTTTGCCTGGTGCTCATTCTTCACGGCAGCAACGGAATTCTTGACGATTCCCGGCGTGCGTGAAGCGAGCAGGCGATCAAAATCGGCCATGAGCCGCTGGCGCGTGCTGTCGGTCATGTCGCCGTCGACCTTGACGGAGATGTTGTTGACCACGGTCTGGCCGCCACCGCCGGCTGCCATGACGCCCAGCTTCCCGTTCTTGCCGCGCGACAGCGGCATGATGGCCTCGGCGCCGGCCTCACCCATGAGGCCCATGCCGCCCGAGTGATTGAACAAGGTCGGCTGGTTCACGATGCCGCCGTTGGCGTAGGCCGTGATGCGACCGCCCATCATGACGCCGCCGCGGGCCATGGCCGGCGAGTAGGACGTTGCCCAGCCGCCACCGCCCATGAAGGAGCCACCGCCCACCGCCGAGCCAGCAGCCGCGCCTAGCAGGGAGCGCATGGCCCCGGTCATCCAATCTGCGGGCCCGCCCCCGGCTGCCGAGCCGGTGATCCCGCCAAGGCTGGCCGCGATCGAGTTGACCATCGGCTGGAGCACGATGGCCTTCATGAGCATTTCAGCGAACTGCGCGCCGACATCTTTCAGGCCATCAGCAAAGCTGCGACCCTCCTTGCCGGCAGCGATCATCGAATTGACCAGCGTGTCGCCCATCGACTTGTAGAGGTCACGCCACTCGGCCACCTGCTTGGCGGCAAGCTCCTGTGCGGCGCGCATGCGCTCGGTCAGCTCGAGCTGCTTGGCAAGCTCGGGGTTCCGGTCCCGCAATTCCTGCGTGACCAGCTTTTCGATGGACAGGTTCAGCTGAGCGGCCCGGATCAGCTCTTGGTCGCCGGTCATCTCGACCCGCTTCAGCTCGATCTGCTGCTGGATCTCGGCAATCTTCTCCTTGGCGCCGCGGTCCTTCTCTGCGTTCTTGTTTGCGATGTCTAGGGCCACCTGCTGGTTGAGCAGGGCCTCCAGCTGCTTGGACTCGGCCGGCAGCCGCTCCCTCATGTCAGCGGTGATTTTCTTCTCGATGGCCAAGCGGGCGCTGGCGCGCGTGAACGAGTCGCCCTCGTACTTGGCTTTCACCTCGCCCAGCTCGATCTGGGCTTTGGCCTCGGCGATCTGCTCCTTGATGCGCGACCGCATGGCCTCGAGGTTTCGGTCCTCCGGCCGGGAGGTCATCGCCCAGTTGGTCGGCGTGGCCCTGGTGCTGGTCTGCCAGCCCATAAGCTTGTCCTGCTCGGCCTTGGCCTTCGCCACATCCTCACGGAAGTCCTCGACCGCGCTGAGGGCGTTCTCCTTTCCGGCCTGGATGTCCTTGGCCATAGCCTGGAACACAGAGCCGTTCATGATCGACCAGACGCCCTTTTCGCCGGTCACCTCGGCGAAGGTCTTCATGGCCTCGACAATGCCGAGAACCATCTCCTTGATGACCAGGAAAGACTCGGCGACGGCGCCGCTCTCAACGGCCTTCGTCAGCGCGTTGAACCCTGACGAGATAGCATTCAGGGCTCCCTCGATCATCACCAGGCCGGCGGGGCCCGTCGCGGCCTTGATGAGCCGATCGATGCCAGCCGTCATCTGGTCGACGAACTTCGTCTGGTCAGCCATCTGGCCGACCGCACGCAGCCACTCGTTCTTGAGCTGCACAAGGGCCTGCTCGAACGTGCGGGGCACAAGCTCGGCCTTCGCCCGCAGGTCATCCATGCCCCTGAAGATGGCGTTCACCATCAGGTCAGAGAAGCCCTTGCCGTCGCGGACGATCTTCTCGAGCTGCCCGCGCGTGACGCCGATCGAGCCGTCGAGGTTCTGCCAGTTCTTGGCGATCGTATCGACGAGCTGCGGGAACGACTCCTTCATCGAGCGCCACTCGTCAGAGCCGGCCTTGCCCATGGCCAGCATCTGCGGGAACTGCGTGATGAAGGACTGGATTTCGCCGCTGGTCCGGTAGGAGGCCCGGCCGGCGTCGGCAATGGCATCGGCGAGCGTGACCGCCTGCTTGCTGGTCATGCCCATATCGCGCGCCGCGAACATCAGGCGCGAGAAGCTGTTGGCCGTGTCAGCAAAGGACACGCGCGATCGCTGGGCGATCTCGAACAGTGCCGCTTGCGTCTCATTGAACTCCGTGGCGCTGGTCAGCGCGACCCGGATGCGGCCATTGATGTCGGTCCAGCTGTCGGCGAGGCTGATGGATCCCTGCACGACATTTGCCGCGCCATAGCCGGCAATGATGCCGCCATAGAACTGGTTCGCGGTCAGGCCGAAGTAGTTGCCGCGGCGCCCGCCGCCACCGGCTCGGCCACCACCCTGGTTGCCACCGCCTCCACCGCCCTGCCCGCCTCCGCCACCGCCACCAGGGTTGCGCTGGTTGTTGGCGTTTCGCATCTGAGCGGCAGCCGCAGCCGCCGCAGCGGCCACCTGATTGTAGGCGGCCGAGACGCCCTGGAGGGCGTTCACTTGAGCAGCAGCGGCGTTCTGGGCGCCAGAGGCCGCGGCCTGCGCCGCCTGCCGCTGGGCCGTCAATGAAGCCGAGCTCTGGCGGACCATCGCGCTCAGCTGGTTCTGGCTGGCGATGACCCGCTGGATGGCCGCGTTATAGGTGCCGAGAGAGACAACCGCCCCTGTCGTCTCAAAAACTGCTTCGACCCGTACCTGCCTTGACATCCTGGGTCTCCGCCTTTTTGGCCATCAATGACAGGAACTCGTCATCGAGGGCGATGAGCCATCTCTCAAGCTGGCCCTTGTGGGGCCATGGGCATCTCGCCACTTCGTCGGCGATGTCCCGGTAGGTCAGCGGCAGGGGGCTTCCCATCCCGCTGTAGTTCCGCCCCCGGCTGAGACGCGCAAAGCTGTCCCAGACCGGTTGTAGTGGCCCGTAGATCCATGAGTGGTCGACCAGGATCTTGGGCGCCGCCTCTGTGAAGCCCTCCCGCCCCGTGAAGGACGGGAGCAGCATCAGTCGGTGGAATCCTCCGACGAGGTATCGGAGGTGTCCTCGGAGTTTCCCTCGGCACTCACCGAGTCCGGCACGCGGGTCGCGCTCTGCGGGCCAGCAAGACCGAAGTTGGCCGGCGCCGCGGCGAAGTCGCCGATGGCCGACCAGAGCGGCTTGAGCTTCCCGAACACGAGCATCATGTTGTCGATGTTCGGCTCGAGCTTCTTGCCATTGCGGTCGGTGACGCCCTGCCAGCCCATGACCGTCGACCGGATAGCGGTCTCGAGCATGGCCCTCTCGTGCTGGGCTTCCTCGTCCTTCGTCATGGGCTCACCGGCTGCCATCTTGCGACCGATCTCCGTGTTCTCGGGGCGCGACCAGACAATGGCCGATGCCTTCCGGGGATACGGCGACCAGGCCGCGAAATAGCGGACCCGGAACTTCCAGCCGGTCCGGGGGCAGGTGTAGACCGCCCCCTTCTCGATGGCCTCGTCGTAGGCGTCCTGCTCTGCCCAGGGATCGAACTTCTTCACGGTGCCTCCTTCAAGTTGGCGGGGTTGACGGGTTATGCGACGTTGCGATCGACCCGGAAGGCCGAGCCGGTTGCGGAGTCGAAGAAGCCCTCCCACTGGCCGCGGACCATGATGTCCTGGTCGTTGCCCTCGGCGACCACGGTCAGGGCCTTGAACTTGGCCCGGGGCACCGTGAAGCGCGTCTTCTTGCCGGTGGTGGCGCCGGCCGTGGCAACCAGCGTGAAGGACGTGTTGCCGTTGAAGGCCGTGGCCCAGTCGTCCACGCCCGTGTTGAGGTAGAACTCGAGATCGCCCGACAGCTCGAGCGTCCCGCGAGCGACCGCCGAAGGATCGAACGAGGCGAGACACTGGTGGACGCGCACCGAATTGTTCAGGCGCATGGACAGGCTCGTCACAGCCGAGACGACGAGGCCCGTCGAGGACAGGGTCATGTCGCCCGTGACGTTCACCGGCTCGGTGCTCGCGGCGTCGTAGGTGGCATCTGTGAATCCGGCATCGTCATAGGTCGACGACATGCCCATGAAGGCCACATTGCCGGTGATCTTCTCGCCGGTCCGGAACTCGAGGCCGAACTCGCTGGCGTGCATGCCGGTGAACAGCTTGTACTGGTCGGACGCGCCGGCCTCGTACTTCACTTCGACGGAGAGCGGCTTCGCCGTGGTGCCGGCGAGCAGAGTGTCGGTCGACCACGTGCCCCAGCAGGCGCTCTCGAGCATCAGCTCCATGGCGGCATCGCCGTCATGCCATTCGAAATTATAGCCTCCTTCCGCGCGCCGGCTGACGAGCAGCTGGTCGGCGACCTGGGCTGCCGAGTTGAATTCCTCGGACTTCGTGAACAGCCGCTGCACATTGAAGTTCTCGGACGTTGCCCGGACGATCTTCATGGCCGGGGTTGCCGGCGTGGTGCCTGCGGTCGCCTCGCCGATGAGCGAGACTCGAGTCAGGTTCGTGATAGCGCGAGCCATAGTGGTCTCCTGTTAGGTCGGCGTTTCCAGCCTGTCAGCCCAGAACTCCATGATCACGGGCAGGACGTACCAACGGCTTTCCTGCTCGTTCAGGCGCGGTGCGCCGATCCAGCGGCCCTCGAAGTGGACGCCGGCCACGCTTTCGCTTTTGAAATGATTGCGCACCGTCTCGGCGATGCTCTCGGCCGTGCCGATCAGGGAGCCCCGCGGCACGACCACGTTGACGACGAACACCCCGGTGTCCCGGTGGATGTTGCCGTTGCCTGGATCCCCGAAGGAGGCCTGCCGGCCGCCCGTCAGGGACAGCTCGACATAGAGCCAGCCGTTCTCGCCGCCATCCTTTTCGGGCTTGAATTCCATGTTCTGCCAGACGATCGGCTTGGTCGGGCTGAGCGTCAGCGCGGCAAGACGGGTCCGGATGGCATTGGCAATGGTTGTATAGGACATCAATACCAGCCCTGCTGCCGGAACAGCTTCTCGAGGGTGGTCAGGAACACGCCCTTCGGCTTCTGCCAGGAGCCCTGCTTGCCCTGCCGGCCGTCCTCGATGACGATCGCGTAGGCCGAGGAATTGCTGATGTAGATGGTCTGGCCGAGCCGGAAGGGCCGCAGCCAGCGGGAGACGACCGAGCGCGGGACGCCCGGGATCGTGGCGCGCGGCAGGTTCCAGCGGTTGAACTGGTGTCGGCCCGGCAGGGGATAGGCATAGGCGTCATCGACCCGGGCCACTGATGTATCCGGGGCGTTCAGGCCGATTCGCATGGAGGCGGCATAGTGGCCGGAGGCCAGGGGCGAGCCGCTGTCGTCGCTGCTGTCGTTCGGGTCGGCCAGGCGCTCGTACATCTGCCGGGCAGCCGTGCGGTAGATCCCCGTCACGTCCGTCTCGACCTGCCGTCCGATATTTGCCCAGCCGTGTTGGCGCAGCATGCGGTGCCCTTTACAACTCGCCCGAAATCTATCATAGATAATGATACTTGACAACGTGATTGCCGCGTGCTCCCGCGATCGAGCCCGGCGACGCTGCGCCCGCGCCTCACGGGCGCTCCCCCGCTTCGGCGGGAAAGGGGGTGACCGCTGGCGGGGCGGCACCCCCTTTGCTTTTCAGATCATTGAGAATGATGTATATTCACGGCGCCATGACGACAACAACGAAATGGAGCTGATAAATGGCACGCACTGCTCGCGGTACTTTCGCTGCTACGGGGGCCTCAAGTGAGGTCATTGGCGTCGGCGTCACCCTTCGGATGACGTTTGCAGGCACGGCAACGGTGGCCCTCCAGTTCTGGGACCCGATTGCCGCTGCGTGGGTTCAGTGGTCGTCCCACACGGGAACGCTCGCCCCCACCACGATCGCCGACAATGTCCGGCGCCGCTGGCGCCTGAACTGCTCGGCCCATACGAACGACGTCACCTATGTCATCGAAACCGGCCGCGACTAATCGCGATCAGAGTTCCGACCAAAGGGCGCCTCCGGGCGCCCTTTGTGTTTCTGGGCTTACCCGGCGACCGTGACGCGACCGCTGCCACGATCAAGACGACCATGGACCGTGTCGCCATCGTCCAGCGTCAGATCGATCTGGCCTCCACGTCCATACCCCGGGACAACCAGGCGGCCGGCGCGAGAGGCATCGGCAGCTCCCGGGTCGGCACCCACATGCACGAGAAGATTGCCTTGGGCAAAGACTCCCAGGATCACACGAGGGTCCGCGGCCGAGGCCGTGAACAGGAGAACCCAATCCGTGTCATCGACTGCGATGTTTGCTGTGGTGACCGCCATATCTCTACTCCCGAACCCATGCGTAGTATTTCGACAGCTGTCCTTCGACGCGGACGATGTCCACGTGGACGATCTGCAGCCACTCCACGCCGGTATCCGACGTGTGAGTTCCCGGGGCGATCTGGTCGCCCTGCGCGGGCGCCGTCAGATCCGGATGAAGCACCACGATGGCCTGCGCGTCCCGCACGAGCCCGCCCGCGTCGTTCGGCTTATCGATGCGGCGATGGCCCTTCTGAGCGTGGTAGGCGATCGTGGGGCTGCCAGCGGTCCATGCGTTGGTGCCGGACGCCACGCTGACCTTGCGCAGCGTGTAGGTCTCGCCAAGCGCGTCGAGCAGGACGGCCGGATTGCGGTGCAGGCTCATGCCCACCTCCGTCGGTATGGCATCAGCCCGCGCTGCACGCTGGGCGGCAGCTCGGATAGGGCGCCCGCGTTCGCACTGGTGATGCCCGGGATGGCGCCGCGGTATGTGACGGTGCCGATATCGGGGGACTGTCGGATGACGGCTTCGTAGTCGCGACTCTTTGCTGTGCGCGCCTGCTTGACCATCTCGAGGATCGCGACCTTGATCGACGCCGGGATGTCGGCGGCCAGCCAGCCGGCCACATAGGTCACGGTATAGTCTCCCTCGAACTCATGTCCGACATCGTCGAAGGTGACGATGGCCGCAGCCGCGTCGAAGGAGTATTCAGTAGCCGGGACGGTCGTGCCGCCGGAGTCCACGATGGACGTAACGCTGGCGACCGGAGCGGATGACAGGACGAGGTGTCGGCTCGGCAGTTCCTCATACAGCCGCTCGGTCACCGTGCGCTGCAAGAAGAACCGCTGGCAGTAGGCCTCGGCCTGCGTGATGCACGCGGCAATCCAGAGGTCCAGCAGCGCATCCTCTCCTGTCCCGGAAATCCCGAGATAGGGCTTTACCAGCGCGTCGCGGTCGACAATGCTGCCGGTTGTAGCGCCAAGAACGATGTGCCTGTTTGCGAGCATGTCTGAGGCCTTTCAGAGAGCCCGGCCGTTGCCGACCGGGCCCGTGGGTCTGGGACTACGCGGCCTTCTTGTCGCCCTCGTCCTTCTTGTCGGCCTTCTTGCTCTCACCCTTATCCGGGGCGGGGGCAGACGCTTTCTTCAGGGGCATACCGAGGCCGTTCGCAATGACAATCTTGGCATTGGCCGGCTTCAGGCCATGGACTTCGCCTCGGTTCCATCCGCGCTCCGGGACTGACTGGACAAAGTAGACCGGCGTCAGGCCGGTGCGGTCGACCACGTCCATCCCGGTGTCGGGGCAGACGTGGATCGGAGCCGTGTGGGAGGGGCAGGCTTCGCGCACCTTGCGCTCGTCGATTGCGTCAGACATTTGGGTCTCTCGGGATATGATTGCGGGGAGTGGAGAGCCGGCAGTCAGGCCGCCGGCTCAAGGGTCAGACTAGCTGCCCCACTTGACGGCGGTCAGCGTGGTGACTGCCGCGTCGTAGCGCACATCGACGTCGTGGCTGCCAACCAGTCGAATGACCGTCTGGTTCTTGCTGAACGCAGAGTGCAGCGTGCCGGAGACGTCATAGGTGGCCTCGCGGCTCACATCGAGCGTCATCTCCTGCGTGTCACCGAACAGGACGTGGGCGAAGTCCGTGAGGGTGATCTCCGACTCGTCCGTGCCAGATCCGAGGTTGATGGGGATCTGCGTGGACACCAGCACGGGGAATCCTTTGAGTCGCGGGTTCTGCAGCGACATCTCCGGGAAGGACTTCGAGCCATCCGAATTGCGGAGGGACTCGAGGTAGAGATGTGTCCGCGGAGCCATCTGCCACGTCAGGCGCTCAACCGGGATGTTGCTCGCATAGACGAGCAGGAGCATCCGGCGGAGCTCGGCATCAACATCCTCGGCGGCCGGCGCCGTATCGTTGACCGCAGCAATCCGCTGCCCGCTTCCCACCGCGTTCCGGATTCCGGTCGGGGTGTTGGACGAGCCGTCGCCGCGCTGCAACGCAAGGTCCATCGTGGTGATGAACGCGCGCCGCAGGTCGTTCTGCACGAACGTGTCGATCGCCATCGGGGAGCGGCGGATCAACTCGTTCGTCATCGCAGTGATAGCCGCCAGGTTCTTGGCAGCCAGGCTGACCTTGCGGAACGAAGCATCGCTGTAGGCGACGTTCGCGTTTTCCGCCCGGTAGCTGGCCGTCGAGCTGGCGTTTCCACCGACGATGTCGAGGTTGCCGGCACTCAGGTCCACGCGCTGCGGGTTGCCGGCGAGGAACACCGAATGGGGGTAGAGCCAATCGATGAACTCGGAGGCGAGCACGGTCGGGATGGCGTTGCCGCCAGCACCACCGGACAGGGTCGACAGCGTCTTGTTCTGCGCGCGGAGATCGGCTTCCCACTCGTTCGCCAGCGACTCGTAGCCCATGTTCTTGATGTGGGCGAAGGCGTCGAGGTGCGGCTCGTAGTGCCGGGTCACGACGCCCTTCAGGAACACCGAGAACTTCTGGGTGGCCGTGAGCTTGCGGGCAGCTTCCGCCGGGACCGTGTTAGCCCGCTGGATGCCGGCGATGGCGCCAGTCGTATCGCGCTTCTGGGGGGCCTCGGCCTCTGCGGCAAGGCGGGTCATCTCCGCGCGCCGCTCGGCAGCTGCCTTCTCCGCCTTCACGGAGACGGACAGGTTTTCCAGCTCGGTTTCGGCTGCCTTGATCTCGGCCATCTCGGCCTCGGTCGGAGCGCGAGGGTTGCCAGAGGCATCCTTCGCGTCTTCGAGCTCGGCGAGACGCTTCTGAAGGGCAGCGTCTTTGACCTGGAACTTCTCGAGAAGGGACTTGTAACGATCGCTCATGGCTTTCAGCCTATGGCGAATATCAGGCAATGCCTGACCGGTTATGCGCCGAGCAGTGTGTTCCGAGCGAGACGCCGGACTGCCGCACGCTTGAGGAAGAAGTTGGGCCCCACGATAGGTGCCTTCTCCTTCTCGGTCGTTGCCTCGGTCGTTGTCGCCGAGGCCTGCTGTGTGATGAGCGCCGCGTTCCTGTTACGCAGCTTGTCCTGGTAGGCTCGTGCCACCTTGAGAGCACCACCGACCATCAGGCCCATCACCTCGCCGGATGAGTCGTAGACCAGCTGGCCGTCCGAGTCATCGGCGAATTTCGAGTCGAGGTCCCCGTTTGTTCCGTCGAGCGAGCGGAGCACGGTCTCGAGGTCATCGCGGCCGAAGACAGCCGAGACGTCGTCCTGGTAGCCGTCGATCAGGCTCCGGTACACCGGGACCAGTTCGCCAGCGTCCTTCGTGCCGAGCAGGGCATTCTGGTTCGCCGGGATCGGCACGAGGGAGCATTCCAGGAGCTCGCAGTCGAAGAACTTGTAGCCGCGGCGGTCGTCCGCCTCGTAGGCCTCCCAGCGATGCGGCACGAAGCCGACCGAGACGGCATTGAGATAGCCGCCGGTCACCAGCTTCCAGCAGGTATCGGCGAAGGCGTACTCGTCGGCGGTCGCGAACTTGACCGTGCCGACCAACTTGCCCTGCATGATCTTGAGGTCGATCGTGCGCCCGATCGGCAGCTCGCGCGAGCGATGGCCGAACAGGAACTGCGGGTTCTCCATGTACCGCTGGAGCTGCCAGCTGGTCTGGTCGACGATGTCGCCCATGCGGTCAGCGTCAGACGTGGAGAACACGAACGTGGCCGTCCGGTTCTCGATGTCGATCGCCTCGCGCTTGCCACCCATGCGCTTCGTCAGCGTGTTCATCCCGCTCTCCGTGCGTGCGCCGCCGTGGCGGCCCTCGTTGATCTTGGGCTCAGCCACCTGCAGCTCCTGGGTTGTATCGGAAAGATTTGAGTTGCCATGGGTCTGCGGCAACTCGGGTCGATCGACGCTCGCGCGGGCGGGGCGTGCGAGCCTTCGGAACGATCTTCTTGGCGACCCTGGCCGCCTGCTTGGCGGGAGCCACCTCGGCCGGCCACGCCGACACGGCGGGCGCCTGAGGCAGCAGTGTCAGCGGCAGGACGGCCGGAGTCGGCTCAGTCACGGGCTGCTCAGCCTCGACGGCGGCAATCGGGGTCTGGTACTTCGGCAGATGCGCCACGAAGCTGCGAAGCGACAGGGTCGTGGCCACGACCACGATCGCGCCGATGCAGAACCAGCGCAGGAGGACCAGCAGGCCACGGTTGAAAGCTGCGTCATTCATCGAATGTTCCCCAGACGATTGAGAATGGCGCCTTGCTGTGAGGCAAATACCGAGCGGATGCCGGCAGCCGTGACGGCCTCAGCCAAGCGCAGCGTGCGCTCATGCTGGGCGAGCAAGGTGGCCATGGCCTCCGGTGTCGGCGGCGATCCCGAGAAGGACCGTGTCCCGCAGCGACAGTTGCTGACTATCATTCCGTTTGATATATAAGCACCAGTTTCAGTCTCGAGGTTATAAACATCGACATGGGCATTCGGATTGACTTGAACGCTAACGACCTGATCCAGCGATACCACGATGGCGGTAGCGTCAAGGCCCTCGCTGGCCACTTTGGGGTCGACAGAGATGTCATCAAGAGGATTCTGATTGGATCCGGAATTCAACCTCGAAACAGGTCCGAGGCCATGTTCAACCGCATGGCCAGCACCGGAGTCGAGGACAGGAAGGCCCTCGTGATGGCCGCCAACCGCGTCGCCAGAGGCCGAAAGCACTCCATCGACGAGCGAGCCAAGATGGCCGTCACTCGACAGGCTCGCGGCCACTACGTCAGCCCGAGAGAGACTGAGTTTGCAGCCATCCTTCGAGAGCGAGGCTTCGACCTCACCCCGCAAATGGCCATCAAGGGTTACAATGTTGACCTCGCCCTCAAGCCCATCGCCGTGGAACTGTGGTGTCGACCCGAGAATCCGCTCACGCAGCCCAGAAACCTCCGAAAGGCGAAGGACCTGCTCGATCAGTGGAGCGTCGTTTGGGTTCTGCACCTTGGGGGCAGCAACGCCCCCCACCACGCCGCAGCGGACCACGTTATCGCCATTCTTGAGCTCGCCCAGAGCAACCCAGCCTCGGTCGGTCAGAACTGGGTGATTGGGTGTGCCGGAGAGATCAGATCCGTTGGCCGTCTTGATGGTGACCACAGGCCCTTGATACTTGCGTGAGTAGACCCGTTTGATGCCCCCGATGGACTGAACAGCAGTTCCCGCGAGAACGCAGTTCACGTTCATTGCTGCCGAGGCGAACAGGCCGGGGCCTTGACCGGTCTCGCCGTTCGGCGACACGAAGGCCTCGTTGATGCCGCGCACCTGGCCGTGCATGGGCCGGTGGAGCGCGCGGACGCGCTCGTCCGACTGCGTCAGCCAGACCTTGCTGGTGGCTCCTGCGGCCCGGCCAATGGCGGTCTCAGCCGTGCTGACAGCGCCGTTGGCCTCCGTTCCAGCGATGAACGCCGCCCGCTCCTGGGACCAGCTGGCGAACAAGGTCAGGATGGCGCCGCCGATCAGGGCGCGATCATCTCCGGCCGTCTCGAGCGTGGCGCGCAGGGTTTCGCGAGAGGTCTCGTTGAGCAGATCGAGCAGGATGCTGGCGCGCATCTCCGCCCACGCGCTCAGCTCAACAGTCAGGGCTTCAATGGAGACACCCCGGCCGGGCGCGAGATCCAGAGCCGCCTGAATGGCGCTCGATCGCAGGGAGTACGACAGCAGCAGAACGAGATCGTCATGGCGCTCGTCGACGCCGGCCACGAGGTCGTTGACCTGGGCCTCAGTGAGCGCACGAGTCACCGGTAGGAGCCGGCGCGCGGCGCGCGGCAGAGCCTTGTTCGGGCTGTCCGTGTTCCCGTCCGCCAAGGCGTTCGGGTCGCCGTTCTCGGTCTCGCCGAGATCGACATCGTCCTCTTTCAGATACTCGTCGCCGCGCTCCGGGTCCGGCTCGTGGCCAGCCAGCCTGCGGGCATCGTCCTTCTTGAAGGCGCTCGGAGCGGCCCGGATGACGTTGAGGACGAACTCCTTGTCCTCGGCGACCGGGGACTCGGCGTGCAGGTGGTAACGAACAAGGTCCGGGAACTCGATCAGCAGCCGGGGATAGAGGGCCGCGCAGTGGGCCAGCAGCCGCGGCTCGATGACATCCCGAGCCATGGTGAAGTCGGCAGCTTCGGCCGTCGCGCGGTTCGCGTTCTCGATGATGCCGAAGACGCTCGGCTGCACGCCGTAGACCTGCAGGACGAAGTCCCTGCTGATCTTGCGCATGTCGGAGATCTCGGTCTCCTGCATGGT
>LNFM01011494.1_pt1 | contig 15731 bp, 11 predicted proteins | sample 596031 | NCBI WGS metagenome assembly LNFM01 (sample SAMN04254537, study PRJNA301005) | activated carbon metagenome | isolation source: dual media filters at the Ann Arbor, Michigan drinking water treatment plant | place: USA: Ann Arbor | reverse complement strand
CTGATCCAGCCGATCGCGATGGAGCAGGGGCTGCGGTTCGCGATTCGCGAAGGTGGCCGCACCGTCGGCGCCGGCGTCGTCTCCAAGGTGATCGCGTAAGAGGTTAAAGTCGCATCAGCGGTGATCTTCGTAGAGGTGTGCTTCTTCCAGCCGAGATCGCCGTCGGATGTTTTCGCGAATGCATAGGCCAGTAGCTCAATTGGCAGAGCGTCGGTCTCCAAAACCGAAGGTTGGGGGTTCGAGACCCTCCTGGCCTGCCACCCGCACGAACTGAGTATCAAACGGCTTCCAAAGATTCGATGATCGAGAAAGTCAAACTTGTCGTTGCGGTCTTGCTTGTTTGCGCAGGGATCACCGCGTACTACTTCCTGGCGGAAAGCCCGATGTATGTCCGAGTCGTGGTGGTTCTGCTCGGTGTCGTGCTCGGAGCACTCGTTGTGTTTACGAGCGCCGCGGGCAAGCAGTTTTACGCCTTCGCACAGGATTCCGCCGCCGAGACCCGAAAGGTCGTCTGGCCGTCGCGCAAGGAGTCGTTTCAGACGACCGGTATCGTCTTCGTCTTCGTCGTGGTGATGGCGATTTTCCTCTGGGTAGTCGACGCAGGACTTTTGTGGGTTGTCAAACTCCTCATGGGCCGGAGCGACTGATGAGCAAGAGATGGTATGTCGTGCACGCGTATTCCGGTTTCGAGAAGTCGGTTGCGCGCAACCTTCAGGATCGAATTCAACGCGCAGGCATGCAGGATCAGTTTGGTCAGATCATGGTGCCGGTCGAAGAAGTCGTCGAGATGAAGAGCGGGCAGAAAGCGATCAGTGAGCGCAAGTTTTTCCCGGGCTACGTGCTGGTGGAAATGGAAATGACCGACGATAGCTGGCACCTGGTCAAGAATACCGCAAAGGTCACGGGGTTCGTCGGCGGTACGGCAACCAAGCCGACCCCGATTTCCGAGAAAGAGGTGCAGAACATCCTCGATCAGATCAAGGAGGGGGTCGAGAAGCCCCGGCCGAAGGTCTTGTTTGAGGTGGGCGAGGCCGTGCGTGTCAAGGAAGGTCCGTTCACCGACTTTCATGGCAACGTCGAGGACGTCAATTACGACAAGAGCAAGTTGCGCGTATCCGTGACGATCTTCGGTCGATCGACGCCGGTCGAACTGGACTTCGGACAGGTGGAGAAGGCTTAGTCGGCACAGAAAGACGCCGGCAATCGGGAAGAGAGAGTGGGCAGGAAATCGTCCTTACCTCCTTCCTGAAATTCAGGGGAGAGGTGCGCAGCACCTCGCACGTACCCGCAATAAGGAGTAGCAAATGGCAAAGAAAGTCGTAGGCATCATCAAGCTGCAGGTTCCGGCCGGCAAGGCGAATCCGAGCCCTCCCATTGGGCCTGCACTGGGCCAACGCGGCCTGAACATCATGGAATTCTGCAAGCAATTCAACGCGGCAACGCAGAAACTCGAACCAGGCTTGCCGATCCCGGTCGAGATCACGGCCTTTGCGGACAAGAGCTTCACGTTCGTGATGAAGACGCCGCCCGCCGGCGTGCTCATCAAAAAGGCGCTCAAGCTGGACAAGGGTAGCGCCCGACCGAACAAGGAAAAGGTCGGCAAGCTCACTCGGGCTCAGGCCGAAGAAATCGCCAAGACGAAAACCCCGGATTTGACCGCGGCCGATCTCGAGGCTGCAGTCCGTACGATTGCCGGTACCGCGCGCAGCATGGGCGTCGAAGTGGAGGGAATTTGAAATGGCTGGCGAATCCAAGCGCTTTAAGGCAATCCATAGCAAGGCTGATCGCAACAAGCTGTATCCGGTCCTTGACGCCCTGCAGCTGATCAAGGAAACGGCGACTGCAAAGTTCGACGAATCTGTCGACGTGGCCATCAATCTCGGAGTGGATGCGAAGAAGAGCGACCAAACCGTTCGAGGTTCGGTCGTCCTCCCGAAGGGTACGGGCAAGACCAAGCGAGTGGCCGTCTTCGCTCAAGGCGACAAAGCCAAGGCAGCGGCAGATGCCGGCGCAGACATCGTCGGATTCGACGATCTGGCCGAACGGATCAAGGGTGGAAACCTAGATTTCGACATCGTCATTGCCGCCCCCGAAGCCATGCGTATCGTGGGGCCGCTCGGTCAGATCCTCGGCCCACGCGGGCTGATGCCGAATCCGAGAGTCGGAACGGTCACCCCGGATGTCGCCACAGCCGTGAAGAATGCCAAGGCAGGGCAGGTGCAATACCGGACTGACAAGGGTGGTATCGTGCAATGCACTATTGGTCGAGCCTCTTTCCCGGCCGAGTCACTGCGTGAGAATCTCGTGGTGCTGATCGATGCACTGAACAAGGCGCGGCCAACGACGGCCAAGGGTATCTACCTGAAGAAAATTAGCGTTTCGAGCACCATGGGTATAGGTGTTCGTGTGGACCAGGCAAGCCTGACAGCTTAGTGCACACGCTCGACAAGTTCATTCACATCAGTACGACGGCGCCGACCTTCGGGGAGGTGTTCGTCGTATTTCGTTGTACCACCAGATTTAAAAGACTTTGGGCTGCCGGATGTTTCGGCGGTCATCAAAGACCGTAGGAGCATTGGGCTTAATCATTCCTGTCGGCTCGACCCAGTTCGAGTGCTGGCTGGAAATCCTACGCAGATGGCGAACCCGAAGGCAATTACGCATGCCGAGGTCGCCGTACGGTGAAGGGCAGCAAAACGGATCCTAAGGGCGCACCGGAAGGTGGGTTTTGGTCGTTGGCGAGCCGTTTGCTCTTCGTTTGATCAACGTAGATGGAGGTTGACCTTGGGGCTCAGTCTTAAACAAAAGCAGGACCTCGTGGCCGAGGTGAGCGAGCAGGTGGCAAAAGCCCAGACGATCGTCATCGCCGAGTATCGTAATCTGACAGTTGCAAATATGACCGACTTGCGCCGCAAGGCTCGCGGGGCGGGAGTGTATCTGCGTGTCGTCAAGAATACGCTGGCTCGTCGGGCGGTGGATGGTACGCCGTTCAGTGGCTTGGGTGACCAATTGACCGGTCCGCTGGCCTATTGCATTTCGACCGATCCGGTCTCGGCCGCGAAAGTCCTCAGCGATTACGCGAAAACCAACGACAAGATGGTTATCCGTGGCGGAGCGATGGCGAACCTGGTGATGTCGGCCCAGGACGTCGGGCGCTTGGCATCGATGCCGAGCCGTGAGCAACTGCTTTCGCAGCTCATGGGCACGATGAAGGCGCCTGTCGGCAAATTCGTCCAGACGCTCAACGAGGTGCCGGGCAAGTTCGTCCGAACCCTGGCCGCGGTTCGCGATGAGCGCGAAAAGCAATCTGCTTGATTTTTAATCGTTCAGCAATCTATTTCGAATTCAGGAGTCAAAAATGAGTGCAGTGATCGACGAAGTCATTGAAAAAGTGTCCGGCATGACGGTGCTCGAGCTCGCCGAGTGCATCAAGCGCATGGAAGAGAAGTTCGGCGTTTCCGCGGCTGCGGCCTCGGTTGCAGTCGCCGCGCCCGCCGGCGGCGGTGCGGCAGCCCCGGCTGCCGAAGAGCAGACCGAGTTCACTGTCGTCCTCATGAAGGCCGGCGAGAACAAGGTCAACACCATCAAGGTCGTCCGCACCATCACGGGCCTGGGCCTCAAGGAGGCCAAGGATCTCGTGGACGGCGCTCCGAAGCCCGTCAAGGAAGGTGTGTCGAAGGCCGACGCCGAGAACATCCTGAAGCAGCTCACCGAAGCCGGTGCACCGGACACGCGTCCGGGCACGCCAACGGAAGCAACGAGCAGCACCCGCTTTAGCGAGCAGAATTCAGAAGGGCCCGAGGCAGTGCGGAACCTGTCCCGGGAAAAGGCGAGATCGCGGCGCCCGCCGCGCCTCCAACCGTCGTCACGGAGTGCCCATGAGCTATTCATTCACCGAGAAGAAGCGCATTCGTAAGAGCTTTGCCAAGCGTGCGAACGTCCTGCCGGTGCCCTACTTGCTGGCCACCCAGCTGGAGTCGTACGCAACCTTCCTGCAGGCGGAGGCAGCCCCCGATGCCAGGAAGACCATAGGTTTGGAGGCAGCCTTCGAATCGATCTTCCCGATCGAAAGCCATTCCGGAACAGCGGAACTCAATTTCGTGAGCTACATGCTCGGCACGCCGCCCTTCGACGTCAAGGAGTGTCAGCAGCGCGGGCTTACCTTCGCGGCGCCCCTGCGTGCGAGAGTGCGCCTGACGATTCGGGATCGCGAGGCGCCCAAGGTGCGTCAGCCCGACGGCCGCGATCGCCACCCGGTCAAGGAGTCCAAGGAGCAGGAAGTCTACATGGGCGAAATCCCGCTCATGACCAACACCGGTTCGTTCGTGATCAATGGCACCGAGCGCGTCATCGTATCTCAGTTGCACCGTTCCCCGGGTGTGTTCTTCGAGCACGATCGGGGCAAGACACATTCGTCCGGCAAACTGCTGTTTTCGGCCCGGGTCATTCCCTACCGGGGTTCGTGGCTGGACTTCGAATTCGATCCGAAGGACTACCTCTATTTCCGTGTCGACCGTCGCCGCAAGATGCCGGTGACGATTCTGCTCAAGGCGATCGGAATGAATGCCGAGCAGATCCTGTCTGCGTTCTTCGTTTTCGATACTTTCAGTCTCGGCAACCAGAACGTCGAGTTCGAACTGCATCCCGAGCGTATGCGCGGCGACATCGCACGCTTCGACATTCTCAACACCGACGGCAAACCGATCGTCCAGAAGGACAAGCGCATCACGGTCAAGCACATCCGTGAAATGGAGGCCGCCGGAATCAACAAGGTGACGGTGTCCGACGAGTTCATCCTGGGACGCGTCCTCGCGAGGAATGTCGTCGACACCGACACCGGCGAAATCGTCGGCAAGGCGAACGAAGAAATTACCGATCAGCTGCTAGCGAAGCTCCGCGCCACCGGGATCAAGCAACTCGAGACGATCTACACGAACGACCTCGACCAGGGCCCCTACATCGCGAGTACCTTGCGAATTGACGAAACGGCCGATCAGATGGCCGCACAAGTCGCGATCTACCGGATGATGCGCCCGGGCGAACCCCCCACCGAAGACGCAGTCAAGACGCTCTTCCGCGGCCTGTTCTTTGCCGAAGAGCGTTATGACCTGTCGCCCGTCGGCCGCATGAAATTCAACCGCCGTGTTGGTCGGGAAGAGCTCACCGGGACCGGGACGTTGTCGAACGAAGACATCATTTCGGTCATCAAGATCCTGGTCGACCTGCGCAACGGCAAGGGCGAGATCGACGACATCGATCACCTTGGCAACCGTCGTGTGCGTTCCGTCGGGGAACTGGCCGAGAACCAGTTTCGCGCCGGCCTGGTTCGTGTCGAGCGAGCAGTGAAGGAGCGTCTCTCCCAGGCGGAGAGCGAGAACCTCATGCCGCACGATCTGATCAACGCAAAGCCTGTGTCCGCAGCGATCCGGGAGTTCTTCGGTTCGAGTCAGCTGTCGCAGTTCATGGATCAGACCAACCCGCTCTCGGAGATCACGCACAAGCGACGCGTTTCTGCGCTGGGCCCGGGTGGTTTGACGCGTGAGCGCGCAGGTTTCGAAGTCCGCGATGTGCATCCGACGCACTATGGTCGTGTGTGCCCGATCGAGACGCCGGAAGGTCCGAATATCGGCTTGATCAATTCGCTCGCACTCTATGCGCGCACCAACGAATTCGGCTTTCTCGAAACGCCGTATCGAAAGGTGGTCGACGGTAGAGTCACCGACGAGATCCACTTCCTCTCTGCGATTGAAGAAGGCGTTTACGTGATCGCGCAGGCGAACGCAGCGCTCGATGACCAGAACCGCTTCGTCGACGATCTTGTTTCCTGCCGGCACAAGAACGAGTTCGAGCTCTCGGGCGCCGACAAGATTCAGTACATGGACGTCGCGCCGTCGCAGATCGTCTCCGTGGCGGCATCGCTGATTCCGTTCCTCGAGCATGATGACGCGAACCGCGCATTGATGGGCTCGAACATGCAGCGCCAGGCGGTGCCGTGTCTTCGGGCCGAAAAGCCCTTTGTCGGTACAGGCCTGGAGCGCACGGTGGCCGTCGATTCCGGCACAGCCGTACAAGCGCTGCGCGGAGGTGTGGTGGATTATGTCGATGCTAGCCGCATCGTGGTCCGCGTGAACGACGATGAAACCTCGGCCGGCGAAGTGGGCGTCGACATCTACAACCTCGTCAAGTACACCCGGTCGAACCAGAATACCAACATCAATCAGCGCCCGCTCGTGCGGCAAGGGGACGTTATCGCCCGCGGTGACGTCGTGGCCGATGGCGCCTCCACCGACACGGGTGAACTCGCCCTGGGCCAGAACATGCTGGTGGCATTCATGCCCTGGAATGGCTACAACTTCGAGGATTCCATCCTGATCTCGGAGCGCGTCGTTGCAGATGACCGCTTCACTTCGATTCACATCGAAGAGCTTTCCGTGGTTGCGCGGGATACCAAGCTCGGCCCGGAAGAAATCACCCGCGACATCTCGAATCTCTCCGAGAACATGCTCGCTAGCCTCGATGAGTCGGGCATCATCTACATCGGCGCGGAAGTAGAGGCCGGTGACGTACTCGTTGGCAAGGTCACGCCCAAGGGCGAAACGCAGCTGACCCCGGAAGAAAAGCTTTTGCGGGCGATCTTCGGCGAGAAGGCATCCGATGTGAAGGATACGTCGTTGCGCGTGCCGTCGGGGATGTCCGGCACGGTCATCGACGTTCAGGTCTTCACGCGCGAGGGTATCGAGCGTGACAAGCGCGCCCAGCAGATCATCGACGACGAGCTCAAGCGCTACAAGAAGGATCTCACCGATCAGCTGCGCATCGTGGAAGACGATGCCTTCGGTCGGGCCGAACGACTCCTGATTGGCAAAATCGTCAATGGCGGTCCGAAGAAGCTGGCGAAGGGAGCCAAGATCGTCAAGAGCTACCTCGACGATCTCGAGCGCAACCAGTGGTTCGACATTCGTCTGGCCTCGGATCAAGGCGCCGAGCAGCTCGAACAGCTGCGAGAGAGCATTGCGCAGACCCGGGATAAGTTCGAGCGCATGTTCGAAGAGAAGAAGAAAAAGCTGACCAGCGGCGATGAACTGCCGCCCGGCGTGCAGAAGATGGTCAAGGTTTACTTGGCGGTCAAGCGTCGTCTGCAACCTGGCGACAAGATGGCAGGCCGACACGGAAACAAGGGGGTCATCTCCAAGATTGTTCCGGTCGAGGACATGCCGTATATGCAGGACGGCACCCCGCTCGATATCGTGCTCAATCCACTCGGTGTGCCTTCGCGGATGAACGTGGGGCAGATTCTGGAGACTCACCTTGGCTGGGCCGCGAAGGGATTGGGGCTGCGCATCGGCAAGATGTTGGAGGCGCAAGCCAAGGCAGCGGAGCTGCGCGGCTTTCTCGAGAAGGTCTACAACTCGAGCGGTCATTCCGAGAAGCTCGACGAACTCAGTGACCACGAGATCGGGCAGCTGGCCGGCAATCTGCGTCACGGCGTTCCGTTTGCGACGCCCGTATTCGACGGTGCGACGGAAGACGAGATCAAGGCGATGCTCGAGCTTGCCGGATTGCCGCGCAGCGGTCAGATCACGCTTTTCGACGGTCGCACCGGTGAAGCATTCGATCGTTCGGTGACCGTAGGCTACATGCACATGCTGAAGCTGCATCACCTGGTCGACGACAAGATGCACGCTCGTTCGACCGGGCCGTACAGCCTCGTAACCCAGCAGCCGCTGGGCGGCAAGGCGCAGTTCGGCGGGCAGCGCTTTGGCGAAATGGAGGTTTGGGCGCTGGAGGCCTACGGCGCTGCGTACACCTTGCAGGAAATGCTGACAGTCAAGTCGGACGATACGGAAGGACGTCGCAAGGTTTACGAGTCGATCGTCAAAGGCGAACACAAGATCGAAGCCGGCATGCCGGAGTCGTTCAACGTCCTGGTCAAGGAAATCCGCTCGCTGGGCATCGATATCGATCTCGAAGTCGGCAATCGCTTTTAGAGCACGCAGCATCGAGTCGTCGTAGCTGAGCACACGCAACACCAGATTCCCCGTTACGGAGGAAGCATGAAAGCGCTACTGGATCTGTTCAAGCAAGTCACGCAGGAAGAGGAATTCGACGCAATCCGTATCGGCATTGCGTCGCCCGAGAAGATTCGTTCGTGGTCGTACGGCGAGGTGAAGAAGCCCGAGACCATCAACTACCGGACGTTCAAGCCGGAACGGGACGGTCTTTTTTGCGCGAAGATCTTCGGCCCCGTGAAGGATTACGAATGCCTTTGCGGAAAGTACAAGCGGTTGAAGCATCGCGGCGTCATTTGCGAGAAGTGCGGCGTCGAAGTAACGCTGTCGAAGGTGCGCCGCGAGCGCATGGGGCACATCGAATTGGCGAGCCCCACGGCACACATCTGGTTTCTGAAATCGCTGCCGTCGCGTTTGGGCATGGTATTGGACATGACGCTGCGCGATATCGAACGTGTACTTTACTTTGAAGCCTATGTCGTGACCGACCCGGGCATGACGCCGCTCTCCCGCTGCCAACTGCTGACCGAAGAGGACTACCTTACGAAGGTCGAGGAGTTCGGCGACGACTTCACCGCCTCGATGGGCGCGGAGGGTGTGCGCGCGCTCCTGAAGGCCATGGACTTGCGCCGGGAGATCGACAAGCTGCGCGGCGAACTCGAAGCGACATCGAGCGACACCAAGATCAAGAAGCTTGCCAAGCGCCTCAAGGTCCTCGAAGCCTTCCACAAGTCGGGCATCAAGCCTGAGTGGATGATCATGGAAGTGCTGCCCGTGCTCCCGCCGGAATTGCGTCCTCTGGTGCCGCTGGACGGTGGTCGTTTCGCAACCTCCGACCTGAATGATCTTTACCGTCGTGTCATCAACCGGAACAATCGTCTGAAGCGGCTACTCGAGTTGAAGGCGCCGGAAATCATCGTCCGCAACGAGAAGCGGATGCTGCAGGAAGCGGTTGATTCGCTGCTCGACAACGGTCGTCGCGGCAAGGCCATGACCGGCGCCAACAAGCGGCCGCTGAAGTCGCTTGCAGACATGATCAAGGGCAAGGGCGGCCGGTTCCGTCAAAATCTGCTCGGCAAGCGAGTCGACTACTCGGGTCGTTCCGTCATCGTCGTGGGCCCGCAACTCAAGCTGCACCAGTGCGGTTTGCCGAAGAAGATGGCGCTCGAGCTCTTCAAGCCCTTCATCTTCCACAAGCTCGAAGTCATGGGTTTGGCCACGACCATCAAGGCTGCCAAACGGCTCGTCGAGCAGGAAGTGCCCGAGGTCTGGGACATCCTCGAAGAAGTGATTCGCGAGCACCCGGTGATGCTCAACCGCGCGCCGACGCTGCACCGTCTCGGCATCCAGGCTTTCGAGCCCGTGTTGATCGAGGGTAAGGCGATCCAGCTGCATCCGCTCGTCTGTGCGGCATTCAACGCCGACTTCGACGGCGACCAGATGGCTGTGCACGTGCCGCTGTCGCTCGAAGCTCAGCTCGAAGCACGCACACTGATGCTATCGACGAACAACGTGCTGTCGCCCGCGAACGGTGACCCCATCATCGTCCCGTCGCAGGACATCGTGCTGGGACTCTACTACATGACCCGAGAGCGCGTGGGCGCACGGGGCGAGAACGCCGTGTTCTCCGACATGGCCGAAGTGCAGCGCGCCTACGGTGCCCGGCAGGTCGATATCAATGCGCGCATCAAGGTCCGAATCAAGCAGCGTCAGATCGACTCGGCCGGCGAAGCTCGCGAGAAGCTCGTCCGCTTCGAAACGACAGTCGGACGTTCGCTTCTTTCCGAAATTCTTCCGGACGGATTGACCTTCGACCTCATCAACAAGCCGCTCAAGAAGAAGGAAATCTCCCGGTTGATCAATGCCGGCTTCCGTCGCTGCGGGCTGCGCGAAACGGTTATTTTCGCTGACCAGTTGATGTACACGGGTTTCTCGATGGCGACGCGAGCCGGCTTGTCGATCTGCGTCGACGACATGCTTGTGCCGCGCCAGAAGGGCGAGATCATCGACGCCGCCGAGAAAGAAGTGCAGGAGATCGAGGCGCAGTACACCTCCGGTCTGGTCACTCAGGGAGAGCGGTACAACAAGGTCGTCGACATCTGGGGGCGCGCGGGCGACGTCGTGGCCAAGGCCATGATGGAGCAACTCGGCTCCGAACCGGTATCGAAATGGGATTATCGGGAGCAGGGCTGGGTTCCGCTGAAGGACGACAAAGGCCAGGCGGTCACTCAGGAATCATTTAACTCCATCTATATGATGGCCGATTCGGGGGCGCGCGGTTCGGCGGCTCAGATTCGTCAGCTCGCCGGCATGCGGGGCCTGATGGCCAAGCCGGACGGATCGATCATCGAAACGCCGATCACCGCGAATTTCCGTGAAGGCCTGAACGTTTTGCAGTACTTCATTTCGACACACGGCGCTCGAAAGGGTCTCGCCGACACGGCATTGAAAACGGCGAATTCAGGCTATCTGACACGCCGCCTGGTCGACGTCACTCAGGATCTCGTCGTGACCGAGGTCGATTGTGAAACGGTTAACGGCGTGTGGATGAAGGCGCTGATCGAAGGCGGCGAGGTCGTCGAGCCATTGCGCGAGCGAATCCTCGGCCGTGTCACGGCGAACGACGTCGTACATCCCGAAACGCAGGAGACATTGTTCGAAGCGGGCACGCTGCTCAACGAAGAAGACGTCGACACGATCGAAGCTCTTGGCATCGACGAGGTCAAAGTTCGTACCCCGCTTACATGCGATACCCGCTACGGGTTGTGCTGCAATTGCTACGGCCGCGATCTAGGACGCGGCAGCCTCGTCAACGTGGGTGAGGCGGTTGGTGTAATAGCGGCGCAGTCGATCGGCGAGCCTGGAACACAGCTCACGATGCGGACCTTTCACATCGGCGGCGCGGCATCGCGCACGGCGGTGGCGAGTCAGGTCGAGAGCAAATCGGCCGGTACGGCGCGCTTCACCTCAGGCATGCGCTACGTCACGAACGCACGTGGCGAAGCAATTGCCATATCCCGTAGCGGTGAAGTGGTGATCGCCGACGACAACGGGCGCGAACGCGAGCGTCACAAGGTGCCGTACGGTGCGACGCTTGCTGTCATGGATGGGGTAGGCGTCAAGGCCGGCCAGATCCTGGCCACCTGGGACCCACACACGCGTCCGATCATTACCGAGTATGCCGGTCGCATCAAGTTCGAGAACGTGGAAGAAGGTGTCACCGTGGCTCGTCAGATCGACGAGGTCACAGGACTCTCCACGCTCGTGGTAGTCGATCCGAAGCGCCGCGGCAGCGCACAGGCGAAGGGCTTGCGTCCGCTGGTGAAGCTGATCGACGATCAAGGCATGGAAGTGAGGATGGCCGGCTCGGAACTTTCGGTCAATATCACCTTCCAGATCGGCTGCATCATCACGGTTCGCGATGGTCAGCAGGTTTCCGTTGGTGAGGTGCTCGCGCGCATTCCGCAGGAAACGTCGAAGACTCGTGACATCACCGGTGGTCTGCCGCGCGTGGCCGAGCTTTTCGAAGCTCGTTCGCCGAAGGATGCCGGTGTCCTGGCGGAAGTCACGGGAACCGTGTCCTTCGGCAAGGACACGAAGGGCAAGCAGCGTCTGGTCATCACCGACCTCGACGGCATCGCCCACGAGTATCTGATCCCGAAAGACAAGCATGTGATGGCGCACGACGGTCAGGTCGTCAACAAGGGAGAAATGATCGTTGACGGTCCGGCGGATCCGCACGACATATTGCGGTTACTCGGCGTCGAGGCACTGGCGCGCTATATCTGCAACGAAGTGCAGGATGTCTATCGTCTCCAGGGCGTAAAGATCAATGACAAGCACATCGAAGTCATCGTGCGTCAGATGCTGCGACGTGTGTCGATTTCCGATGCGGGCGAAAGCCGATTCATCGTTGGCGAACAGCTCGAGCGCGCTGAGGTGTTGGAGGAGAACGAACGTCTGGACAAGGATGGCAAGCTGCACGCAAGTTACGACCATATGTTGCTTGGCATCACCAAGGCATCGCTCTCTACGGATTCGTTCATCTCCGCGGCCTCCTTCCAGGAGACCACTCGGGTACTCACCGAAGCGGCCATCATGGGCAAGCGTGATGAGCTTCGCGGACTGAAGGAGAACGTCATCGTGGGTCGGCTCATCCCGGCAGGGACAGGGCTCGCCTATCACCGCATGCGCCGTCGTCAGCAGGAAACGGCCGATCTTCTCGGAGGCGCACCGGAGGCTGCACCCGAGTCTCCGTTCATCGAAGAGTCGTCCGGCAGCGAACAGGTGGCTTGACAGGCTATAAGTCGCCTCCTACAATCGACAGTCTTTCTTGGGCCCCTTCCCGCCACCTCACGCGAGACGTCCGGCCCGGCAAGTCGCAGTGCGACGGCACCATCAAGTGCCGTCGCGTTTTTTGAATCGCCAGTTTCCGTGTCCCGCTTCCGCGGTGACGCATTGCACGTAGCAGCTTCGATCGAAGCAACGATCTAGTTAGGCAATCAGGATCCTTATGCCCACGGTAAATCAATTGGTGCGCGGAGCGCGCGTAGCGCGGCGTGCGAAGAGCAAGGTGCCTGCTCTGCAGGAGTCCCCCCAGCGTCGTGGCGTGTGCACCCGCGTCTACACGACGACGCCGAAGAAGCCGAATTCGGCCTTGCGCAAGGTCGCAAAGGTTCGTTTGACGAACGGCTTCGAGGTGATCGGTTATATCGGCGGGGAAGGCCACAACCTGCAGGAGCACTCCGTGGTGCTGATTCGTGGTGGCCGGGTGAAGGATCTGCCCGGTGTGCGTTACCACATCGTACGCGGCAGTCTCGATACTGCCGGCGTCAAAGACCGCAAGCAGTCACGTTCGAAGTACGGCGCGAAGCGCCCGAAGGCAGCGTAACGCGCGCCAACGACCAACGCTAGGTAAGAAACATGCCACGCAGACGCGAAGTTCCCAAGCGCGACATTCTTCCGGATCCGAAGTTCGGCAACCAGGAAGTCGCGAAATTCATCAACGTCATCACCTCCGACGGCAAGAAGTCCGTCGCTGAACGGATCGTATACGGGGCCTTCTCGCAGATCTCGAAGAAGACCGGCAAGGATCCTTTGGGCGTCTTCGGGCAGGCGGTCGGTAACGTCAAGCCGGTGGTCGAAGTAAAGAGCCGTCGGGTCGGCGGTGCGAACTATCAGGTGCCGGTCGAAGTGCGGCCCGTGCGTCGTGCGGCGCTTGCAATGCGGTGGATTCGCGAGGCGGCACGCAAGCGCGGCGAGAAGTCGATGGATGCTCGATTGGCGGGCGAGTTGCTAGAGGCCGCTGAAGGGCGTGGTGGCGCGATGAAAAAGCGCGACGAGGTTCACCGCATGGCTGACGCCAACAAGGCATTCGCGCATTACCGTTTCTAAGCGTGATCGTCGCGCCGTGTGGGATCAGTCGCGCGGCGTGTGCACGCATCTTGATGTTTCCCTAGTCCTTTTGAGAGTTACCCGAAGTGGCCCGCAAAACCCCCATCCAGCGCTATAGGAACATCGGCATCGTTGCCCATATCGACGCTGGCAAGACGACCACCTCCGAGCGCATCCTGTTTTACACGGGCGTTTCCCACAAGCTCGGCGAAGTCCACGATGGCACCGCCACGATGGACTGGATGGAGCAGGAGCAAGAGCGCGGCATCACCATCACTTCTGCGGCCACGACGTGCTTCTGGAAGGGCATGGACAGCAGCTATCCAGAGCATCGCATCAACATCATCGATACCCCCGGGCACGTCGACTTCACCATTGAAGTCGAGCGCAGCTTGCGCGTCCTTGACGGCTGTTGCACGGTGTTTTGTGCGGTAGGCGGCGTACAGCCACAGACTGAAACCGTTTGGCGCCAGGCGAACAAGTATGGCGTGCCGCGGCTCGCGTTCGTGAACAAGATGGATCGTCAGGGCGCCGACTTCATGCGCGTCTACGAGCAGATGCGCACTCGCCTGAAGGCGAATCCGGTGCCGCTCCAGTTGCCCATCGGTGCGGAAGAGAAATTCGAAGGTGTCGTCGATCTGGTTCGGATGAAGGCAATCATCTGGGACGAGGCGTCTCAGGGCATGAAATTCGAATTGGGCGAGATACCTGCGCATATGGCCGACGAATGCGCGTCGTGGCGCGAGAAGCTCGTCGAAGCGGCAGCCGAAGCTTCCGAGGAGTTGATGAACAAGTATCTGGAGGGTGGAGACCTCACGCTCGACGACGTCAAGTCAGCACTTCGCCAGCGCACGATCGCCGGAGAAATCGTGCCGATGCTGTGCGGTTCCGCCTTCAAGAACAAAGGCGTCCAGGCGATGCTCGATGCGGTCATCGACTATCTTCCGGCACCGATCGACATTCCCCCCATCAAGGGGCTCACCGAGGACGATCAGCCCATCGAGCGCAAGGCTGACGATGAAGCGCCTTTCGCCGGGCTCGCCTTCAAGATCATGACCGATCCTTTCGTCGGGCAGCTTACGTTCTTCCGCGTCTATTCCGGCGTCGTCGCATCGGGCGATACGATCTTCAACCCGGTGAAGCGCCGCAAGGAACGAATCGGCCGCATCTTACAGATGCACGCGAACCAGCGCGAAGAAATCAAGGAGGTCCGCGCGGGGGATATCGCGGCGGCTGTGGGACTGAAGGACGTAACGACTGGCGATACCCTTTGCACGCCCGAAAACGTCGTGACGCTCGAGCGCATGGACTTCCCGGATCCCGTGATTCACGTTGCCGTCGAGCCGAAGACCAAAGCCGACCAGGAGAAGATGGGCGTCGCGCTCAATCGCCTGGCTCAGGAAGATCCGTCGTTTCGCGTACGCACCGACGAAGAGTCCGGTCAAACGATCATCTCCGGCATGGGCGAATTGCACCTGGAAATCATCGTCGACCGCATGAAGCGTGAGTTCGGTGTCGAGGCCAACGTCGGTGCGCCGCAGGTGGCATACCGCGAAACGATTCGCCGGGACGTCGAGAAGGTCGAGGGCAAGTTCGTCAAGCAATCGGGCGGCCGCGGCCAGTACGGGCACGTCTGGTTGAAAATGGAACCCCAGGAGGCCGGCAAGGGCTTCGAATTCGTGGACGCCATCAAGGGCGGTTCGGTGCCCCGCGAGTACATTCCAGCGGTCGAGAAAGGCATCGTCGACACACTGACGAACGGCGTGCTCGCCGGTTATCCGGTCGTCGATGTCAAAGTTACACTGTTCGACGGTTCGTACCACGAAGTCGACTCGAACGAGAACGCCTTCAAGATGGCCGGTTCAATTGCCTTCAAGGACGGCATGCGCAAGGCGAATCCGGTGCTGCTCGAGCCGATGATGGCGGTGGAGGTCGAGACCCCCCCCGATTTCGTCGGCAACGTGATCGGCGATCTTTCGTCGCGACGCGGAATGATCCAAGGCCAGGAAGAAGTCGCGGGCACGATGGTGCTCAAGGCCGAGGTTCCCCTCGCGGAGATGTTCGGCTATTCGACCTCGTTGCGATCCGCGACGCAGGGGCGAGCCACCTACTCGATGGAATTCAAGCATTACTCCGAGGCCCCGAAAAACGTGGCCGAGGCCATCATTAACAAGAAGTAATTGTTCAATCCTGCGATAGAGACGAATTGACGGAGCGTTGCCATGGCAAGAGCTAAGTTTGAGCGGACGAAGCCGCACGTGAATGTCGGGACGATTGGTCACGTGGACCATGGGAAGACGACGCTGACGGCGGCGATCACGACGGTGC